>LNFM01000562.1_pt1 | contig 91773 bp, 70 predicted proteins | sample 596031 | NCBI WGS metagenome assembly LNFM01 (sample SAMN04254537, study PRJNA301005) | activated carbon metagenome | isolation source: dual media filters at the Ann Arbor, Michigan drinking water treatment plant | place: USA: Ann Arbor | reverse complement strand
ACATTAGCCAGGTCGAGACGGGTAAGGCCACGCCATCGCTCCAGACGCTCGGCAAATTGGCCAAGGCGCTCGAAATACCTCTGTCGCATCTCTTCCAGGAAGAAGCCCACCCGGCCGTGGTGGTGCGCCAAGGTGACCGGCCGATGATGACCTTCAGCGAAGGGCCGAGCGGCCGGCGGCTCTCGTTTCTTTCAGCACCGGGCCGCCAGGTCGAGATGGTGATTCTGGAGATCCCCGTCGGATACGATGCTGGCGGCCGCAACCACATGCATGACGGCGACGAATGCCATCTGGTGCTGGACGGCGTGATCCGCGCCATCCAAGGCGGCCGCAGCATCGAGGTCGCGGCCGGCGACAGCTACCACTGGGACGGCGGCATCCCGCACCGGGTGGAGAATGCAGGCACGGTGCCGGCGCGTATCCTGATCGCGCGATCCCCGCCAGGCTTCCTGCAGATGAAGGTCTATGAGGACCCGGCCGATCAGGAATCGCCCTGAACAACATCGCGCTCCGCGAAAGATTTCTGGAATTGTGACCGCATATGGGCGACACCGCCGGTCGTCAGCCCGCCATCCGCTGTGACCTCGCTGCCCGTCATGAACGACGCCGCCTCGGAGGCCAGGAACAGCACGATGGCGGCGATTTCCTCCGCGCTCGCCTCACGGCCGATGGGGATGGCGTGGCGGTTGGCCTCGAGGTGCCCGGTCGGCGCGGCGTCCGTCAGCGGCGTGGCGATCGTTGCGGGATGGACGGAATTGACTCGGATTCCCTCTGGCGCGAACTCCAGCGCCGCCGATTTCGTCAGGCCGCGCAACGCCCATTTGCTCGTCGTGTAGGACGGGTCTCCATGCGCGATGAGCCCGGCAGTCGAGGAGATGTTCACGATCGCCGATGGTGCCGCACGCGCCAGCAGAGCACGGCAGTGCTTCATGCCCAGGAACGCCCCGGTCACGTTCACGGACAGGGCGCGGTCCCACTCAGCCCGCGTCGTCGCAGCGAGCGACTTTCGGATGATCAACCCCGCGTTGTTGACCAATACATCGAGCCGCCCCGGCCCGGCCTCAAGCAACGCGGCAATGGCCTGCCAATCACTGTCCTGCGCCACGTCGAGCCGGTGGAAGGACGCGCCAAGGCCATCCGCTTTCAGCGATCGGACGAGATCGTCGCCCTCGCGCTGCAGGATGTCGCAGACATGCACATCAGCTCCCTGCCGCGCGAAGCCGCGCACAATAGCCGCACCCAGCCCACGGGCGCCGCCCGTCACGCAAACGATGCGTCGCCGAGCTTCTGTGCCGGCCATCACGCCCTCATGCCTTCCAGTTCAGCCAGCGGCAGAGCGATGCGCCCATTACCGCCGCCAAATCCGCCCCGGTGAGCCAGGACAGGTGCTCGGTGAACATCGTGACCGACTCGCGATAGTCGCAGGTCAGGCGCGTCAGGTCAGAACCCCAGAAGACGCGCTCCGGCCCGAAGGCGTCGAAGGTAGCCTTCAGGAACGGTTCGACGCTGCGATAGGGGTAGTCGTCCTCCGCCGCGCATGGCAGCGCCGAGGCCTTCACCGCGACATTGGGCAAGCGCGCCAGCCGCAGCAGATCCCCCAGATGTTCGAAGGCGGCCGCCCCGCGTTGCTCGACATGGGCACCCATGTGGTCGAGCACTAGGCGCAGGCCCGGATGCCGTTCGGCCAGCAGGCCGACCGCCCCGAAATCCTCGTTGACGAAGAGCATCAGCGGCAGGCCATCGGCCTCCGCCTGGCGGAAGATCCAGTCCACGCTGCCGTCGCGGAGTTGGCGGATGGCGGCGCGGCGAAAGTTGAGCCGCGCGCCCAGCATGCCGGGGATGAACGTCCACTCGGCAAAGCGATCCCGGCTGTCCGGCGCGTCCAGCGGCAGCCGGCCCATCACCGCGAAGCGGTCAGGATGCTGCCGGGCCGCGGCCAGGGACAGCGCGTTGCGGTGCCCCTCCCAGGAGGGCGGCACCAGCACCGCGCGCTGCACGCCGGCGCGATCCATCTCAGCCAGCAACGCATCCGCCGAGAAGGGTTCCGCACGCTGGATCACGGATGGCGGGGGTTGCGGCCAGGGATGGTCGGGCGGTTCCGCCGCCCATACATGCACCTGGGAATCCGCGATCATCATTCTCCCCGGTCCCGCGCCTATTCCGGCTGGTAGTTGACGCTGCGCAGCAACTCCCCGGCCCGCTGGATTTCGGCGGCGATAAAGCGACGGCTGTCCTCGATGCTCTCGACGACCGGCTCGATCACCTGGGTAGCGAGCCGCTGCGCGATCTCGGGATCCTTCATCGTTTCCTGCACCAGGGCGTTGACGCGCTGGGCGATCGCGGGCGGCGTGCCCTTCGGCCCCCACACGCCGTACCAGGCCGTGAACTCGAAGCCCGGTAGCCCCGCTTCCGCCATGGTGGGCACGTTGGCAGCGAGCGGGGAGCGCTGCGCCGCCGCGATGCCGAGCGCGCGGATGCGCCCATCGGCCCGGCTGGCGAGCAGCGCGAAGCTCGGGTCGATCAGCAACTGCGCGCTGCCGCCCATCAAGTCGGTCAGCGCCGGCTGCGTCCCGCGGTAGGTGACGACGTTCAGATCGACGCCGGTGCGGCGCATGAAGTCGATCGTCGCCAGATGGCCCGCCGACCCCAGCGCGGAGATCGCGATGTTCCAGTCCTGCGGCCGCGCCTTGGCCGCCGCGATCACCTCCTGCACCGTACGCTCGGGCCGTGTGCCACTGATCACCATGACCAGCGGTGCCTGCGCCGTACGCCCCATCACGGTCAGATCCGTCTGGGGATCGAAGGTCGCACCCTTGAGCACGAAAGGCATGACCGCGGTGTTGAAGGTCGAGGCCAGCAGCGTGAAGCCGTCCGGCGGCGCCTGGAGCACGATGTTGGTGCCGAGCAGCGCCGACCCGCCGGGCCGGTTCTCTACCACCGCCACGGCCCCCAGCCGGTCCTGCAGCCGTTGCGCCAGCAGGCGCGCCAGCATGTCGTTCGCCGCCCCCGGCGGGGTCGGGCAGATCACGCGGATTGGCCGGCCGAGTGGCCAGGCCGCCTGCGCGCGCCCGACGCGTGGCGCGCCGAGCGCCATCGCTCCCGCGCCGATCCCTATTTCGCGTCTTGTGAACATCGCGGGATTCCTCACTCGGGCTGGTAATTGACGCTGCGCAGCAGCTCGGTGGCGCGGCTGATCTCGGCCGCGATAAAGCGCCGCGTGTCCTCGATGCTCTCCGTCACCGGCTCCAGGATCTGGCTCTTGAGGCGGTCGACGATCGCCGGCTCGCGCATCGTCTCCTGCATCAGGTCGTTCACGCGCTGGTTGATCTCGGCGGGCGTGCCCTTCGGCGCCCAGACGCCGTACCAGGACTGGAACTGGAAGCCGGGCAGGCCGGCCTCCGCCATGGTCGGGACGGTCGGGGCGAGGCTCGAACGCGCCGCCGTCGCGATGCCGAGCGCGCGGACCCGGCCATCCGCGGTGGCCGGCAGCAGGGCGAAGCTCGGGTCGATGAGAAGCTGTGTGTTGCCGGCCAACAGGTCGGTCAGCGCCGGCTGCGTGCCGCGATAGGTCACGAGGTTGATGTCGACCCCGGCGCGGCGGAGGAATTCGATCGTCGCCAGATGTCCCGCGGAGCCGAGCGAGGAGAGCGCGAAATTCCAATCGCGCGGCCGCTCCTTCGCCGCGGCGATCACCTCGGCGAGCGTGCGCTGCGGGCGCTGGCCGGTCATCACCATCACCAGCGGCGCGGCGGCCGTGCGCGCCATCACCTCGAGGTCGCGCTGCGGGTCAAAATTCGCCCCGCGCAGGACCAGCGGCATGACCGCGGTGTTGAAGGCCGAGGCGAGCAGGGTGTAGCCGTCCGGCGCCGCTTGAAGAACCGCGTTGGTACCGATCAGGCCGGCGCCGCCGGTGCGGTTCTCGACCACCGCGGTCGCACCCAGCTTCTCCTGCAGGCGCGCGGCCGTCAGCCGCGCCAGCGCGTCATTGGCAGCGCCGGGCGGCCAGGGGCAGATCACGCGAATGGGACGTGCGCGCGGCCAGGCTTCCTGTGCCTGGATCGCCGGCGCGGCGAGGGCGGCGAGGCCGCCGGCGGTGGTGGCGAGAAGGTGGCGACGGTTCATGGCAGGCTTCCTCCGAGGGGTCGCGCGACGTTGCGTGCGACCATGTTGAATGGCTCAGTCGTCCAGCAGCGCGCTTCGCTCCGCCGCGGAGAGCGGCAGCAGGGGCGGGCGCAGGCGGTGCCAGCCTTCCTCCCCGGTGCGATGCGCGAGCAGCGCCTTCAGCGACGCCATCTGCGCGAAGCGGGAGGCGCGGTTGCGCATCGCGACGATGCGCGCCTGCGCCGCTTCCACCGCCGCCGCCTGGGCGGGATCGGCGAAGTGGCGGAAGACGAAGGCGAGGTCGGAAGCGACCAGGTTCGACGTCGCGGTGATGCAGCCCGCGCCGCCCCTTCGTAGCAGCGGCAGCATCAGGGGATCGGCGCCGGCCAGCACGGCGAGGCCCGGGAAAGCCGCGACCAACGCCTCCATATGCGCGAGGTCGCCGGCGGAATCCTTGATGCCGGTGAAGACACCCGGATGCGCCTCGCGCAGCCGCACGATCACCGGGAAAGGGATCGGCACGGCCGACATCTGCGGGATGTGGTACAGCACGATGCGCAGGCGCGGATCGGCGATGCGTTGCACCACCTCGTCATAGGCGGCGAACAGGCCATCCTCGGTGACGCCCTTGTAGTAAAAGGGCGGCAGCATCACGACGGTGGTGACACCCAGCGACAGCGCGTGGCGCGTCAGCGCAACCGTTTCGGCCAGCGCGGCGACGCCAGTGCCGGGCAGCAGCCGGTCGGGCGCGATGCCGGCGGCGACCACGGCTTCCAGCAGCGCGCGGCGTTCGTCGGCAGCGAAGGAATTCGCCTCGCCCGTCGTGCCGAGCATCGCGATGCCGTCGCAGCCTTCGGCCAGCAGGCGTTGGCAATGCGTGACGAACAGCGCGGCATCGGGCGTGTGGTTCGCCGTGATCGGCGTGAGGGCGGCGCTGAAAACGCCGCGCGGGTGCAGCACGGTCATGCGCTCTCTCCCGCCGCCCAATCCGGGGCGACGCGCACGTATTTGATGGCCTGGCGCCAATAGGTGTAGGCGATGTGCAGCGCGCCATCCGGCGTCTGGCACAGCGAAGGGTAGGAGAATTCCCGGTTCAGCCGGTCCTTCGAATTGTTGGTCATGCAGTAGCCGTCCCCGGTTTCAAGGTTGCGGCGCACCGGCCACGTCAGGCCCTGGTTGGTAGAGAGGGCGAGGGTCATCGGCGCGCGCGGCGCACCCCAGAAGGCGCTGCGGCCGGTGCTCGGCGCGGCCGCGGGGGCGAGATCCTCGCCGCCGATATCGTCATAGAGCGACAGGCGCCGCCCGGTCGCGTCCGCCTCGCTCGAATGGTTGTACACCATGGCGAGGCGCCCATCCGCGAGCCGTGTCGCCATGATGGAGGAGTTGTTGTTGGGTAGGTCCGTGGGCACCGGCGCGGACCAGCTTCGTCCACCATCCGACGACACGCTGCGATAGATCGAATCCGCCCAGCGGCTGCGGTAGAAGGCGGCGAGCGTGCCGTCGCGCAGATCGACGATGCTCATGTGCACGCAGCCGGTGCTGCCGGGCACGGCGTGCTCCGTCCATGTCGCGCCGGCATCGGCCGAGATCATCACCGAACTGGTGTCGAGGTCGCCGGTCCAGGACCCGACCGGCGGCTTGGTGCAGCGCCAGATCGGCAGCAGCCAATCGCCATTGTCGAGCACCACGATCGGGCTGCGGATGAAGGTGCCGAAGCCCGGCTGCTCGCCGAACAGCGTCTCGATCGCCCCCCAGTTGCGCCCGCCATCGGTGGAGATGCGGCGGCGGATGATCGCGGTGTCCTGGTTGCCCGAGACCTGCGCCGTCCAGAGCAGCCAGATCCTGCCATCCGGTGCATTGAACAGCAGCGGGTTCTGCTCGGACCGCGTCGGGTCATCCGAAAGCCGCACCGCCGGCGACCAGCGATCCGCACCTGCAACGAGGCGCGAGAAATGCACCGAGATGTCCGGCACGCCCTCCTGCGTGCCGCCGAACCACACGCAGCCCATGTCGCCCCCCCGCAGCGGCAGCAGGAAGGAGGCGTGGTTCTGCACGCAGGGCGTGGGGATGAAGGCTTCGATCCGCGCTTTGTCGCCGAGTGCGGGGGCCAGGATTTCGGGGCGGTCGATCACGCCGGCGTCTGGCATGGGCGTTTCCTCAAAAGGCGGCGCGGTAGAGCGCGAGGATGTCCTCGCGGCTCATGTCGCGCGGGTTGTTGTCGAGAAGGCGGCGGATGGCGTGCGCCTCGCTAGCCATCACGGGCAGGTCGTCCTCCGGCACGCCGAGGGCCGAGAGGCGCATCTCGATGCCGAGCGCGGCGCACCAGCCATGGGCCGCCGCCAGCGCGTCACGCGCGCCGCCAAGGCCGAGCGCATCCAGCACCAGCGCGGTCTTCTCCGGCATGGCGGGCGCGTTGAAGGCGAGGGTGTGCGGGAAGATCACCGCGCAAGCGAGGCCATGCGCCATGTGGTGCCGCGTGCCCAGCGGATAGGCCACCGCATGCCCCGCGGTGGTGTTCACCGGGCCGAGGCAGAAGCCGCCGTAGAGCGAGGCCAGCGCAAGGCCCGCCCGCGCCTCGCGGTCGTTGCCATCCGCCACGGCGCGCGCCAGGAAACGGCCGACGAGGCGGATGCCATCCAGCGCGTAGATGTCGATCAGCGGATGCGCCTTGCGACTGGTGAAGGCCTCCGCGCAATGGGCCAGCGCATCGACGCCGGTGGCCGCCGTGACCGAAGGCGGCACGCTCAGCGTCAGGTCGGGATCGACCACGGCGAGGTCGGCGATCATGTGGCGGGATTGCACGGCGAGCTTGTTCTGCGTCGCGGGGTCCGTCACCAGGGAGCGCGAACCGGCCTCGCTGCCCGTGCCGGAGGTTGTCGAGACCTGCGCGAGCAACACGCGCCGGCCGGCGACCTTCTCCGGCCCCACCACCTCATGCAGCGTCTGCCCGCTGCCCGGCAGCACAGCGACCAGCTTGGCGAGGTCCATGGCGCTGCCGCCGCCGAAGCCCACGACCAGTTGCGGGCGTACGCGCTCGGCCAGCGCCAGCGCGGCGTCGAGGTTGGGGATGTCGGGCTCGGGCTTCGCATCGCCGAACACCGTGACTTCGCTCGGCAGGCCGAGCAGATCCACCCGCGCCGCGTTGAAGCCGCCGGCGACGACCAGGCTGCGCGTGATGCCGCGCTCGCGCGCCCAGGGGCCAATGGTGGCGACCTGGCCGGGGCCGAAGGCGATGCGCGCCGGGCGGTCGATGTCGATGGGGCGAAGCAGGTCGGTCATGCGTGGGTTCCGTGCGACGCCAGGAGTTCGGCGTATTCGATCGCCTCGATCAGGCTGCGCTCGCTGGCGATGCCCTTGCCGGCGATGTCGAAGGCGGTGCCGTGATCGACCGAGGTGCGGATCACCGGCAGGCCGAGCGTGATGTTCACGCCCGATAGCGCATCCCATTTTCCTGTTACGGGATCGATATGGAAACCGAGCAGCTTCACCGGGATATGCCCCTGGTCGTGATACATCGCGACCACCGCGTCGAACTGCCCGGCGCGCAGCTTCACGAAGACGGTGTCGCCCGGCACCGGGCCGGTGACGTGCATCCCATCCGCCACAGCCTTCGCGATGGTGGGCATCACCACGTCGATATCCTGCCGGCCGAACAGCCCGCCCTCCCCGGCATGCGGGTTCAGCGCGGCGACGGCGATGTGCGGCTTCACGATCCCCAGGCGAAGCAGCGCCTGCTGCGTGAGCTCCAGCACGAGGCGGATGCGTTCCGGCGTGACGCGCTTGGGCACATCCTCCAGCGCGCAATGCGTCGTGACGTGGCTCACGCGCATGTTGCCGTGCGCGAGCAGCATCACGCTGCCCTTCACGCCGGTGAGTTCCGCCAGCATCTCGGTGTGGCCGGCATAGTGGTAGCCGGCCTTGTTCAGCGCCTCCTTGTTGAGCGGCGCGGTGACGATGGCGCCGACGCGTCCCGCCTGCGCCAGGCGCACGCCATGCTCGATCGCGAGATAGGCGAAGCGGCCCGCATCCGCGCTCAGCACGCCGGGTTCGATCGGCGCGCCCTCCCGCCCCGCCTGCAGGAAGGCCAGCGCCGGCCATTCGCCCGGCGCGGTCGTGACCTCGGGAATGGCGAGCCCCGGCGCCAGCGCGTCGCGCGCGCGCGACAGGGCGACTCCGCTGCCGATCACGAGCAGCCGCAGCGCGCCGGAATCGATACGCTCGCGCAGCGCCGCACAGGCCTTGACGATGATCTCGGGCCCGATGCCCGCGGGATCCCCCATCGTGATCGCGAGGTGGGGCGTCGTCATGCAGGAATGCTCCGGGAGGGCAGGAGGGTTTGGGCCAGCAGGTCGCGCCACAGCGTGTCGCCGCCGAAGGCGCCGGATTTCGAGACGACATCCACGCCGTCCCACGCGCCGCCGCGCATCACCGAGCGCGGCACGCCGGGCCTCACGATGCCCACCGCGTCGAGCCCGCGCGCGCCGAGCGCATCGCAGATCGCGCGCAGCGTCTCGCCGCCCGCGGCGATGAGTGTGCCGGGCGGGTCCAGGCGCTGCGTCAGCCCCGCCAGCGCTGCGGCGATGCGCCGCGCCGCCTCGGTGCGGTCGAGGCCCTCGGGCAGCGCGACGCGCACCATCGCGACGCCGGCCATGGCCATCAGGCGCGCGGCGCGCGACGCATCGGCCTGGTCGCCATGTGCGACGGCGATGGCGTGGTCGCCGCAGGCGTCCACTTGGCGTGCCGTGACGGGCTGGTCAGAGCCGAACAGCCCCAGCACCGGGCCGTGCAGAATGGTGCTGGCCGCAGCCGTCGCGGTGCCGGCCAGCGCCCGTGCCAGACCACCGCTGCCGCACCATAACACGGGACCATAAGCGGCGCGGCCCAGCGCGACGATCCGAGCGAGATCGGAATCATCCTCCGCATCGAAGATCGACAGGCCCGGCGGCAGCGGCGCCGAGGGATCGCCGCGGTTTGCGTCCAATCCTTCCGTGGCCAGCAAGGCGTGCAGCTCGGGCGCGACGGGCGACACCGCCCCACCCGCCTGCCGTACCAGCACGCGCCCGCCGCGCGTGATGCGCCCCTGCGCGGGAAAGGCGGGGGCGAGCACGACATGCCGCCACGCACCGCCCGCCATGCTGGCGGCCAGTTCCGCCGCGACATGGCCGCGCAGCAGGCTGTCAATCTTCTTGAAGGCGATGTCCGCGCCGCGCAGCAGCGGCGCCAGCGCGCGCAGCCGGGCGGCGGCCACGTCGCGCGGCGCCTCCCGCGTGCCCGAGTCCATGGCGAGGCTGCCCGTCGCGACCGCATCCCAGCGCACCGTCACCGGGCCGCAGAGCCCCGTGAGCTCGGCCGCCGAATCCAGCGCGCCGGTCAGGTCATCGGCGATCAAGCGCAGCATCGGCCGTGTCATCGCGCCGTCCCGCCCGCCCCGATGGTGCCGAGCGACAGGCGAAGCGCGGTGCCAAGCTCCTCCGCCAGGGCGCAGGCGCGCGGCGCCGTCTGGGCGATGAAGTCGGGCAATGCCAGTCGGTCGCCGCCGATGGTCAGGCTCACCCCCGCGGCCGGCGCGCCACGCGCATCCAGCACCGGCGCGGCCACGGTGCGCAGCCCATAGGCGTTCTCGCCATCCGAAACCGCGTAGCCACGCGCCCGCACTTCATCGAGCCGCGCCAGCAGCGCATCGAGGTCCGTCAGGGTGCGATCGGAGAGCTTCACCCGCGGCACGCTCTCCAGCTGCGCCACCTGCTCGTCGCGCGGCAGCCAAGCCAGGATCGCCTGGCCTAGGGCGGTGGCATAGGCGCCGATGCGCGTGCCGGGGCGGCGCACCACGCCGTTGCGCTCCAGCCCCGCCTCGACGCGGGCGAGGTAGATCACCTCCCCCTTTTCCAGCACGCCGAGCGAACCGGCATCGGCAAAGGCCGGCACCAGCTCACGCAACAACGGGCGGGCATGCGCGGGCAGGTCGCCGGCGGACAGCGCGGCGTAGCCGAGCTCGAGGCATTTCAACGTCAGGCGGAAGCGCCGGCCTTCTGGCACGGGCCGCAGGTAGCCGAGATCGACCAGCGTGTGGATGAGGCGGAAGGCCGTGCCGCGATCATGCCCGGTCAGCGCCGCGACCTCGGCGACGGTCAGCTCGGGTCGCTCCGGCCCGAAGGCCCTCAGCACCGCGAAGGCCTTGGCGACGGATTGGACCAGGTTCTTCGGGTTGTCGACGCGACCCCGTGTGCCGTCCACCGCTGCCTGCCCTCTCCATGGCGTTCTGCGAGACCGTTTGATCGGAATGCGAACACTTGTTCGTTTGATGGCGCCTTGCTATCCGTTGGCCGCCCGCCCTGTCAAGCGGGTCGCCAGAGCCAGGGGAAAGCAGCCGCATGACGCCAGAAACCGCCGCGCGCCACGCGATCGTCACCGGCGCCAGTTCGGGCATCGGCGCCGCCATCGCCACGCGGCTGCTGCGGGAAGGCTGGCGCGTCACCGGCCTCAGCCGCACCGATCCGGGCATGGCCGATGCCCGGTACACACACCGCGCCGTGGATCTGCTGGACGCGGCCGCCCTCCCCGCCGCGGTGGCTGACCTGAACCCCAGCGCCCTCGTGCACGCCGCCGGCCTCATGCGCGGCGGCGTGGTAGGCGCGTTGGATGAGGAGGCGGGGCGCATGCTGTGGCGCCTGCATGTCGAGGCGGCATCGCTTCTGGCCAACCTGTTGGTACCGCGCCTGCCGGAAGGCGGGCGCATCGTGCTGCTGGGCAGCCGCACCGCCGCGGGCGCGGCGGGGCGCAGCCAATACGCCGCGACCAAGGCAGCGCTGGTCGCCATGGCGCGCTCCTGGGCGATCGAGCTCGCGCCGCGGGGCATAACGGTGAATGTGGTGGCACCCGCCGCGACTGACACGCCGATGCTGCGCGACCCGGCGCGAAGCGCCGTCGCGCCGAAACTGCCGCCGATCGGGCGCTACATCAGCCCTGAAGAGTGTGCAGCCCTCACCGCCTTCCTGCTCGGTCAGGAGGCTGGCGCGATCACCGGCCAGCAGATGCTGATCTGCGGTGGCAGTTCACTGTGACAGTGCCGAAGGCGCCGATTGGTCCGGCCACTCCTGGCGTCGCCGTTTGCGGCGCGATCGCATCCATTCCTGTGGCTCAACCCGCGAGACACGTCTCATAGCACCCAGAGAAAGTTGTTCCCCAGTTCCTACCGCTGCTCCAATGCTCTCTCACACAACCTGTCTCTCCTGGTTAGGCCACCGCGCTGAGGCGCAGGTTTGGCCAGGGTTTGCGCGCGGACCTTGATGGTTCGAGGGCGCAACTGCCGCCAGATACGGGGCGGAGAGAGCGGAGAGTCTCCGGACCTTGGGGGTAGGCCGGTTTTTGCCCTCAAGCTTAGGCGGTTGAATTACCGTGATATTTTTCAGGCCGCACCGCCGAAATTCAGTAATACGATTGCCTCAGCAATCTTGCGTTGCAGCGAATCGTTGATCGACCATCAGGGTTCAACATATGCGCCGCATGACGCGCCGTTAACCCATCAGGAGATATTTTTGAGCGGAAGCCTTTCGAGGGGTTTCATCGACCTCGACCGCACCTTCCATGAGCTTTCGGATTACGCGCGGGAAAGCGATGATGTTGACGTATCGCAGGCTTTCCGGCGGGGGCCTTCGATCACATGGGCCGACCTGAAAATGGAACGGCGGGTGGTGCTGCTCGCCGAGGCAGGTGCAGGAAAGACGGAGGAGATTCGCCACGCGGCGGCGCGATGGCGCGATGGCGGCTGCCACGCCTTCTTCCTGCGACTTGAGCACGTCGTCGACGACCTGGACGCAGCGTTCGAGGTGGGTGACCTCGATGGCTTTGAGCGATGGAAAAACTCTCAGGACGAAGGATGGGTCCTTCTGGACTCCGTGGACGAGGCCCGATTGCGCGGCCCGAGCGACTTCGAACGAGCCATCCGGAAGTTCGCGACGAAGGTTCGTGGTGCGGAGGACAGGCTTCATCTGCTGATTACGAGCCGCATCGCGGCGTGGCGGCCCAAAACGGACTTGGAGTTCTGTGAGCGCCTGCTCCCGCCGCCCTCCGCGGGCCGAGTCGCCGAAGTGGCGCAGACGGGCGACGTGAGTTCGAGTTCACCACCCGACATTGTAACTGCACCTGATGAGGAAGGTGAGCGGCCTCGGTTCCGGATTGTCACCATCGACGATCTCGACTCGGCCCGCATCGCGAAGTTCGCGCTAGTTCGCGGCATCGCAGATCTCGATTCTTTCCTTGCTGCCGTCGAACGGAAGGACGCTTGGGCATACCTGATGCAGCGCGTAAGGCGCAGAGCCGAGGCCGATGGTGACCTATCGCCGTGGAAGGCAGCGCAGGTTCGTGAGTTCGCTGAATCCCTCGAACGCACGCCGCGCGATCACCGCGAACTGGCCGACCTCGCCCTGCTGCGGTTCCTCGATCTTAAAGCTGAACTGGAGGGGGGCGACGAAAGCCTAGCCCCTGTGCTCATTCGGATCGAGGAGGAGACGGAGATGCGCAGCGCGATCCAGGCGCCATCCTCGTCCTGCCGCCAGCCAAGCGCGACGGCCTCGCGCGGCGCCGGCACCTCCTCCAACAGCCCCTTGGCGATCATGCTGCGCAGGACCGCCAGCCGCGCGGCCGCAGGCAGCTTGCCGGGCGGCGTCGCCAGCAGCGCGTCGTGCTGCGCGGCGCGGCTGAGGATCACGCGCTGGGTGTCGGAAAGCTTGGTCATCATCGGGCTCCTGGTCGGCACCCGATGATCCGGGTGCTACCAGCCCGAGCCCCGCGGCCTGGGCATCAGCGGGGCAGCGCGCAGATTTGCGCGTGCGTGACCATTCGCTCTGTCTCCGCGCGAAGCCAAGCGAAGGGTGCGATCATCTTGCTGCTATTCGCGAGATATTCTGCGGCGTCCGCTATTCGATGGTGAAGGGCGGAGCCGGCGGCCACTCCCTCGCCCCCGCCCAGACGCGTTGCACACCCGTTGTACGCATCCGACAGCCGCGCGGATCGCATACGCTGCGGCTACGCGATCGAGGCGACGCGGGTGAAGTGCGGGCTGCTGCCTTGTGCGACCTGCCGACAGGGCGGCGACGGCACCGTCCTTCGCCCGGCGGACCGGATCTACTTGAGCTGGCTGTCCTTGCTGCCGCGCCGGTTGATGCCGAAGCTCACCGGACGCAGATCGCGCTCAGCCTGGCACCGCACGCATGTGCGCACGCCTGGGATGGCCCGGCGCCGCGCTTCGGGAATCTCCTCGCCGCATTCGACGCAATGGGTCTGGCTCGCGCCGCTCGGAATCGCCGCGCGTGCGCGAAGCACGCCGTCTGTCACCGTATCGTCGATCTGGGTTTGTACCGCCCCGTCAGGAGCCCAACCCGTTGCCATCGTTCATCTCGAGGTTTCTTTCGCCAGGACGACATGTGGCCTCGCAATGGCATCATTCAATCTCGAAGGCTTCGTGTCCCATCCAGGCATCGTCGAGCCGAGGGTGAGTGCCAACCAAGCCGATCACACCCTCAGGCATCCCGATACAAGCATACCTCAGGCGTCGGCACCGCCGGGGATCGTCAATCTCCAGACCGGACCGCTGCGGACAAGATCAACACCGTCCGGCCAGTCCCCGAGGACGGGAAACATGGTCTGGCTGGGGAGCGACGATCTATGCCGAAGAGGTTCCTCGAAAGTCTCATGCACGGTGATCGATCAACGACCTTAGCCGATACCGGTCTGGCGCCTGGTGCAGGCACGGGCTTGGTTGTCGCCGCTCAGGCGCTGCTCGGCGCCGCAAGGGCTGTCGGCAGCATCGACGCGGAACGCGTTCATCAGGCGCTCATCGACCTGATTCAGGCCGCATTGGATGCAAGCGAGGCTGACGGCACCACCCTCCAGAATGGCAATTTCACGCAGGCTGGACGTTGAGAGGTTGCTGATCTTCGGGCCCGACTGGGTACTGGAACGCTTCGCCAGGACCGGTATCCCAGCCCGCCGGAGGCATCGCTCGGGGTACAGCGCTCCCGCAACCGCCTGATCGCGCGCGACCAATGCAACAAGTTCCGATCGCGCGGATCGGAAGACGCCGTCGCAGCTTGGTGTCAGTCGCCGGAGCCGGATCCACTCGAACGGTGGCGGAACTCGCTGGGCGTGACACCATAGGCGCATTTGAACGACCGGCCGAAATGGGTCATGTCGGAGAAACCCCAAGCGTACGCGATCTCGGACACCGTCCTGCCCGCCTGCGAAGTGTCCTCCAGCGCCTTTCGGCAGCGCGCGAGCCGACGCGCAAGAACCATCCGCCGGATCGACGTTCCCTCTCTCGCCAGCACGGCGTTCGCGTACCTCACGCTGACCCCGGCAGCAGCGGCGACGGTTGATGCGTCAAGGTCTGGATTGCCCAGCCGTACCTCGATCGCCGCTCGAACATTCATGAACACCAGCATCTGCGCTGGCGTGCCGGAGCCTTGTTGCTGATCGATCGAGCCCGCCAACGCAAGGGCGACCAGATCGAGCGCATTGGCCTTCACGACCTCGGCCGCCGCCTGCGGAAGCCCGGCGGCGTAGGTCGGCAGCATCCCCAGAAATGCGGACACCAAGGCGCCTTCGCCGCCCGACGGCCGGATGGGATGGAGGATGGCCTTTCGCACGCATCCGATACGAGCCGTCAAGTCACGCCTCGGCACCTTGACTACGAGCAGACGGGATCCTGCGTTGAACCTACCAGTATAAGGCAATCGGGGATCGAGCAGCGCCACATCGCCTGGCTCGAGGACGGCATCGTGTCCGTCCTGCTCAAGCGCAAGAGTCCCCGCAACCTGCCGACAGACGAAAATTTCGTTGTCGTTGGCATGCGTCGCATGGCGGTCCGTGTGCTCGACCCGCATCGCCGAGTTTTCGAACAGGATAAGGCCGATATCGGCGAGCGTTCCGGAACGCAATTCGGCTTGGAATGTCGTTCTGCACTCCGGACGAGAATCGTGTTTTACAAGATTCTTGCTGGCAATGCTGTGCCAGTAGTCGAATCGGTCGCGCGGCGAAACGTCTTCCGTCGAAAAGAGCATGTCCATGTAACGGTCCAGACGCCCGTGAGCCGAGGATGAGTGCCGACCAGGCCGATCGCAGCTCAGATCATCCCCGTACAACCTGGACGTGCAGTTGGTGTCCGGTGCGCCCGTGCGGAAGGGCCGCCGCCAGCATGGCTGATAGGTGGGGACAGGATGGCTCATGGTTGTGACGCGGCAGCCGCGGCCGATGGCGCGGCTGCGGAGCCGGTCGCACTGCCCAGCGTCCTGGCACAACGCATCCTTGATCTCGCGCCGGTCGGAGTCTGTATCGCCGAACTGCGCGAGGGCGAACCGCTCGTCTACGTCAACGAGGCGTTTCATGAGATCACGGGCTACGGGCCGGCAGATGCGCTCGGCCGGAACTGCCGCTATTTGCAGGGGAGCGACCGTCTCCAGCCCCAGATCGCGACACTCCGCGAGGCTATCCGGCGGCGAGAGGCCGTCTCCGTCCAACTGCGGAACTATCGCAAGGATGGCCGTCTCTTCTGGAACGCACTGCACATGGCGCCAGTGTGTGCGTCGGGCACGGAGCCTACCCACTACGTCGGGCTGATGCAGGACGTGACCGCCCTGAAGGAAGCGACAGCGCGCCTGGAGGAAACGGTCCGGTTCGATCGCCTGACCGGCGCGCTGACCCGATACGCCCTCCTCGATCGACTGACCCAGCTCAGTGCCGAGGGGTCAGCGCGCCTGCTCGTGATCAAGGTCGACGTCTCGCGATTCCACGACATCAACAGTGGATTCGGTTACGATTCGGGGGACGCTATGCTTGCGCAGGTTGCAGAGCGGCTCCGCGACCTGTCCGCCGAAGCCGTCGGGCGGGTGGGGGGCAATGAGTTTGTTGTCGTCTACCGTCTTGCTCGGGGCGAGGACGCTGAAGCGACCGTCGCGATCGTTGCAGCTGTCCTGGCACCGCGCCACATCCTGCCGGGCGCGGTCGTCAACGCCCGCTTCGCCGTCGGCTACGTCATCGGCGATCCGGGCAGCGATCCACTGACGCTGCTCCGCCGAGCCGGAACGGCGCTTCACGAGTCCCGCGCCACGCCGCTCCGCGAGGTCCGCAAGTTCGACAACGAAAGCGAAGAACGGGCGTGGAAGCGGATTCGGCTCGCCAACGAATTGCAGTTGGCGGTCTCGAACGGCGACTTTGCTTTCGACTATCAGCCCAAAGTCGAACTCGCGACGGGCAACCTGGTTGGCGCGGAGGCCCTGCTACGCTGGAAGCATCCGCTATTTGGCCTGCAGATGCCGGATCGGTTCATCGAACTGGCAGAGAACACCGGGTTGATCGTCGACATCGGCGCTTGGGGGGTACGCGCAGCGGCCGCATTTGCGGCGCGGCTGGAACGAGAAGGTTCGCCGTCGCTGCGCATCTCGGTGAATGTCTCAGCAACGGAGTTTGTCCATCGCGACATCGTCAGCTTCATCACCGGAATTCTTGATGAGACAGGCGCGAACCCGCGGTCCCTGACCCTCGAACTCACCGAGTCTCTCATGGCCGAGCCCACGGTGCGGATGCAGCAGAGGCTACGCGCGCTCAGGGATCTGGGAGTGGGGCTGTCGATCGACGACTTCGGGACAGGCTACTCCAGCCTGCGTTACCTCGAGACGCTTCCGGTCACCGAGATCAAGATCGATCGCGGATTCGTACAGTCGATGGCGGAGAGCGCGACGAAGCGCATCATCGTCGAGGCGGTCGTCCGGCTCGGTCAGGTATTGGGCGCGGAGGTTGTCGCGGAAGGGATCGAGACCGAAGCCGAACGGGCGATGTTGTGCGACATCGGATGCCCCTACGGTCAAGGGTTCCTATTCAGTCGGCCATTGCCGCCGCAGGCGTTCCTCGATCTTGTTGGCAGCGGCCGGCCGCTCGGAATGGATCGCTGAGGCCGTGTCCCATCGGGCGGTGTGGGGCCGATGATCCTCGGTTGGCTGAAGCGCCCCGGCGCGCCAGCGACAGGCGTGGTTCATCGGCAGAGCGGCAGGCGGAGCCCGCCGTCCGAATTGCAGTCGCAGGCGCATGAGGGAACCAGCGCGGGTGACGGAGGCGCTGACATGACTGCGGCGTGTCTGGCAGTATCGCACTGGACGTGGGTTGCAGCGGCGCTCGAGGACGATGGCCTTGCTCTCGCGCTGCTGCGCTGTCGTGACCGTCGTATTATCGGGATGAACGGAGTGCTCCCGAACCTCTGCGGTCATTCCGAAGCGCTGCTGCTTCAGAATGGAGTCGCTTGCCTGACTGGCACGGCGACAGACGCGGCGGCCCAATCGGCTCTCGATGCGGCGATTGGGGGAGCAACCAGGCTGCAGAGCGAGATCTGCTGGTCGCGGGTGGACGGGACGCCGTTCTGGTTCGGCTTCAGCGTCGTTCCGGCGGGCACCATCGACGAGCTCGGGGCTGCGGTCGTCCTGATTGGCCGCGACATTACGGAGAGGCGCCGCGCATCGCGGCAGGACGCGATGACGCAGGCGGTGCTCGCCTCGGTGTTCCGCCGGCTCGACGTTCCCGCGGCAGTGTTCCGACCTGACGACAAGCTCCTGGTCGCGAACGCCGCCTTTGCCGAACTGACGGGCTATGGCTTGCGGGAGCTGAGCGGCATGCACATCGGCCGCCTGATCGGCGAGCGGAGTGTGGCGGAGGCGCGGCGCAGCTGGCTCGCCCAGCGCCAGCCCGGTGAATCATGTCGCATGAGTCTGCTAGTGCGGCGCAAGGATGGGGCGGAGACGGAAGTCAAGCTGACCGCGGCGGTGATCGACCAGGAGAGCGCCGCGGGGTGCCGCGTCGTCACCCTCGTGCCGGACGGCAAGCCGGTCAACGACATCCGCATGCCGCGTGAGGCGGTGGTCGGGCGCGTTCGCCTGGTGCAGCTTGAGCCACTGAAGAAGGCCTATGGCGAACGCTGGGCCACCGTCGCGCCGCGCCTGATGATGTTGAGCGAGGCCGTGATCAAGCGCCGCCTGGATCGCGACGATGTCTTCGCGCGAACCGAGGACGGCGGCTTTGCGATCTGGTTCGCACGCGGCAGCGAGACGGAGAATGCCGACCGCATCGCGGCGATGACGCGCGAGATAAGGATCAAGCTGCTCGGGGAGTTCGAGGGAGACACAGCGCCTGATGTCACCGGCCTCGTGGCGACGGTGCCGACGGACGACCTTTCCCCCCCGCCGCAGCCGGCGGAACTCGCCGCCAAGCTGATGGATCGGTTCGAGACGCACCGCAGCGCGCTGCGTGTCCAGGTGCTTGGCGAGTTGCAGCAGGCGCTGGCCTCGCCGGAACTGCTGCAGGAGCACATGGCCGCCGGCGGCGGAGCAGGCACGGGCCTCGTCTGGATCGAACTGGCGGCCGTGCTGCGGCGTCGGCTGGACGGCGCGCGCGCCCTGGTCGAGGAGGGGGACGCGGCGGTGCCGGACCCGGAGTTCGTGCTGCTCGCCGCCGTGGCGGAGCAGGCATTGTCGGCGCTGGCAGCGGGCAGGCGTTCGCCGCACCTCTTTCGGGTCTCGTACGGCGCATTGGCTGAGGCGGCTAGACGGCGCCGCTTCGTTGCGTCCTGCCGCGCCTTGCCGCAACTGGTGCGCGAGGTCGTGACGCCCGTGCTGGACGGAATCCCGGCCGCGATCCACTCGACACGGCTGCTCCAGCTCGGTCAGGACCTCGCCCCGCTCTTTGCGGCGGTGGGGCTTGCGGCAGAGGTCCCCGCCCTGCCGCCGATGTTGCCGGGGGTCGGTCCGTTCTCGCTGGTTGTGTTCGAGCCGGGCGCGTTGAAGGGCGTCCCGGACAGCAATCTCGGTAAGCTGTTTGGCGAGGCCCGCGCACGCAGGCTCAAGGTCGCGGTGCGCCGTGCCGACGCGGAGAGCGGCCGCCTCGCGCGGCTTGGCGCGCAGTTCGTCGGCACCACGCCCAGCTGAGAGCGCGGCTCAAGGCGCTGTTCATGGCAGGGTCAGCGGGCGCGGGTTGGCAGACGGCTTTACGCAGAACCGCCTGTTGTGTCTTGGCCATCCTCCTCGGCCGCCGCCGCATGGCGGTCCTGGTCGCGCACCAGCCAGTAGACGGCGCCGAGTGCCAGCACGGACGCGGCCAGCCCCATGATCGTTGCCGGCGCTGCGTGCGACGCGTCGATGATGATGAACTTCCGCACCAGCGCCAGCAGCGCGATCAGGATCACCGTCCGGAGTTGGACGATGCCGTGGCGGCGCTCCAGGACACCAATGATCGCGTGGTTGAACTCCAGCGCAATCAGCAGGGTCATGACCATCCCGAAGACTGCCTGGAACGTCTCCTGGTTGGCTGGATCCACGATGTCGAACAGGATCAGGTGAGCGATACGGAAGGTGAGGTGGACAAGGGCCACCACGATGAGCGCCGACACGAGCAGGGATAGGACCAGAGACACCACCTGCTCGAACCGCTCGTAGATGGTCATCACCGGCCAGGCGTTGCGTGTCGCCCGGAGCGTGCCGGAGGCCGCGACACGGTAGCGCTCGAAGAGCCCGCCGGCCTGCGTTCGATCTGCGCTCATGCCCGCACTCCCGGTTGTTGCTTCTTCGCTCGCCCACTTCACCCGGCACTGCGCATCGGCGATCAGCGTGATCCGGCAGTGGAGCTGCATGCAATCCGCAACGAGCGCAGATGGAGATGGCGGCGAGTGCGTAGCCTAGCACCGGACAGACTCGGCGTGGCACGGCTGCCGGAATAAAGTCGGTGGCGTCGTGCAGGTGGCTGCTCGGTCAAAGCGCGGACGGGCCGTTCGGCTGCATGCGATGAACCGATGCCGAGGCATGATCAGGGCAGCGACGACGCGCGTTCCTCCGGCGGCCGTGGCAGCCCGGGCAGCTCCGGGTGCAACGCGGTGCGGGGGTTTTCACCGCAGAGGGGTCCGCCTTGGCGCAAGTTCCGTGTGCTGATGCCGGGACAGCGTGACGTCCGCCTGATGGACGACGCCGGAGCTTCAGTCGGCGCCCCCGACACGCGCCGACCAACCCCGCTTCCGAGGCAAGCGTGGTCGCCGTAGCGTTGTCCGATGGACCGGTTGACCGCGCTACGGCTTTTCCTGCGAACTCTCGATCGGGGCGGCATCGCCGCCGCTGGGCGCTCGCTCGGGCTGTCGGCGACGGCCGCATCGCGGGCGCTGCGTGAGCTCGAGGACGACCTCGCGCTGCGGCTGTTCGACCGCACGACGCGCCAGGTCGCGCCGACCGAGGCGGGGCGCCGCCTGGCGGCCCGCATCATGCCCCTGCTCGAGAGCCTCGACGCCGCCATGGTCGAGGCGCGCGAGATGCACGAGGAAGCAACCGGCACGCTGCGCATCGTCGCGCGGCGCTCCTACGCGCTTCGTCATGTGGTGCCGCATCTCGCCGGCTTCCGCGCCGCGCATCCGCGGGTGGAGATCGACCTGGAACTGACCGAGCAGACCGGGCTGGTGCCAGCGCATGGGGTGGATCTGGTGATCCGCCTCGGCCTGCCGGCGGGAAAGTCGTTCACCGGGCACCGGCTGGCATCCGGCCGGCGCATCCTGTGCGCCAGCGCCGACTACATCGCGAGGCACGGCCCCCCGGCCACGCCCGACGCCGTGCTGCACCACCCCTGCCTGACCTATCGCGAGGCCGATGAGGCGCCGGTCTGGGTCTTCACCACCGCCGACGGCACGCGGCAGGAGGTCGCGGTGTCCGGGCCGTTCCGCTCCAACAGCGGGGAGGCGCTGCGCCAGGCTTCGCTGGACGGCATGGGTTTGGTGCTGCTGCCCGAATGGATGGTCGAGGACGATCTCGCGGCCGGCCGCCTGACGGCGCTGATGCCCGGCCTTCCGGCCTGGCCCGGCCCGTACCAGGCCGAGATCCACGCCGTGCATCTGCGCGCCGATCGCCTGCCGGCAAAGATCGCTGCCTTCGTCGCGCATCTGCTGGCCGTCGCGAATACTGCCGCCTGACGGCAGAGTGTTTTGCGAAGATGCTGGCTGGCGCCGCAATGCGATGCGCCGCCAAGGTGGGGGCAGGAGGAAACGCCCCATGATCGAGACCGCCCCGCTCACCCCCGTTCTCGGCGCCCGCATCACCGGCATCGATATCGCTCGCGGCGTGGACGCGACGACGATGGCTTCGCTGCGCCATGCGCTCGATCGCTTCTCGGTGCTGGTTTTTCGCGACCAGCGGATCGACGACGCGGCGCAGATCGCCTTCAGCGAGGGCTTCGGGCCGCTGGAACGCACCCGCGCCGGTGCCCCCGGGGCCGGCAGCCCGGTCATCATCCTGTCGAATGTCGCCCCGGACGGTGCGATCACGCCGCCCACCGATAAGCAGGTGTTGAACAACAAGGCGAACCGCTTTTGGCACCATGATTCATCCTTCAAGCTGGTGCCGGCCCGCGCCTCGCTGCTGTCGGCGCGGGAAATTCCCTCGGCCGGCGGGGACACCGAATTCGCCTCGATGCGCGCGGCCTTCGCGGCGCTCGACCCGGCCGAGCAGGACGCCCTGCGGGGCCGTGTCGCGATCCATGATTTCGGCTGGTCGCGCACGCGTGTCGATGCCGCATTGGTAACCGAGGCCGAGCACAGCCAGCACCCACCGGTGCGCCAGGCGCTGGTGCTGGAGGAGAACCCGCATGGCCCGGCCCTGTATCTCGGCGCGCATGCCCGCAACATCGAGGGGATGGGCGAGGTGGAGTCGCGCGCGCTGATCGACCGGCTGATGGCGCTGGCGACGCAGTCTGCCTTCACCTATGCGCACAAGTGGCGGCCGCATGATCTGGTGATGTGGGACAACCGCGCCGTGCTGCACCGTGCCACCCCCTTCGCGACGACGACGGAACGCCGCCACATGGTGCGCACCTGCGTCGCCGGCACCGCGCCGACCCTCGCTGCGGCGGCATGACGGCGGAGATTTTCGAGGGTGACTGGGACCACATCATCGTCGGCGCGGGCAGCGCCGGCTGCGTGCTGGCCAACCGCCTCTCGGCCGATCCGCGTCGGCGCGTGCTGCTGCTGGAAGCGGGCGGCGAGGCGCGGCATCCCTACCTCCAGGTGCCGGCCGGCTTCCTGAAGACCTTCCGCGATCCGCGCTTCAACTGGAACTTCGTCACCGAGCCCGGCCCCGGCGTGGACGGGCGGGCGATCCATACGCCGCGCGGGCGGGTGCTCGGCGGGTCCTCGGCGATCAACGGGCATCTCTGGGTCCGCGGATCGGCGCGGGATTTCGACGATTGGGCGCAGGCGGGCTGTCGCGGCTGGTCGCATGCGGATGTGCTGCCGCATTTCCGCGGCCTCGAGGACTACCGCGACGATGCGTATCGCGGCGCCGGTGGGCCGCAGCATGTCTCGGACATTCCTGCACTGCATCCGATCGTAGCGGACTTCCTGGAGGGCGGCGCCGAACGCGGCATGGCGCGAAACCCGGACTACAACGGCGCGGCGCAGGAGGGCGTCTTCACCTACCAGCGCAGCATCCGCCGCGGCAGCCGCTTCAGCGCGGCGAGTGCTTTCCTCGCACCGGTCCGCGGCCGCGCCAATCTGCGCATCGTCACCGGCGCGACGGTGCTGGGCATCGAGACGGAAGCGGGGCGCGCGACCGGCGTCACCTTCGCCCGCGGCGGCCGCAGGCTGACGGCGCATGCGAAGGACGACATCGTGCTGGCCGCGGGCGCGATCGGGTCACCGCACCTGCTTCAAGTCTCGGGCCTGGGTCCGGCGGCGCTGTCGCGCGCGCTCGGCGTGCCGGTCATCGCCGACAATCCCGGTGTCGGCGAGAACCTGCAGGACCACTACGCCATGCGCGTGGTCCATCGCGTCACCCGCCCGGTCACGCTGAACGAGCAGGCGCGGCCGCCGCGCCTGTGGTGGGAGATGGCGCGCTGGCTGCTGACGCGGCGCGGCATGCTCGCGTTCAGCCCCGCCCATGCCGGCGCCTTCGCGCGGTCACGCGAGACGCTCGACGAGCCCGACCTGCAATTCGTCTTCACCCCCGCTTCCTATTCCGAGGAAGGCGTGACGGGGCACCTGCAGGACGTGCCGGGCATGACCATCGGCGTCTGGCAGTGCCGGCCGGAGAGCCGTGGTTCCGTTCGCGCCAGCAGCGCCGATCCGCGCCAGGCGCCGGCCATCCAGCCGAACTACCTGCTGGCACCGGAGGATCGCGCCGCGGCCGTCGCCGGGCTGCGGGTGGCGCGGCAACTGCTGGGCACGCGCGCCCTCGCGCCATGGTCAGCGGGAGAAACCGCGCCAGGTCCGGCGCAGGTCAGCGACGATGCGCTGCTCGCCTATGCACAGGCCAAGGGATCGACTGTCTATCACCTGTGCGGCACGTGCCGCATGGGTGGCGACGGCGCGCCCGTGACGCCGGAGCTGCGGTTGCGTGGTGTCGATGCTTTGCGCGTGGCGGATGCCTCGGTCATGCCACGCATCGTCTCGGCCAATACGAATGCGACGACGATGATGATCGCAGCGAAGACCGCGGCAATGATGCTTGGTTAGTCCAACAAGACGCCGTAGATCAGGCGGACGCCGCCGGCAGAAGGCTGCGGGCCAGCGCGGAAACGGGCCATCGTCTGACCAACGCCCAGAGATTTTCGTTCCCCGGTTCCTACCGCCGCTCCAATCTTCTCTCTCACAAGTTGTCGCTCCTGGTCAGGACGCCGCGCTGCAGCGAAGGTTTTGCCGGGGTTTTCGCGTGGACCTTGATGGTTCGATCGCGCAACGTCGGTCAATTTTGCCCTGGAGAGAGCGACGAGTCTCTGAACCTTGAGGGTAGGCCGATTTTACCCTCAAGCTTAGGTATTTGGTCCCGGGATGAGGTGGTGTGGGTTGATTTTGAACGGTGCTGGGTCGCGTTGCCAAGCGTCGCAGATGCATTGGAACGGGGTTCGCCATCGAAGCGCCTTGAGGTGCTTAGCGAAGTTGTAGGCGGTGACGAAGGCGAGGACGTGGGCCTTGAGGGCGTCGCGGCCTGGGTAGTGAAACGCCTTGGTGGTGGCGTCCTTGATGGTGCGGTTCATGCGCTCGGCCTGGCCGTTGGTCCACGGGTAGTAGGGTTTGGTGAGCCAATGTTCGATCGCGTGGTGCTGTGAAAGACAGGCCACAGCCACAGGATCAGTATGTCCGCGCGGCGACGTGGGACAGTGGTTTCCCCACGAAGCAGACGCCGCGCGTCTCCATGCTAATCGAGCAGGCCGCGCCTGAGGCCGCGGAGCCAGTAACCCACGTCCTGCCTGCCTGGGAGCCTTCGGCGACCGGGGGTGATACGGCCGCTGCTGAGGAGCCTTTCGCCGCGCCACCTCGGGGCCGAGGGCGACCTCGCAAACAACTCTCCTCCGAGCCGGTAGCGGCAACGGCCAGAGCAGCGCGCGCTGAGGAGGCCGAGGTCACGCTGAACCAGGACTCAGTGCGGCCTCGCAAACCGCCGGCCAGCATGCCGACCCGGCGGGTTGCGGACCCGTTTGATGCTTCCGACGACCGGGCGAACTGCATGCGCTGCGGCTATGCGGTCGAGGCCGCGCGAAAGAAGCGGGGGCTGCTGACCTGCTCAGTGTGCGGGTAGATCGGACGGTCACTGCCGCGTTTGACCAAATGGGTGTCGACCAAAGCGGCGGCGCCGCCCGTTCGGTGCTAGACTTCCCATCCGATGCGAAAATGCCCATCTTGATCGAACAGTACGGCTGGTCCAGCGCGCTGCAGTTGGCGTTCGAGCCGCATGCGCGAGCGGGCTACATTGCTGGGCGTATCGTCGTCCAGCAGCGGTTGGCGAACCTGATTGCCACCGATGTCGGCATCCTGAGCGCCAAGCTCTCTGGACGCATGCGTCACGAGGCTCGGGAGGCGGGCCATCCGGCCGCCGGCGACTGGGTCGCCGTGTCTGCGAATGGCGACGAGGGCACAGCTACCATTCATGCCGTCCTGCCTCGCCGCACCGCCTTCGTGCGACGCGCGGCCGACAGCGTGCAGACACTGCAGGTCATCGCCGCCAACATCGACATCGTTTTCGTCGTCGCCTCGATGAACGCCGACCTCAATCCGCGTCGGCTTGAGCGCTTCCTCGCGGCGGCCTGGCAGAGCGGTGCGCGGCCGGTGGTGGTGCTGACCAAGTCTGACCTGTGCGAGCATCCCGAGGCCCAGGCCGCCGAGATCGCCACGCTGGCGGCCGGCTGTCCGGTGGTCATCGTTTCGGTGCGCCAGGGTCTTGGCCTGGGCGGCCTGATGCATCACATCAAGCCGGGCGAGACCTGTGTGCTCATCGGCTCCTCGGGTGTCGGCAAATCGACGCTGGTGAATGCCCTGCTGGGCGAGGATCGAATGGCGACCCAGGACATCCGTGCGGCGGATGCCCGGGGGCGTCACACCACCAGCCATCGCCAGCTCGTATTGCTGCCTGGCGGAGGGCTGATCCTTGACACGCCTGGCATCCGCGAAGTCGGCCTGATCGATGCGGATGAGGGTCTCAGCACGGTCTTCGACGACATAGAACAGCTGGCGCGGAATTGCCGGTTCCGCGACTGCGGGCACGATACCGAACCGGGTTGTGCCGTTCGCGATGCGCTGGATACCGGCCTGCTCGACGCGAACCGGTGGGCGCATTTCCAGAAGCTGAGTCGGGAACTGGCGGCGTCGGGCGTGACGAAAGACCGCATGGCGCAGGAGGTGCAGCGCCGGCGCCTTGCTGCCCTGCAGAAGGCGTATCAGTCGTCGAAGAAGAACCTGCGGGATCCGGTCTTCTGACTCCATATCGGCAATGGCGGTGCGCGGGCCTAACCGAGCAACTGCCGCGATCACCGCAATCGAACCATATTTTCCTTCGCGAGCAGTCGCTTTTGGTGCAACGCGCCCACGGGCGGGCACCGCTTCGCCGGAGGGGTCGCCCTGCGCGGGGCCGGTGGAACCTGGCGTGCGCGCTGGCAGACCGCCGCCGGCCGAAGAACGCTGGCCCGATCGCGTGCCGCATGTGCGCGCGACGCTGGCACCGTTCCTCGGAAGCGGCGGCTTTGGCGCCTGCCTGACTGCGATTGCGCCGGGCGAACGGCCTGACACGGCGCGCCGGCGCTGAGCACAGTCGCTCCCGGAAGCTTCACACGGTCAGTCCATGCGCGCCCCGTGCGACGGACGATGGGAAATCACATGCCGGTGAAAGGAACTCGGCTGCCGGTGGATCGGAGGTCTGCGATTCGCTACATCGAACCACGGCGAGCCTGCGCGGGTGCCAAACCGGCCTCGATGACCAGGGCGCCGCACTGGCGAAGTGTATCCGCAGCGCGTGCTTCACCGAGATAGCTCCGCGAAGCGATGGCGCCCTCGATGATCAGCGACAGTTGGTCGGCCAGTGTCGCCGGATCCTTCGAGCCCGCCTCCTCGGCGAGGCTGCGGATGCGCTCGCGGCAGCCCAGCTTGAAAGTGGCGACCACCTGATAGGTCGGATGGGTCGGATCGCGGAACTCCGCCTGGGCCAGCAGCATGGGGCAGCCGCAGACGCCGGGCTGCGCGACCTCGACCGCGGTCGCCTCGACCAGGGCGTGAAGCCGTCCGGCCGCGTCCTGCGCCTGGGCCAGCGATTCATTCACCCATGCATCATGCTCCGCCGCATCCTCGGCGAGGATCGCGGCCACCAGCGCATCCTTGCTGGGAAAGGCGCGATAGAGGCTCATCTTCGTGGCCTCGGCCACGCGACAGACTTCCTCGACGCCGGTGGCGCGGATGCCCTGGCGTTCGAACAACTCCCGCGCCGCCTCCTGGATACGTTCGGCAGCCTTCGGCTTGGCGGCAGTGGTGCCGGCCATGGTGATCAACCCTCCTCCTGCTGCGGCGGAAAATGCGGCAGCGCACAAATAGGCACTTGATGATACCGACCGGTCACTCTAATTAGCGAACGAACCGGTCGGTATCATTTGGAGATAGGCCATGACCACCCCCTCGCGCAAGGCCCCCGCGCCTTCTGAAAGCCTCTGGATGTCATGGCTGGCCCGCATGCAGGGCGCGGCCGTCGGCGCCGCCATCACCGCCGCCGCCCCCGTCGCCCTGGCCCAGCCCGCGCCGCCGCCGGTGACCGTGGCCGCCCCGCTGTCGCGTACGATCACCGAATGGCAGGAACACACGGCCCGCATCGAACCCTCCGCCCGCGTGGAGCTTCGCGCCCGCGTCTCCGGTCAGGTCGACCAGGTGCATTTCACCGACGGCGCCATCGTGCGGTCGGGCGACCTGCTGTTCACGCTCGACCAGCGCCCCTTCCAGATCGCGCTCGAGACCGCGCGGGCCGAGGTGGCGCGCAACGAGGCGCGGCGGCTGCTCGCCGAACAGCAGGTCGCGCGCTACGAACCCCTCGCGGCCAGCCGGATCGCGCCCCAGGCCGAACTCGATTCCCGCCGCTCGGCGCTGCGCGAGGCCCAGGCCGGCCTCGCAGCCGCCCGCGCCGCCGAACGCCAGGCAGCGCTGGACCTCGAGTTCACGGAAGTCCGCGCGCCGCGCCCCGGCCGCGTCAGCGACCGCCGCGTCGATGCCGGCAACCTGGTCCAGCAGGGCCAGACGGTGCTCACGACCCTGCTGGCCCTCGACCCGGTCTATGTCACCTTCGACCCGAGCGAGGCCGAGTATCTCCGCCAGGCCCGCTCGGCCCGCGCGGGCCTGCGCGGCGCCAGCCTGCCGGTGCAGCTGCGCCTGCTCGATGAGGCGGAGTTCAGCCGCGAAGGCCGCGTCGATTTCGTGGACAGCGCCTTCGATGCGCGCAGCGGCACCATCCGCGTCCGCGCCGTGGTCCCGAACCCGGACCTGTTCCTGACGCCCGGCAGCTTCGCCCGCATCCGGCTGTCGACCGGCGAGGAGCCGTCGCTGCTGGTGCCGGATGCCTCGGTGATGGCGGACCAGACCGGCCGCATGGTGCTGACGGTCGCCGCCGACGGCACCGTGATGCCGCGCCAGGTGCGGCTCGGCCCGCTCAGCGACGGGCTGCGCGTCGTCCGCAGCGGGTTGGCGGCGGAGGATCGCGTGATCATCGGCGGCCTGCACCGCGCGCGGCCGGGAATGCGCGTCACCACCGAACAGGGCCGCATCGGGCCGAGCCCCCTGGCCTCAGCCGACTAGCCATCTCCGTCCCCGTGCAGGCCTGACGCCTGCGCGGAACCGCCCCGACCCCCAGGCTGCGCGCGTCGCACGTGGCCACGCCCAAGGCATGCCCCGATGCGTCTCGCCCGCTTCTTCATCGACCGCCCGGTCTTCGCCGCGGTCATCTCGATCGCGATCACGTTGATCGGCGCGATCACCGTCTTCCGCCTGCCGATCTCGGAATACCCCGAGATCGCACCGCCCAGCGTGACCATCGTCGCGATGTATCCCGGCGCCTCGGCCGAGACCATCGCCGAGACCGTCGCCGGCCCGATCGAGCAGGAGGTGAACGGGGTGGACGGCATGCTCTACCTCTCCTCCCAATCGACCGGCGACGGGCGGCTGACCGTCACCGTGGTGTTCCGCCAGGGCGTGAACGGCGACCAGGCGCAGGTGCTGGTGCAGAACCGCGTCGCAGTGGCCGAACCGCGCCTGCCGGAGGACGTCCGGCGCCTGGGCATCACCGTCCGCAAGGCGAGCCCGGACTTCCTGATGGTGGTGCACGTCACCTCGCCCGATGGCAGCCGTGACCACGAATACATCTCGAATTTCGCGACGCTGAACATCAAGGACCGCATCGCGCGCATCGACGGCGTCGGCGACGCGCAGATGTTCGGCGCGCGCGACTATGCGATGCGCGTCTGGCTCGACCCCGACCGCATCGCCGCGCGTGGCTTGACGGCGGCCGAGGTGGTGGACGCGCTGCGGCGTGCGAACGTGCAGGTCGCGGCCGGCGCGCTCGGCCAGGCGCCGCGCGCCACCAATGCCGGGGCCTTCGAATTCTCGGTCCTGACCCAGGGCCGACTGGCGACGCCCGAGGCCTTCGGCGAGCAGATCATCGCCACCGGCCAGAACGGCGCGCCGCTGCGCCTGCGCGACGTCGCGCGGGTCGAGATCGGCGCCGCCGACTACACGGTGAACGCGCTGCTGAACAACCAGCTCGCCACCGCGATCGGCGTGTTCCAGCGGCCGGGCAGCAACGCCCTGCAGACCGCCGCCGCCGTGCGGGCTGCGATGGAGGAAGCATCGCGGACCTTCCCGCCCGGCATCGGCTACAGCATCGTCTACGACCCGACACGCTTCATCGCCCAGAGCATGGAGGCCGTGCTGACGACCTTCGTCGAGGCGGTCCTGCTGGTCGTGCTCGTCGTCATCCTGTTCCTGCAGAACTGGCGCGCGGCGGTGATCCCGCTGCTGGCCATCCCGGTGTCGATCATCGGCACCTTCGCGGTGCTGCTGGCGCTCGGCTTCACGCTGAACACGCTGACCATGTTCGGCCTGATCCTCGCCATCGGCATCGTCGTGGACGACGCCATCGTCGTGGTGGAGAACGCGGAACGCCACATGGCGGATGGCCTCTCGCCCCTGGAGGCCGCGCGCAAGACCATGGACGAGGTCGGCTTCGCGCTGATCGCCATCGCGCTGGTGCTGGTCGCGGTCTTCGTGCCGACCGCCTTCATCCCAGGCATCTCGGGCGCCTTCTACAGGCAGTTCGCGGTGACGATCTCGGTCGCGACGCTGCTCTCGGCGCTGGTGTCGCTCACGCTCTCGCCGGCGCTGGCGGCGATCCTGCTGAAGCCGCATGGGCACCATGACGGCCCGCGGCCGCTGCTGCTGCGGCCCTTCGGCGCCTTCGCGCGCGGCTTCAACCGCCTGTTCGACCGGATGTCGCTCGGCTACGCTGCGCTGACGCGCCGGCTGATCCGCATCCCCGTGCTGCTGATGCTCATTTATGGCGGGCTGCTGGCGGCGACGGGCTGGACGGTCACGTCCACGCCGACAGGGCTGATCCCGCCGCTCGATCGCGGCTACTTCATCGCGGCCTTCCAGCTGCCGCCGGGTGCGAACCTGGCGCGCACGGATGCGGTGATCCGCCGCGCCTCGGACGCCATCCTGGCGACGCCGGGCATCGAGAGCGCCGTCGCCTTCGTCGGCTTCGACGGCGCGACCTTCACCAACGCGCCCAATGCCGGCGTGGTCTTCGCGACGCTGCGGCCCTTCGAGGACCGCACCGCGCAGGGCCTGACCGCGGGCGGCATCCTCGCCGACCTCCAGGGGCGGCTGATGGGCGATCCCGACGCGATGGTCTTCGTGCTGGCCCCGCCGTCGGTACCGGGCATCGGCACCGGCGGCGGCTTCAAGCTGATGATCCAGGACCGCGGCGGGCGCGGCCCGCAGGCGATGGAGGCGGCGCTGCATGCGGTGATGGGCGCGGCGAACACCACGCCCGGCATCGCCTTCGCCTTCAGCCTGTTCAACACGAACACGCCGCAGATCCGCACCGACATCGACCGCGCGCGGGCGGAGATGCTCGGCGTGCCGGTCAGCCGCGTGCATGAGGCGATGGGCATCTATCTCGGATCGGCCTTCGTCAATGACTTCAACCTGCTGGGACGCACCTGGCGCGTCACCGCTCAGGCCGATGCACCGTTCCGCGCAAGTGCCGAGGACATCGCCCGGCTGCGAACCCGCAGCGACGGCGGGGCGATGGTGCCGCTCGGCAGCCTCGCGACGTTCCACGAGACCTCCGGCCCGTACCGGATGCCGCGCTACAACCTGTATCCCGCCGTCGAGCTGCAGGGCGCGGCGCTGCCGGGTGTATCGACCGGCCAGGCGATTGCCATCATGGAACGCGTGCTGGCGCACACCCTCCCGGAAGGCTTCGGCTACGAATGGACCGAGATCGCGCTGCAGGAGACGATGGTGGGGAACACCGCGCCGATCGCCTTCGGCCTCGCGGTTGTCTTCGTGTTCCTCGTGCTCGCGGCGATGTACGAGAGCTGGCTGCTGCCGCTGGCGATCGTGCTGATCGCGCCGATGTCGGTGCTGGCCGCATTGCTGGGCGTACGCTGGGCCGGGCTCGACAACAACGTGCTGGTGCAGGTCGGGCTGGTGGTGCTGGTCGGGCTGGCGGCGAAGAATGCGATCCTGATCGTCGAATTCGCCCGCGCGGCGGAGGAGGACGGCGCCAGCCGCTGGGATGCGGCAGTCGCTGCCGCGCGCACCAGGCTGAGGCCGATCCTGATGACCAGCCTTGCCTTCATCCTGGGCGTGCTGCCCCTGACCATCGCAACGGGGGCGGGAGCCGAGATGCGGCAGAGCCTGGGTGTCGCGGTCTTCTACGGCATGCTCGGCGTCACGGTGTTCGGGCTGCTGTTCACGCCGGTCTTCTACGTCGTCGCGCGTGCGGTGGGCCGGCGGCGGGCGTCCGGGCACTCAGCGGGCTCGGCAGAGCCCATCTCATCGCAGTCTTGAAGCGCCGCTGGGGGTCAGTGCGATCGGCGCTGCGTCAATGATCGGCTCGAACACGATTCGGGCTGATCGTGACCCTGCCCCCCTGCACGGGCGTCGCGGGTGCTGCTCAGGGCTCGCCAATCACCGACAGCGTCGCGCGCAGGTCGCCGACGCTGCGCGCCATCGGCCCGATGACCTGGAAGTCGGCGGCACGCGCGGCAAAACCCCAGCGTACCGCTACGCATCCCGGCGTGGCCTTCAGCGTCGCGACGCCGGCATGACCGGCCGGGCGGCGCAGCGATCCGCCAGCATCGGTCGCGCAGCCGCGTCTCACCGGGCGCGAGCCGCAGCACCGTCCAGAAAAAGTCGGACTGCCTCCTGTGCGAGCGCCTGGATCTCGGTGGACGTGATTGGGTCACGCACGCCGAGCAACAGGCGCATCTGCGCCGAGCCCAGGACCATGCCGTAGAGCATGCGTGCCGCCGTGGTGGGGTTCGCCAGACGAAGGCGCCCTGCGGCAGCCTCGGTCGTGAGGCGTCGCTCCAACGCGCTCGCCCCGCGGCTTGTCAACACGCGGTGCGTGGCCTGCGCGACCTCTGGCGAGCAATGCCTTTCGCCGATCACGAGGCGAAAGATGCCGATCTGTTCCTCGGCAAGAAGATGCTCCGCCGCCGCGAACAGGATGCCCGTCAAGGCCCGCCGCAGGTCGGGTTCGCGTTCGAGATCGGTATCGAGCGCGATCGGCACGAGGGTGGCGGCAATCGTCGCCTCGAACAGCGCCGCCTTGGAGGGGAACACCTGGTACAGCGTGCGCTTGGACATGCCCGCTGCGCGGGCGACCTCGTCCATGCTCGCTGCCGCGTAGCCGTTGTGCAGGAACACGCCCGCCGCGGCTTTGCACAGCCGCTGCCGCCGCACGCCCTCCGACATCGCGGCCCGCGGGCGGGCCCGCAGGCCAGCCCTGCCTGGGGGCCGGTCGAGGACGTCGCCCATGCCTAGTCACCAGCCTGGACGGGCACGGCGGTCCGACGGTGCGCCGCCTCGCCCGGTCGCCGCGCACCAAAGATTCGCAGCACCAGCACAAAGAACACGGGCACGAACACCACGGCGAGCACGGTGCCCGCGACAACGCCGCCGATCACGCCGATGCCGATCGCGTTCTGCGCGCCCGAGCCTGCGCCAGCCGCGATGGCGAGCGGCACCACCCCGAGCGTGAACGCGAGCGAGGTCATGATGATCGGCCGCAGCCGCTGGCGCGCCGCCTCCTCCGCTGCCTCGGCAAGCGAGAGGCCACGGTCGAATCCCTCGCGCGCGAATTCGACGATGAGGATGGCGTTCTTGGCGGTCAGCCCGATCGTGGCGAGCAGCCCCACCTGGAAATACACGTCGTTGGACAGGCCACTGAACAGGGTCGCGAGCACCGCCCCCAGCACGCCCAGCGGCACCGCCAGCATGACGGCGGTGGGGATCGACCAGCTTTCGTAGAGCGCCGCCAGGCACAGGAACACCACGATCAGCGACAACGCATAGAGCGCCGGCGCCTGGCCCGAGGTTTGACGCTCCTGGTACGAAATGCCGCTCCATTCGAAGCCGAAGCCGGGAGGCAGTTGGGTCGCGAGCCGCTCCATCTCGTCCATGGCCTGTCCGGTCGTGTAGCCGGCGGCGGGCATGCCCTGGATTTCGCGCGAGGCGATGCCGTTGAAGCGCTCCAGTCGCGGCGAGCCGAATTCCCATACGGTGCGACCGAAGGCGGAGAAGGGCACCATCTGGCCCTGCGCGTTGCGGACGAACCATTTGTCGAGATCGCCGGGCACCATGCGCGCTTCAGGCTGCCCCTGCATATAGACCCGCTTGACGCGCCCTCGGTCCATGAAGTCGTTGACGTAGGTCGATCCCCAGGCGGTCGACAGGGTGGAGTTCACCTCGGTGATGGACAGGCCGAGCGCGCTGGCGCGTTCCCAGTCCACGATCAGGCGAAACTGCGCCTCGTCGTTCAGGCCGTTGGCCCGCACCCGTGTCAGGATCGGGCTCGCTGCTGCCAGGGCCAGCAACTGGTCGCGCGCTGCCATCAGCGCCGCGTGGCCCTGCCCGCCGCGGTCCTGGAGCTGGAAGGAGAAGCCCGTGGCGTTGCCCAGCTCGCGCACCGCCGGCGGAGCCGAGGCCACGATGAGGGCGTCCTGGTAACCCCCGAAGCGCGCGTTGATCCGCGCCGTCAGGGCCTGGACGGTGTTCTCCGCGCCGCGCCGCACGTCCCAGTCGCGCAGCGTGATGAAGCCCAGCCCGGAATTCTGTCCGCGGCCGCCGAAGCTGAACCCGTTGATGGCGAACAGGTTGTCGACAACGGCGCCTTCCTCCTCGCGCAGGTAGCGGCCCAGGTCGTCGAGTGCGCGTTGCGTGCGGTCCGCCGTCGCGCCGGGCGGTGCGGTGACCTGCGCGAAGGCGATGCCCTGGTCCTCGTTCGGCAGGAAGCCGCCGGGCAGGCGCAGGAAGCCATAGCCGAGGACCGCGAGGAGCACCGCATAGATCACCAGCATCCGCGCCGGCCGGCGCAGGCTGGCGCGAACGCCGCCGACATAGCCGCGGGTCATGCGGTCGAAGCCGCGGTTGAACCAGCCGAAGACGCCGCGCTTGCCCTGGTCCGGCTTGTGCGGCCGCAGCATCGTGGCGCACAGGACCGGCGTGAAGAAGATCGCGACGAGAACCGACAGCGCCATGGCCGTGGCGACGGTCACAGAGAACTGCCGGTAGATGACGCCGACCGATCCGCCGAAGAAGGCCATCGGCAGGAACACCGCCGAGAGCACCAGGCCGATGCCCACCAGCGCGCCGGTGATCTGATCCATCGACCGCCGCGTGGCCACCAGAGGGGAAAGATGCTCCTCGGCCATCACGCGCTCGACATTCTCGACCACGACGATGGCGTCATCCACCAGCAGCCCGATCGCCAGCACCAGGCCGAACATGGTCAGGGTGTTGATGCTGAACCCCAGCGCCTGCAGCACCGCGAAGGTGCCCAGCAGCACCACCGGGATGGCCATGGTCGGGATGAGCGTGGCGCGGAGGTTCTGCAGGAACACGAACATCACCACGAACACCAGCACCACCGCCTCGATCAGCGTCATGATGACGCTGGCGATGGAGCGCTGCACGAAGGGCGTGGTGTCCTGCAGGTAGACAACCTCCAGCCCCGGCGGAAAGCTGGGGCGCAGCCGGTCGACGGTAGCGCGGATCGCGGCCGCCGTGTCGAGCGCATTGGCGCCGCTTGCGAGGCGTATGCCGATGCCGCTGGCCGGCCTGCCATCGAGCAGAGTGGTGATGGAGTAGTTCTCGCCGCCGATCTCGACGCGCGCGACATCACGCAGCCGCACCTGCGACCCATCCGGGCGCACGCGCATCAGGATCGCCCCGAACTCCTCGACCGTCTGCAGGTAGGACGGACCGATGATGGTAGCGTTCAGCTGCTGGCCGGGCACCGCCGGCAGCGCGCCCATCTCGCCGCTCGAGACCTGGACATTCTGGGCACGCACGGCGGCCGCGACGTCGGACGGCGTGAGCCCGAAATTGATCAGCTTCGCCGGGTCCAGCCAGATACGCATGGCGAACTGCGCGCCGAACACCTGGAAGTCGCCCACGCCTGCCGTGCGGCTGATCGGGTCCTGGATATTGGCCACCAGGAAGTCGGAGATGTCGATCCGTTCCATCCGGCCATCGGTCGAGACGAATCCCACCACCAGCAGGAAGTTGCCGGACGACTTCACCACGCGGATGCCCTGCTGCTGCACCGTCAGCGGCAGGCGCGGCACCGCCAGCTGCACGCGGTTCTGCACCTGCACCTGGGCGGTGTCGGCATTGGTGCCCGGCGCGAAGGTCAGCTGGATTCGCGCTGCACCATCCTTCGTGGTTTGGGAATCGAAGAACAACAGGTTGTCGATGCCGCTCAGCTGCTGCTCGATGACCTGCACCACGGTCGTCTGGACCGTCTCCGCCGAGGCGCCGGGGAAGTTGACGTTGATGGAAATGGCGGGCGGCGCGATGGCCGGGTACTGCGCGACGGCCATGCTGCGCAGCGCCAGCGCCCCGGCCAGCATGATGCCGATGGCGATGACCCAGGCAAAGACCGGGCGATCGATGAAGAAGCGGGCCATGGCGCGGGTCTAGCTCGCGGCCGGCGCGGCGGCGGCGCGCTCACTCGCCCGCACCCGGGCGCCGGCGCGGATGCGTTGCAGCCCTTCGATCACCACGCGCTCTCCTGCCGTCACGCCATCCGTCACCAGCCAATCGCTGCCCACGGTCCGGCTGGCGCGCAGCACGCGCTGCTCGACCACCCCTTCCGCATTCACCACGAAGGCCATGGGCTCGCCGCGCGGCGTACGCAGCACGGCGCGCTGCGGCACCAGGATCGCCCGGTCGGTCACACCCTCCTCGACGCGCGCACGGACGAACATGCCGGGCAGCAGCAGCTGGTCGGGATTGGGAAACACAGCCCGCACGGTGACGGAGCCGGTTCCCTGGTCCACGATCACCTCGGAGAACTGCACCTCCCCGGCATGGGGATACTCGGAGCCGTCCTCGAGCAGCAGGCGCGCCTCCGCACGGTCGGCCGACGGGCGGCGGAGCGCGCCGCTGGACACATCGCGCCGCTGCTGGAGCAGCACCGCGCTGGGCTGCGTCAGGTCGACCAGGATGGGGTCGAGCTGCGTGACGGTGACCAGCGCGGTCGACTGGTTCGCGGTGACCAGCGCGCCGGGCGTGACGCTGGTGCGGCCGGTGCGCCCGGCAATCGGCGAGGCGACGCGAGTGTAGCCGAGGTCGATCCGCGCGGTCTCCAGCGCGGCCCGGATGGAGACGACGTCCGCCTGGGTCTGGCGCAGGGTCGCCTCGGCGTTCTCCAGGTTCTGCTCGCTGACCGCCTGCACCCGCGCCAGCGCCCGCAGGCGGTTCGCGGTGCTCAAGGCGACGCGCTCGGTCGCCTCGATGCGCGTCAGCGCCGCCTCGGCACGCCGGACCGCTGCCTCGAAGGGCGCCGGATCGATCTGGAATAGCGACTGGCCAGCCACAACGGCCTCGCCTTCCACAAAAAGGCGCTCCCGCAGGACCCCGCCGACCTGCGGGCGAACCTCAGCGGCCCGGAATGGCGCGGTTCGTCCCGGCAGCACGGAGGTCACCGGGATTTCACGTCGTTCCAGCGTCACCACTGTCACGGCAACGGGAGCCGCCGGGGCGGGATTCGCCGCCGCGCCCGTCGGTTTGTCGTCGCAGCCGACCAAGGTGACCAGCAGCATGCCAAGTGCCAGAAGCCGCGGCGACCGGCCTCGTAGCGGTCGCCAACAGCGCATTTGCGCGCGCGAAGACGCGGCGGACCTTCGTGCCATGAAGCCTCATTTTTTCGGACAGGGTCAGACCTTCGCCGATACTGGTGAGTTTCCATGGGATTTCAATGCATATGCGGCGCCGACCGCTGGCGAGGGTTGCGACCGCGTCCAGAGCCAACCTCTCGGCATCGCGAAGGATGGTCCCGCATCAGGAAGTCCAGGAAGGTCTCGACCTTTCCCGATCGATGTCGCGCCTCCGCACCGGCGCCCGCGTGAGCGAGGTCAGAACCCACGACCTGCTCCCATAGCGCGCGCCCTTGCGAATTCCTTACGCCCAAGGCGTCACTTCCGCATCGTCCCGCCACGCCGCCCGTAGGCACTCTGCGCGTCGTTTCGCGGGGGCTTCCATGCTTGATCTCACTCTCCTTGCAACCGGGTTGGCCTGCTTTGCCGTGCTCGGCCTGTACGTCCGTGCCGTTCAGCGCGTGTGACCATGAGCATCGAACTTTGGCTTGGCGGCACGGTCGCCTTCGGACTCCTCGTGTATCTCCTCCGGGCCCTGCTGCGGCCTGAAAGCCTCTGACATGACGATCATCGGGTGGGCGCAGATCGCGCTCGTGCTGGGCTGCGCGCTGCTGCTCGCGGTGCCGGTTGGGCGATGGCTCGGCGCCCTGTCGCAGGGCCGCATGGGCCTGCTCGCCGGGATCGATGGCGGCGTGCTGCGGGCGGCGGGCGTGGACCCCGCGCGCGGCCAGAGCTGGCAGGGCTACCTGCTGGCCATGCTGGTCTTCAATGCGGCGGGCTTCCTGTTCCTGTACGGGCTGCTTCGGCTGCAAGGCGGGCTGCCGCTGAACCCGCAGGGCTTCGGTGGGATACCGCCCTACCTGGCCTTCAACACCGCCATCTCCTTCGTGACCAACACGAACTGGCAGGCCTATTCCGGCGAGGCGGCGATGTCGCATCTCAGCCAGATGACCGGCCTTGCCGTGCAGAATTTCCTCTCCGCCGGCACCGGCATCGCGCTGGCCTTCGCCGTGATGCGCGCCTTCGCCGCGGGCGGGGTGACCCAGCTCGGGAATTTCTGGGCGGACCTCACGCGCATCACGCTGTGGCTTCTGCTGCCAGGTGCGGTCATCGCGGGTTTCGCCTTCATCGCCATGGGCGTGCCGCAGACCCTGGCCGCGAGCGCCACCGCCACAACGCTGGCGGGCGGCGAGCAGACGATCGCGCTCGGCCCCGTCGCCTTCCAACTGGCGATCAAGCATCTCGGCACCAACGGCGGCGGGTTCTTCGGCGTGAATTCGCTGCACCCCTTCGAGGGGCCGAGCGCGCTCGCCACCAGCCTGCAGATCATCCTGCAGGTCGTCATCCCCTTCGGCCTTTGCCTCGCCTTCGGCCGCATCGTCGGCGATGCGCGGCAGGGGCGCGCGCTGCTCGCCGTCATGGTCGGCTTCGTGCTGGTCGCGACGCTGGCGATCTATGCCGCCGAGGCGGGCGGCAACCCGCTGCACATCGCCGCCGGCGTGTCGCCCGCACAGGGCAACATGGAGGGCAAGGATCTCCGCTTCGGCCTGGCGCTCGCCGCCCTGTTCACGGCCACCACCACAGGCGCGTCCTGCGGCGCTGTGAATGCCATGATCGACAGCTTCACGCCGCTGGGTGGGCTGGTGCCGATGTTCCTGATCCAACTGGGTGAAGTGCTGCCCGGCGGCGTCGGCTCGGGCCTCTATGGCATGCTGGTCTTTGCCCTGCTGGCGGTGTTCATCGCCGGGCTGATGGTCGGCCGCACGCCGGAATACCTCGGCAAGAAGGTGCAGGCACGCGAGGTCAAACTCGCCATGCTGGCGGTGCTGGTGCTGCCCGCCGCGATCCTGGGCTTCGCGGGGCTTTCGCTGGTGATCGAGGCGGGCACCGCCTCGCTCCAGGATGCCGGCCCGCATGGGTTGTCGGAGATGCTCTATGCCTTCACCTCGGCCGCCGGGAACAACGGCTCGGCCTTTGGTGGACTGACCGCCGACACGCCCTGGCTGAACACGACGTTGGGCCTTGCCATGCTGGCCGGGCGCTTCGCCTTCGTCATCCCGGTGCTGGCCATCGCCGGCAGCCTGGCGGCCAAGCCGCGCGCGCCCGAAGGCCCCGGCACCCTGCCGACCCATGGCCCGCTGTTCATCGGGCTGCTGGCCGGCGTGATCCTCATCCTGGGCGGGCTGCAATACCTGCCTGCCCTCGCCCTTGGCCCGATCGCCGAGCATGTCGCGATGCTCGCCGGCCAGACCTTCTGAAGGCCCGTCCCATGCAAACCTCCATCGCGCTGTTCGACGGCGCCATTCTCCGTCGCGCGGCGCTCGACGCCGTGCTGAAACTCGACCCGCGCCAGCTGGTCCGCAATCCGGTCATCTTCGTCACCGAGGTGGTGTCGATCCTTGTTACCATCCTGGCGGTGCGCGATGCGCTGGCGGGCAGCAGCTTCGGCTTCCAGGCCAGCGTCGCCGCCTGGCTGTGGCTCACGGTGCTGTTCGCCACCTTCGCCGAAGCCGTGGCGGAGGGGCGGGGCAAGGCCCGCGCCGCCTCGCTGCGCGCCGCGCGCGGCGACACCGTGGCGCGCTGGGTGCCCAACCCCGACGACCCCGCCGTCACCGCTCCGCGCGCCGCCGCCGACCTGAAGCGCGGCGACCACGTGCTGGTGGAGGCGGGCGAGATCATCCCCTCGGATGGCGAGATCGTCGACGGCATCGCTTCCGTGAACGAAAGCGCCGTCACCGGCGAAAGCGCCCCGGTGATCCGCGAGGCGGGCGGCGACCGCAGCGCGGTCACCGGCGGCACGCTGGTGGTCAGCGACCGCATCCTGGTCCGCATCACCGCCGAGGCCGGCGGCACCTTCCTCGACCGCATGATCGCCATGGTCGAGGGTGCGGCGCGCCAGAAGACGCCGAACGAGATCGCGCTGGACATCCTGCTCGCCGGCATGACGATCATCTTCCTGATCGCCGTCGTCACGCTGGTCGGCTTCGCCAGCTACAGCGGTGGCACGCCCTCCGTGGTGGTGCTCGCCGCGCTGCTGGTCACGTTGATCCCGACCACGATCGGCGGGCTGCTTTCGGCGATCGGGATCGCGGGGATGGACCGGCTGGTGCGGTTCAACGTACTCGCCACCTCGGGCCGCGCGGTCGAGGCGGCGGGCGACGTGGATGTGCTGCTGCTCGACAAGACCGGCACCATCACCTTCGGCAATCGCCAGGCTGCCGCCTTCATCGCGGCACCCGGCGTGGGCGAGGCGGAGATGGCCGAGGCCGCCGTGCTGGCCAGCCTGGCGGATGAAACGCCTGAGGGCCGCAGCATCCTGGCCTTCGCCAAGGAGCGCTACGGCATCGCCGCCACCACGCCGGACGGCGCGCGGGCCGTGCCCTTCACCGCGCAGACGCGCATCTCGGGCATGGACCTTCCCGGCGGCGCCTATCGCAAGGGCGCGGTGGACAGCCTGGCCGCGACGCTGGGTGTCGCGATACCGGCCGAACTGGTCGTCGGGATCGACCGCATCGCCCGCACCGGCGCGACACCGCTCGCGGTCGCCAAGGATGGGCGCATCCTGGGCGCCATCGAGCTGAAGGACATCGTCAAGCCCGGCATGCGCGAACGCTTCATCGAACTGCGCCGCATGGGCATCCGCACCGTGATGGTGACGGGCGACAATCGCCTCACCGCAGCAGCCATCGCCGCGGAGGCGGGCGTCGATGACTTCCTCGCCGAGGCCAAGCCGCAGCAGAAGCTCGACTACATCCGCGCGCAACAGGCCGAAGGGCGCCTCGTCGCCATGGCGGGCGACGGCACCAATGACGCACCGGCCCTCGCGCAAGCCGATGTGGGCCTTGCCATGCAGACCGGGACCCAGGCGGCGCGCGAGGCCGGCAACATGGTCGACCTCGACAGCGACCCGACCAAGCTCATCGAGGTGGTGGAGATCGGCAAGCAGCTGCTGATCACCCGCGGCGCACTCACCACCTTCTCCATCGCCAACGACGTGGCGAAGTATTTCGCGATCCTGCCGGCGATCTTCGTGACGACCTACCCGGGTCTCGCGGCGCTGAACGTGATGGGGCTGACCAGCCCGCAAAGCGCGATCCTCTCGGCCGTCATCTTCAACGCGCTGATCATCGTGGCCCTGGTGCCGCTGGCGCTGCGCGGCGTCACCTATGCGGCACTCGGCGCGGCGGCGCTGCTGCGGCGCAACCTCCTGATCTACGGGCTCGGTGGCCTCATCGCGCCCTTCATCGGCATCAAGATCATCGACGTGTTGCTCACCCTCATCGGAGTGGCCTGAACCATGTTGCGCCCGCTGCTTTCCCTGCTGCTCGGCCTCACCTTGCTGCTGGGCGTCGCCGTGCCGCTCGGCGTCACTGCCCTGGCCGGCCTCGTCATGCCGGAGCGCGCCGGCGGCAGCCTGGTCAGGCAAGGCGACCGGGTGATCGGCTCCGCCCTGATCGGCCAGCATTTCGAGGGTGACCGCTGGTTCCATGGCCGCCCCTCGGCCACCTCCGCGGCGCCCTATGACGCCGCCTCCTCAGCCGCCTCGCAGCTTGGCCCGACCAGCGCCGCGTTGCTGGCTGCCGTGAACGAGCGCCTGGCCGGTGCACGCAACATCCCGGCCGATGCCGCCACGGCGAGTGGGTCCGGCCTCGACCCGCATGTCAGCCCGCAGAACGCCATGGCGCAGGTCGCGCGCGTGGCCCAGGCCCGATCCCTGCCGACTGCGCGCCTCGCCGCGCTGGTGGAGCAGCATGTCGAGGGCCGCGAGTTCGGCCTGCTCGGTGAGCCGCGCGTGAACGTGCTGCGGCTCAACCTCGCGCTCGATGCGCTGCGGTGATGCCGCACCTGGGCGCGGCGCGTCCTGCGTCGCTGACGTGAGGCGCGCGCTCTCCTATCCTGGGGGCGCATGAACACCGCCGCGCCCGAACGCCCCGATCCCGACGCGCTGGCCGAAGTGGCGGCGCGGGAAGGCCGCGGTCGGCTGAAGGTGTTCCTCGGCGCCGCGCCTGGCGTGGGCAAGACGGTGGAGATGCTGGCGGAGGGCCGCCGCCTGCATGCTGCCGGGCGCGAGGTGCTGATCGGCCTGGTCGAGACGCATGGCCGCGCCGAGACCGAGGCCGCCATCGGCGCGCTGCCGCGCCTGCCGCTGCGCGCCATCGCCTATCGCGGCCAGGTGCTGCACGAGTTCGACCTGGACGCGGCCCTGGCACGACGCCCCGCCACCTTGCTGCTCGATGAGCTGGCCCATACCAACGCGCCAGGCAGCCGCCACGCCAAGCGCTGGCAGGATGTCGAGGAACTGCGGGACGCCGGCATCGAGGTCTGGACCACGATGAACGTCCAGCACCTGGAGAGCAGCGCCGAGGCGGTGGCGCGCGTCACCGGCGTGCGCGTGGCGGAAACCGTGCCCGACGCCGTGCTGAAGGGCGCCGATGCGGTGGAGCTGGTGGACATCCCCCCCGCGGAACTGCTGGAGCGCATGCGGGCGGGCAAGATCTATCGCCCGGAGCAGGCCGAGCGCGCGCTGCGTGGCTTCTTCAAGGAGGGCGCGCTGGCCGCCTTGCGCGAGTTGGCGCTGCGCCGCACGGCGGACCGGGTGGATGCCGACGTCACCTCCTGGATGCGCCGCAACGCCGTGGCGGGGCCGTGGCCCGTGGGCGATCGCGTGCTGGCGCTCATCCCGGGCGGTGCGGCAGCCGAGCCGCTGTTGCAGCAGGCCCGCCGGCTGGCCGACGCCTTGCACGCGCCGCTGCTGGCCCTGCATGTCGAGCAGCCCGGCCAGAACGCAGACCCTGGCCCGGGGATCGCCCTGGCGCAGCAACTCGGCGCCGAGACCGAGGTGACCACCGCCACCGACCTGCCGGCCGCCATCCTGGCCCATGCCCGCGCGCGACGCGCCACGCACATCATCCTCGGCCGCGGCGAGCCGCCGTGGTGGCGACGCGCATCGGGGCAAACCTTGATCGCGGCCCTGACCCGGCAGGCCCCGGAGTTCACCCTGCAGGTGGTGCCGAGCCAGGCGGTCAAGCGCGCCGCGCCCGTGCCACGCCATCTGCCGGCCTGGGCCGCCTGGCTTGTCGTGCCGCTGCTGGTGGGGGCGGCCACGCTGCTTTGCGTGGCACTCGATGGCATGGTGCCCGATGCCGCCTTCGGCATGGTCTATCTGGCGGCCATCGTGGCGATCGCCGCCATCGTCGGGCCGCTGCAGGCGGGGGTGGGCGCGGTGCTGGCCTTCCTCGTCTGGAACTTCCTGTTCCTGCCGCCGCGCTACACGCTGACCATCGCTTCGGCGCAGGATGTGTTGGGCGCCGTGGTGTTCGGCGCGGTTGCGGCGCTGCTGGCCGGCACGACGGGCCGGCTCGGGCGGAATGTGCGATCGGCGGCGCTGCGGCTGGCGGCGCTGGGGCGGCTGACCGCGCTGTCGCGGCGGCTCAACGCGCAGGCCTCGATGGCCGAGTTGCAGATGGCCGTGGTCGAGGAGGCCGCGCGCATCATCGGCGGCCCCGCCTGCCTGCTGCTGCCCCTGGATGAGGCGCTGGCGGCAACCCTGCCCGGGCAGTTCACGCGGGACGCAGTGCCGCAGGCCGAGCCCGTGCTGCGCGCGGCGCACCCCGCCGACGCCACACCCGATGACGGCGCCATGGCCGCCGCGCGATGGGCCCTGGCCAATGGCCGCGCCGCCGGCCGCGGCACCGCGACGCTGCCCACCAGCGCCTGGCGCTTCCTGCCGCTGACAGCGGTGCGCGAGGGCGAGGCGGTGGCGCTCGGCCTGCTTGGCATGCGCCCGGAGGCGGAGACGCCGGACCCGGAGGCCGATCGCGCGATCGAAGCGCTGCTGGACCAGGCGGCCGTCGCGCTGGAACGCGCGCGCCTGGCGGATATCGCCGCCAATACCCGCGCGCGTGGCCAGACGGAGGCGCTTCGCACCGCGCTGCTGACCAGTCTTGGGCATGACCTTCGCACGCCGCTCACCACCATTCGCGGTGCCGCGGAGACGCTGCGGTCCGCCGGCGCGGCGCTGTCGGAGGCCACCCGCGCCGACCTGCTGTCCAGCATCGAGGAGGAGGCGACGCGCCTCGCCCGCTGGATGTCCGCCATCCTCGACATCGTGCGGCTGGAGGCCGGGCAGGTCACCCCCCGGCGCGAGCCGGTGGACGTGGCGCAGGCGCTGGAGGACGCAGCCGCCCACGCCGAGAACGCGCATCCAGGCCGGCGCATCCTGCGCGACGTGCCGACAGGGCTGCAGCGACCGCTTCTCGACCCCGCGCTGCTCGACAGGGTGCTGGAGAATCTGTTGGACAATGCGCTGAAGTACTCGGCACCCGACGGCGCCGTGCGCGTCGCGGCGCAGCGTGAGGGGAGGGACATGCTGGTGGTGGTCGAGGATGACGGACCTGGCATCCCGGCCGACGACCTGCCGCGCATCTTCGATGCGTTCTTCCGTGCGGCGCGCGCCGATAGCATCGCAGCGGGTTCGGGCCTCGGGCTGTCCATTTGCCGCGGCCTGGTCGGCGCGATGGGCGGCCGCATCGCCGCGGAAAGCCCGATCGCGGCCGGGCGTGGGACGCGCATATCGCTGCGCTTTCCGGCATGACGGTGGCGCGCCTTCCGGTCCTGGTGATCGATGACGAACCGCAGATCCATCGCTTCCTTGGCCCGGCCCTGGAGGCAGCCGGCTACGCGGCGCTGCGCGCGGAAACGGCACGGGAGGGGCTGCGCCTTGCGGCTGCGCGCGGCCCGGCCTGCGTGCTGCTCGACCTCGGCCTGCCGGACATGGATGGCAAGGAAGCGCTCGAGCGGCTGCGGGCCTTCAGCAGCGTACCCGTCATCATCATCAGCGCCCGCGACCGGGAGGCGGAGAAGGTGGCGGCCCTGGATGCCGGGGCCGATGATTATGTGGAGAAGCCGTTCGGCCTGGCCGAACTGCTGGCCCGGCTGCGGGCGGCGACGCGTCGTGCGCTGCTGTCGGAGGCGCCGGCCGCGGTGGTTACGACAGGACCGCTGGCGGTGGACCTGGAGCGGCGACTGGCACGGGTGGCGAATGTGGAACTCGCGCTCACGCCGCGCGAATGGGATCTGCTCGCGGCACTTGCGCGCGACCTTGGCCGGGTGGTGACGCAGCGCCGCCTGCTGACCGAGGTCTGGGGGCCAGCGCATGCGGAGGACAGCCAGTACCTGCGGGTCTATGTCGGGCAACTGCGCGCGAAGCTGGGGGTGGCGGCAGGCCTCCTCCGGACTGAAGCCGGGGTAGGATATCGGCTTCTGGACGCGACGGACGGGTGACTGCCGCCGCAGGGAAATCCGGGATCCGGTTCCAGCCTCCGTTCCACAAAGGCCGCGGATATCCGGCAGTTTCAACCTGATGGTCCTCATCGGGCGCCCGGCTGGGCACCATCCGGGCGGTCCGCGCACTCGCCACTACGACCGCATGATGGTTGCTCGACGAGGGCCGGGCGCCACGCGCAACCGCCCGCACCACGGTGACCATGGCGGGAACGAGAACCCGATGGAGCGCGCGCGGGACAGGCTCGCATGCTGCCTCACCTGACTTGCAGCATTCATCGAACCGTCATCCCGTATATTTTTGATTCGATCATAATGGAACAATGGAAACGGATGACGCAGCCTTCGCCTTCGCTGCCCTGGGCCAGGGCACCCGGCTCGACCTGTTGCGCGTGCTGCTCGATGCCGGGCCAAGCGGCGTGGCCGCGGGCGACATCGCGCACCGGCTCGGCGTGCCGTCCTCCACCTTGTCCTTCCACCTTCGCGCGCTGGACCAGGCCGGACTGATCGCCGCGACCCGGCAGGGCCGCAGCCTGATCTACGCGGTGCAGTTCGCGCGGCTGCGCGCCCTGCTTGCCTTCCTGGTCGAAGCCTGTTGCGGCGGCGAACCCGCCCGCTGCGGCGATCTCGGCCGGATGCTCGACACCATCACACGGGAAAACAACATCATGGCCCCACCGGCTTTCAACGTGCTGTTCCTCTGCACGCACAATTCCGCCCGCTCCGTGATGGCGGAGGCAATTCTCGACAAGATCGGCAGGCCCCGCTTCGAAGGCTGGTCCGCCGGCTCCGACCCACGGCCCGAGGGACCGCTGCCGGAGGTGCTGACCCTGCTCAAGACGCTGGGTCACGACGTCTCGGATCTGCGCTCGAAATCATGGAACGAACTGACGGGTCCGGACGCGCCCAGGATGGATTTCGTGATCGCCCTTTGCGACACGCTGCAGGGGCAGATCTGCCCGGATTTCGGCGCGACGACGATCACCGGTGCCTGGCCGTTGCCGGACCCCTCGAAGTTCAACGGCACGGCGGCCGAACGCGCGACGCTGCTCAACGAGGTCTATGCCGGGCTGCGCCGCCGTCTGGAGGCGTTCATCAGCCTGCCCGTCGCCTCGCTCGACCGCATCGCCCTGAAGGCCCGCGTGGATGAACTGGCCGACCCGCATGCGGTGGTCCGGTGAGCGTTTCGACAAGCGCGGAGGCGATGGCATGAAGGTTGGCATCAGCGGCATGGGTCGCATCGGGCGGCTCGCCTTGCGCGCGGCCATGGGCGCGGCGGACCGCCAGGGCGACGATCCGCGCGCGGGCAATCGGCTGGAGGTCGTGCACCTCAATGAGATCAAGGGGGGTGCGCCGGCCATCGCGCATCTGCTGGAATTCGACAGCGTGCAGGGCCGCTGGCGCGCCGACATCGCGGCCGATGACAATGCGGCCATCCGCATCGGCAACCACCGCATGAGCTATTCCGAACATGCCAGGCCCGGGGATATCCCCTGGGGCGATCTGGGCGTGGATGTCGTGCTGGAATGCACCGGCAAGTTCCTGACGCCCGAGACGCTGCAAGGGCATCTCGACCGCGGGGCGAAGCGCGTCATCGTCGCGGCCCCGGTGAAGTTCGACAGCGTGCTGAATGTCGTGGTGGGCGTGAACGAGCAGCTCTACGACCCGGCGCTTCACCCCATCGTCACCGCGGCGTCCTGCACCACCAACTGCCTCGCCCCGGTGGTGAAGGTGGTGCATGAGGCCATCGGCATCCGGCACGGCCAGATCACCACCATCCACGATCCGACGAACACCAATGTCGTGGTGGACGCGCCGCACAAGGACCTGCGCCGCGCACGATCGGCGATGCTGTCCTTGCAGCCGACGACGACGGGCAGCGCCACCGCCATCGCGCTGATCTACCCGGAACTGAAGGGCAAGCTGAACGGCCATGCCGTGCGCGCGCCGGTGCTCAATGCCTCGCTGACCGACTGCGTCTTCGAGATGCGGCGCGACACCACGGCCGAGGAGGTGAATGCCCTGTTCGCGCAGGCCGCGTCCGGGCCGCTCGCCGGTATCCTCGGCTACGAGACGCGCGCGCTGGTCAGCGCCGACTACGCGCGCGACACGCGAAGCGCGATCGTGGATGCGTTGTCCACCATGGTCACCGACGGCACGCTGCTGAAGATCTACGCCTGGTACGACAATGAGATGGGCTATGCCTGCCGCATGGTGGACCTGGCCTGCCATATGGACAGCGTGGGCATCTGAGATGAGCAGCGCCGGCACCCGCAACTACGCCATCGTCACCGCCGCCTATTGGGGGTTCACCCTGACCGATGGCGCGTTGCGGATGCTGGTGCTGCTGCATTTCTTCCGCCTGGGCTACAGCCCCTTCACCCTGGCGCTGCTGTTCCTGCTGTATGAGGCGGCGGGGATCGGCGCCAACCTGGTCGGTGGATGGCTGGCGGTGCGCTTCGGCATCGCGCGCATGCTGGCGGTGGGCCTGGCCACGCAGATCGCGGGCTTCGTGCTGCTTTCGGTGATGTCGCCGGATTGGGGCGCCGCCTTGTCCGTGGCGTGGGTGGTGCTGGCGCAGGGGGTCTGCGGCGTCGCCAAGGACCTGACCAAGACAGCGAGCAAATCCGCCATCAAGCTGACCGCCGGGGACGCCTCCGGTCGTCTGTTCCGCTGGGTGGCGTTCTTCACCGGCAGCAAGAACGCGATGAAGGGCCTGGGCTTCTTCCTGGGCGGGCTGCTGCTGGAGGCGCTGGGCTTCCGCGGTGCGCTCTGGGCCATGGCCGGCGCGCTGGGCCTGGTCCTGGTTGCCGTCGTGCTGTCCTTGCCGCCCCTGATGGGCCGGGCGAAGGCCTCGAGATCCGCCAGGGAATTGTTCGCGAAGAACCGCGGCGTGAACCTGCTGGCCGGCGCGCGCGTGTTCCTGTTCGGCGCGCGCGATGTCTGGTTCGTCGTCGGCCTGCCGGTGTTCCTCTACGCATCGGGCTGGACCTTCACGATGGTGGGCGGCTTCCTGGCGGTCTGGACCATCGGCTACGGCATCATCCAGGCGGCGGCGCCGGCCGTGATCCGCAAGAGCAGCGACGGATTGTCGTCCGAGGTGCCGGCCGCGCGCGCCTGGTCGCTGGGCCTGGCGGTCGTGCCGGCGGTGCTCGCCGTCCTGCTGGTGGCGGGCGCGCCGCGGCCCGACATCATCGTACCGATCGGCCTATGCCTGTTCGGCGTGGCCTTCGCGGTGAATTCCTCGGTGCATTCCTACCTGGTGCTGGCCTATGCGGGCAGCGAGAAGGCGGCCGAGGATGTGGGCTTCTACTATGCCGCCAATGCCGCAGGGCGCTTCGCCGGCACACTGCTGTCGGGGCTGCTCTATGCCTGGGCCGGGCTCACCGCCTGCCTGCTGGGCTCGGCCCTGATGCTTGCCTTCTGCTGGGCGCTGACGCTTGCCTTGCCGACGCGCGCTGCGCCGCGCGCCGCGGCGGCATAGCGGGGCGACTCGTCAGCAGCGGGGGCGCGTCGGACGCGGCGGTGGTGCCCGCCGTGTCAGCGCACCTGCCGCTGGACATTCCAGAACACGGTCGGCCCCTGCAGCATCCCGGTCAGCTCCCGACGGAAGGCAGTCTGCTGAAAGAACTGGCCGAGCGGGACGTAGGGCAATTCGTCGAACGCCGCCGCTTGCACGCGCTGCACCAGGCCCGGCTGCGCCTGTGCCGCCGCGGCCATCCACGCGCTTCGCAGCGCCTCGATGCGCGGCGCGGAGGGCCAGCCCGGCCAGGCGCCCGTGCCATGCCCGCGCAACATCAGGTGCACCGCGGGATTCAGGAAATCCACGCCGGAGAAGAAGGTGAACAGCATGTTCCAGCCGCCCTGTGCCGGCGCGCCGCGATTCGCCCGGCGCTGCACCACCGTCGCCCAGTCCGACGGCGTGTAGTCCACCCGCGCGCCGATGCGCCGCAGCAGATCGGCGCCGACCTCGGTCAGCGCCTGGACGTTCGGGTAGTCGGTCGGGCCGATCACCGTGACGGGCACGCCGGACAGCGTGGCGCGGGCTGCCGCCAGGTCGCGCGGGCCGGTCAGCGCCGCCATCCCTTCCGCGCTGGCCGAGGGCGAGCCGGGCGGGAAGAAGCCGACGCCCTCGGTCCAGGCGCCGGGCGCGGTGCCGGCCACGGCCTGCATGAAGTCCATCTGGCGCACCGCCGGCAGCAGCGCGCGACGCATCGCCGGGTCGTCGAAGGGCGGGTGCAGCTGGTTGAAGCGCAGCACCGCCAGGAAGCCGGCCGGGTCGGGGTTCTCGACCGCGAGGTCGGGGCGGCGGCGCAGCAGGGGCAGCAGGTCCGGCGTGGGGAATTCCCACCAGTCGGCCTCGTTGTTCTGCAGCGCCGCGGCGGCGGTCGCGGCATCGGGAATGATCCGCCACTCCACCCGGTCGAACCAGGCGCGCTTGGGGCCCGCGGTGCCGCTCGGCTCGCCCTGTTCGCGCGGGCGGTAGCCCTCGAAGCGCGCATAGGCCACGCGCACGCCGGAGACGCGCTCCTCGGCCAGATAGCGATAGGGGCCGCTGCCGATCGCCTCGCGGATCGGCATGGAGGGGTCGGTCTGCGCCAGGCGCTCGGGCATGATGAAGCAGACCGGCGGGGAGGTCTTGGCCAGCGCGTCGAACAGCAGCGGGAAGGGGCGCTTCAGGCGGAACAGGATGGTCGCGTCGTCGGGGGCAGAGAGGTCGTCCGTCTCGGCCATCAAGCTTTGGCCGAGGCCGTCGCGTGCCGCCCAGCGGCGGATGCTCGCCACCGCGTCGCGCGCGCGCACCGGCGTGCCGTCGTGGAACACCAGCCCCGGGCGCAGCGTGATGCGAACGCGCCGGCCTTCATCCTCGACCCCATGGCCGGCGGCCATCTGCGGCTGCGCCCGGTACTGGGCATCGAGGCCATAGAGCGTGTCCCACACCAGGTAGGCGTGGTTGCGCGTGATGTAGGTGGTGGTCACCACCGGGTCGAGCGGCCCGAGATCGGCGATCGGGATGAAGCGCAGCGTGCGCGCCGCGGCGGGCTGCGCGAATGCGGGCCGGGAGAGCGACGCCGCGCTGGCGGCAAGCAGGAGGGCACGTCGCTGCATGGGGAACTCCGGGGGCGGTCGACCAACCGATGGGGTTCGCCGTGCCGCCGCGCAAGGTTACAGCGGACCGGGACGGTCGTTCAGCGCCCAGTCGTAGCGATAGGCCGCGACGCGCGTCGCGCTCAGCAGCCTCTCGCGCAGCGGCGGTTCGGCATGGGTGGCGAGGCAGCGCAGCAGGTCCGGCTCGCTGCCGCCGAAATCCTTGCGGTACCAGTCGAAGATGCTGGACAGCACAAGGCCGGCGGGCTCGTCGGCCACGCCATGCGGGCTGTTGACGAATTCCCGCGCGCAGCATTCGAGATCGCGTTCCAGCGTATCCCCCGCGAAGGCATGGGGCTGCAGGCTCGGGCACCCGCGCGAGGCGCAGTTCAGCGCGAAATGCAGCCGGTGGTCGCGGAACAACCGGCGCAGGATGCCGTGCTCGATGTCGTCCAGCGACAGGTCGATGCCCGCCACGCGCATCAGCTTCGCCTGCCACGGCCCGCCCAGCAGCGCCGCGCGCACGCCCCCGCCGAGGTTGATGTCGCGGATGGAGGCGACCGGCATGCGATCCAGCACCAGCGCGACGGTGCGCGCATTGTACAGGTTGACCCAGAAGGCGAATTGCCCGGCATGGTCGAGGCCCGCCGGGCCGCGGCGTTGCAGCGCATCCAGATATCCCGCGAGGGCCGTGCGGTCCTGAGCGGTGAAGCCCGCATAGTCGATCGCCGTCGGCGGTGCCGCGCCGCGCCGCACATGCCGGCGCAGCAGCGCATCCCACGCGCCATGGTCGATTGCGGCGGTGGCGGCGATGCCCTCCGCGGGGGGCGTGAAGGCGGTTTCCAATTCCGATGCCATGCCGGATAGCGTCACGCGACGCGCCGATGTGCAACCGGGACCTTGCAGCCATGACCAGCCCGCCGCCCGCCGCCCAGGAACGCCTCGCGCGGCTGAACCTGGTGCCCGACCCGATGCGCCCGGGACAGTGGCGCATCGTCATCCCGCCGCGCGCCAACATCTACGCCGACACGGTCGGGCGCCATGCTGCCGGCGCAGCGGCGGAACGCATTGCGCTGGTCCATGAGGCCGCGGGGGGCGGTGTCGCCAGCCTCACCTACGCCGAACTCGACCGGCGTGCGCGCGCCTTCGCGGCAGGGCTCGCGGCGCTCGGCGTGGGGCGCGGCGACCGCGTGGCGCTGTGCCTCGGCCAGACGGCGGAGGCGGCGATCGGGCATCTCGCGATCTATGCGCTCGGGGCCATCGTGGTGACCGTGTCGCAGCTCCATGGGCCGGAGACGGTGGCGCATATCCTGCGCGATTCCGGCGCGGCGGTGCTGCTGGCCGAAGCGGTGCCGTGGCGCGCGATGCGCCCGGCGCTCGGCGCGCTGCCCGCGCTGCGCGACGTGGTGGTCGTGGGCGATCCGCCGGCGGCCGATGAACGCGGCTGGGCCGCCGTCGCGGCGATGGGCGATGCGCGGGAATTCGTCGCGGTCGACACCGCGGCCGAGGATCCGGCGCTGCTGATCTACAGCTCGGGTTCGACCGGCCAGCCCAAGGGCGTGCTGCACGCGCATCGCGTGCTCTGGGCCTACAACCTCTCGACCTCGCTGTTCTACAACCTCGAGATGGAGGAGGAAGGGCTGGTGTTCTGGACGCCGGCCGACTGGGCCTGGGTGGGCGGCTGGAACGACACGGTGCTGCCCGCCTGGTTCCATGGCCACGCCATGGTGGCGAGCCGGCATCGGTTCGACGCCGAATGGGCCTATGGCTTCATGGCGAAGCACGGCGTGACGCACAGCTTCATGACGCCGACCGCGCTGAAGCGCCTGGCGCAGGTGGATGCGCCACGCGCGCGCTGGCCGGCGCTTCGCCTCCGTACGGTCTGGACCGGCGGGGAGTCGCTGCCAGGCGCCACGCTCCGCTGGCTGACCGACACGCTCGGCGTGGTCTGCAACGAGGGCTACGGCCTGACCGAGGTGAACCACATGATCGGCAATTGCGCGCGGCTGCGCCCGCCCAAGCCGGGCTCGATGGGCTTCGAGCTGCCCGGCCATGTCGCCGCGCTGGTGGACGAAGCCGGCCAGCCGGTCGCCGATGGCGAGGTCGGCGAGATCGTCACCAACGAAGCCTGCCCGACGCTGTTCCTGGGCTATTGGGGGCAGCCGGCGCTGACGCAGGCGATGCGGCTGGGGCCGTGGATCCGCACCGGGGACCTCGCGCGGCGCGACGGCGATGGCTGCTACCACTACAGCGGGCGCGCCGACGACCTGATCAAGAGCGCCGGCTTCCGCATCGGGCCGGCGGAGGTCGAGGATTGCCTCGCCACGCATCCCGACATCGCGGATTGCGGCGTGGTCGGCGCGCCGGATGCCGATCGCGGCCAGGTGGTCATGGCCTTCGTCCGGCTGCGCCCCGGCATCGCCGGCGATGCGGCGCTGGAGGAGGCGCTGCGCGCGCATGTCCGCGCGCGGCTGGGCGGCTACAAGGTGCCGCGCCGCATCGCCTTCGTGGATGAATTGCCCGAGACGAGCTCGGGCAAGGTGTCGCGCAAGGCGCTGCGCGCGCGCCTGCCGGGCATGTGGACCGCGGATGGTCCGTAGTGGGGGCGGCGGGCCGGTGCCGCCATCGTCGGCCGGCGCCGAGCGCCGCCACGATCCTCACGAGCCCGGCTCGGCCCGGTCCGCGTTCGGGAAGAACAGTTGCTCGCCATGGATCTGGTAGGACGCAATGGCGCGCTGCCCGGCGGGCGAGACGATCCAGTCGATGAATCGCTGCCCGTCGGCGGCCTTCACATGCGCGTGGCGCTGCGGGTTCACCAGCATGACGCCGTACTGGTTGAACAGCCGCGCATCGCCCTCGACGAGCACGCGCAGATCCTGGCGGTTGCGGAAGGACAGCCAGGTGCCGCGGTCGGCCAGGATATAGGCGTTCTGCGCCGCGGCGGTGTTCAGCGCCGGGCCCATGCCCTGGCCGACCTCGCGGTACCACTGCCCGCGCCCCGCCGCCGGATCGACGCCGGCGAGCTGCCACAGGCGCAGTTCCGCCGCATGCGTGCCCGACCGGTCGCCGCGGCTGACGAAGGCCGCGCGCGCCGCGGCGATGCGGCGCAGCGCGTCGCCGGTGTCGCGCAACCCGTTGATGCGCGCGGGGTCGGCGGCCGGGCCGATGATGACGAAGTCATTGAACATCACGTGCCGGCGCGGCCCGCCGAAGCCCTCGGCCACGAAGCGTTCCTCGGCGGCGCGGTCATGCACGAACACCACGTCGGCGTCGCCTCGGCGGCCGACATCGAGCGCCTGGCCGGTGCCGAGCGCCACCACGCGCACCGTGATGCCCGTCTCGGCCGAGAAGATCGGCAGGATGTGGCGGAACAGGCCGGATTGTTCCGTGCTGGTCGTACTGGCGACCGTGATGAAACGCTCCTGCGCCCGGGCGGAACCCGGCAGGACAAGCGCCGCGGCGGCGGCAGCGAGGAAAAGGCGGCGCAACATGGCGGGTCTCCCGGATCGGTTCTTCACCACACCAATTCGCCGCGCAGGAAGGCTGCGGCTTCGGGCGTGGTGGGCGTGTCGAAGAAGGCCGCGGCCGGTGTCTGCTCGCGCAGCCGGCCGCGATCGAGGAACAGCACCTCGCCAGCCAGGCGACGGGCCTGGCCGAGGTCGTGCGTGGTCATGACCACCTTGGTGCCGCGTGCGGCCAGCGTCGCGACGATGTCCTCGACCGCGCGCGTCGCGGCGGGGTCGAGGCTGGCGCAAGGTTCGTCCAGGAACAGCACCTCGGGCGACAGGGCGGCGGCACGGGCCAGCGCCAGGCGCTGCTGCTCGCCGCCGGAAAGCCTGCGCGCCGGGCGATCGGCGAGCGCGGCAAGGCCCACCATATCGAGCGCGGCGCGGGCGCGCGGCTCGCGCTCGGCCGCCGGCACGCCTGCCAGCCGCAGCGGATAGACGGCATTGGCGAGCACGCTGCGGCGCAGCAGCACCGGCCGCTGGAACACCATCGCCTGCCGGCGCGCGGCGTCGTCCGCCCACAGCACGCGCCCCGCGCTGGGCGCGAGCAGCCCGTGCAGCAGCCGCAGCAGCACCGATTTCCCCGCGCCGTTCGGCCCGATGATGATGCTGGGCGGCCCGGCCCCGATGGTCAGCGCGACATCCGACAGGATGGCGACCCCGCCGGCGCAGAAGCCGAGCCCCTCGGCGCGCAGCGGCAGGATGCTGTCCGGCGCGCGCATCACGCCCCCGTCCGGGCGGCGAAGTCGCGCGACGCCTGCGCGAGCGCGTTCACCACCAGCACGATCGTCATCAGCACCATGCCGAGTGCCAACGCGAGCGGCAGGTTGCCCGCGCTGGTCTCGAGCGCGATCGCGGTGGTCATCACCCGGGTGAAGCCCTCGATATTGCCGCCGACGATCATCACCGCGCCGACCTCCGCACTCGCCCGGCCAAAGCCCGCGAGCAGCACGGTCAGCAACGCGAAGCGGCCATCCCAGAGCAGCGTGGGGACGGCGCGCGTCGGGCCGGCGCCGAAGGATCGCAGCTGTTCGGCATATTCCTCCCACAGACCTTCGAGCACCTGGCGCGACAGGGCGGCGAGGATCGGCGCGATCAGCACCGCCTGCGCGATGATCATCGCGCCGGGCGTGAACAGCAGCCCCAGATGGCCGAGCGGGCCGGACCGCGACAGCAGCAGGTAGATCAGCAGCCCCGCCACCACCGGCGGCAGGCCCATCAGGGCGTTCAGCACGGTCAGGATGGCCCCGCGCCCGGGAAACCGCGCGACCGCCAGCAGCGCCCCGATCGGCAGCCCGACCAGCGCGGCGATCAGCAGGGCGCTGAAACTGACCCGCAGCGACAGCAGCACGATCTGCCCCACCGCCGGGTCTGCGGTGAGCACAAGGTTCAGCGCGGTCGAGGCAGCGGCTCCGAGGTCGTTCACATCGGGTTCCTGGCGTGCCGGCAAACTGCGTTCGGCAAACACCCGGGGTCAACCGCGATCGGGCTTGACCCGGGCGCAGCATTTGCCGCTTTCTGCCGGAAGATGCCCGATGTGTTGACCCTGCGCGAGGCGGCCGCGTTCCTGCGCCTGTCCGAACGCTCGCTGTACGACCTGGCGCGCTCGCGGCGCGTGCCGGCCGCGCAGCTCGGCGGCAAATGGTTGTTTCCGCGCGCCCAGCTCGAACGCTGGCTGACCGTCCAGGCCGATACGCCGGAGGCCGAGCCGCGGCTTGATCCACCCCTGATCCTGGCCGGCAGCCACGACCCGTTGCTCGACTGGGCGGTGCGGCAGTCCGGCTGCGGCCTGGCGCTGCGTGCGGGCGGCAGCTTCGATGGGCTGTCGGCGCTGGCTGCGGGAGAGGCGATGGCCGCCGCCATGCACCTGCGCGACCCGGACACCGGGGCCTTCAACGAGCCCGCGGTGCGCGACGCCCTCCCGCGCCGCCCGATGGTCGGTATCGTCTGGGCATGGCGGTTCCAGGGGCTGATCCTGCCGCCGGGCAATCCGCGCGGCATCTCGACGATCCCTGACCTGGTGCAGCCCGGGATCCGCGTTGCCGGGCGGCAGCCGCGCGCGGGCAGCCATGTGCTGCTGGTGCATCTGCTGGGTGAGGCGGGAATCCGTCTCGACGCCGTGCGGTTTCTTCCCGACCCGGCGCTGGCGGAGGACGAGGTCGCCGCCGCGGTGCAGGAAGGACGCGCCGATGCGGGCTTCGGCATCGGTGCGGAGGCGGCCGCGCGCGGGCTATGCTTTACCCCGTTGTTCCGCGAACGCTTCGACCTGGTGATGGAGCGGCGGCATTATTTCGGCGCCCCGGTGCAGCGGCTGATGCGCTTCGCACGCCAGCCTGACTTCGCGGCCCGCGCCATGCGGCTGAGCGGCTACGAGGTCGCGGCCAGCGGGGAGGTCAGTTTCTGCCTCTAGGCCCGCGCTGCTGCATGGCGGCCACCGCCTGGCGCGCGCGCCCGCTTGGGCCGCGCCGACCGACGCCTGCCCGCCGGCCTCTCAATTGCGGCTGGTGGGCGCACCCGTTGCGCTGGCCAGCGATGCGCGTGCCGAAGGCCCCGGCCCCACCAGCGCGAAGGCGCCCCACAGCGCCGGATGCCCACCGCCCGGCACGTTGCGCGCCAGGTCGAGCTGTGCGTTCCGAAGCGCTTCCGCCATGCCCTGGCCCTGCTGCAGGTTCCGCAGCGAATACGCGATGATGCGCGTCGCCGCGGCGTCGTTCAGGTACCAGTGCGTGACCATCAGGGACCGCGCGCCGGCGTAGAAGATGGACCGCGCCAGGCTCGACAGGCTCTCGCCCGCGCTGCCGCCGCCGGAATTGCAGGCCGACAGCACCACCACATCGGCATCCAGTTCGAGCTCGAGCACGACGCCGGCGGTCAGCAGGGCGTTGGACGCATTCGGCGCACCCGGCGTCGGCGAGGCGATGATCGTCGCCTCCTGCAGGCAGGACAACTCGCCAGGCATCAGCCCGTGCGTCGCGAAATGCAGCACCCGGAAGTCGCGCAGCGACGCCCGCCGCACCGCTTCCGCCGTGAAGGCGGAACCGGCGCGGATGTCGCGCGCCGATGCCCCCATCAACTGCCCCGATGCCTGCAATTCGAGACCCGCCGTCGCCAGCGCCGGCAGGCTCGCCAGCAGCCGCCCGCACTGCGCCGAGGCCGGGAAGGTCCGCACCGCCTGCGCCAGCGGCACCGGCGTGGGCGCGCCGAAGCCGAACCACGGCTGCGACGCCCGCGATGCGCCCGCCCGCCGCAGCGCCACCAGGCTGGACGGCGCGGGCACATGCGCGATCGGCATGCGCGCCAGCAGGAAGGAGACATTGTCGTGCCCCGTCGGCGCCGGCGGCGGCGCGTCCACCAGCACCCCGAAGGGCACCGACAGGAGCTGCCCCGAGGGCACCACCAGCAACCGCCGCGCCTCGGCGATCGGTGCGGCCACCTCGGCGAACAGCGCGCGGTAGATCTCGTGCGCGGTGCCGGCGGCGAAGGGCTTCTCGCCATTGCCGTCCTCGAGCGTGCCGCGCAGCTGCGCCACCAGCGCATCCATCTGCGCGCCGGTCACGCCGATCCGTCCCGCGCTGATCCGCCCGTCGCGCAGGACGAAGGTCCAGCCATTGCCCTCCGGCGGCAGGAAGACCGAGGTCAGCGCCTCGCCGGGTTCCAACTGCGCGAAGACCTCCGCGGCGGAGGACACCGATTGCAGCAACTGCGCGAAGCCAGGTGCCGCGGTCTGCGCCGCCTGGTCGGCATCGGTCAGCGCGTCCTGTGCGGCGGCGATCCGGGTGTCGATCTCCTGCACTGAAGGCCCGCCGCCGCGCCCGGCGGCCACCGACGCCTCGTCCCGCGCGCGATAGAGCGTGGCGAGCTGGCGCCCCGCCTCGTCGCGTTGGCGGATCGCCTCGGCCGCGGCTGGGTTGCGCGAGCTTTCGCTCAGCCGCGCGGCCGCGCGCGCGATCTGCGTTGTCGTCACGCTGCCCTGGGCGAGCTGGGCGGCCTCGAAGGCCTCGGCCAGCAACGTCTGGTCGTCGCGCCCGGCGCTGCGCGCGAAGGCGTCCACGCAGGGCGCCATGGCGCGGGCGCTGGTGCCCTCGCGCAGGTCGCGCAGCACGGTCGCGGCGCGACGGCAGGGATCGAGGATCGACCGGCCGCTCGCGCCCGCATCCGCCGCCGCCGCGGCTTGCAGCAGCAGCGTGTCGGCATAGGGGCGCGAGCGCGGCACCCCGCGCGCAAACCGCGCCGCGGAACTGGCGAAATAACCGCCGGCGCGGCCCGGCGACCCGGCGCTGTCGGCGACCGCGCCGCTGGTGCGCGCCACCCGTGCCGCGATCAGGTCCGCACCCGGCAGGCCAGGGCCGACAGCGGCGAGCTGTGCCGCCGCCGCCGAGGCCGCCTCGGCTTCCTGCACGCGGCCCGCACCGCGCAGCACGGCGGCGCGGTTGCGCTGCACCTCGACCAGGCCGACCAGCCCGCGCGCCGCGATCGGATCGACCACCGCCCCGCCGGCCTGGAAGGCGCCGGACCGCTGTGCCGCCCCGCCGGCGCGAAGTTCCGGTGGGACATTCGTGCCGTAGAGCGCTTCGGCCCGGCTCAGCTCCGCCAGCGCGGCATCAGGTTGGCGGCGGTTGGCCTCGTGGAGACCGCGGTAATGCGCCAACTGCGCGCGGGCCAGCGGATCGGAGGCGCGCGTCGCGAGCGGCGCGGCGCGTGCGAACATCGCCTCGGCCTCGGGATACCGGCCCTGGTTGGACAGTTGCAGCGCGAGCCTGACCATCGGCCCGAAGCTGTCGGGGGACCCGGCGCCGAGCATCCGCTCCTGCGCCGCCAGCGCCCCGCGATAGGCGGTCTCGGCGGCGACGAAGCGTTCCGCCTGGTTGGCGTCGCGCCCGAGCGTCATCAGCTGTTCGTATTGCGCGAGGTCGTTGGCGCCGAAGCTCTGCCGCGCCAGCCGCGCCGCCATCATGTCGAGCGTGGCGGAAGGCGGCAGCGTGCCGGTCGGGCTCGCCAGCCCGGCCAGGATGCCGATGGCGCGTTCCGCCGCCGGCAGGGCTGGCAGGACGCCCTCGGCCTCGTAGCCATTGCCGCCCGCCGTGGCCACCAGCGCGAAGGCGGGCCATCCGCCGACATGGCGCCGGCAATTCAGCAGCGCGGCGGGCTGGCCACCGAGGATGCTCGTCGTCGCCGGCGCGTCGCAACTCATGCGGGCGGCCTGGGCGGCGGCGGTCTGTGCGGCCAGCGCAGGCACCGGCGCCGCCGCGACGCGGCGCACGCGGGCCGAGGGGGAGGTCCATTCGCCGCAGAACACCTCGGCGGTGTCGCCGCTTCGCAGCATCCGGCAGGCCTCGCCGCGGGCATTGCTGCCGATCGGCACGGCCTGGGCGCCGCTGGCGGAACTGCCGCCGGGGACATAGGCCTCCGGCGGCGGGGCGATGCAGCCGGCGAGCAGCAGCGACAGCAAGGCCGGGCGGAGCGTGAGGCGCATCAGTAGTCTCCACCGCGGATGTCGGGGGGCGCCAGCTCGCTATCCTCGGTCGGATCGCGCGTGGGCTGGAGGGCGAGATCGGGCGTCGGCGGCCTGAGCTGGTCCACCGCCGCAAGCAGCAGGGCGGGGTCCAGCACCGCCAGCACCGCCGCCGGATTGACCAGCGGCAGCAGCGGCAGGAAGGGCAGCACGGGTTCGACCGGCGTCGGCGCGCAGGCCGCGCTGCCGATCGGGCAGTCGTTGAAGGTGAAGTCGGCCTGGTTCGGCGCCGGGTCGGGTAGCAGCACCCCGCCGGCCGTCGTGCGGCGGCCGATCTCTGCCGCCGGCTCGCCCACGATGCCGTCGATGGTGCCGGTCAGCACCGCGCCGCGACCGCCCTGCACCAGCAGGCCGCCGGCATCGAGCGCACCGGAGGCGAAGCCCGCCGATCCCAGGTCGATCCGCACATCCGCGGTGGTCGCATCAAGGCCGCCGAAGGTCACCGATGGGCTGGTGATCGACAGCGCGCCGGGGGTGCGTGCGATGCCCGACAGCGATGCGCTGGTGCTCGCCTCCACCACGATGTTCCCGGCCGCCTGCGCCAGCCCGGCCAGGGTCAGCACCGGTGCGCGCAGCAGCAGCGGGCCGCTCAGCGCGACGGCCGAGAAGCCGTTGACCGCCAACGTCTCGTCGGCGATCAGCGAGGTCGTGCCGCCGGTCACCGTGCCGTCCACCAGCAGGCTGCCGCCGGCGACCTCGATGGTCAGCGCGCCGCCCGCGGTCACGGTGGTGCCGCCCGGCACGGTCAGAAGCGGCCCCTGGCTGAACAGGGTGAAGTCGCCGCCGGCGTCGAAGCCGCCGAGCGTGGTGATGGCATTGGCTGCATCGGTCAGCACGGTGCTGCCGCCCGAGCCCCCCGTGAGGGTGGCGGCAACGATGCCCGCGCCGGCATCCTGCGTGATTCCCGCGAGGCTCCGCAGGTCGAGCGTCGCCGGCACGGTGAATCCCGCGGCGAGGCTGAGCCCATCCGCCGTCGTCGTCATGGTGCCGTCGAAGGTCGTGGCGCCGAGGCGCAGCGACTGGAACTCGAAACGCGCGAGCGTATCGGCGGTCACGCTGAACACGCCGGCCACCGGCGTGTCGAGCGGTACGCGCATCGGCGTCGCGGCAAAGGGCGCGAGCTCGATGGTATTGCCTGTGATCCGCGATCCGTCCTCCGCGATCAGCGCGCCGACGCGCAGCGAGACGCGGCCGTCATCGGCCACCGCATCCATCGACGCGTCGTCCACGAGGGTGACGGTGCCACCCGTGCGAAGGCCGATCGAGGCGGCCGTACCGTCGCTCTCGGATGGTGCGCCCGTTGCGACCAGAAGGTCGTTCACGCCGTTGTCGAGGACGAAGGTGCCGGCCACCGTGAATGAGACCAGCCGTCCGACGGCGTTGCCCGCACTCGACAGCAGCGCATCGCCTGAGGAGGTCACGAACAAATCGCCGGTCGTGATGCCGCCAGCGCTCTGCACGATGCCGCCGGTGCCCGCGCCGAGCGTGACCTCGCCCGCCGCGGTGACATTGCCGGCGAGGATCAGCGCGCCGGGCAGGGTTGCGCTGGGGCTGCTGCCTTCCGATGCGGCGAACAGCGTGATGGCAGAGGTGAGGGGGCCTTGCGCGGTGATGCTGCCGCTGTCCGTCACGACCAGGTTGCCCGAGGCCAGCATGACGAGGAGGCCGATGCCTTCCTGCGATGTCACGGACACCGGCGCGGCGACGGTCAGGCTGCCGCCATCCACCTCGACGCGGATGGTGGCGAAGGTGTTTGGCGATTCGAGCGTCACCGGCCCGGCGATCGTGAGATCGGTGATGTTCCGGATCGAGATGTTGCCGAAGGCACCGCCGGTGATGCCGGAGATGCTGGCGATCCGGTTGTCGCCGAGCAGTGTGATGGCACCAAGCGAAGTCACCGCGAGGTCGGGCGTAACGATGGCCGATGGCGCCTCCTGGGTGACGCCGGTGATCGCTTCGAGGCTGAACCGCCCGCCCACGCTGACGGTGTCGGTGATGACCAGCGGTGCCCCGATGTCGCCGGTCTCCGCGACGCGGAAGCTGAAGTTTCCCGCGACATCCGATGCGGCCAGGACGTTCAGGCGATTGATGTCGAGGCTGGGATTGGCCGGCACCAGGTCGAGGATCGCGTTGCCGGTGGTGCGGACCTGAAGCCGGTCGCCGTCGATCGCCGCGGTCTGGCTGATGCCGCCGGCACCGGCCTGGAGATCGACAAGGCCCTCGGTGGAGATGACGCGGCCCGCCGAAAGCTCGCCGCCGCCGAGGCTGATGGCATTGCCTGCCGTGATGCTGACGCCGTCGGCTTCCGCGCCCGTGCTCAGCGCGGCCGTGCCGGTCAACACCACGTCGCCGGCCTGGGCGGTGAGCGCGATGCTGCTGAAGCCGCTGATGAAGGTGCTGCTTGTCACGCCGGTCGCGGCCGTCGCGGCGAATGCCCCACCGGGGCCGCTGATAGTGGCGGCCGTGAGGCTTATGGTGCCCGCGCGCGCGAACAACTCGATCGGCGCATTGGCGACGGCCGTCAGGGGCGAGGTCACGCTGAGGTTGCGGCCGGCATCGAGCGTGATCGCGCCTTCCGCCTGGATGGCGCCGTTCACCGTGATGTCGCGCCCGGCCACCAGGGTGATGAAGCTGTCGCCGGTCATTGGCGCGCTGACCAGGATGTCGTTGCCGGCATCGAGCGTCAGCCCGCCGCCCGTGCGGTTGATCGCGCCGGTGACCGTGATGTTGTTCGACGCCTCCAGGATCACGTCGCCTTCCAGCGACTGGAACTGGAAGGGGTAGATGTAGGCATCGTCGGGCGGCGCCTCGGCGGAGACGACATTGTCCACCACCGTCGCATTGCCCGATCCGGGGATGGTGTCGCCGCCATCGGTGATCAGCAGGTCGACCGGATCGATCAGGATGGTGCCGCGCTGACCCATCGGCGCCGAGGTGTCGATGCCGCCGAGGACCAGCAGGCCGCCTTGCCCGGACACCTCCACGAAGCCGCCATTGCCGCCCTGCGGCCCGCCCCGCGCCGAGATGGTGCCGGCATGGCCGGTATAGTCCTGCGAATTGACGATGACGGTGCCGCCATTGCCGCGCTGCGTGGCATCGGCGCGCACGCTCGCGCCCTCGGCGATGCCGGTGCGCTGCGCGAGCCGCCGGCTTGGCGCACCGCGCAACGTGGTGCCGACGGCAACCTCCCCGCCGCCCGTCGCGCCCGAGGCATCGACGCGCGCGCCGCGATCGACCAGCACGCGGTCGGCGACGATCTCGACCTGGCCGCCGCGCGTGCCGGTGGCGCGCACCTCGCCCTCGATACGCACCACGCCGCCGGTGCCGTTGATGGCGATGCGCCCGGTGCGGCCCGTGGCGGCATCGGTATCGGCCGAAACCACGCCACCGGCGCGCACCAGGTCCTGCACGATGCCGTCCGCCGCGGCCGCGGTCAGCAGCACGGTGCCGCCCTGGGCCTCGATCACGCCGGCATTGGTGACCAGCGCGGCGCCGTTCGCCGGCGCCTGGCGCACCCGGCCCGTGACCTCGATGGACAGCAGCCCGTCGCCATAGAGGTCGATGACATGCGTCTCCGCACCCGCCAGCGCAACCCGACCGAGCCGCGCCGCGATGGTGCCGCGATTGGCGACCTGCGGCGCGACCAGCGCGGCGAGGCCGGCGTCGCGGATGGTGATGGTGCCGGCATTCTCGATGCGCGCATCGGCCCGGCCCGGCTGGTCGAACACCATCCGCCCGGCCATGAAGTTCTCGTTGGTGATGTTGGCGGAGGACACGATCAGCCCGGCTGCGTCCACCTGCGCGCCCTGCGTGAACACGACGCCGGACTGGTTGACGATCGCCACCTGCCCATTGGCGCTGATGCGCCCGGCGATGGTCGATGGATCGGGGGTCGTCACGCGATTCAGCGTGATGGAGGAGGCACCCGGCTGCTGGAAGCGGACCGTGTGGTCGCGACCGACGTTGAAGGTCCGCCAGTCCACGATGCCGCGCTGCTGCGCCTGGCGCACAGTGGTCTGCCCGGCATCCTGGTGCACGGTGATGCTGCCGGCGACGATGCGGTCCACCACCGGTGCGGTGTTCGGCGCCGGCGCCTGGGCGGCGGCGGCCAGCGGCATCACGAGGGCGGTGCCGGCCAGGAGAACGCTTCGGAAGCGCTGCATGCTCGTCATCCCCCTCAGAACCGCATCAACACGCGCCAGTAGAAGGCGTCGGCACTGAGCCGGTCGCCCGCCGCGCCATTGGGCTGGCGGTCGAAGCGCCGCACGCCTTCGACCTGGAATTCCGCATGCCGGGTCAGGCCGAAGCGCGCGCCCAGACCCGCCGAGGAAATCTGCCGATCCGGGTCGAACTGCGCGTTCTCCCAGGTCTCGCCCCAGTCGTAGAAGGCGTAGATCATCGGATCGATCTGCAAGGATTGCCCGAACAGCGACGTCTCATACGCAATGGACAATTGCAGTTCCGCCGTGGCCGCCAGCGCGCTGTCGCCGGTGACCTGCCCCGCATAATACCCGCGCCCGAGGCGCGCACCGCCGAGGTAGAATTTCTCGGCCTGCGGCAGGATGTCATTCGACCATTGCCCCGCCACCAGGCCCATCAGGGCCAGGTTCGCGCCGGTCCAGGGCGAGAACAGCGACTGCGTGCGGCTCGCCTCGAAGGTGATCTTGGTGAAGTCGGGCTGCGCGCCGGCGCGGCTGAGCAGCGGGCTGTCGGACGCACTCGCCCCGAAGCTGGACAGCCCCTGGTGCAACCGCAGCGACACCACGTTCACCGCCGAGCGGCTGTCGCCCAACAACTGGTCGAATACCGCCCATTGCCCGCCGACGCGCAGCACGCGCAGCGAATCCTGGCTCAGCACCTGGTCGCCGAAGGGGCTGTCCTCCAGCTTGATCTCGGTGTCGATCACGTCGAAGGCGGCGGCGATGGTCAGGGTCTGCTGCCGGCGGCGGATCAGCGGATAGGACACCGCCATGCCCGCCACGGTGGTGGTGCCCTGGTAGCCGATGTCGCGCAGCGGTGAGGCCGGCGTCGTCTCGCCCGTGCCGGCATAGATCCGCACGCGCGCACCCTGGCTGCCGACGAAGAATTCGGTCGACGCCTGCCCGAACACCGAGGTCCGGCCATTCGCGTAGTACAACTGCAACTCGGTCTGTTCACCCAGCGAGGTGAAGGAATTGAACTGCACGGCCGCTATGCCCTGCTGCGGGCCGGTCAGGCGATAGGCGCGGTTGTCCGCCGCCACATAGCCGGTCACCGACTGCCGGCCGACCTGCGCCACCAGGCTGAGCGCGCCTGGCGCCGTGCCCGCTGGGCGCAGTACCGCGCGCACGCTGACGCCGGGGATGTCCTCGGCAAGCAGCAGCCAGCGTTCGAGCGTGGCGGTGTCGATCGGCCGGACGCCGCGCAGGTTCTCGAGGAAATTGAGCACCAGCGTGCCGGCGGGGCCGATGTCGCCATCCAGCCGGACCTCGACGATCTCGGCCTCGCCCACGGTCAGGCGCAGCCGGCCGTCGCGCTCCACCGCGGCGTCGACCACGGTGAAGACGTAGCCGGCCTCGCGATAGAGGTTGAGGATCGCGACCCGCGCCTCCTCGATCCGTTGCAGCGGCACCGTGCCCGAGATGGTTCCGACCGCTGCATCGAGCCGCGCCTGCGGGAAGGCTGTCGCGCCCTCCACCGTCACCGAGGACACGGTCACGGTGCGGGCGAGAGTCGGGTCGGCGGAAGGCGCAATCGCTCCCGGGCGTGCACCGGGTCCGACACGCGGGGGTTGCAGCGGCGCGATCTCGGGAACGCGGGTGCCCTGCGGCGGGATCACCACGCCGGCGGGCCCTTGGGCCAGCAAGGCACGCGGCAGGACGAACAGCGCGCAGGCCAACAGAAGAATGGCCATCCTGCCGTGGCATCGCTTCATCAGTCCTGTTCCCCCGCGATGATCCCCTCGTGGCACCCTACGCCAATCATTCTGGTTGTGCGACGGGGCGCGCTACAATGTGCCGTGTGATCGCCCCCATCTTCCTGTTCCGGCCCGCGCCCGCGCGCCGTGATCCCTGTTTCGTTGCGGTGGCCGCTGCACCGCGGACGGGTGAGGCGGCCGCCCTGCGGCGTGGCACCGCGTACGATCGCGGTCCGCGCCTCGCTTCCCTGGCATTGCTTGCACAGATGGCGCGCCCGATCGCCTGGCCGTTGTTGCAGGCCGTCGCCACTCTTGTCCCGGCAGCGCGCGCTCCATGAGATCTGGCCTGATCATCGAGACCTGGGACCGCGCCGGCGGCGGCGCCGAGCGCTGGACCGCGCAGTTCCACGACCACCTGTGTCAGGCCGGCCACACTGTCCATGTGATCGCATTCGCCGCGCGTGACCGCGAGGGCATCGCCGACCTGCATCTGCTGGCCGACCCGGGCACGGTGCTCGGCCGCGCCGAAGCGGTCGCCGCCGCCACCGCCCGCCTGCCGCCCATGGCTTTGCACGACAACGGCACCGGCTGGTCGGCGCATGTCTTTCATCCGCAGACCGGATCGCGGTTGCTCAGCCTGGAACGCATGATGTCCGCGCGCGCCCTGGGCGAGCGCCTGCGCTGGCGGGTCGACCCACGCATGATGCGCCTGCGCCGCGCCATGGCGCTGGTCGAGGCGCGCGCGATGGCGCGCGCGGGGCGCGTCATCGCTGTCTCGCAGGCGTTGCGCAGGCTGTTCATCGCGCGCCACGGCGTGACGACGGAGCGCATCGCCGTGATCCCGAACGGCGTCGACACCGCGCGCTTCGCGCCGGCCCGCCTGGCCCCGCTGCGCGACGCGCAACGCGCGCGGCTCGGGCTGCGGGGCGACGAGCTGCTGCTGGTCTCGGTGGCGCACAACCTTTGGCTGAAGGGCGTCGATGTCTCGCTGCGCGCGCTGGCGCAGGCACGGCGACGCGGTGCGCGGGCACGCCTGGTGGTGGCGGGCGGCGTGGCGGACGGCGAATGGCACGCCCTGGCCGCGCGGCTCGGCGTGGCGGACGCCGTGGTCTTCGCGGGCGAGGTCGGCGCGATGGAGGACCTGTACGCCGCCGCCGACGCCATGTTGCATCCGACGCGCTGGGATGCCTGCAGCCTGGCCACGATCGAGGCCATGGCGGCCGGCCTGCCGGTGGTGAATTCCGCCGCCAATGGCGCGTCGGACCTGATCGTCGATGGCGAGAACGGCTTCGTCCTGCCCCGCGCCGAGGATCCGGCGCGGTTGGCGGAGCTGATCGTGGCCCTGCACGACCCCGCGCGTCGGCGGCGCATCGGTGATGCGGCGCGCGCGGCCGCGCAGGGTGCGGACCTCGCGGCGAATTGCCGCGCGGTGGAGGCCGCGCTTATTGCCAGCGCACCGCCCGGCGCGTAAGCGCCGCACACGTCACGGCATCGGATAGGCGGCGCGCAGCCTCGCCACCAGCGGATCGAGATACGCCGCGCGCGACACGCGACCCTCGGTCTCGCGCACCACCTCCGCCTCGTTGTGCAGCAGGCGGGAGGTGTACCAGCAATGGAAGACGCCGCCCGCCACCGTCGGCACGCGGTCATGGCCCACGTTGAAGGCCGGGCAGAAGGCGATCTCGTGGCCGATCACGCCGCGCCCGGCGGCGAGCACGCGGATCGTCGCTTCCTCGCCGGTGTCGGTGTCCTCGCCGCGCAGCTTCCGCAGCACCACCAGGCCGCCGAGGTCGGACTTCCGGAAGGCCATGAAATGCGGGTGGATGTACCAGCCATGCGGATTGCCGCGATGCGGGCTGCGGAACACCGCGCCGGCGATCGGCCGCGCATCGTCTATCCTGTCGACGCTGGCGGCGAGCCAGCCATCGTCCATTGGGAAGGCATCGGAATCCAGCAGCACGATGTGCTCGTGCCGGGCCGCGCGCGTCCCGCGTTCGGCTGCCTCGCCGTGGCGGTGCCCGGCGCGGCGGAACCAGTTGCGCTGCACCACCAGGCGCATGTCGGGCTGCGCCCGCACCCAGGCCTGCGTGCCGTCGCGGCTGCCCTGGTCCACCACGATGATCTCGTAGGGCCGGTCGCGCACCGTGGCGCGCACGCGTTCCACCAGAAGTCGCGTGAAGAACAGACCGTCGCGGGTCACGGTCAGGATGCTGACGGGGCGTGGGGTCATGCGGTAGCATTTCCCTCCAAGCGGGCCGGCGGCCGGGCCGCGCGCGAAGGCGCCCCTGCATGTCCTGCCCCGGTGTGAGCGTGGTGATGCCGGTGCGCGATGGCGCGCGCCATGTCGGGCAGGCGCTGGACAGCATCCTGCACCAGGATTTCCGCGACCTGGAATGCATCGTCTGCGACGATGGATCGGCTGACGGCACGCCGGCGATCCTCGCGCGCCTCGCCGCGGCCGATGCGCGGCTGCGCGTGCTGCGCCTGCCGCGGGCGGGCATTGTCGCCGCGCTGAATGCGGGGCTGGCGGCCGCACGCGCGCCCTGGGTCGCGCGCATGGATGCCGACGACATCGCGGCGCCCGAGCGCCTGCAGCGCCAGATGGCCGCGGCCGCGCTGCATCCCGATGCAGCGGCGATCGGCAGCGCCTGGCGCGTCGTTGGGCCTGATCGCACGCCGCGGCGCGTGATGATCCCGCCGACCGAACCCGATGCCATTGCCGCCGCGTTGATGCATCACAACCCGCTGGCGCATCCGACCATGCTGCTGCGGCGCGACGCGGTCCTGGCGCTGGGTGGATATCGCGCCGCCTTCCGCAGCGCGGAGGATTACGACCTCTGGCTGCGCCTGTCGGAACACCATCCGCTGCGCGCCGTGCCGGAGGTGCTGCTCGACTACCGCGAGCATGGCGGGCAGACGGCGTGGCGGGAGGTCGAACACCGCGTCTTCGCCGAACTCGGCGCGCGCGCGGCGGCGCGGGCGCGGCGCGCCGGCCGGGCCGACCCGGCCGATGGCGCCGCCATCATCGACCGTGCCTGGCTGCGCGACGCCGGCGTCAGCGAGGTGGAGATCGTCGCCACCCTTACCGCGCGCGCGCTCGGCACCGCGAAGGATGCGCTGGCGGCGGGGCAGGGGCGGGCGGCGCGCGCGGCGTTGCGCCTGCTGCGCGCGCAGCCGGGGTTGCGGCCGCGCACGCGCGTGCATGCCGCGCTGCTGTTCGTGCGGAGTCTCGCGCGCATCACCTGAGCGCCTCCTCGATGATGCGCTGAGCCGCCTGCGGCCAGGTCTCGTAGCGGAAGCTGTCGCGGATGCGCGCTTCCCAGGGCGCGCGCGCGGCGGGGTCGGCGATCCAGTCCCCCAACGTCTCGGTCCAGGCGGCGACGTCCAGGGGGTCCAGGCAGGGCGCGACACCGGCCGCCACTTCCGCCACGGCGCCGCCATTCGACGCGATCACCGCCTTGCCCTGCGCCATCGCCTCGATCACCGGCAGGCCGAAGCCTTCGGATCGCGAGGGATAGGGGCAGAAGGCGGCGTCCCGATACAACCGCGCCAGCAGCGCATCCCCCGCCGCATCCAGATGCACGAAGCGGTTCGCCGGATCGGCGCCGAGCGCGTCGAGCCGATCCAGCAGCGCCTCCACCTTCCACCCGCGCCGGCCGACGAAGACCAGGTGGAACCCGGCGCGCTGCGGCACCCCTTGCGCCAGCAGGGCCTGCCAGGCCTCGGCCAGCACCGCGTGGCCCTTGCGCGGTTCGATGGTGCTGACGAACAGCGCGAAGCGTCCTTCCGCCAGGGGCGCAGGCAAATCCGGCAACGACAGCGGCGCGGGCGGCGGCGCGTAGCCCAGCGGCACCACCACCGGATCGACTGGCCCCACGCCTTCCGCCGCGGCGAAGTCGCGCAGATCCTGCGCCACGCAATCCGCATTGCACAGGATGCGATCCGCCGCCGGGATCACGGCGCGCCAATAGGCGCGGAAGCGTTCCACGTCATCGTCGAAGAACCATTCGGGATGCAGCAGCGGCAGCAGGTCGTAGCACATCACCGCCAGGCGGAAGCCGTGGCGCGCGCGCAGGTCGACGAAGGCGCGCCCCTTGCGCTGCCAGTCCGGCCCGGCCGAGACCACCGTATCCGCCGGCCCGAGCACGAGCGGCGGGCCGAGCGCATCGGCGCAGGGCACCACATCCATCCGTCGGCCGCCGGCATCGGCGAAGGGTGGTTCGGTGCGGTGCCGGCCCAGCAGCAGGTCCAACGCCCGCCCGGCCAGCGGCAGGCCGGCCAGCCGCGCGCGCTCCAGCGCCATCGCCACCGGGTAGCGCGGCGCCAGCGCCCGCCGCCAGGGCGGCAGGTGCCGGCGCACATCCAGTCCGATGCTGTCGATCACCGCATCCGGCCCGATCAGCCTCTCGCGCCAGCGCGGCGCCAGGGCGCGCAGCGCGCCGAGCGCCTCGTCATGGAAGGCGAGCTCCACCGCGCCACCGCGCCGCAGGGCCTGCAGCGCGACCTGCTGCTCGACGCGCAGGATGCCGACCGGCGGGCCGACCCAGCGCAGGCTGGCCGAGACATCGACGATCAGCCGCGCCATGGCGCCATGATCTCCTCCGCCAGCGCATCCAGCGCGAAGGGCGCGGGCGCGATGCCCAGTCCGCACAACCGCGCCGGATCGCCGATCACCCGCAGCGGGTCGTCGCGGCGCGCACCATCCTCGCGCGGGAGCACGGCGACGGGCACGCCGCGTGCCGCCGCCAGCGCGCCGATCCAGTCGCGCACCGCGATGCCGCGGCCCGAGCACACATGCAGCAGCGGGGGCAGGCTCAGGCGCGGCTCGGCCAGACGAAGCACCAGGCGCGTGACCTCGGCGACCGGCAGGTAGTCGCGCTCGCGCTCCGGCCCGGCCACGCGCACCGCGCCGCCGGTGGCGGGCATGGCGGCGATCTCGGCGGCGATGCGTCCCAGCAGCATGTTGGGCGGCGCGCCGGCGCCGGCCGCCGTGAACAGGCGCAGCACCGCGCCCGGCATGCCGGTGGCGTCGAGGTGGCGCAGCACCGCCAGGCTGGCCGCGTGCTTCGCCTGGCCATAGGCGGATACCGGCGCGCAGGCCTGGGTTTCGTCCAGCGGCCCGCAGGCGGCGTCGATCGGCCCGAATTCCGCCGCGCTGCCGAAGGCCAGCAGCACGGGCGGCGTGTCGGCGCGTGCAAGGGCGGCAAGCAGTGCGCGCGTGCCATCCACCGTGACCGCCTGCTGATCCTCGGGTGGCGCGGATGGCGGTGCGGCGGCCAGGTGCAGCACCAGGGCGGGGCGCAGCGCGACCAGCGCCGCCGCGATGCCCGCGGCATCCGATGGCCCCGCCGTGGCGACTTGGCAGGCGCCATCGCCAGCGCGTGCCGGGCCTATGGTCAGCGCCCGCCAGCCCGCCTGGCGCAGCCCAGCCACAATCGCGCGGCCGAGGAAGCCTCGCCCGCCGGTCACCAGGGCCGTCCCGCTGTCAGAATCCATGCGCCTCCGCTGCCTCGATGCGGCGTGGCACCTTGGCGCGGTGCCATGGTGGCGTTACCAGATTGGCGTGGCAACGGCGCTTCTCCGCGCGATGGCGCGGCCCCTTCCGCATCGCCCGCGTCGGCGGCGCGCGCGCCTGCCCGTCGATCCGGGTGCCGGGCCGTGAAGCTGTGGCTCGATGTCGAGGACCTGTTCGCCTATGCCGCGCATCACGCGCGGCCGAGCGGCGTGCAACGTCTGGCCTGCGAAGTCGCCGCGGCGCTGCTGCGCGATCATCCCGGCCGCGTCGGATTTCTGCGGCACGACCCGCGCGGCGACGGCTTTCGCGAAGTCGCGCCGGAGACGGTCGCGTTGCTCTACGCGCGGATGGCTGGCGCGCCCGCCTCGATGCTGCCCGACCCGGGGCCGCAAGCCGCCGCCTTGCCGCGCCTTGCCTGGCTGCCGCGCGAGATCCGCCAGCCGCTCGGCCGCGCCGCGCGCGCGCAGGCCGCGGCGTTGCGCGAAGGGCTCGCGGCGGTGCAGGCCGCGCCGGCGCTGTGGCGGCCGGGCGCGGCGACGCCGCTCGGTGCGCCGTTGCGCGACCTGGCGCGGCCGGGCGACGTGCTCGGCGCCTTCGGCTCGCCCTGGTCGGCGCCCGGCCAGCCGGCGCGCATGGCGCGGGACGCGGCGGCGACCGGGGCGCGCATCGCCGTTCTGGTGCACGACATGATCCCGCTGCAACGCCCTGAATTCTGCGACCGCGCGCAGATCGCCGCCTTCGGCGTGCATATGCGCGCGGCGCTGCCGGCGGCCGATGTGGTCTTCGCCAATTCGCACGCTACCGCCGCCGCCGTCGTGGCCTGGGCGGGGCACGAGGGCCTGCCATTGCGTGGCGCGCCGTGCGTTGTGCCGGTTGGCTTCCAGCCGCTGCCTGCACCCTCGGCATTGCCCGAAGGCCAGCGCGCGGGCGGCCATGTGCTGATGGTCGGCACGCTGGAGGCGCGGAAGAACCACTGGCTCGCCGTCCGCGCCTGGCGGCGCCTGCTGGAAGATATGCCGCCAGGCGCCGTGCCGCCGCTGGTCTTCGCCGGGCGGGAGGGCTGGATGGTGGCGGACCTGCTCCAGGCGCTGGGCAATTGCCGCTGGCTGGACGGCATGATCCGCTGGGTGCACGAACCCGACGACGCGACGCTGGCCGCGCTGTATCGCGGCTGCCGCTTCACGCTGTTCCCCTCCTTCGTCGAGGGCTGGGGGTTGCCAGTCGTCGAGAGCCTGGCGATGGGCCGGCCCTGCGTCGCCACCGGCCAGGGTGCGATCGCCGAGGCCGCGGGCGGCTTCGCGGTGCCGATCGACCCGGACGACGTGACCGGCGCGACCGCGACCTTGCGCCGGCTGATCGACAATCCGGAGGAGGTGGCGGCGCTGGCGGCGCGGATCGGGGCTGGCTTCCGCGCACCATCCTGGTCGGCGACGGCGGCGGCGGTGATGGCGCGCCTGGCCTGACCGCGCTACCGCGCCAGCCCTATCGCCCGCAGCGCCGCCTCGCCGCATTCCGCCATGCCAAGCCCCTGCACCCGGCGCTGCCCGGCCTGCGCCAAGCGGTCGCGCAGTGCCGCGTCGTCGCCAAGCCGCCGCAGCCCCGCGGCCGCCTCCTCCACATCGGGTTCCGCCCAGTCCGCATGCGCCGCGCCATAGGTGCCGCGCTCGTCGCGTGCCGGCACCATGCAGCAGCCGACCAGCAGCGCGCTGTCGGCGTCCATGAAGTCCATGTTGCCGGACCAGCCGGTCGCGATCACCGGGCGGCCGAGGCGCATCGCCTCCAGCAGCGACAGCCCCACACCCTCGGCGCGATGCAGCGAGACGAAGGCATCGCACAGCCGCATCAGGCCCCAGACCTCGCCGCGGGTCATCTCGGCGTCAATGATGCGGATGTTGGGCGCATCGGCGCAGGCCGCCAGCACGTCGCGCCAAGCGCCGCCGCCCATGGCGGTGTTGTAGGTCTTGAGCAGCAGCACGCGGTCCGCCCGGTCGCCGAAGGCCGCGCGATGCGAGCGGATGGCGCCGATCGGGTTCTTGCGTTCCACCGAGGAGGCGGCGTCGAAGACCGACAGGAACAGCAGCGCATCCTCCGGCAGGCCGAGACCGGCGCGGGTCAGCGGCGCGGGGTCAGGCTCCGGCACCGGATAGTGCACCACCTGTACCGGCGGCCCGCCCGGCCGGCGCACCGCATCCGCGACGAAGCGGGTGGAGGCGAGGATGCCATGCGCGAAGCGGTAGCCGCGCGCCCAGTCGGCCGGCAGGCTCGGCAATTCCCAGTTCCAGAAGGCCAGCACGCGCTTGCCGCGCACCGCCTCGGCGCCGAGCGCGCGCAGCGCCCAGGGCAGCATCGGCCCGTTCACATGCGCGACTAGCGTGCCGGCGCCGGCGGGCGCGTCGGGCGCGGGGCCGGGTGGGCCCTGGCGCAGCGCCCCGGTCAGGTCCGCGCGATGCACCTGTGCGCCGGCGGCTTCGAGCATGTCGGCAAGTCGCCGCGCGCCCTCGCCCAAGCCGCTCGGCGCGCGGAAGTATCCGGCGACGGTGATCGGCAGGCCGGGCTCGGGGGGTACCGCGTCGGGGCGCGGCGCGAGCCATTCCATCGCAGTGAACAGCGCCTCGCGCCGCAGCCGCGGCGGCAGCAGGCGCCACAGCCGGTGCAGCGGGCCGTGCGTGCGCGGGCCTTGCGCCGCCCCATCCGTCACGGCCGCGCGCCGGTGCCGCCCAGCACGCGGTCGAGCCCGTCATGCAGCGCCGCCGCCGGCGCGGCCCAATCCGCCAGGCGCGCGCCCTCGGCGCTGGCGCCGGCGGCCAGGCGCGCCCGCGTGGCCGGGTCCAGCATGCGCGCCAGCGCGGCCGCCAGCGCACCGGGTTCGGGCGGCACCACCAGCCCGGAGACGCCGTCGCGCACCTGTTCCGCCAGCCCGCCCACCGCGGTTGCGACCGCCGGCACGCCCAGGCTGAGCGCCAGCGGCACGACGCCGGACTGGCTGGCCTGGCGATACGGAAACACCACGCTGCGGGCGGAGGCGAGCAGCGGCGCCATCTCCTCATCGCCGACCCAGCGCGGTTCCAGCGTGACACCCGGCAGCGCGCCGAGGCCCGGTGCCGCGCGATCGATGTCGCCCTGGCCGACCACGCGCAGGGTCGCGCCCGGATGCGCCGCCACCACGATGCGCCAGGCGTCGCGCAGCAGGTCGAGGCCCTTGTAGGTGCGGATGCGCCCGAAGAACATCACGTCCGAGGTCTTGGCCACGCCGACCGCCCCGTCGGTGCCGGACGGCGCCAGCGCGCCGAGCGCGAGGCGGATCACCGGCAGGCCGGGCCGCCGCGCCAGGATGGAGGCGGCGACGCAGTCGCTCAGCGCCACCGCGGCGCGCGTGGCGCCCAATTCGCGGCGCAGGCGCCATTCCCAGAAGGAATCGGTGTCGCCGGGATGCTGCACGCTGTCATGCACCACCGGCACATAGGCGATGCCCGCCCGCGCCAGCGCCGGCGCGACCAGCGGCGTCCAGAGATGCGCCATGGCCGAGACCACGACATCGACCCGCTGCTTCTGCGCGAAACTCACCAACTCACGCGTGAGCGCCCGCACGCGCAGCAGGCCGGTGGCGAAGCCGAGCATGCTGGCATAGGTGTCGACCTCGTGCCGTGGCACCGGCATGGCGCGGAAGGCGTCGATCATGTCGCCCTGGCGCGACACCGAGAGCGCGAGGCCGGCCGATCGCGCAGCAAGCGCGCGGCCGAGGCAGAGCGTGAAATGCGCCCCCCCGCCGCGGCGCCCCCAATACCAGAGGAGGATCCGTGCCCCCCTCATGATGATTGCCCCGGCTGCCGGCCTTCCATGGCGCGATCATACGCGGCGGCGCCCGACGCGAAAGGCCTGCCGGCTGCGTGTCAGCGCCGCCAGGCCTGGGTTGCGCGCCCGAGCAAAGCGCCCACCAGCAGTTGCGCCAGCTTCGCGGTGATGGCGATGGACAGGATGACCACGCCCATCGCCGCGGCCGCGCTGGCCTGGCCGGCCTCGTCCATGTGGACCATCGCGACCGAGGCAGGCTTGGTGTCGGGGCCGTACAGGAAGATCACCGCGCTGACCGTCGTCATGGCGTTGACGAACAGGTAGATGGCGATCTCGAGGATGGCTGGCAGGCACATCGGCACCGTGACGCGCCCGAAGGTCACCCAGACCGGCACGCGCATCGACGCACCCACCGATTCGAATTCCGGGTCGAGCTGCCGGATCGCGGTGACCGCCGTGAGATGCCCGACCGTGTAGAAATGCACGACCGAGTTCACCACCAGAATCGTCAACGTGCCGTACAGGAAGCCCAGCGGATTGGCCGGGTGGTTGAAGAACAGGACATAAGCCAGGCCGAGCACGAGGCCCGGCACCGCCAGCGGCACCGTCGCGGCGAAGCGCCCGATGCCCGGCAGCGGCCCCTGCTGCGGCCCGCGTTCCAGCACATAGGCAACGAGGAAGACTATCAGCGTGCCGATCGCCGCCGCCACCGCCGCCATCCGCACCGACAGCCACACCGACTGCCAGCCCGCCGCGTCGAAGCGCGAGAAGTCGTAATTGTCGAGCGTGAGCGCGAGGTTGTAGGACCAGAAGCGCACCAGCGAACCCCACACCGCGGTGCCCACGATGCCCAGCATCAGCGCCGTCACCAGCAGGCACAGCGCCATCGCCGGCCGGTCGCGCGCAGGCCGTGGCGCGGGGCGCAGCGGCACCGCGCGGCCGCTCATGGTGGCTGCGCGCTGGCGGCTGGCCCAACGGTCGAGCAGGAAGGCGCCGACCGCGGGCAGCAGCAGCACGATGCCCACCACCGCGCCCATGTTGAAATCCTGCAGCCCGACCACCTGCTTGTAGACATCGGTCGCCAGCACCGGGAAGGACCCGCCGATCACCTTGGGAATGCCGAAATCCGTCACCACCAGCGTGAACACGACCACGAAGGCCGAGACCAGGCCGTAGCGCGCGCCCGGCAGCGTGACCGTGTGGAAGATCCGCAGGCGCGACGCCTTCAGCGCCGAGGCAGCCTCGTACAGCCGCGCATCGGCGCTGGACAGCGCGACCGCGAGGATCAGCGCCGCCGAGGGGAAGCAGTAGAACACCTGCGCCGCGACGATGCCCGCCGGCCCATAGATGCTGCCGCCCATCAGCAGCCCGCGCAGCATGCCCTGGTTGCCGAACAGGTAGATCAGCGCCAGCGCCGGCAGCAGCGATGGTGCGAGCAGCGGCAGCATCATCACCGCGCGGAAGAACGGCTTGCCCGGGATGCAGGATCGCGTCAGCGCATAGGCGTAGCCGAAGGCGAGCGGCACCACGATCACCGCAGTCAGCGCCGCGGTCCACAGGCTGTTCCAGGCGGCGGCCAGCAGTGCCGGCGTGGTCGCGTAGGTGCGGAAATTCGCGATGCCGGCGAAGCTGCCCTGCGGTGTTTCGAAGGCGCGCAGCAGCAGCATCGCGAGCGGCAGCGCGAGGAAGCACAGCAGGAAGCCGAGCGCCAGCCACAGCCCCCAGCACATCACGCGCTGGTCGGCCGACAGGCGCGGGCGCGGCGCTGCGCCGGGCAGCACCGCCTCAGACATCGTCGGCGAAGACCATCACCCGATCGGGCGGCAGCGAGGCGGCCAGCGCAGCGCCAGGTGTCGCCTCCAGCACGGCCAGCTCCGCCGGGGCGACCGCCGCCAGCAGGCGCAGCGGCCCCGCGTCCAACGACACCCGGCAGACAGCGCCGAGGAACTCGACGCCCGTCACGACCGCCGGCAGCGCACCCGGCGGTGCGCGATCCGCGCGGTCGAGCCGGACATGCTCGGGGCGGATGAAGCAGGCGATGCGCGCGCCATACAGCAAGGGCTGCGCCGCCGTGGCGTGCAGGCGCAGGCCCGCCGCGACGATCATGCCGGCGGGGGAATCACCACCGCGTCGAAGCGGCTGGAATGGCCGATGAAGCCGGCGACGAAGGGGCTGGCGGGGGTGTCATACACCTGCGCCGGCGTGCCGATCTGCTCGATGCGCCCGTTGCTCATCACCACGATGCGGTCGGAGACGCCCATCGCCTCCTCCTGGTCATGCGTGACCATGATGGTGGTCACACCCAGGCGCTGTTGCAGCGACCGGATCTCCTGCCGCAGATGTTGGCGCACCGTGGCATCCAGCGCCGAAAGCGGTTCATCGAGCAGCAGCAGCCCCGGTTCGTTGGCAAGTGCGCGTGCGAGTGCCACCCGCTGCTGCTGCCCGCCCGAAAGCTGCGCCGGATACTTCGTCCCCTGGTCACCGAGGCCCACGATGCCCAGCAACTCCGCCACGCGGTCGCGCGCGCGCGCGCGCGACCAGGCGGTGCCGCGCAGGCCGTAGCCCACGTTGGCGTTCACCGTCAGGTTCGGGAACAGCGCGTATGACTGGAACACGATGCCGAAGTCGCGCTCGGCAGGCGGCAGGTGCGTGATGTCGCGCCCATCCTGCAGGATGCGCCCCGTGGTTGGCGGATCGAGCCCGGCGATGCCGCGCAGCAGCGTGGTCTTGCCGCAGCCCGAGGGCCCGACGAACGTCACGAACTCCCCCGGCGCGACATCGAGATTGATCCGCCGCAGCGCGACGAAGGTGCCGAACTGCTTGCCGACCTCCTCGACGCGCAGATACGCCTTGGGCACGCGGCAGTCTGCCGCGGCCGAGGCGTAGTCCGTGGCGATCCCCGGCGGGGCTGCGGTCACGCCGGACACGTCAGTTGCGCGGCGCGGACTTGCCGTCGAAACGGCTCGCCCATTCGCGCAGCAGCCGGTCGCGCTGCGTCGCGATGGTGCGGAAATCGGCGCTGACCAGGCGCTCGGCGAAATCCGCGGGGTAGTTGCGGACCGTGGGCTCGACGCCGGGCAGCGCGAGCAGCGCGTAGTAGCGCCCGTACAACTCCATCGCCGGGCGCGACACCGCGAAGTCGGCCAGGCGGCGCGCCGCCGCGGCATTGCGCGTGCCCCGCAGGATGGCGGTGGCTTCCAGGTCGTAGCCGACGCCGTCGGTCGGCACGATGATCTCGATCGGCGCGCCCTGGTTCCGCAGCGTGACGGAACGCATGTCGAAGGAGATGCCGACGCCGTATTCCCCGCGCGCGGCGTTGTTGCACGGCGCGCTGCCCGAATGCGTGTACTGCTGGATGTTGTCGTGCAGGCGCGTCATGTACTCCCACGCGGCCGCCTCGCCGCGCGAACCGACCCAGCCCGCCAGCGTCAGGAACCCGGTGCCGGAGGAATTCGGATTGGGCATCACCACCTGGCCGCGGAAAGCCGGGTTCAGCAGGTCGTTCCAGGTCGTCGGCCGCGGCAGGTTGCGCTGCTGCGCGACCACCGTGTTGAAGCAGATCGCCGAGACGAAGGCATCCATGCCCGTCCAGGTCATCGGGCTGCGGTCGGAGCGCATGTTCGGCCGCAGCGCATCCGCACCCTGCGGCGTATAGGGCTCGAGCATCTCGAGCGCCTCCATCTGCAGCAGCGAGAAGACCGACAGGCCCCACACGACGTCGGCGCGCGGGTTCTGGCGCTCGGCGATCAGCCGCGCGGTGATGATGCCGGTGGAATCGCGCACCCAGGCGATCTCGATGTCGCGCAGCGCGGCCTCGGCGGCCTGCTTGAAGGGCGCGAGCTGTTCGTTCTCCAGCGCGGTGTAGACGGTCAGGCGCGTGCGCTGCTGCGCCTCGGCGGCCGGGGCCAGGCCGAACAGGGCGCAGGCGAGAAGGGCAAGGCGACGCATGGGCTGACACTCCCTCGATATGGCGCGTTGCCTAGCCCGGCGCCCGCGTCAGCCATGTGACGAAGACATTGCCGTTTTGTGTCAGAGAGCGTCCAGCAGGCCGGGGCGTTCGCCGGACGCAAGCCGCGCCTCGATCTGCGCGATGGCGGCGGGCAGATCGGCAACGGAATCGATCACCAGATGCGCGCCGGCGCGGTGCAACTGGTCGGTGGCGTCGCGCCGCAGCGTCTCGCGCGCCGAGGGGTCGAGTGCGGCGAGCCCGTCTGCGTCCAGCCCGGCGATGTTGCCGGTCAGCGCCACACCCACCGCCCAGCTTCCGGCTGCGCGCGCCTCGCCGATGCCCGGCGGGGTGTCGTCGATCTTGACCACGCGGCTCGCCGGCCAGATGCCCATCGCCGCCATGGCGTGCCACATCTGCAACGGTGCGGGCCGGCCGGCGGCGAGTTCGCCGGCGCAGACCATCACCTCCGGCGCGAAGCCCTGCGCGGCCGCCAGCGGCGCTAGGCGTTCCATGATCGGGCGCGTATAGCCGGTAGTGGAGCCGATACGGATGCCGCGCGCCGCGCACCAGTCGAGCGCCGCCTTCACACCCGGGATCAGCGGCGCATGCGCTTCCACCGCCGCCACGTTGAGCGGTTCGAACACGTCGAAGATGGCGTCGATCGCGGCGTCGTCGAAGTCGCGCCCGTGCGTCGCCCGCCAGGCGGCGGCGACGACGGGCGCGGTGCCGACCAGGCGGATGTGGTCGCGCTTGGCCATGCCCATCGGACCGCGCGCATCGGCGATCGAGATGGCCACGCCGTGCTGCGCGAAGGCCTCCACGAAGGCGCCCATCGGCGCGCGCGAGCCGTGGTCGAGCACGGTGCCCGCCCAGTCGAAGATGACGGCCTGGATGCTGTGGGTCATGGATTCGCCTCGAGATCGGCCAGCACCTCCTCGGCCAGACCGAAGGCGGTGCTGGCGCCGGTGCCGGAGGTGACGGAAACCAGCCGCACGCCGGGGGCGACGGCTTCGAAGAAGGCGTCCTCGGCGCCGGAGGGATACAGCCCGGTCCAGCGCTCGACCACGCGCGGCGCAGGCAGGTCGAGCACCGCGGCGGCCTCGCGCAGGATCAGCGCATCGACGTGCTCGGGTTGGAAAGGGTCGGGCGTCGGCCCGTAGTGGTGGCTGTCGCCGACCACCAGCGACCCGTCCGCGCCCTGCACCACAATCAGGTGGACGCCGTTGTCGAGCTCCTCCTGCTGTTCCGCTGCGAGGCGCGCGCGCAGCGCTGGCAGGGACGGACAATCGGCATAGCCCCGGTAGCGGTGCAGGCCGAGGTCGCTCATCACCGCGCCCGGCAGCCGCCAGCCGGGATCGGCCAGGCGCAGCATGTGCAGCTTGCACAGCGTGACGGAACGCCGGGCGAAGGCGGAGGGGAACAGCGTCGCGATATCCGCACCCGGGCAGACCACGATATGCGGCGCGCGGAAGGTGCCCTCGGTGGTGGCGACGGTGCCGGGCGCCACCTCGTGCACGGCGACGCCGCGGCGGAAGGCCACGGGCAGGGTCCGTTCCATCCACGCGGCCAGGAGGGGGATCGCGTCGCGGCTCTCCACGCGCAGCTCGTGCGGGCTGTGCAGCGCGGCCAGCACGCCGCCCGCACGCAGCGGCGGCGCCAATTCGGCGCCGTGCAGGATGCGGCAACCCTCGCCCATCGGTCCGGCGGCGAATTCCTCGATGACGGCGAGCGCCTCGGGACGCCGTGCGGCCATCATCAGGCCGCGGTGGTGGATGGCGATGCCAGCCTGCGGCGCAACATCCGCCCACACGTAGCGTGCGCGGCATGCGCGCCGCCAGGTCGCGCCCGCCGCCTGGCCGGTGACGGTGACGAAGCCGAAATTGCGGATCGAGGCGCCATTCGCCTGCGCGTCGCGGTCGAGCACGAGCACACGTCGCCCCGCCCGCGCCGCATGCAACGCATGCGCGAGCCCGACGATGCCCGCGCCGACGACGATGAGGTCATGCCTGTCCAACGCAACCGCCCTGCCGAATGTCCGCGTTCCGGACCTCCTGCACGAAGAGCGGCCAGGCTGGCAAGCCGGGGACGTGTGTCGGTTTCGTGTCGGGCGTCGCTCAGCGAACCGCGCTGGCCAGTGCTTGCGCCGCATCGCAGCGTGCAGCGCGCAGCACGGGACCGGGGGCGATGTCGGTGTCGGTCTCGAGCAGCCGCCAGCGGCGCAACCACGCACCCAGGGCGAGGCTCGACGACGTCGCCACCAGCACGGGCGCCAGCAGCAGGCCCGCCAGCACCGGCCACATCCACAGGCAGAGCATCGGGTCGATCGACAGCGCCGCTCCGGTCAGCGCCAGGCCGAGCAACACCTGCGCGCGGGTGGCACGGATCGCGTCGCGCAGGCTGGCATCGCCGCCATCGCGCCGCTGCGCCGCCCAGCCGCCATCCACGCCGCGCAGCACGCCGATCCATTGCAGGGACTGCGTCAGCATGGTGATGGGCGACAGCAGCGCGGAAAACATGAGCTCGATCGCCGCGCCGGCCAGCAGGCGCAGCCGGCCCCATCCGCGCGGCCCACGCCATAGCGCCAGCGCCAGGCCGATCAGCTTCGGCGCCAGCAGCAGCAGCATCGTCCCGGCCAGCACCCAGATCGCGCGCTCGCCGTCGAAGACCGGCCATTGCGGGAACAGGGCGTGGCTGTCGGGGAAATAGACCGGCAGCAGCAGGCGCGCCTGCGCGGTCGCCAGCAGCCCCAGCAGCAGGAAGGCCAGCCACAGCGGCGCGCTGGCATAGGCCGCGATGCCCGAGGTCATGTGAAGCCGCCCCATCGGATGCAGCCCGCGCGTGCCGATCACCGCGGCATGTTGCAGGTTGCCCTGGAACCAGCGCCGGTCGCGCTGCGCCATCTCGTCCAGCGTCGGCGGCCCGCGCTCGTGGCTGCCGCCCAGGCCAGGCACCAGGCGCACCGACCAGCCGGCGCGGCGCAGCAGCGCCGCCTCGACGAAATCATGGCTGAGAATCTCGCCACCGAACGGCTGGCTGCCTGGCAGCACCGGCAACCCGGCGGCCTCGGCGAAGGCAACCGTGCGGATCAGCGCGTTGTGGCCCCAGTAGTTGCTTTCACTGCCATGCCACCAGGCCAAGCCATGCGCCAGCACCGGCCCATGCACCGCGCTGGCGAATTGCTGGAGTTGCGCGAAGGGCGTCTGCCCGCCCTCCAGCACCGGCAGAGTCTGCAACAGCCCGGCGCGCGGGTCGCGTTCCATCATGCCGACCAGAGTCAGCAACGTGCCGGCCTCCATCACGCTGTCGGCGTCGAGCACCAGGAAATGGTCATAGGCGCCACCGAAGCGGCGCACCCATTCGGCGACGTTGCCGGCCTTGCGGCCCTCATTGTCGCGACGGCGCCGGTACCACACGGACGGGCCGGGCATGGCGCGCAGCGCGCGCACCAGCGCGCGTTCCTGCGCGGCAGCGTCGGGGTCGCGCGAATCGCTCAGCACGAAGATGTCGAAGGCATCGGCGGCGCCATGGCGCAGCAGGCCGGCGCGCATCGCAGCGAGCGTCGCGTGCAGCGCGGGCACGGCCTCGTGCCGCACCGGCATCAGCAGGGCGGTACGACCCTGCGGCACCGACTCGCGCAGCACCGGCCGGGCGCGCAGCAGCGCCGCCGCGCCGGCCAGGGCGGTGGTGAAGGCCAGCGCGATCCAGAACAGCAGCAGCGCGTACAGCAGCGTCAGCAGCGCGCCCGTCAGCGTCCAGCGCGCCAGGCCCAGCACTTCCGACATCTCGATGGTGGCGAAGCCGGTGACCGCGACGGCGCCACCCAGCACGAGGGCGCGACGCCATGCCATGCGCGGGTCGATCCGGCGCGGCGACGATGCGTGGTGCCGCAGGTCCTGGACCGGCATGGCGAGAGGCGCTTCGGCGGGCAGGATCTCGTCCGCCGCGCCATGATTCATGCCGTCCATCGGTAGGCCCATGTCTCGGAGACCGGCACGCCCAGGCGCATCAGCCGCAGCCGAAGTTCGACCGCGCGGGCATTGCCGGGGTGCAGTTCGAAGGCCGCGCGCAGCCCGCCCGTCTCGGGATTGGCCTGGAGCACGGCGTTGCGGGTGCTGCCGGCGTTGGCCTCGATTGCCAGTTCCGGAAGCGCTGCGGCCGGCCCGCCGAGCGGCGAGGTGTCCAGCACGAACAGCTGCGATCGTGCCTCCCGCGCGCCGCCGATCCGCGTGGCGGCGAAGTGCACCAGCCGGCCATCGGCAGGCTCGCGCGACGACCAATGCAGGCGGTAGCGCAGCGTATGCGGCGTGCCGGGCCGCAGCCCGTCGCGCGGGCACCAGGCGGCGACGATGTTGTCGTGGATCTCGTCGCGCGACGGGATCTCGACCAGCTGCACCTCGCCCGCGCCCCAATCGTCCATCGGTTCGACCCACAGATGCGGGCGGCGGTGATAGGCGGCCTCGAGGTCCTGGTAGTGGGCGAAGTCGCGACTGCGCTGCAGCAGTCCGAAGCCGCGCGGCGTGGTGTCCTGGAAGCCGCTGACCTGGAGTTCGCGCGGGTTTCGCAGCGGCCGCCAGATCTGCTCGCCTTGGCCCGAGACCATCAGCAGCCCGTCGGAATCATGCACGCCGGGGCGGTAGTCGTTCACGCCCGCGCGGTCGCCGGGGCCGAAGAAATACATGCTGGTGCCCGGCGCGATGCCGATGCGCGGCAGCGGCCGGCGCGCGAAGACCTGCGCGGCCACCTCCATCACCGTGGTCTCGCCCGGTCGCACCACGAAGCGGTAGGCGCCTGTCAGGCTCGTGCTTTCGAGCAGCGCGTGAATGACGATGGTGGTATCGGCCGCGGCGGGGCGCTCGATCCAGAAGGCGGTGAAGGCGGGGAATTCCTCGCCGGCCGGGTCCGCCGTGCGGATCGCCAGGCCGCGCGCCGAGATACCGTAGGCCTGGCCGCGCCCGACCGCGCGGAAGTAGCTGGCGCCCAGGAAGGTGCAGATCTCGTCGAGATGGTCCGGCCGGTTCAGCGTGCCGGTGATGCGGAATCCAGCGAAGCCGAGCTCCTCGCCTGCCTCGGGCGGCGCGATGCCGTCAAAGCGGAACTGGGCGGGATCGTAGCGCAGCGCGGTGGCGCGGCCCTGCGCGACCTCGAACAGGTCGACGCGCTCGCGGAACAGGAAGCCGCGGTGATGCGGCAGCAGGCGGAAGGGCAGGTCGGTATCGGCCCACAGCGCCCCGGATTCGTCGAAGCGGATGCGCCGGTAGCCATCGTAGTCGAGGTCGGCCAGCCGCTGCGGCAGGGCAGCGCGCGCCGGACGATGCGGCTGCGCGGCGAGGGCGGCGGCGATCTCGGCCACGGTTGCGTCGGTGAAGGCCGCGCTGATCTGCGATCCGGCCATCACCTGGCGCGCGCCCGAGCCGGGCAGCGGGCTGCCTGTCGGCATGGCCATCGCGGCCGCGCCGCCGACCAGGCCGAACATGACGTCGCGGCGTTGCATCCCGGCACTCACGCGCTGCGCCGGGCGGGCGGTGAGGGGCGGCGGGTCCGGTGGGGTGTCGGTGGCATCATCGTCACGCTCCGTCGTGGCCCCGTGCGGGGCTGGTCGCACAGAAAACGCGGGTGCGTCCCTGCGGTTGCCGGAAGGAGATGGATTGCGCGATCTGCGCGCTGCGCGCGATTTCGTGATTCGCGACGCGCGCAACCCACGGATGCATGCCTCGTTGACGCAGCACAGCCGCAGGAGAAGCCGATGTTCCGCATCTTCGCCGTGCCCGTGAAGGTAAAGACGCCGCATGGCTGGCGCTTCGCGCGCTACGCCTTCGAGCCCAAGGCCGAAGGCGAGCCCTGGTGGGTGGTCTATCGCGACGATGGCGGGTCGTGGTTCACCGCGATGCTGCCGGCGCAGGCCGCCTGACAGTGGCGGGCGGTCCGTGACCTGCGCCGACATGGCCCACGCCCACCATCGGATAACTCAATTCACGTCGCGCGGGCGGTCGGGTCTGCACCTCCTGCCAGCAGCGCACCTGCGCCGGGAGTGCGCCTCGACCCGCGCCGCACGGCTGACCCTCGCGGCCGGTGTCGAGTGTGTCGCTGCGCGCCCGGCTGTCGGCTGCGGCGCTCTATGGCCGGTGCTGCCAGGCGGCCGGGGCATCCTTGGTTTCCCGCTGGCAATCCTGCTACACCTGCCGCGCCTCGGGCGGGCCGCCATTGGCGCCACGCGCCGGCGTCGCGTCCTCGTCATGCGACGCGTGCCGCGGCGGGCGCGACCCCAGCGCGACATGTTGCGCGAGAAGGCCGCGGCGGAAGGGATAGGGCGTACTCATCGTGTCACCTCCGTCTGGATTCACGGCCTCGGCCGCCTGTGCATAATCCAACGCGGCTGCGCGCGCGCGGTTCCATGGCGTGCACAGGTTTCCGCCGGCGGCGCAGCCATCCGGCGCGAATGTGATCAGAGCTGTTCCTCGACCGGCAGCCGGCGCACGAGCCAGGCCAGGATTCGCCGCGTCCAGGAGGCCGGCGGTTCCTGCGCGACGCAGCGCGGGCCATCGGCGCCCACGTCGCACCAGCGCATCTCGCCGTCCTCCAGCACCACGCGCCAGCTCACCGACGGGTCGGTCAGCCGGGCATGTTCCTGCGCCACCTGCCCGGCGAGCGCTGCGTCGCGGATGAAGGCGCCCATCTCGGTGTTCAGCGCCGCCGAGCGCGGGTCGAGGTTGAACGAGCCCACGAAGGCGACCGCCCCATCCACCGCGACCGCCTTGGTGTGCAGCGCCGCGCCGCGCGACCCGAGCAGGCTCGCGTGCCCGTCCTCGGTGGCGGGCTTCAGCTCATGGAGTTCGATGCCCATCCGCAGCATGGCGCGGCGGTACTTGGCGTAGCCGCCATGCACCGCGACCACGTCGGTCGCGAGCAGCGAATTGGTCACCGCGGAAATCCGCACGCCGCGCCCGCGCAATTCACGCAGCAACCCCAGCCCGGCGCGCCCCGGCACCAGGTAGGGCGAGATCAGCAGCACCTCCCGCCGCGCCAGGCGCAGCACGTCGGCGATCTCGGCCGCGATGCCGCCCGCCGCACGTGCCCGCTTGCGCGCGCCCAGGCCCCGGCGCGCCTTCTCCGGCCGGTCCGCCACCACCTGCACGCCACGCCGCTTCACGCGCAGCAGCCCCTCGCGGACATGCTCCAGAGGGTCGTGTTCCAGCGCCTCGACCAATTCGGCTGCCCCCGGCGCGCGGGCCGCTTCGGCCAGCACGCCGCGCAGCGCGGGCAGGCCGCCGGCGCGCGTGGCCGTGGCAGCGGTGGTCGCGGCCGGGCGCGCCAGCGGGCTCGACCAATAGGTCTCGAAGACCGACACCGCCTGGCCCGCCGCCTGGCCGGCGATGACCAGGTCGAGGTCGCGGAAGGCGATGGCGTCCTCGGCGGTCAGGTCGAAATACTCGTCGCCGATGTTGCGCCCACCCACCACCGCCAGGCAGCCATCGGCGATCCAGGACTTGTTGTGCATACGGCGATTGAGGTGCCAGCCGCCGAAGGCGAGCTCCAGCGGGAAGCCGAGCGCCCCGAAGCGCCGCCAGCGCGTCCCGTTGAACAGCCGCACCGCGATGCGCGGATGTTCGTCGAGCGCCGCCAGCGTGCGTTCGCGCCCGGGCGCATAGACGTCGTCGAGCAGCAGCCGCACCACCACGCCGCGATCGGCCGCTGCCAGTACTTCCTGCGCGAGAACCCGCCCGGTCACGTCGCCGCGCCACATGTAGTATTGCAGGTCGAGGCTGCGGACGGCGCGGCGTGCGCTGGCGGCACGCACGCGGAAGGCGGTTGCGCCGTCGGCGACCAGCGCGACCAGGTCCTCATGCGCCGGGTCGGCATCATGGCGGTCGATCGCCGCCGCCACGTCGCGCCGGATGTCGTGGGCGGCGGACAGGCCGCTGCGATCCGCGGGCCGGCCATCCAGGCGCGCGATCATGCGCCGGCGGCGCGGCCCGCCGCCGCGTCGAGCCTGAGCCGTGCAATCAAGGGCAGATGGTCCGACGCGATGCGCGCCAGCGGGCTGGCATAGGCGCGCACGCCGCTCACCAGCCCGTCCGGCCGGCCCAGGATGCGGTCCAGCGCGAGCACCGGCACGGCGGCGGGGAAGCTCGCCGGTGTCGGGCCGGCGGCGCCGAAGACCGGCTCCAGCACGCGCAATGACGAACGCGGCCCATGGTTCCATTCATTGAGGTCGCCCAGCATGACGGTGGGCATGTCCTCGCCCTCGGCCAGCAGGCGCAGGATGGCGTGGCCCTGGCGTGTGCGGCAGCGGCGCAGCAGGCCGAAATGCGCGGCGATGACGCGCAGCCTGCCCTGCGGCAGGTCGACCTCCGCGACCAGCGCGCCGCGGGGTTCGGCGCCGGGCAGGCGGATGCGTTGGACGCGCGCCGTCAGGTCCTCGCGCAGCAGCAGCGCATTGCCGTGCCAGCCATGGCCCGCCGGCGCATCCGACACCGGCACCAGCTTCAGCCCGGCGTTCCGGTGCACCGCGGCCAGGTCCAGCAGCCCGTCGCGGCGGCCGAAGCGCTTGTCGACCTCCTGCAGGGCCAGGATGTCGGCGCCCAGCTCGGCGATCACGGCGGCCGAGCGGTGCGGGTCGAACCGGCCATCGGCGCCGACGCATTTGTGCAGGTTCCACGACGCGACGCGCAGGTCCGACGGGTGTGGCGGGTGCGGGTCGGTTGCACCGCCATCCGGGCGGCCGAGCGCGCGCAGGTCGCGCACGAAGTCGCGCAGGCGCTGGGCGGCACCGGTGATCTGCGGCAGGCGCAGCCGGGCTGCGTGGCGTGCGACGAAGGGCTTCATGGGCGCATTTTCGCATGGCGCGGCGGGCAGGCACAGGATTCCCGCAGGCCATGCCGCCGCCCGGGGTGCCGGTCCGTCATGCGGGTGTGCCGGCATCGGCGGGGGCGCGCGGCATCACGGAGATCGCCCCTCCCACTTCAAGGACCGCCATGCCGACATCCTCCAGGCGGACGATGCCCTGCCGTTCGCGAGCCGCCTGCATGACATCGGCCAGGTCGATCCGCGCCATCCGCATCTCCCGATGCAGCGGTTCGCCATGCAGCACCAGCAACGTCGGCCGGCCGTCGAGCAGCCGGTCAGCCAGCGGCACGTCGCGCTTCAGCAGCGAGAAGCCGACATCGAGCGTGAGCAGGGTGGTGATGGCGATCACCGCAGTGGTGACCGACAGGTCGTCCCCCAGCAGGGCCGGCTGCGTCGCCTCCCCGATCACCAGCAGCAGCACGAGGTCGAAGGTGGTGATCTGGTGTAGAGACCGCCGCCCCGCGATGCGGAACAACAGCAGCAGCACCAGGTAGACGGCGGCGGCGCGCAGCACGGTGTCCATGTCGGGGTGTCCTAGGGCAGGGTCACGATGTGCAGTACGGTGGCGGACCCGCCGGCGGCGAGCCCCACCGCGTGCCAGCCGGGCAGGCTCGGCGTCAGGCTGAGCGCGACGCGCAGCTTCTGGCCGGGGGTCGGGTGAAAGGTCATCATCAGCCCGCCTTCGACGCGCCGTTCCTCGACCGGGCGCGGCAGCACCAGGCGCGGGTCGAACCCGTCGGTCGCCGCGTCCGACAGCACCAGGGAATCGGCGCCGACCGGCAGCAGGATGGTCCAGGTGGTCGCGCGGGAGCGACGCACGACGGCTTCGTAGGTCACGTCTAGGCCCGGCCCACCGCCGCCGGCCGTGGTTCCGGCCAGCAGGCCGCCGCCGCCGAACAGCCCGGCGCAGGCCGCCGCGACCACGAGACTCATGGCCAGCCAGCCGAACCGCTGGAAGCGCCACACGCGGCGTTGGGCGCGCGGGTCGTCGCCGACCAGGCGGCGCGCTTCGTCCAGGTCGGCCACCGCGCGGCGCGCATCAAGCAGCCCGGCCGCGTCGTCGGCATCGTCTGCGGGCATGACGGGCCTCTCCGAATGGTGAACACTCAGCGATCAACGCGGCAGCCGGCGGAGGGATGCATCGCACCGGTGTGCGTGGGATGCATCGCACTGGTGTGCGTGGGATGCATCGCACTGGTGTGCGTGGGATGAATCGCACTGTGGTGGCTGGACGTATCGGCACGGCGTTGTGTGCGCGTCTCGCGCGGATGTGTTGCCCGCCCGGCGCGATGTCGCGTCCCGGCCGGCAACCTTCGGCGCCTTCGCGGGTTCACCCCGCACGGCATTCCTGCCCGCAACAACGGAGACGCACCATGCGAATGAACGTCAAGACCTTCGCCCTCGCCGCCGTCACGGCATCGCTGCCGGCCCTCGCCCTCGCGCAGACCGCGCCGCAGCCGGCCCCATCCGCCACGCCGCCGGCGGCGACCGCGCCCGCGCCCATGCCGCAGGCCAATGTGCCGGCGCCACAGCGTGGCGCGGCCGGCATGACCGTCGCAGCCCCGCAGGCGCGCCGCGCCAGCCAGCTGATCGGCGCCAACATCGTCAATGAGGAGAACCGCACGGTCGGCGAAGTGCACGACCTCATGATCTCCTCGGCCGGTGGCCCGGTGCTCGCCGTGCTGTCGGTCGGCGGCTTCCTGGGGATCGGTGAACGCTATGTCGCGATGCCGCTGTCCGAACTGCGCTGGAATTCGGACCGCGAGCGCTGGGTGCTGCCCGGCGCCACGGTGGATAGCCTGAAGGCGCGCCCCGCCTTCACCTACCCCGAGCGCGGCTGACGCTGGCGCCGCCCGGCGGGGCCCTTCCCGCCGGGCGGTTGCGCCGCGGTCGATCAGGCCAGCGCGAATGCCATGGTGCAGCGCAGCCCGTCGGGCTCCCACGCCATCGCGACGCTGCCACCGAGTTGCTGCTCGATGGCCGATCGGATGAGGAAGCTGCCGAAGCCCTCATGCGCGGGCGGCACCGCTACCGGCGGCCCGCCCTGCTCCTTCCAGTCCAGCATCACCGTCGTGCCCTCGACCTGCCAGGTCAGCGACACCGCGCCGCCACGCGCCGACAGCGCGCCGTACTTGGCGGCATTGGTGGCGAGTTCGTGCAGCACCATCGAGACATGCTGCGCGGCATCCACCGGCATCATGACCTCCGGCCCCTCGACGTGAATGGCAGTGCCGTCTCCGGGTGCCGCCAGCTCTTCGCGCGCGATGTCGCCGATCGTCGCACCGGTCCAGCGCGACCGGCCGAGCAGCGTCATGGTCTGCGCGAGCGACTTGATGCGCCCCTCGAGGATCGCGACGAACTCCTCATGCGTCGGCGCCGTCGTCATGCGGACCAGGCCGCCGACCAGTGCCATGGCGTTGCGGGCTCGGTGCTCGACCTCGCGCGCCAACAGCGCTGCGCGCGCCTCGGTCAGCTTGCGTTCGGTGATGTCGTAGGCGACGCCCATGATCCGCACGCCCTTGCCGTCGCCGACATCGACCGCGCGTGCGCGCACCGTGATCCAGGCCTCGGCCGGGTGCGCCCCGTCGGTCGGCATTCCGGCGACGCGCACTTCGACCCGCATCGTGCCCGACGCGATGGCGTCGCGCAGCGCGCGCCACAGCGCGTGCCGGTCCTCCGGCAGGACGCGCCGCATCACCGCGCGCCAGCGCGGCGCCGGCTGCGCCGCATCGAGGCCGAGCAGTTCCAGCACGCGCGGCGCGAGGAACAGCGTGCCCCTGGACGGCGACCACTCCCACGACCCTATGCCGACCGCGTCCTGCGCCAGGATCAGCCGGGCATCGGTCTCGGCCAGCGCCACCTGGGCCGAGTGCAGCGACGACACATCGACATGGATGCCGCGCAAGGTCAGCGCGCGGCCGCGGGCGTCGCGCTCGATCTCGCCGCGTGCTGCGATCCAGCGGACCTCGCCCGTTGGCGTGACGGTGCGGTAGGTCTGGGCATAGTCCGTCGCCGTGCTGTCATCGGCGATCGCGCGCAGCAGCGTGGCCTCGGCCGCCACGCGGTCGTCGGGATGCAGGCGGCGCACCCAGTCTGCATGCGTCTCGCGCGCGCCGCGTGCGGCCAGGCCGTGCACGGCCATGTATTCCGGCGAGCGCAGGCTCGCGCCGCTGGTCAGGTCGACCTCGAAGGTGCCGACCAGGGCGAAGCGCTCGGCGCGCCGCAGCCGTTCGGCGGAGCGTTCGACATCGCGCAGCAGGGCGGCATTGGCCTGCACCAGGCGCTGCTGGTCGCGCCGCACGCGCAGGCTGAGCGCGAGCAGGGCGGCGATCGCCGGCACGCCGAAGGCGAGGTGCGGCCCGAATGCCTCGCGCCATCTGGCGCGCACCGCGGCGAAGGGTCGCGTCGCGACGGCGTAGACGGGAAAGCCATCGAGCCGGCGCACGGCCACCAGGCGGTCATCGACGCCACCGCGAAGGCCCGCCCGGAACTGTGCCGACCCGGCCGCCAGCGCCCCGGCATCGGGGTCGGGGCCGAGCGGGGCCGCATGGGCCAGGCTGCTGGCGATCGGCTCGCCATCCTGGCGCAGCAGCGCGACCCGGTCGGTCTCCTCGGGCAGCAGCCGGCGCAGGCTGGCGCCGATCGAATTCGGGTCGACCGAGATGGTAACCAACCCATCGAAGCGGCCGGGCTCCGGCGCATCGGGGCCTGCCCTGCGGCCGCGGCTGACGGCGAAGAACAGCCGCCCGTCGAAACGGCCGGTGAACATCCGGCTGATGTGCACGGCGGGCGCGTCGTCGCGGCGCAGCGCCTGGAAGAAATCACGGTCGGCCAGGGTCGGCGCGGTCGGGACCGGGAACAGATGGCTGGCGGCGATCGGCACGCCAGCGGCATCCACCGCGAAGGCGATGACCGGCGGGTTGAAGTCGGCGACCAGTTCGGCCAGCAATGCATGGGCGCGGCGGTCGGCATCCGGCGGCGCGGCGGCCCTGAGGGCGGCGAGGCGGTCGTTGATGCGCGCCGCGGCGATGGCGTAGCCACCCAGCGCCCGGTCGGCGGTCTCGGCGGCGGCATCGGCCAGGCGCGCCACCTCGGCGGTGGAATCGGCGACCACGGTGTTCCAGCTCAGCCGCCCGGCGAAGACCAGCACGGTCGCAGGCACCGCGACGGCGAGGACCGGCAGCAGCATGCTCAAGCCCGAGGCCCGCAGCCGCGCCCGAGAGGCTCGGTTGAGCCGGCCGCGCGCGGCCTCCGCCTGGCTGCCGCGCGGGGCGGGCGCGTCGGCGCGCGCCGGCTCGGGGGGCCGTCCGGGGGCCTGGGTGGTCAATCATCCTCCTGTCGCGGGCGGCGGCGGGTCGCGCCGTGCTGGCCGCCTGGCCCGTTTAGGGTGGGCAAGATCGCCCGGGCCCGGCAAGCCCGCAACCGGGGGATCGAGGCGGCGCGGCGGCCGAATCTTGCCTTCCGCCCCCATTCGCGCCAAAGACGCCCCCCAATCCCTCTCCCCACCCCGGATTCCCCACGGAGGGCCACCCATGGCCTCGTCCTTCGACCGCATCGCCGACATCATCGCCGAGAACAGCGAGGTCGAGCGCG
>LNFM01001261.1_pt1 | contig 91809 bp, 98 predicted proteins | sample 596031 | NCBI WGS metagenome assembly LNFM01 (sample SAMN04254537, study PRJNA301005) | activated carbon metagenome | isolation source: dual media filters at the Ann Arbor, Michigan drinking water treatment plant | place: USA: Ann Arbor | reverse complement strand
CCGGCAAGCGGGTGCAGATCATGGGCATCACCCACTTCCACTACAAGAACGGCAAGATCGTCGACGAATGGCGCGTCTATGACGAAGCCTCGGCCCTGGTCCAGGTCAAGCTGGCGCAAATGGCCGACGTCAAGGCCGCGGGTCTCGCCGCACCGACCTGACAGCTTCCCCCCGGGCACCGCCCCAGAACGGCCCGCCCCACCCGGCGGGCCGTTCGCTTTCCGACCCTTCGGTCGCACACTCCACATAGTGTTTGCAATCGTATGCAAAAGATGCTTACCTGCCCCCAAGGCCGGGACCGATCGAGTCCCGTGTCATCCAACAGGTCAACCGGCGACGCATCGCCAGCATGAGGGGACTCCATATGAAGATCACCAGAACCTTCGCGGCGGGCGCTGTCAGCCTGGCCGCGCTGATCGCCGCCACCTCCGCCTACGCCGACTGCGGCCTCGAAGGCAAAGGCTCGGTCCGCATCCTGTCCAACGACTTCGAGGCCCTGCGCATCGTCAACGACGTGGCTGCCTCCTGCGCGACCGCCGACATCACCGTCACCGCCAACGCGACGGCCGAACACAAGAACATCCAGGGCCCCGCCCTGACCGTGAACCCGGCGGAATACACCGTCGCCGTGGTCGCCAACAACTCCATCGTCCCCTTGCTGAACGACGACCTGATCCGCCCGCTGGACGACCTTGTCGAGATCGACGGCAAGGTCATGGCCATCGCCTTCATGGGCAACGGCCAGCACATGTTCTACCGCAAGGACATCCTGGAAAAGGCCGGCGTCGCCGTCCCGACCAGCACCGAGGAAGTCCTCGCCGCCGCCCAGGCGATCAAGGATGCGGGCCTGATGGACTACCCGCTGGCCGCCTCGAACAAGCCTGGCTGGGATCTCGCCGCGGAATTCGTGAACATGTACCTCGGCACCGGCGGGGAATTCTTCGCCCCCGGCAGCGCCGAACTGGCGATCGACAACGACAACGGCCGCAAGGTTCTGGAAACCATGCGCGCAATGACCGGCTTCATGAACCCCGACTACCTGACCTATGACGCGAATGAGCTGAACAAGCTCTGGGACGCAGGCTCGGTCGCGATCATGAACCAGTGGGGCTCCTTGGCCGGGGCCGCCATCGACCCGGCCACCGCCAACGCCGAAGTCGCCGCCAGCACCGGCTTTGCGGCCGCACCGACCATCGGCGGCGGCACGATCCCGGGGGCAGCACTTTGGTGGGACGGCTTCACCATCGCCAAAAACATCTCGGACGAAGACGCCGCCGCCTCCTTCCAGGCGATGGTCAAGGGCATCAGCCCGGAAACCGTCGCGGCAAATCCGACCGTCGCCACCTGGCTTGTCGCTGGCTATGAACCCGGTCCGACCGCCGTCGGCGTGATCGGCAATGCCACCGGCGGCGCGCGCGCCTATCCGATGCAGCCCTACATGGGCCTCCTGCACACCGCGCTGTCCGCCGAACTCGCCGACTTCATCGCCGGCAAGGAAGAGGCTGACCAGGCCCTTGCCGACGTGAAGGCCGCCTATGACGCCGCTGCCAAGGAAGGCGGCTTCCTGAAGTAACGGGCTTTCCTCCAGCCCGGCCCGGTCGCAAAACTCCCTTGCGGCCGGGCCTCTTTCCCCCCCACCCTGTCGAAGCGTCCACCGGAGCCCCGCTTGGCCCCGTGCCCCGGCCCATCCTTCCGGAACCTCCCGATGCCGCATCGCACCTTCTTCGTCTTCATCTTCCCCTCGATCCTGGCGATGGTGCTGTTCATCACCCTGCCCATCGTGTCGGTCGTGGTGCAGTCGCTGTTCGTCCAGCATGAGGCCGTGCTGATTACCGTGGAAAACTGCGATCCCTTCGGCTGCTCGGAACAGACCCGCGTCGATACCGAAGCGATGGCAAAGCTGGAGGCCGAACAGCCCCTGGGCCAGTTCGCAGGCTTTTCCAACTACCTGAACCGCAACCACCTTGCCGTGGACGAGATCGGGGCGATCTTCGCCGACAATGACGGGTTCGGCGACATCGTCAGCCGCATCTTCAATCTGCCCTTCTACAAGGCTTTGTCCTTCACGCTGGTCTACTGCTTCCTCGTGACGCCACTTGCGATGGGTTTGGGTTTCGCCATTGCCCTGGCCGTGAACACGCTGCCTGGCCTTCTGAAAGGCCCCACCATCTTTGTCTCGATCCTGCCGATGATCATCACGCCGCTTGTCGGTTCGCTGATCCTCGCCTGGATGTTCAACCCCTCCGGCATCCTCGGCGCGAGCCTGCAAAGCCTGACCGGCGACCCCGGCCTGTCGCTCCGTGCGTCACCGATGCTGACCTGGATCGTCCTTCTGGTCTACGGCGTCTGGACCAACGGCCCCTTCTCTTTCGTCGTCTTCTACGCGGGCCTGCAGACTGTCCCGCAGGACACCGTGGAGAGCGCCAAGATCGACGGCGCCTCCCGCTGGGAGGTCATCCGCCACGTCATCATGCCGCACCTCGCCCCGCTCGCCACCTTCGTGGCCCTCGTGCAGCTGATGGACAACTTCCGCGTCTTCGAGCCCATCGTCGGCTTCTCGGCCGAGGCGAACGCGACCTCCCTCTCCTGGCTCGTCTTCAACGACCTCGTCGGCCAGGACTCCCAGCTTTTCGGCTCCGCTGCCGCGACCTCGGTCATCACCATCGTCGGCGTCCTCATCCTTCTCACCCCCGTCCTCCGCCGCACCTGGCGCGAGTTCAGCCAGAAGGCGGTGTAAGATGTCCGTTGCCACCCGCCGCCCTGCAGCTCTCAACGCCCTGATCCTCGCCTTCCTCGCGATCTGGGTCATCGCCGCCGCCTTCCCCTTCGCCTGGACCGTCTGGGGCAGCTTCAAGGTCGAGGCCGACTTCTTCTCGCGCCAGTCCTGGTGGATGGCGATCGAGGGCACCCGGACACAAGCCCAGACCGGGTCGGCCTTCACATTGGCCGGTTACGAAGGCGCCTGGGTGCAGAACGAGTTCTGGAAGGCCGCGATCAACACGCTGATCGTCACCGTCTCGGTCACCCTGATCTCCCTGACCATCGGCACCCTTGGCGGCTACGCCCTCGCCCGCTCCGGCTACCGCTACGCCTTCTGGATCCTGATCGCCGCCCTGATCTTCCGTGCCATGCCGCATATCACACTGGTCTCGGGCTACATGCTGCCGTTCTTCCAGCTGAACATCTGGGGCGTCCTGCCAACGACAATCATCGTCCTCGTCGCGATCAACCAGCCCTTCACCCTGTGGATGCTGCACTCCTTCTTCCTGTCGATCCCCAAGGACCTGGACGAAAGCGCGATGGTCGACGGCTGCACCCGCTTTCAAGCCTTCCGCATGGTGATCATCCCCGTCATGTGGCCCGGCGTGATCACCACCGGCCTCTTCTCCTTCCTCCTCGGCTACAACGACTTTGCCGTGACCTCGATGCTGCTGGCCCAGGAAAACCAGACCATGGTGCCAAAGATCGCCAGCTTCCTCGGCTCGATCCAGAACGAAGGCAACGTCATGTTCGCAGTCGCCGCCGTCGTCTCGGCCACCGTGCCCCTCTTCATCCTCGTCCTCTTCTTCCAGCGCCAGATCGTCTCCGGTCTGACCGCCGGCGCCGTGAAAGGGTAACCCATGGCCCAGATCCGCCTGAACAACGTCTCCAAACGCTGGGGCTCTTACGTCGCCGTCGACAACTTCACCCTCGACATCGCCGATGCCGAGTTTCTCGTCCTTCTCGGCCCTTCGGGCTGCGGCAAGACCACCACGATGCGGATGATCGCCGGGCTTGAGGATGTGACAGAAGGCGAAATCTGGATCGGCGACAGCATGGTCAACAAACTGGAACCAAAGGACCGCGACATCTCGATGGTCTTCCAGTCCTATGGCCTTTACCCGAACCTCACCGTCTACGAAAACATCCGCTTCCCCCTGAAGGTCCGCCGCATCCCGCAATCAGAACACCACGACCGGGTGATGAAAGCCGCCGAGATGGTGGAACTCGGCCCCTTCCTCGACCGCCGCCCCGCCGCCCTGTCGGGAGGTCAGCGCCAGCGCGTCGCCCTCGCCCGCGCCATCGTCCGCGAACCCAACGCTTTCCTGATGGACGAACCGCTGTCGAACCTCGACGCCAAACTCCGCGTCTCGACCCGCGCCCAGATCAAGCACCTGCACCACACCCTGCGCCGCACCACGATCTACGTCACCCACGACCAGATCGAGGCGATGACCCTGGCCGACCGCGTCGTCGTGATGAACCAGGGCCTCGTCCAGCAGCTTGGCACCCCGACCGAGATCTACGACCGCCCCGCCAACACCTTCGTCGCCTCCTTCATCGGCTCTCCCGCGATGAACCTGATCCCCGGCGACATCCAGGACGGCACCTTCCGCGCGACCGGCATCGCCGTCCCCGCGCAAGGCCAGGGCCCCGTCACCCTCGGCTTCCGCGCCGAAGACGTCCGCGTGTCCTCCGAACCTGCCCAACTCACCGCCCCCGTCTACTCGATGGAGCTTCTCGGCGACGCCACCCTCGTCTCGGTCCGCATCGGTGAGGCGCTGGTCTCAGTCCGCGCGCACAAGGATTTCCGCATCGACATCGGCGCCCCCCTCCACGTCGCGATCCCTTCGGACAAGATCCACCTCTTCGACGCCAAGACCGGCACCCGCCTGACATGACAGACTTGCCCGCCATGACGTTCTCCCCCAAGACTTGCGCCGCAAGGCAGAGGGGCACATGGCGGAAAAGGTAACCTCACTCGAAGTCGCGGCCCTCGCGGGCGTCAGCCAATCCGCCGTCAGCCGCGTCTTCACCCCCGGCTCGTCCGTCTCGAAGAAGACCGCCGACAAGGTCCTCGCCGCCGCCGCCCAGCTTGGCTACCGCCCTAACGTCCTGGCCCGCGCGATGTCGTCGTCGCCTACCTCGAAAACTACTTCTACCCCGAGATGGTCGAACGCCTGTCGGTCGAACTGCAAAAGGTCGGCTACCACGTCCTGATCTTCCTTGCCCCGGTCTCGGTCGACAACGTCGACAAGGTCGTGCGCGAGATCATGGATTACCAGGTCGACGGCATCGTCCTCGCCTCGGTTTCGGTCTCCTCCGACCTCGCCGCACGCTGCCAATCGACCGGCATCCCCGTTGTCCTCTTCAACCGCGGCCACGCCGACCCGAACCTCTGCTCCGTCACCTCTGACAACTATGCCGGCGGCAAGGCCTTGGCCGATTACCTCTGCTCCTTGGGTCACCAGCGCATCGCCTACATCGCCGGTTTTTCCGGGGCCACCACCCAGATCGACCGCGAAGCAGGCTTCCGCGCCGGGCTGGCCGAAGCGGGCCAGGACCTCTTCGCCCGCGCCGAAGGCAACTTCGACTACCGCACCGCCCAATCCGCCGCGCGTGAGTCTTCGTCGCCAACGACCACATGGCCTTTGCCGTGATGGATGTCCTGCGCTTCGAGCTTGGCCTGAAGGTCCCCGAAGACGTCTCCGTCGTCGGCTTCGACGATGTCCCCCCCGCCGCCTGGCCCGCCTACAACCTCACCACCTTCCGCCAGCGTGTCGACGTGATGGTGGCCGAGACCGTGTCGATGCTCACCGCCTGGATCGCCGCCAAGGAACCCGAAACCGCGCATGTGGTGCTGCAGGGCGAGCTGATCATCCGCGGCTCTACCCGCCGCTATGGAGACGCGCGATGAAAACCGATTTCACGGAAAGCGAATTCCGCGCCCGTCTCGCTGCTCTTGGCCTCACCCTCGATGACAAGGCCTTCGCCGCCGCTTGGGCTGGGGCGCAGCATCTACGGGGTGAAGTCGCAAAGGTCGAAGCCTACCTCAAATCATGACTAACCCCGCCGACCTGTCCCTGCCCGAGGCCGCCGCTGCCCTCCGCGCCGGAACCCTCACCTCTCGCGCGCTGACCGAGGCCGTCCTTGACCGCATTGCGGCCCGAAACCCGGCGCTCCACGCCTTTACCCACATCGCCGCCGACGCATTGGCCCAAGCTGACCGCGCCGATGCCCTCCTCGCCGCAGGCGAAGACCCCGGCCCACTTTGCGGCCTGCCCGTCGCGGTGAAGGACCTGATCGACGTCGCAGGCCAACCCGCCACCTCCGGCTCCCGCGTCCTCGCGGGCCGCATCGCCGACACCGACGCCCCCGCCATCGCCCGCCTTCGTGCCCAAGGCGCCGTCTTGATCGGAAAGGTCGCCACCTACGAATTCGCGATGGTCGGCCCCGACCTCACCCTGCCCGACCCGCCTGCCCGCAACCCATGGAACCCCGCCCACATCACTGGCGGCTCCTCTTCCGGCTCTGCCGCCGCCGTCGCGGGCGGCCTTGTCCGCCTTGCCATCGGCACCGACACCGGCGGCTCGATCCGCTCCCCTTCTGCCTACTGCGGCTGCGTCGGCCTCAAGCCCAGCTACGACCGCACCTCCCGCGCCGGGGGCTTCCCGCTCTCCCCCAGCCTCGACCACACCGGCCCCCTCGCCGCGACGGTCGAGGAAGCCGCCCTCGCCCTCGACGCCATGACCGAAGGCAACTGGCGCCCCGCTTCCGCCCGCATCGGTCAGCCCATCACCGGCCTGAAGATCGCCTATGCCCGCGACTGGTTCGCCGACGACCCGCAGGCCAGCCCGGCCCTAGTCCGCGCGATGGACGAAGCCGCTTCCACCCTCTCCCTCCTCGGCGCGCAGATCAACCTTGTGTCCCTGCCCGACTACGCCCCATACGAGGCCGCCGCCTCTGTGATCCTCCACGCCGAGGCGCTGGAAGAACACCGTGCCATGATCCGCGACCACGCAGGCCTATACGGCGGACCCACCCTGCAATGCCTCGCGTTCGGCGCAGCCATCGAAGCCGATGACGTCGCAATAGCCCGAGAAGCCCAGCCCCGCCTGACCGCCGAAATGCTGCAGGCGATGGAAGGCCACGACCTGATCCTCACCGCTACCAGCCTGACGCCCGCGCTGCCTTTCAGTGCCTTCGACGGCGAGAAAGCCGTCTGGACCCCGATGCGCACCATCGCCTTCAACCTGACCGGCCAGCTCGCCCTGTCGCTCCCCGCAGGGTTCGAAAACGGCCTTCCGCTGGGATTGCAACTGATCGCCAGGCAAGGCGAAGAGGACCTTCTCTGCATGGCCGGTCACGCTTTCGAGCGGGCCACGGACCATTCGGTCCAGCGCCCGCCCGTCTGATCGGGCGCACTCCGCGCGACTGCCCAAAAGGGGTCGGGGAGGCGCCACGCGGGCACCCCCCCAAACGTTAACACCACCCTAACGGAAACCGCCAACCCGTTGATTCAGAAAGGATCGCAGCATTTGTCCACCGTGGACACTCATCGCACCTGCATCCGGTCCAGCCGCAGCTGCGCCGCCCGCCGGTGCCCCTCCAGTGTCTCGGAAGCCGCCTGCCGCGCGGCGGGAGGGGCCACCTGCTTCACCCCCTCCTCGGTCAGCCACTGATGCGTCGCGATCTTCACATAGGCCCCCACCCAGAGCCCCCCGGTATACCGCCCCGCCGCCATCGTCGGCAGCGTGTGGTTCGTCCCGGAGCACTTGTCCGAGTAGACCACCGAAGCCAGTTCCCCGATGAACAGCGACCCATAATTCGTAAGCTTCGCAGCCATCCTATGCGGGTCGCGGGTATGAACCTGCAGATGCTCCGCAGCGATCCAGTCCGAGTAAGCAATAATCGCCGCCTCATCCGCGCAGACCGCGACCTCTCCATAGTCCCGCCACGCCGGAGCCGCCACGGAAGCCGTCGACAGCCCCTCCAGCTGCCGCTCCACCTCGACCACCACCGCCTCGGCCAGCTTCCGGTCCGTCGTGATCAACCCCACTCGGGTCCGCACGTCATGCTCGGCCTGAGCCAAGAGGTCCGTCGCGATCATCTCCACATCCCCGGTCTCGTCTGCCAGGATGTAGATCTCCGACGGCCCCGCCAGCTGGTCGATCCCCACCGGCCCGAAGACCTGCCGCTTTGCCTCGTTCACGAAGGCATTGCCCGGCCCCATGATCTTCATCACCGGCGGCACCGATTCCGTCCCGTAGGCCATCGCCGCAATCGCCTGAGCGCCCCCGATCCGGAACACCCGATCCGCGCCCGAGAGATGACACCCCGCCACCATCGCCTGATGCGCGTTCGGCGGCAGGCAGGCGATCACCTCCTTCACCCCCGCCACCTTGGCCGGAACGATGGTCATGATCGGCGCCGAAAGCAGCGGGAATCGCCCGCCCGGCACGTAGCAGCCAACCCGCGAAATCGGGATCACCCGGTGGCCCATGAACACACCCGGCAGCGCCTCGATGTCCAAGGGCAGGATCGTCGCCAGCTGCGCCTCGGCAAACCGCCGGACGTTGGCGATGGCGAATTCGGTGTCCTTCCGCGTCTGCGGGTCGAGCGCCGCAACCGCCGCCTCCCGCTCGGCGACACTGATCTCCAGCGCCCCCACTTCGGCCTTGTCGAACTTGACCGAATATTCGCGAACCGCCGCATCGCCCCGGGCCTTCACCTCGGCCAGCACGCCCGCCACCAGCTCGGCCACCGGCTTGTTGTCGTTCTCGGCACTGCGGGTCGGGGACTTGACCCAGCTCACTTTTGCGGAAGGATAGGCTTCGGACTGGGCGGACATTATTTCTCCTTCGGCCCCGCGGCCGGACTTGGACTCGAGGCCAATGTAGAGCAGCTTGCATACGTCTGCAAATACTAGTTTGTCTCTCGTTCGACCCATTGGACCGCCGATACCAATTTCTTGCACAACCCGGGATCTGTTGCCGCTTGCGCATCAGGCAGCACATGCTCTAAGCATATTGCACACGTATTCAAACGAGGCTCCCATGGCGATCACCTGGCTCAAGCGCGGCAAGCCCGAGGCGGAACGGGCAGCGGATGATGCGCAGGTGCGGGCGACGGTGGAAACCGTCCTTGCCGACATCGCGGCGCGAGGCGACGCCGCCGTCCGCGACCTGTCGGTCAAGTTCGACAAGTATGACCCGCCCGCCTTCCGCCTGACCCCGTCCGAGATAGAAGCGGCGATCCAGAAGGTCGCCCCCCGCGACATCGAGGACATCCGCTTTGCGCAAGAACAGATCCGCCGCTTTGCCGAAGTCCAGCGCGCCAGCATGACGGATGTCGAGGTCGAAACCCTTCCCGGTGTGATCCTCGGCCACCGCAACATCCCGGTCCAGTCCGTCGGCTGCTACGTCCCCGGCGGCAAGTTCCCGATGGTCGCCTCCGCCCACATGTCCGTCCTGACCGCCGCCGTCGCGGGCGTGCCTCGGATCATCGCATCCGCCCCTCCGGTCAACGGCGCTCCCCACCCCGCCATCGTCGCCGCGATGCACATGGGCGGCGCGCATGAGATCTACGTCCTGGGCGGTATGCAGGCCGTCGGGGCCATGGCGATCGGCACCGAAACCATCAAGCCCGTCGACATGCTGGTCGGCCCCGGCAACGCCTATGTCGCCGAAGCCAAGCGCCAGCTTTACGGCCGCGTTGGCATCGACCTCTTTGCCGGACCGACCGAGACGATGCTCATCGCAGACGACACGGTGGACGCCGAGCTTTGCGCGACCGACCTCCTTGGACAGGCCGAACACGGCTACAACTCCCCCGCCGTGCTGGTGACGAATTCCCGCAAGCTGGCTGAAGCCACTCTCGCGGAAATCGACCGCCTGCTGACCATCCTGCCGACCGCCGCAACCGCCTCGGTTTCCTGGCGCGACTATGGCGAGGTGATCCTCTGCGACACGCATGACGAGATGCTGGCCACCGCCAACGACATCGCGTCCGAACACGTCCAGGTCATGACCGACCGCGACGACTGGTACCTTCAGAACATGCACTCTTACGGCGCGCTGTTCCTTGGCCCCCGCACCAACGTCGCCAACGGCGACAAGGTGATCGGCACCAACCACACGCTGCCGACCAAGAAGGCCGGGCGCTACACCGGCGGGCTCTGGGTAGGCAAGTTCCTGAAAACCCACAGCTATCAGCGCGTGACCACCGATGCCGCCGCGGCACTTGTTGGCGAATTCGGCAGTCGCCTCTGCATGCTGGAAGGCTTCGTCGGCCATGCCGAGCAATGCAACATCCGCGTCCGCCGCTATGGTGGTCGCAACGTGGCTTACGGGACTGCCGCCGAATGACCCTGCCTCGCACGCCCTCTTTCCGGCTGGACGGCCGCCGCGCGCTGGTCGCGGGGGCCTCGTCCGGGATCGGGGCGGCCTGTGCGGTCGCTCTGGCGGAACAGGGGGCCGAGGTCACGCTTTGCGCCCGGCGTGAACCGGAACTGCGTGCCCTGGCCAACGAAATGCGGGCAGCGGGCCTCACCGTCGAAGCCCTGTCGCTCGACATCACCGACATCGCCGCGACCGAGGCCGCGCTGGCCGCCCGCCCCGCCTTCGACGTTCTGGTCAACTCCGCAGGCCTCGCACGGCACTCCCCGGCTATCGACACAACGCCCGAAGATTACGACGCCGTCAGCAACCTGAACGTCCGCGCGGCCTATTTCCTTACCCGGACTGTCGCGAAACGACTGATCGCCGAAAGCAAGCCCGGCTCCCTCATCAACATCACCAGCCAGATGGCCCATGTCGGCGGCGTCGACCGGGCGGTCTACTCGGCCACCAAGCACGCGGTCGAAGGCATGACCAAGTCGATGGCGATCGAATGGGGACCGCACGGCATCCGCGTGAACACCATCGCTCCCACCTTCATCCGCACCGCGCTGACCGCCGCCACCTTTGCCAACCCCGAGCGCGCCGCCTGGATTGCCTCAAAGATCAAGCTGAACCGGGTGGGCGAAGTTGAGGACATCATGGGCGCGGTTGCCTTCCTCGCCTCGGACGCTGCGGCGCTGATCACCGGAACCTCACTGATCGTCGATGGCGGCTGGACCGCCGGTTGAAAGGACCAAGATGACCCCGCAAGAGATGGAAGCCCGCATCGTCCGGTATGGCGACCTGCGCCCCTGCAAGACCGCCTTCATCGACGCCCACACGCCGGGATCGAACCAGAAGGAGAACTTCACCATCATCGGCGGCGGGGTGTCCGAATCCCCCGATCAGCACGTCCATATCGTCGATACCCCCGGCTTCAACATCGGTGCCGCGGGTCAGCCGCCGGGTTGCCGCAACTCGCTCCACAGCCACCGGACGGCCGAGGTGTTCTTCGTTCTGAAAGGCCGCTGGCGCTTCTTCTGGGGCCGCTGGGGCACGGCGGGCGAGTTCATCGCGGAAGAGGGCGACATCTTCAACATCCCCACCGGCATTTTCCGCGCGTTTGAAAACGTCGGCACCGACTACGGGATGATCATGGCGATCCTGGGCGGCGACGATGCCGGGGGCGGCGTGGTCTGGGCGCCGCAGGTCATCACCGACGCCAAGGACTACGGTCTGATCCTTGGCAAGAACGGCAAGCTTTACGACACGAAGAAGGGCCAGAACCTGCCCGACGGCGTGCCGCCGATGCCGCTTCTGACGGATGAGGAACTGAAGGCCTTCCCCGAACCCACCACGGCCGACGTGATCCCGAACCACGTTGCCCGCTACTGGGACCTGATGGCCCTCAGCGACCGCCAGCCCGCCAAGGTGATCGGCGCGAATGGCAAGTTGCGCGACCGCCCCGGCTTTGACGTCGAATTCCTGTCGCGGAACTCGATCCCCGACACGCCCTACACGCTGACCAAGCACGAAGTGCTGATGCCGATGCGCGGCCACTGGCGGCTCACCTGGCCCAAGGGATCGGCCGTCCTGAACCCCGGCGACACCGCCGCGATCCCGCCGGGGCTGGAACACTCCCTCGCGCCCTCGATGACCGGCGAGGCGAGCCTGTACCGCGTCGTCGCGACCGACGATCCCGCCGGCCTGACCGGCCGCCTGCTGTAGGTCGGGGTTCGCCCCGACTCTCCTTCCACAACGAGGCTCCCATGACCCTTCTCGCCACGCATGTCGGCTCCCTGCCCCGCCCGCAAAAGGTGGTGGACTTCCTCTTTGCCCGCGAGAAGGGCGAACCCTACGACCCCGTAGCCTTCGACGCCTGCATGGCCGAGGCGGTGATGGAAAACGTCCGGCGGCAGGCCGAGGCGGGGATCGACATCGTTTCGGACGGCGAGGCGTCGAAGATCAGCTACGCCACCTACGTCAAGGACCGCTACACCGGCTTTGGCGGCGACAGCCCGCGCAATGCGCCGGCCGATCTGAAGCTGTTCCCGACCTTCCTCGACCGGCTGGCAAAGGAAGGCGGCACCCCGAAATACGCCCGCCCGCAATGCGTGGGGCCGGTGGCGTCCAAGGGCCAGGGCGAGCTGCAGAAGGACATCGCAAACCTCAAGGCCGCAATGGCCGCACACGGGGTTGATCGCGGCTTCATGAACGCAGCCTCCCCCGGCGTGATCAGCCTGTTCCTGCAGAACGCCCACTACCCGACGCGGGAGGACTACCTTCACGCCCTCGCCGACGCCATGCGCGACGAATACCGGACGATCCTGGACGCGGGGCTGGACCTGCAGCTTGACTGCCCGGACCTCGCCCTGTCGCGCCACATGCTGTTCACCCACCTCACCGATGACGAATTCCTGCAGACCGCCGCCACCCATGTCGAAGCCCTGCGCCATGCCCTGCAAGGCCTGCCGCAGGACCGCATCCGGCTGCATATCTGCTGGGGCAACTACGAGGGCCCGCATGTCTGCGACATCGACATGGCCAAGGTCTTCCCGCTTTTGATGTCCGTCCCCGCCCGCTACATCCTGTTCGAGACCGCAAACCCCCGCCACGGCCACGAATGGACCGTCTTCCGCGACTGGGCCAAGGACATCCCCGACGACAAGGTCCTGATCCCCGGCGCGGTGGACACCACGACGAACTTTGTCGAACACCCCGACCTTGTCGCGCAACGCCTTGAACGCTTTACCAACATCCTCGGCTCCGACCGCGTCATCGCCGGATCGGACTGCGGCTTCGGCACCTTTGCAGGCTTCGGCGCGGTGGACCCCGAGATCGCCTGGGCCAAGCTGGCCACGCTGAAGGAAGGCGCACGACGTGTGGGCTAGGGACCAAAACTCTTCGAAGAGTTCTGCTAATTCCTTCCAAGGAATTTGGCCCCGGTGACCCCGCTGGTCCTTGTCCCCGGAATGATGTGCGACGCCCGGATGTGGGGCGGGATCGACGCCGACCTCGGCGTCCCGGTCCTCCACCACATCCCCACCGGCGTCGACAGCATGGCCGACCTCGCCGCCCTGTTCCTGGCCAATGCCCCGCCCCGCTTTGCCCTCGCCGGGCTCTCGATGGGCGGCATCCTCGCGATGGAGATCCTCCGCCAGGCCCCCGATCGCGTCACCCGGCTTGCCCTTCTTGACACCAACCCCCGGGCCGAGACCGCCGCCGCGCAAGGCCGCCGCGCCCCACAGATCGCGCGCGTGCTGGCGGGCGGGCTTGACGACGTGATGCGCCGCGAGATGAAGCCGAACTACCTCTGCCCCGGCCCGAACAAACCCGCGATCCTTGACCTCTGTATGGACATGGCGCTTTCCCTCGGGCCGCAGGTCTTTGCCAACCAGTCGCGCGCCTTGCGCGACCGGCCTGACCAACAGGAGACGCTGGCGGCCTTCAAGGGCCCCGCCCTCGTCCTGATGGGGGCCGAGGACAAGCTTTGCCCGCTCGACCGCCACCAACTGATGCACGACCTGATCCCGCAGTCTCGGCTGCACATCATCGCCAACGCCGCACATCTGCCGCCCCTGGAACAACCCGAAGCCACCGCCCGTGCCCTGCGCGACTGGCTTGCCTGAAGGACGCCACCCATGCCGATCACCGACCTCAAGTCCCATTTCGCCGACGGCGGCACCGCGGTGAACGGCTGGTGCGCCATCCCCTCGCCCGTCACCGCCGAGATCACCGGCCGCGCCGGGTTCGACATGGTGACCGTCGACCTGCAGCACGGGCTGATCGACTACCAGATGGCGCTGACCATGCTCCAGGTCCTGCAGGGCCTGCCCGCGCCAGTCCTTGCCCGCGTGCCCTGGAACGAACCCGGCATCATCATGAAATGCCTCGACGCAGGGTTCGCCGGCCTGATCTGCCCAATGATCAACACCGCCGACGACGCCCGCCGCCTGGTCGAAGCCGCACGCTATGCCCCGCTCGGCGGTCGCTCCTTCGGGCCGACCCGCGCCAATCTTGTCCACGGGCCGACCTATGCCCGCACCGCCAACCAGAAGGTCCTGCTTCTCGCCATGATCGAAACCCGCGAGGCGCTGGCGAACCTTGACGCCATCCTTGATGTCGAGGGTATCGACGGCGTCTATGTCGGCCCCTCGGACCTTGGCCTGTCCTTGGGCTTCGAGCCGACGCTGGAGCCGACCGAACCGGCCGTCCTCACTGCGATAGCCGAAATCGTCGCCCGCACCCGCGCCAAGGGCCGCATCGCCGGGGTCCACACCGGGTCCCCGGCAATGGTCCGGACGATGATCGGCCAGGGCTTCCACTTCGCTTCGCTCTTGACCGACGTGCGGCTGTTCGTGAACGCGCTCGCCACCGCTCTGGCCGGGGTCCGCGCCACCACGGCCGAGACGGTGAAAGGCTACTAGCGGCCCACGAACGGTGGACAAACCCGCCACCAACAGGGTTTGCGATTTCGCCGCAGTGTCGTAGCCTTGGGGCCGTTCTCTGGGTCTCGACTCTGATGCCGCACCAACCTGACGACGCTCTCCCTCACGGCGCCACTGCCGCAGGACGCCGTGTGGCGCTGTCGGACGACGTGATCTCGTTCATCGAAAGCGGCGTCAGCATCGTGATCGCTGTCGTCGGACCCACGGGCCGGGCGCACGCCGGTCGGGCGTTGGCCGCGCGGGTCCTGTCGGATGCGACCATCCGCGTGATCTTCCCCGACGAAGGCAACGACGCCATCACCGCCGCCGTGCAGGCAGGCGGCCCGATCGCGGTGACCTTCAGCGCGCCGCTGTCGCACCGGACCCTGCAGATCAAGGGCTTTTCCTCCAGACCCGAACAGCTTGACCCGGTGGATCAGGCAATGTCCCAAATCCAATGCAAAGGCTTCGCAGGCGTCATTGCGGCGGCAGGTCACCCGCCGACCTTCGTGCAGGCTTTCATGGACTATTGCTCCTCGACCTCCAGGGTGCTCAGCTTTCCGGCTGAAGAGGCGTTCGAGCAGACCCCTGGGCCCGGCGCAGGGCGCACGCTATGATCGGCCTGCCCGTCACCAGCCTTGACGAAGACGGCCAGCCCCTGACGCTGGACCGGCTGCGCGACTGTTTCGAAGGCATGGTCCCCGCCTCGCTGGCGACCGTCGATCCGGCCGGCATCCCGAACATCTCCTTCATCAGCCAGGTCCACTATGTCAATCCCGGCCGCGTCGCGCTCAGCTATCAGTTCTTCAACAAGACCCGCCGCAACATCCTGTCGACCCGTACCGCAGAGATCGAGCTGATCGACCCGCTGACCGTGGCCTTCTACCAGCTTGACCTCGATTTCGAGACGACCGAATCCGCAGGCCCGGTGTTCGAGACGATGAAAGCCCGCCTCGCCGGCATCGCCTCGCACACCGGGATGGAGGGTGTCTTCCGGCTGATGGGCGCCGACATCTTCCGCGTCCGGTCCATCCGCCGCGTGGTGGCCCCCCGGATGGCCCGCCCGCTTGCACCGGTTGCTGCACTTCCCGCCCTGCGGCGCGTGCTGGACGACATGGCCCGCGCCACGACCCTGGGTGAGCTTTACGATCTCTCGCTTGACGCCATCGCCCGGCATCTTGGCATCACCAACCTGATGATCCTGGTCCCCGACGACACCCGCGCCGCAATCGATGCCGTCGCGACCTGGGGCTACTCGGCCTCAGGCATCGGGGCCGAAGTGCCGATCGGGGACGGGGTGATCGGCGTGGCCGCGCGGGAACGGGTGGCAATCCGCATCGACCACATGTCCTCGGCCTACACCTACGGCAGTGCGGTCCGCGACCGCATACGGGCCGCATCCGGACCCGGCGCCCCGGAAAGCCGGACCGTCCCCTTCCCCGGCCTGCCCCGCCCCGAAAGCCAGATCGCGCTGCCGATGCTTTGGCAGGGCCAGCTGACCGGAGTGCTCTTCGCCGAAAGCCCGCAGCCCCTGCGGTTCCTGCATGAAACCGAGGATACCCTCGGCTGCATCGCCGCCGCCCTTGCCGCCCATGCCGCCGCCCTCGGCGATGAGGAAGAAGCTCCGGTTGTCGAAGCGCCCGTAGGCCGGGATCAGCATGACCAAGCTCTGACCTTGCGCCACTACGCCGCCGACGACAGCGTCTTTGCCGGGGGCGACTACGTGATCAAGGGCGTCGCCGGGGCGATCCTGTGGAAACTCGTCCGCGCCCATGCAGCTTCGGGCGCGTGCGAATTCTCCAACCGCGAGCTTCGCCTTTCGCCCGAACTGCGCCTGCCGTCCCACGCCGAGAACCTGGAGGCCCGGCTCGTCCTTCTGGAACGCCGTCTCCGCGAAAAGGCGCTGCCGATCCAGATGGAAAAGGCGGGGCGCGGCCGCTTCCGTCTGGATGTCCGGGCCAATCTGGTCCTGCAGGAAGAGTGACCTTCCCATCCCTTTTCGGCATTTAAGAACCTTTTAAGGTTCCCTGCCGAAACACTTAGCGAGACCTCCGCATCGTCGCACAGTAGATGTGCAGCCGTTCACCAGAACACCGTGATGCGGATCAGCCAGCCAGCAAACCGGCACCCGATGGGTGGAACGGCGCGGCACTGCCCTTTCGCGATGCTCATGGACCCCCGGCCCCGAAAGGGCCTTTGTTTCAGTAACTTGGCCGGAGTTTTGCCGGCACCCAACACATAGCATCAAGGAACTTGACCATGCATATCGAAGATCTCCGCATTCAGATCGGCGGCACCGTGATCGCCGAGGGAGAGGCGGGTTTCACCGCCGCGCACGAGGGGTTCGTCTGGAACGGCCGCAAGCCGCAGGCGACCCCTCGGGTGATCATCCGGGCGACCTCGACCGGCGATGTCCAGGCCGCCGTCCGCTACGCCGCCGCCAACGGCTACCGCGTCTCGGCCCGGTCGGGCGGGCACAACTGGTCGGGCATCGCGCTGCAGGACGGGGTGGCGCTTGACCTCTCCGCGCTCAACGCCGTGTCGATCGACCGGCTGGAGCGGATTGCCGAAGTCGGACCCGCCGTGAAGAACCTCGCCCTGTCCGTCGCGCTGACCGCCAAAGGCCTTGCCTTCCCGGTCGGCCATTGCGGCGACGTGGCGATGGGCGGCTACCTCCTTGGCGGCGGCTTCGGCTGGAACGAGGGCACCTGGGGCCCGGCCTGCCACCTGATCGAAAAGGCCGAAGTCGTCCTCGCTGACGGCAGCGCGGTCATGGTCAGCGCCACCGAACACGCCGACATCTTCTGGGCCCTGCGCGGTGCCGGTCCTTTGTTCTTCGGCATCGTCACCCGCTTCTGGCTCCGCCTGATGCCGCTGCCGCCCGCGATGGCCGTGACCACCTGGACCTACCCGCTGGCCCGTACGGCCGAGGTCACTGCCAGCCTCAAGCGGCTTGCCGACCTTCTGCCCAGCTACGCCGAGATCTCGCTCTCCCTCGCTGCCGCCCCGCCGCACCTCGGGCTTGGCGACGCCAAGTTCGCGACCGTGATCCTGTCGGTCTACGGCGGCTCGATGATCGAAATCACCGGCATCGCCCGCAACGTCGGCGACATTCTTCCCCCGTCCCCGCTCAACACCATGCCGGTCACGCCCTTCGACTTCGCCACCCTCTTTGGCATCGTCGACCAAAGCTTCCCCGACGGCGCGCGCTATGGTGTCGACTGCCTGTGGAGCGAGGATGCCGACACCACATTCGACGGTCTTGCCCGCATGGTGGCCGAGGCGCCCTCGCCGATGTCGAACGCCATCGGCGTGATCTATGGCCGCAACTCGTCCCTCAGCCGCGACCTGCCCGACGCCGCCCTGTCCGTCATCGGCCGGGTCTGCGGGATCATGCACGGCACCTGGACCAAGCCCCAGGATGACGCGGTGAACCTGGCCTGGCTGCGCGAGGGGATGGACCGGCTCGCCCCTGTCACCACCGGCCGCTACGTCGGCCATGCCGACCTCGCGCGCCCCGGCTGGATGGACGTTTGCCATTCCGCCCCCGCCCGTGACCGCATCGCAGCACTCGCCCGGACCTACGACCCGCAGGGCCTGTTCGCGCAGCGTCAGGTTCGCGACGCCGAGGCGCAGACCTCGGCTATCGCCGCAGAATAAGGAGCATCCAGCAATGACCAGACACAAGAAGTCACCCGCCCAGCCCGAGCTTCTCGCCACCGCGATCTCGCTCCTCCTCGCCGTCCTCGTCCCCGGCACCGCCCGCGCGGACGAGGCGCAGGTCGAACGCGGCCGCTACCTCGCCCAGATCTCCGGTTGCAGCGACTGCCACACGCCCGGCTACTTCCTTGGCCAGCCCGACACCGCTCGCTTCCTCGGCGGCTCGGATGTGGGGTTCGAGATCCCCGGACTAGGCACCTTCTACGGGCCGAACCTGACCCCGGACCCGACCGGCCTTGGCAACTGGAGCGCGGACGAGATCGTCACCGCGATCCGCACCGGCGCTACCCCCGATGGTCGCGGCCTTGCCCCGGTGATGCCCTGGCCGAACCTCTCGGCGCTCAGCGACGAGGACGCCTATGCCATCGCAGCCTACCTGCAGTCGCTGGACCCGGTGGCGAACGAAGTTCCCGGCCCGGTCCCGCCCGGCGAACCCGCGCCCGCCTTCGTGATGCGCGTGGTCCCGCCCGGCCAGTAAGGCCACCCGCGGCCGAACAGACAAACGAAAAGGGCCCTGGCAGCGATGCCCGGGCCCTTGGAATTCGATGGTACAGCTTCCCCGGCTCGAACGGGGGACCCCCAGATCCACAATCTGGTGCTCTAACCAACTGAGCTAAAGCTGCACTCGCGGGCGACATAGCGCCAAGCCGGGCTTGATGCAAGCCTCAGAGCAGGATTTCCCAGTCTTGATCCACCACGTCCTGACCATAGGCCCGCCCCGCCCGCGACTGCACCAGCCGCCAGCCGTTCTTCGCATACAGCGCACAGGCCGCCCGGTGGCTTTCGTGGGTCCACAAGACCATACGGCGATAGCCCTGACGGCGGGCAAAGGCCAAACAGGTGTCGTGCAACCGCTGTCCCAGCCCCATCCCCCGCGCCTCGGGCACCAGGATGAACAGCCGTAGCCGCGCCGTGTCGTCGTCCTCGCGCATGCAGGAAATCGTGCCCAGGCGCTGCCCGCCGCCCTCGGCAATCCATGCCGCCTCGCGCGGGTCGGCCCGGTCCAGGAACTCGACCAGGATGCGCGCCACCAGCGCTTCAAAGCTCAGGTCATAGCCCTCGTCACGGGCATACAGCGCCCCATGCGTGCCGATGATCCAGCCCGCATCGCCCGGCGCCAAACCCCGGATCACCGGCTCGGCCGGGTCGATCAGCCCGCGCGCGACACCCAGCGCCTCGGCCAAAGCCGACCGTCGCGCTTCGGGCACAAGCGCCGCCAGCGCCGCGCGGGATTGCGCGCTGAAGCCCTCCAGGGTGGCCTCCCCCTTTGGCGTCAGCGACAGCTGCACCTGACGTCCCTCCGGCACCCGTTGAACCAGCCCCTCCCGCTCCAGCCGCGCGACCATGCGCGACAACTGCGCTTCATCGCTTCCCAGGGCCTGCGACAGCACCCGCGCGGTGACCTGCGCCGCTTCCCCGATCTCGTGGATCAACCGAACTTCGGCCAATGTGCGGCCCGATTGCAGATAGCTGCGCCCGGTCAGACCCAGCGCACGGGTGTAGAACCGGTTGAAGTCGCGGATTCGGTCGATGGCATCCATTCCAGCAGGATGCCGTTTCACTTGACTAAGTCAAGTATCACCCCTCTGGACAGGAATCGCCCCCTGCGATACCGCAGAGAAATGGGCATCAACTCCACATCTGACATCGCCGCCAACCTGCAGATCGGCCCGACCGACGCAGGCATGGTCCGCATCTACATCGAGGCCGAGGGCGGGATCGACCTGCCGCTGGATTTCGACCCCGAAGAAGCCGAGGAAATCGCCGAAGAATTGCGCGCCGCGGCCGAAGCCGCCCGGGCAATGGGCGCAGGCGGCAACAAACCGAAAAAGCGCTAGGCAGAGGAACCAAATTCCTTCGAAGGAATTTGCAAAACTCTTCGAAGAGTTTTGGCGCGCCAGAGCCGTTGACCGCACTTCATTGCGCCGTCACCATACCGCATAACGACCCCGGAGGATTCTTCCATGGCCGCAGACGGACCCGCCCCCCTGCCCGATGATGACGACGATGCGGGGGACTGGGGTCCCTTCGGCAAGCCCCTGTTCGACGACCCTTCCGCCCGCGCGCTGTCGCGGGTCGGGGTGGTGGATGTCGGCTCGAACTCGGTCCGGATGGTGGTCTTCGATGGCGCGGCGCGCAGCCCGGCCTATTTCTACAACGAAAAGATCATGTGCGGCCTTGGCAAGGGCCTGGCCGAAACCGGTCGGCTGAACCCCGAAGGCAAGGTCCGCGCGCTTGCGGCGCTCAAGCGGTTCTCGATCCTCGCCCGCGGGATGGATATCAGCCCCTTCACTGTCGTCGCCACCGCCGCCACCCGCGAGGCCGAGGATGGCCCCGAATTCCAGGCCCAGGTCCTGCGGGAAACCGGTCTCAAGCTGCATGTGATCGACGGGTCCGAAGAGGCGCGACTTTCGGCGCAAGGCGTCCTTCTCGGCTGGCCCGAGGCGAAGGGCATTGTCTGCGACATTGGCGGCAACTCGATGGAGCTGGCCCGCATCGGCAACGGCCGTGTCGGCAAACGCGTGTCCACCCCCCTTGGCCCCTTCCGCCTGCAGCAGATCTCGGCCGACCCGAAGAAGCGCAAGGCGCATATCGACGCGATCCTCGAAGCCGCCGTCAAGGATATCAAACCAGACAACGACCGCATCTACCTCGTCGGCGGTAGCTGGCGTGTCATCGCGCGTCTGGACATGGAGCGGCGGAATTACCCGCTCACCGTCCTGCACGAGTACCGGATGACGCCTGACAACCTGTCCGCCACGCTCGACTGGCTGGCCACGACGGACCTGCCTGCGCTGCGCGGCCGCACCGGCACCAGCGCCGAACGGATGGAGCTTGTCCCCCTCGCCTGCGAAGTCCTGCGCGAAATCATCCGCATTCTGAAACCGTCCGAGATCGACGTCTCCGCCTACGGCATCCGCGAGGGTCTCCTTTACGAACAGATGCCCGAAAAACTCCGCGCCCGCGACCCGCTGATCGAGGCCGCGCGGATGACCGAACTCACCCAGGCCCGCATCCCCGGCTTCGGCAAGAAGCTCTTCGCCTTCCTTGAACCCCTGTTCAACGACGCGACCGAGGACCGCCTGCGCCTGATCAAGGCCGCTTGCCTCCTGCACGACACCACCTGGCGCGCCCACCCCGACTACCGGGCCGAAGCCTGCTTTGACAACGCCACTCGTGCCAACCTTGGCGGCCTCGACCATCCTGGCCGCGTTTTCCTCGGCCTCGCCCTCCTCCACCGCTACAAGAACAGCCGCGCCGGCAGCCGGATGGAGCCCCTCTTCCGCCTCCTCACGGAAACCGACATCCAGGCGGCCGAGGCTCTGGGCAAGGCCATGCGCTTCGGCGCGATGTTCTCGATCGGCGATCCGTCCAAGGCGGGCGAGCTGCGCTGGAACGCCAGCAAGCGCCTCCTCACCCTCGCGCTGACCGAAGAAGGCGTCGGACTCTTCGGTGAGGTCGCCCAAGCCCGCTTCACCGCCTTGGCCCTTGCGCTGAAAGCCACCACCAAAGTCAAGCTGATGGCCAGCGAATGACGCTGGCGCTGGATCACATCGCGATCTCGGCCACCACGCTGCAGGACGGCGCGGACTGGGTCGAACGCGTGCTTGGCGTGCCCCTCGCCGGGGGTGGAGCGCATCCGCACATGGGCACGCACAACCGGCTCCTCTCGCTGGGCGACCTCTACCTTGAAGTCATCGCCATCGACCCTTCGGCCGCGAAACCCGCCTATCCGCGCTGGTTCGACCTTGACCACTTCCGCGGCCCCCCGCGCCTGACGAACTGGATCTGCCGCACCGACGACCTTGACGCGGCCCTCACCACGTCCCCCCACGGCACCGGCATCGCAACCGACCTCCATCGCGGCGACTACCGCTGGCGCTTTGCCGTGCCACCTTCGGGCAAACTCCCCTTCGACGACCGCTTCCCCGCCCTCATCCAGTGGCAGGGCGACCTCCACCCCGCGAAATCGCTCCGCGACCACGGCATCCGCCTGACCGGCCTCCAGATCACCCACCCCCAGGCCCCCGCCCTGCGCGCGGCCCTCAAGGGCCTTGCCGACCCCCGCGTGACCATCGAACTCGGCCCCTACCACGCGATCCGGGCCACCCTCTCGACCCCGAACGGACCCCGCGTCCTGACATGATCCGCCCCGCCACCGCTGCCGACGCGCCCGCCCTCGCGGCCCACTTGAACCACTGGATCGAACACACCGCCGTCACCTTCAACCCGGTGCCGAAGACCGAGGCCGACATCCTCGACATGATCGCCGCCAAGGCCGCCGCCGGCCACGCCTTCCTTGTCGCCGAAGCCGACGGCCAGATCATCGGCCAGGCCAGCTACGGCCAGTTCCGTGGCGGACAGGGCTACCGGGCCTGCATGGAGCATTCGATCTCCCTCGCCCCCGGCACCCCACGCAACGGGCTTGGCCGCGCCCTGATGCAGGCGATCGAGGATCACGCCCGCGCCGCCGGGGCGCACCAGATGATCGCGGGCATCTCCGGCGAGAACCCCGACGGCCGCGCCTTCCACGAACGCCTCGGCTACCGCCACATCGCCACCGTCCCCGAAGCCGGGTTCAAGTTCGGCCGCTACATGGACCTTGTGCTGATGCAGAAAATCCTCTGACAACGCAGCACGTCCCGGTTATGGTCCGCCCATGTCGATCTGGACCCGCATCGCCGACGCCATCGCCGCCCTCGCCCGGGGCGAGTCGCTGTCCGTCGTCTTCGACCGCCTGCGCGCCGACCCGGCCCCCGAACAGTCCATCGGCTTCACCATCGCCGTCCTTGCCCTCGGCGCCAAGATGGCCAAGGCCGACGGCACCGTGACCCGCGATGAGGTCACCGCCTTCCGCCGCATCTTCACCTTCCCGCCCGGCGAGGAAGAACACGCCGCCCGCGTCTACAACCTTGCCCGGCAGGACATCGCCGGGTTCGACGCCTATGCCCGCAAGATCGCACGGCTGTTCAACCCCGACGGCCACCGGATCTGCGCCGACGACCACCACGTTCTGGTCGATGTGCTTGAAGCACTCTTCCAGATCGCCGTCGCCGACGGCAGCTACCATGAAGGCGAGGACGCCTTTCTGGCCCATGTCGCCGACGAATTCGGCCTTGACGACCGCTGCTTCAACATCGTCCGCTCGCGCCTTGTCGAAGGGGCCCCGCGCGACCCCTACGACGTCTTGGGCCTGCCGCGCGACGCCTCGAAAGACCAGGCAAAGAAGGCCTGGCGCGAGCTTGTCCGCGACACCCACCCCGACGTCCTGCAATCGCGCGGCGTCCCACCCGAGGCGATGAAACTCGCCGAACGCCGATTGCAACTGATCAACGAGGCCTGGCGCGAAATCTCGGCGAAAGCGGCCGCATGACATCGCGCCCGCTGCGCCTTGCGACCTACAACGTCGAATGGTTCAACGCCCTCTTCGACAATCGCGGCCGGATGCTGGAAGACCGCGAGCCCTCGTCACGCTACAAGATCAGCCGCGGCGAACAGCTTGCCGCGCTGGGGGTCGTCTTTTCGGCCCTGGACGCCGATGGCATCGTGATCATAGAGGCCCCCGATACCAACGGCAAACGCTCGACCGCCCGCGCACTGGAGACCTTCGCCCGGGCAGCCGGTCTGCGCGCCCGCAAGGCGCTGATCGGCTATCCATCTGAAACCGAACAGGAAATCGCCTTCCTGTTCGACCCCGACATCCTGTCCGCGCATCACGATCCCAAAGGCCAGCCCGCGACCAGCCACGGCTCGCACGAGGCGCCCCGCTTTGATACCACCTTCCGCTACGATCTGGATGCCGACAACATCTCGGAAACCATCCGCTTTTCAAAACCGCCGCTTGAACTGGCCGTCACCACCCGGACCGGCATCCGGCTGCGGCTGATCGGCGTGCATGCCAAGTCGAAGAACCCCTACGGCGCCGTCGGCCGCGAGGCGCAGATCCGCCTGTCGATCGAGAACCGCCGCAAGCAGCTGGCCCAGTGCCTCTGGCTGCGACAGCGGGTGGACGGTCATCTGGCGGCGGGCGACAGTCTGGTCGTGATGGGCGATTTCAACGACGGCCCCGGCATCGACGAGTTCGAAAAGCTCTTCGGCCATTCCGGGGTCGAGATCGTGCTTGGCACCATGCCCGACCCCGCGCAGCAGCTGACCGATCCGCATGCCAGCATGGCGCTGCAGACCAAGATCGGCCTGACGCCCACCAGCGCCCGCTTCTACATCGCGCCGCAGAAACGCTATTTCGAGGCGCTTCTGGATTTCATCATGGTCTCACCTGACCTTGCCAGCAAATCCCCCGACTGGCGCATCTGGCACCCGTTCAATGATCCCCGGATCATGGAAATCCCCGAACTGCGCGAGGCGCTTTTGCAGGCCTCGGACCATTTCCCGGTGACGGTCGACCTGCCAGATGTGATTTGAAATGCCGGGGACGGCTTCCCATATTGCGCACATGAAACACGCTCTCGCCCTCTGCGTCTGCCTTGTGGCCACTCCGGTGGTTGCGGAGGACGCGCCCGTCACGCCCCCAGCCAAAGATGAAGGCTTCAGCCTGATGGAAGAGGGCATGAAGCTCGTGCTGCGCGGGATGATGCAGGAAATGCAGCCCGCACTGGACGAAATGGGCAAGGCGCTGGAAGAGGCCGGACCGGCGCTGGAAGGCCTTGGCGCCGAGCTTGGCCCCAGACTGCGCCAGCTGATCGCGATGATCGACGACATCAAGAACTACGACGCGCCCGTGATGCTGCCGAACGGCGACATCCTGATCCGCCGCAACGCGCCCCTCGCGCCGAAGATGGCTCCGCAGTTGGACCCGCAGCCCGGCCCGAACGGCGAGATCGAGCTTTAGCAAAATCGAGCGCGTTCCGCGCGAAGACCTTTCCACTCGTCGGCGCGCCTTCGCGCGTCTCCTCGGCTGATGGGGGTTTCACCCCCAAACCCCCGAGAGTATTTGCGAAAAGGGCAAATGCGCTTGCCCTTTTTCCAAATACTCCCGCCGGAGGCAGCGACCTTGGTGGCTGCGTTGCCGCCGGACAGCAAGGCCCAGACCGCAGGGCGTTCCAGATCGTTACCAGATCATGAACGCTCACACGCAAGTCATTGAAAACACTCGGAGGCGCCTGACTGTCCTGCGTGGACAACCTACCCCCGCGCCGCCCGGATCAGGTCCAGGATCTCCTTCGCCGCCGCCGGAATATTCGTCCCCGGCCCGAAGATCGCCTTCACGCCCTTCCCCATCAGGAACTCATAATCCTGCTGCGGAATGACCCCGCCGCAGATCACCAGAATATCCCCCGCCCCCCGCACCTTCAGCACCTCGATCAGCTTCGGAGCCAGCGTCTTGTGCCCCGCCGCCTGCGACGAAATCCCGATCACATGCACGTCGTTGTCAATCGCATCCTGCGCCGCTTCCTCGGGCGTCTGGAACAATGGCCCCACATCCACATCGAACCCGATGTCGGCAAAGGCCGTGGCGATCACCTTCGCCCCCCGGTCGTGCCCGTCCTGCCCCATCTTCACGACCAGCATCCTCGGCCGCCGCCCCTCGGCCTCGGCAAAGGCCTCCACGTCCCTCTGGATCGCCTCGAACCCCGCGTCGCCCTCGTAGGCCGCACCATAGACCCCCGCGAGGGTCTTCACCTCGGCCCGATGCCGCCCGAATACCTTTTCCATGGCGTCCGAAATCTCCCCGACCGAGGCCCTGGCGCGGGCCGCCTCCACCGCCGCTTCCAACAGGTTGCCACCTTCACTTGCCCGCCGCATCAGCTCCGCCAGCGCTGCCTGCACCCGCACCTCGTCCCGGCTGGCCCGCACCGAAGCCAACCGCGCGACCTGAGCCTCACGCACCGCCCCGTTGTCGATGTCGCGGATGTCGATCGGATCTTCCTTGTCCTTGCGGTACTTGTTGACCCCGACGATCACCTCGTCCCCCCGGTCGATCATCGCCTGCCTGCGGGCGGCGCTTTCCTCGATCCGCAGCTTCGGCATCCCCGAGGCCACCGCCTTGGTCATGCCCCCCATCGCCTCGACTTCCTCGATCAGCTTCCAGGCCTCCTCGGCCAGCTGGTTGGTCAGGCTCTCCACGTAGTAGGACCCCGCCAGCGGATCGACGACACGCGTGATCCCCGTCTCCTCCTGCAGGACCAGCTGAGTGTTCCGCGCGATCCGCGCCGCAAATTCCGTCGGCAAGGCAATCGCCTCGTCCAGCGCGTTCGTATGCAGCGACTGCGTGCCGCCCAGAACCGCCGCCATCGCCTCATAGGCCGTGCGGATGACGTTGTTGTAGGGGTCCTGCTCCTGCAGGCTGACGCCCGAGGTCTGGCAATGGGTGCGCAGCATCAGCGACGCGGGATTTTTCGCAGAGAAATCGTGCATGATCCGGTGCCACAGCATCCGCGCGGCGCGGAGCTTGGCGACCTCCATGAAGAAGTTCATCCCGATGGCAAAGAAGAACGACAGCCGAGGCGCAAAGTCGTCGACGTCCATTCCGCGCTCGATTGCGGTTCGGACGTATTCCTTGCCGTCCGCCAACGTGAACGCCAGCTCCTGCACCAGGTTCGCCCCAGCCTCCTGCATGTGGTAGCCGGAAATCGAGATTGAGTTGAACTTCGGCATCTCGGCAGAGGTGTATTCGATGATGTCCGCAATGATCCGCATCGAAGGTTCAGGCGGATAGATGTAGGTGTTCCGCACCATGAATTCCTTCAGGATGTCGTTCTGGATCGTCCCCGACAGGTCGGCGCGAGCGACCCCCTGCTCCTCGCCAGCGACAATGAACGACGCCAGGATCGGGATCACCGCCCCGTTCATCGTCATGGAAACGCTGATCTTTTCCAAGGGGATACCGTCGAACAACACCTTCATGTCCTCAACGGAATCAATCGCGACCCCCGCCTTCCCCACATCCCCCACGACCCGCGGATGGTCGCTGTCATAGCCCCGATGCGTCGCCAGGTCGAAAGCCACCGAAACGCCCTGCTGGCCCCCCGCAAGGGCCTTGCGGTAGAAGGCATTCGACTCCTCAGCCGTCGAGAACCCCGCGTACTGCCGGATCGTCCAGGGCCGCCCGGCATACATCGTCGCCCGCACCCCGCGCGTGAAGGGCGCGACACCCGGCAACTCGCCCATCTGCGGCAGGCCCTCCACGTCCGCCGCCGTATACAGCGGCTTGACCGTGATCCCCTCCAGCGTCTGCCAGTTCAGCGTATCCGGGCCCTTGCCCTTCAACTCCTTCGAGGCCAGAGCCTCCCATGCCTTCAGGTCCGCCATCATTCTCTCCATTCGCGCCATTTGCCGCGCTTGGGCTTTTCCGCTTTCGCCCCTATATCAGGGACATGCAAAGCCTTGCCCGTCGTCCGTTTATCGCCCTCGTGGCCCTGGCCCTTCCGGCGCTTTCCCTATCCGCAGGGGCCGATGAGGCCCCAGCCGTGGTTCCCGTCTTCGCCCCGGTCCCGGCGGCCGAGGTGGTCGAGGCCGACCTCCTCTACCTCCGCCGCCCGGTCGTGGTCTTCGCCGACAGTCCGAACGACCCGGCCTTCGTCCGGCAGATGCAGCTCTTGGAGCGTTACTACCCGCAGTTCGAAACCCGCGACGTGATCCTCATCACCGACACCGACCCGGCCAACCCCTCCAGCCTGCGCAAGAAGCTGCGCCCCCGGGGTTTTTCGCTGGTGCTGATGGACAAGGACTGGAAGCCGATGATCCGCAAACCCCTGCCCTGGGAGGGGCGCGAGATCGTCAACTCCATCGACAAGATGCCCATCGCGCGCACGGAAGCGCTGGAGCGGAACCCGGCGGGGCGGTAACCCGGAGTTTTCGAAAACTCCGGACCGGAGCCTTCAAAGGCTCCGTCACGATTTCTTCGAAGAAATCGGCCCCGGCCTGACCGCCGTTCCATCACTCGAACTCCATGATCACGTCGTCGACCTTCAGGCTCGCCCCGGCTGTGGCTTTGATCTTCTTGACCACGCCCTTGCGCTCGGCCTTGAGGATGTTCTCCATCTTCATTGCCTCGACGGTCGCCAGAGCCTGACCTTCCTGAACCTCGTCGCCCTCTTCCACGGTGATCTTCACCACCAGCCCCGGCATCGGGCAGAGAAGGTATTTCGACGTATCCGGTGGGGCCTTTTCCAGCATCAACCCGGCCAGGACCTTCTGTCGCGGGGTCTGGACATGGACCTTCAGGTCCGCCCCCCGCAGCCGCATCCGGAAGCCCATCGGGATCTTGGCCGTCTTCAATACCAGCGGCTCACCTCCGACCGAAAGCCGCGCCAAAGGCTGGCCCGGGGTCCAGTCGCTTTCCACCCGCAGCTCGGTGCCATCGTCAAAGACCACGGTCGAGCCCGCCGGATCGGCCTTGATCGTCACCGGCCAGCTTTCCCCCTGCAGCGTGACGACCCAGTCATCGCCCACCCGCCGGGTATGGTTGTCCATCGTCCCGGAAATCCGCGTACGCCTGATTTCCGCGACCCGGTTCATCGCCGCGGCCGCCGCCGCAACCCGGCGCAAGAGGCTGGAGTCCAGCGTGGCCCCGGTGAAGCCGCCCGCGTATTCCTCGGCAATGAAGGCCGTGGTGATGTTGCCGGACGCAAAGCGCGGGTGGTCCATCACGGCGGAACAGAACGGCAGGTTGTGGCCGATGCCTTCCACCTCGAAGGTGTCCAGCGCGAGGCGCATCTCCTCGATGGCATCGGCGCGGGTCGGCCCCCAGGTACAGAGCTTGGCGATCATCGGATCGTAGAACATGCTGATCTCGCCGCCCTCGTAGACGCCGGTATCGTTGCGCACGATCCCGCCACGTTCGGTGCGGCCTTCGACCGGGGGACGGTAGCGGGTCAGCCTGCCGATGGAGGGCAGGAAGTTCCGGTACGGGTCCTCGGCATACAGGCGGCTTTCCATCGCCCAGCCGTGGATCTTCAGGTCGGATTGCTTGAAGGGCAGAGGCTCACCGTTCGCGACCCGGATCATCTGTTCGACCAGATCGACCCCGGTGATCAGCTCCGTCACCGGATGCTCAACCTGCAAACGCGTATTCATTTCAAGGAAGTAGAAGTTGCGGTTGCCATCGACGATGAACTCCACCGTCCCCGCCGAGGTATACCCAACCGCCTTCGCCAAAGCGCAGGCCTGTTCGCCCATTGCCTTCCTCGTCGCCTCGTCCAGGAAGGGGCTTGGAGCCTCTTCAATGACCTTCTGGTTCCGGCGCTGGATCGAGCACTCGCGTTCATGCAGGTAGACGCAGTTGCCGTGCTTGTCGGCCAGCACCTGAATCTCGATGTGCCGGGGTTGCGTGACAAACTTCTCGATGAAGATCCGATCGTCGCCAAACGAAGCCGCCGCCTCGTTCTTCGAGGACTGGAAGCCCTCGGCCACCTCGCCCTCGTTCCAGGCGATCCGCATCCCCTTGCCGCCGCCACCCGCGCTGGCCTTGATCATCACCGGATAGCCGATCTGTCCCGAGATCTTCACCGCCTCGTCCGCGTCGGCGATCAGACCCATGTAGCCCGGGACCGTGGAAACCCCCGCCTCCATCGCCAGCTTCTTCGAGGTGATCTTGTCCCCCATCGCCTCGATGGCTGGGCTGGGAGGGCCGATGAACACCACCCCCGCCGCCTCCAGCGCCGCCGCGAAGTTCATGTTCTCGGACAGGAACCCGTAACCTGGATGCACCGCCTGAGCGCCGGTGGCCTTGATCGCAGCCATGATCTTGTCGATCACGATGTAGGACTGCGCGGCAGGCGATGGCCCGATATGCACCGCCTCGTCCGCCATCTTGACGTGCAAGGCATTGCGGTCGGCGTCGGAATAGACCGCCACCGTCTTGATCCCCATCTTCCGGGCCGTCTTGATCACGCGGCAGGCGATTTCGCCCCGGTTGGCGATCAGGATCTTGTCAAACATCGGCTCCCCCCATCAGGCGCAAAGAAAAAGGGCCACCCGGGCGGTCAGCCCGGATGGTCCTTGAAGGTCGTTTGGCCAGCCCGCAGGCGGCCGGATCAGTTAGGGCTTCAATAGCCCGAGTTGCAGGGCGGAAGGCCCACTTCGATGCCACAGGTGGCCAGGCCAGCCATGCCGCCCAGCGCGGCCCCGGCCAGCATGTTTTCGTCCAGCGCATCGGCGACCAGCGCACCGGCGGCTGCCCCCGCCATGCCGCGGGACGCAGGGTCCTGCATGCAACCGGCCAGAGTGGTAGAGAGAAGAGCGAAGACGATAAGCGACTTCTGCATTTGGTACTGCCTCGTAGGTTTGTTGTTATTGCACCGGATTCTACCGCAAGATCACGGATTTGGAAGCAATATCTCGCACCACGCGCGCCGCCTGCGCTGCCCTGACGCCCCATAAGGATCGGTCCGGCCTGGGACGGGCCGGACCGAGAAGAAGGGGAAGGGTAACAACGTAGACTGCGCAAGTCATGGCTGGACTGCCGAAGACCCGCACGGAAACAATGGCCGCAGGTTCCCGGCATTGCAAATCCATTGAAAACAGCCGCCCGGGCCTGAGCAAAACTGCGCCAAAATGCCAGAAGGGTCGGCGAATTCATGCCTAGTCCTCGTCCCCGTCCCAATCGTCCGCCAGAGCATCGGGCGCATCCGGGGCGAAAACCTCGGGGAATGCCGCCTCGGCGCGCTTGCGGTCGATCCGCAGCAGCGCTTCGTAGGAACAGGGGTCAAACGGGTCTTCGGCCGCCACGACCTCGCGCCCGAACAGCCATGACAGCCGCCCGGCGTCCAGGTTGCCGCGCTCGAAGGGTTCTTCACCGAAATACTGCCAAAGCGCCGCCATGAAGGCCTGATCGGCCAGCCGGTCGACATGCTTGCGGTCCTTGAACCGCTCGCGCTTGATCAGTTTGGTCGCGCCTTCCTTCACGTTGGCGCGGCGGATCGTGAACTGGAAATCGGTTCCCGGCATCCGGCCGGGAAAGCCACGGTGCTTCAGCATGTGCCCTTGCTCCTGTCAGTGCAGTCGCAGGGACCGATACGGTAAAGCGGGGCCGCTGCCCAGCAGGACTGCGGCCCTGGAAGGTCAGCCCGGGATTGTCGGGCGCTGCGGATCCTGGGGATCCTGGGGATCGTCGTCGCCGTCATCCGGCCGCGGCACACAGATCGGCCATTGCCCAGCGACGGTGAAGGTCGGCTGTTCACCGGGATCGCAGCGGTCTTCGCACCGGGGCAAGGGACGCAGGGGCGGCTGATAGTTCGGGTCGCGCAGCTGGCTATCGCTGACACAGACACTCTCCAGCCGACCGAACTTGTCGTAGACGGGTTCGGGCACGACGGGATCAGGCGTTTTGGCACAAGCGGCGAGAACGGCCAGCGAACCGAGTACTGCAATGGCAAGTTTGGGCATGAATGGATCTCCGGAACAAAATAAATCGCCCAAGCAGCGTAGCTTGACCGTACAACATATTCAAATTGTTTCGGGGATCTGGCGACGACCCAGCAGTCTGTCGCACCGCTCCGCAAGATTACTTGTACTTGCCGGTATCCACGACTTCCGGGGTGACCGGCTCGGGCATCGGTTCTTCTTTTTTGGCGCAAGCGGCGAAAGCCGAAACCATTGCCAGAACCAGAACCAGACGTGCGCTCTTCGACATCCTCTACTCCATCTTTCTCTTGGTGCTTCGGATCCCTCGCGGGCACCCGGCACCTGTTCGCTGTTTAAGGCCGAAATGGCCCGGCCCGATGCCACTCTATCCGAAAGATTTTCGGATTGGTATGATCGCCGGACCAAGTTCTCGACCTGTGGCGTTCCTACATCAGCAGTTGTTGTATGGCCAGTCGGAAAAACAACATTTCGCGAGTGCATCAGAAAACCTCCCAGATGCAGGCGCCGTTTTCCGGGCGGTAGGATTCAAAGAACTGCACAACTTCGGGCGCGGCTTCGCCAAATGGCACCACTTCGCTGGCAAACGAGATGACGATCTGCTGCGGCGCGGGCACCATGCCGTCGATCCGCGGGATTGCAAAACTGTCGCAGACCGCCTGCATGTCTTCGGACGCCGACCCAGCGTCTTCGGGCGTAAGTCCCGGCGCCAGAAACCGAAATCGCGCCGTGGCACCTTCCGGCCCGCGCGCGTTGGTGACGATTTCGATCAGCGTCAGTGCCCGGCCCGAGGGCACCTCGACCGCCTCGCCTTCCGGCGCGTCCTCCTGGCAGGCAGCAACCAGAAGGGCAGCAGCCAGCAGGATCGCTCGACGAAGAAAGACCCGGGGTGTCATGGTCACAGCGGGATATTGTCGTGCTTCTTCCACGGGGTCGTCAGCCGTTTTCCGCGCAGTGCGGCAAAGGCCCGCGCAATCCGGCGCCGAGTGGAATGCGGCATGATCACCTCGTCGATGAAGCCCTTTTCCGCGGCAACGAACGGATTGGCAAAGCGGTCCTCGTAATCCTTGACCCGGGCGGCAATCTTTTCCGGCTCACCCAGCTCGGACCGATACAGGATCTCGACCGCGCCTTTTGCACCCATCACCGCAACTTCGGCAGTCGGCCAGGCATAGTTGAAGTCGGCTTTCAGATGCTTGGACGCCATCACGACGTAGGCCCCGCCATAGGTCTTGCGGGTCAGCACCGTGACCTTGGGCACCGTCGCCTCGCCATAGGCGAACAGAAGCTTCGCCCCGTGCTTGATCACCCCGCCGTATTCCTGCCCCGTCCCCGGCAGGAACCCCGGCACATCGACAAAGGTCAGGATCGGAATTTCGAACGCATCGCAGAACCGCACAAAGCGCGCGGCCTTGCGACTCGCGTCGATGTCCAGACACCCGGCCAGCACCATCGGCTGGTTTGCCACCACTCCCACCGTCTGGCCTTCCAGCCGGATGAAGCCGATGATGATGTTGCCCGCAAAATCCTTCTGCACCTCGAAGAAATCGCCCTCGTCGGCGACCTTCGTGATCAGTTCCTTCATGTCATAGGGCTGGTTCGGGTTGTCAGGGACCAGAGTGTCGAGGCTCATCTCGACTCGTGACGGATTGTCGAAGAACGGCCGCACCGGCGCTTTCTGCCGGTTGTTCAGCGGCAGGAAGTCGAACAGGCGGCGGACCTCGGCCAGCGCCTCGACGTCGTTCTCGAAGGCCCCGTCGGCGACGGACGACTTGCGGGTGTTCACGGTCTTCACCACATCGGGGCCGGTGACGAACATGTAGCTGGAGTCCTTCACCATGAAGATGAAGTCGGTCATCGCCGGGGAATAGACCGCGCCCCCGGCGCAAGGCCCCATGATCAGGCTGATCTGGGGAACGACGCCCGAGGCCTCGATATTGCGCTGAAACACCTCGCCATAGGCGGCCAGCGAGGCGACCCCCTCCTGAATCCGTGCCCCGCCGGAATCGTTGATCCCGATCACCGGAGCGCCGTTCTGCATCGCCATGTCCATGATCTTGCAGATCTTCGCGCCGTGCGTTTCGCTGACCGACCCGCCCATGACCGTGAAGTCCTGGCTGAAGACATAGACCTGCCGCCCGTTGATCGTGCCCCAGCCGGTTACCACGCCATCGCCCGCAGGCCGGTCCTTCTCCATCCCGAAATCGGTGCAGCGGTGGGCAACGAACATGTCGAACTCTTCGAAGCTGCCCTCGTCGAGCAAAAGCTCGATCCGTTCCCGCGCAGTAAGCTTGCCCTTGGCGTGCTGCGCCTGGACGCGACGCTCTCCGCCCCCGGCCCGCGCGGCCTCCCGACGGGCCTCAAGCTCTTCGAGAATGTCCTTCATCGCGCCCTCCCCCGGCTGATGGCTTGGCGCAATCTAGGCGAACGCTGCAGTTGCGAGAAGCAGGAATGAGAAAATTTGCAAATCTATTCGAACACGCGCCTGTCAAATTGCGAAGTCGCAAAGCATTGGACCCGACACCGGCCCGCGCTAAGCCGTCCCGGATCCAGATTCCGAGGACATCATGCCCAGCCTGCCAATCCCCGTCGTCACCATCGCACTGCTTCTCGCCTCGAACATCTTCATGACCTTCGCCTGGTACGGGCACCTCAAGTTCAAGGAAAGCGCGCTGATCACCGTGATCCTGGTCAGCTGGGGGATCGCTTTCTTCGAATACGTCCTGCAGGTTCCGGCGAACCGGATCGGCCACGGCTACTATTCCGCCGCCGAGCTGAAGACGATCCAGGAGATCATCACCCTGTCGGTCTTCGCGGTATTCTCGGTCTTCTACCTGAAAGAGCCGCTGTCCTGGAACCATCTGGTGGGCTTTGCGTTCATTGCCGCAGGGGGATTCTTCATCTTTCACAAATGGGCGTGACGCGGGGTTTCCCCACCCGGCCGCCCTGTGGACAATCCTGACCCGCAGGCGTAGCCCTTCCCCATGCAAGACGCGGTATTCCTCGACCGGACGACTCCCCCGAAGATCGTCACCCTGATCCTTATGGCCGGGCTTTCGGCCCTGACGATGAACATCTTCCTGCCCTCGCTGCCCGGGATGGCGACCTATTTCGACGTCCCCTACGGTGTGATGCAGCAGTCCGTGGCGCTGTATCTCCTCCTTTCCGCGCTTCTGCAGATCGTCATCGGCCCGATCTCCGACCGCTATGGCCGCCGCGCCGTCCTGCTCGGCTCGCTGGTCCTGTTCCTCATTGCCACCGTAGGCACCCTCCTTGCCCCCACTGCCACCTGGTTCCTAATCTTCCGGATGGCCCAGGCCGTCATCGCCGCCGGAATGGTCCTGTCCCGCGCCGTCGTCCGCGACATGGTCGCCGATGCCCAGGCCGCCAGCATGATCGGCTACGTGACGATGGGGATGAGCCTGGTGCCCATGATCGGCCCCGTCATCGGCGGCATCCTTGACGACTTTTACGGCTGGAAAGCGAACTTCGCCCTCCTCCTGATCCTCGGCCTTGCCACCCTCGCCCTTGTCTGGGCCGACCTGGGCGAAACCGCGACTCTCCGCCGGGTCAGCCTGATGGACCAGATCCGCACCTACCCCACCCTCTTCGCCTCGCGGAGGTTCTGGGGCTACACTCTCGCCGCCGCCTTCGCCTCGGGCTGCTTTTTCGCCTACCTCGGCGGCGCACCCTACGTCGGCGACAAGATCTTCGGCCTTTCGTCGACCCATGTCGGCGCTCTTTTTGCTTTGACGGCAATCGGTTACGCCTTGGGCAACTTCTTCGCCGGGCGCTACTCGGTGCGGATCGGCATGAACCGGATGATCCTGATCGGCTGCATGGTGACTTCGCTTGGCCTCGCCCTCCTCACCCTTCTCACCCTCGCCGGCCTCTCCGGCCCCACCACCTTCTTCGGCCTCACCATCTTCATGGGCCTCGGCAACGGCATCTGCCTGCCCAATGCCAACGCCGGGATGCTCTCGGTCCGCCCCGACCTCGCCGGCACCGCTTCGGGCCTGGGTGGAGCGATCCTGATCGGCGGCGGCGCGGGTCTCGCCGCCGTTGCAGGCATCCTCCTCGGCCCCGGCTCCTCGGAAATGCCGCTCATCCTTTTGATGCTCGCCTCCTCCATCGCTTCGGTGATCGCCATCCTTTTCGTCATCCGCCGCGCCCGCGAAATCGGCGCCGCCTGACTCTCCGGTTGACGGCCCGGCTTTGCAAAGCCAACTTGCGCTTTGCAAACCGGGGGAACGGATGGCCACCCAGAAGCTTTACGCGGGCGTCAAACTGCGCGAGATTCGCGGCCGTCTGGCGCTCACCCAGAAGGCCTTTGCCGACAAGCTCAACGTCTCGCTCCCCTACCTCAACCAGATGGAGAACAACCACCGGCCCGTCAGCGCCGCCGTGGTCCTCGCGCTGGCGCAGGAGTTCGGCCTCGACGTCACCGAACTGACCGTCGGCGAAAGCGAGCGCCTCGTCACCGACATGCGCGAGGCGCTGGCCGATCCGGTCTTCACCACCGCCACACCGCCCGTCGCCGACCTGCGCCTTGCCGCATCCAACGCCCCGGCCTTGGCCCGGGCCTTCCTCGACCTGCACCGCGCCTATCGACAGACCCACGAACGCCTTGCCTCCCTGGATGAGGCCCTGGGCCGCGAAGACGCCTCCCTTCGCCCCTCGGCCTGGGAGGAGGTGCGCGACTTCTTTCACTATTGCGACAATTACCTTGATGCGATCGACCGTGCAGCAGAACATTTCGCGACGTCCTCAACCAACGGAAAGCCAATCGAAACCCTGGCGCAGGACCTGCTGAAACGTGCCGGGATCAGCCTGCACTATTCGAACACTGCTCCCTTGCGTCACTACGACCCGCAAGCAAAACGCCTCGACATCTCGGCCCGCGCTTCAGGCCCATCGCAGCGCTTCCAGCTTCTGCACCAGGTCGCCCTTCTCACCCAGAATGAACTCCTTGAGGCAACCCTCGACCTCGCAAGGTTTTCCACGCCCGAAGCCCGCGACATCGCCAAGATCGGCCTTGCCAATTACTTCGCCGGGGCCGCTCTCCTCCCCTACCGCACCTTCCTCACCGCCGCACAGGAAGTGCGCCACGACCTCGAACGCCTTGCCGACATGTTCGGCGCTAGCATCGAACAGGTCGGCCACCGCCTGTCGACCATGCAAAGACCCGGCGCCAAGGGCATCCCGTTCTTCTTCGTCCGCGTCGACCAGGCGGGCACGATCACCAAGCGCCATTCCTCGACCCGCCTGCAATTCGCCCGTTTCGGCGGCGCCTGCCCGTTGTGGAACGTCCACCAGGCCTTTGAAACGCCCGGACAATTCCTGCGCCAGCTGGCCGAGACCCCCGATGGCGTGCGCTACCTTTGCCTCGCTCGCGATGTGTCAAAACCCGCCGGGGCCTTCCTCGCCCCGGTCCGCCGCTATGCCATCGGCCTTGGGTGCGAGGTGCAGCACGCGCCGCAACTCGTCTACTCCGATGGGCTCGATCTGAAGGGAAGGTTCGAACCCATCGGGATTTCCTGCCGGATTTGCGAGCGGGTGAACTGCCACCAGCGCTCGGTCCCGCCGCTGGAAGGCCGGCTGAAGATCAACCCCAACGCCCGCGATATCCTGCCCTACGAGATCGGCTAGACCTCACCGCTCACTTCCGCAACGCGGTCGCAATCTGGTCCTTCAGCCGCGCACGGCTCTTGCGCAGCACTTCCTCCTCGGCCTCGGTCACCAGATCCAGCCGCGTTTCCGCCCGATGCACCTTGTCGTTCACCGCGTCATACTCGACCAACAACTTGGCGAAATGCGCGTCCGAGGCCTTCAAGGCACTGATCTTCGCAGCATCCAGCGGGAATTCTTCGTGCAGCGTGTGCGGGGTGTTCGACATGGCTGTCTCCTTTTTGACTGTCCTGAACAGTCTAGAAGGTCTCTCGGCACGATGCCTTGACCGGGATCAAGTCGCACAGCGGGTGGTCCTCGGACGTCCCCTTCCCTTGCCAGCGGGAGGTCCAGGGAGGGGGGTTCCCCGCTACCGTTGCGACGCACGCCAGTTCGGATTGATCCATGGCTCCAGGTTCGACGCGGGCAGCGGCGACCGCTCCAGGATATGATCCGCCGCCTTCTCGCCGGTCATGATCGACGGCGCGTTAAGGTTGCCGTTCGTGACCTGCGGGAAGATCGACGAATCGGCGACCCGCAGGCCTTCCACCCCGATCACCCGGCATTCCGGATCAACCACCGCCATCGGGTCCGAGGCCCGGCCCATCCGGCAGGTGCCGCAGGGGTGATAGGCGCTTTCGACGTGTTCGCGCAGGAAATCGTCCAGCTGCGCATCGGTCTCCACCCCCGGCCCCGGCTGCAACTCGGACTTGAGGTAGGGCTTGAACGCCTCCTGCCCGAAGATCTCGCGGGTCAGGCGGATGCAGGTGCGAAAGTCCTCCCAGTCGGACGGGTCGGACATGTAGTTGAACCGGATCACCGGTGCGTCCGTCGGATTGCCGGACCGCAGGGTGATCGACCCGCGCGACTTCGACCGCATCGGCCCGACATGCGCCTGAAACCCGTGGCCCGCCGCCACTGCCTTGCCGTCATAACGCACGGCGATCGGCAGGAAATGGTACTGGATGTCCGGGTATTCGACCCCGGCCTTCGAGCGGATGAAAGCGCAAGCCTCGAACTGGTTCGATGCGCCAAGACCCTTGCCGCTCAGCAGCCACTGCGCCCCGACCCAGGCCTTGCCCCAGAGATTCCAGTATTTGTAAAGGGTTATCGGCTGGCTGGCCGCGAACTGCATGTAGATTTCCAGGTGATCCTGCAGGTTCGCGCCCACACCCGGACGGTCAGCAACCACCTCGATCCCGTGCTCTTTCAAGTGCGCGGCAGGCCCGATCCCCGACAGCATCAGAAGCTTGGGCGAGTTGATCGACGAGGCCGCGATGATCACCTCGCGCCCCGCCCGGATCACTTGCCGCCCCGCGCGGGTGTCGACCTCGACCCCCACCGCGCGCTTGCCTTCCATCACCACCTTCCGGGCAAACCCCCGGACGATATGGACATTCCCCCCCGCCATCGCGGGCTTGAGATAGGCATTCGCCGCCGACCAGCGCCGCCCCTTGTGGATCGTCGCCTCGAAGGGCCCGAAGCCCTCCTGCTGCTGGCCGTTGTAGTCCTGCGTCACCGGATAACCCGCCTGCCGACCCGCTTCGATAAAGGCATCAAACAGCGGGTTCTCCCGGCTGCCCCGGTTCACGTGCAAGGGACCATCCACCCCCCGGAATTCTGGCCCCGAGCCGCCGTGCGACGCCTCCATCCGCTTGAAATAGGGCAGCACATCGGCATAGCCCCAGCCATCCGCCCCCATTTCGGCCCAGGTGTCGAAATCCTTCGCATGCCCCCGGACATAGACCATCCCGTTGATCGACGACGACCCGCCGATCACCTTCCCCCGCGGTGTCGCGAGTCTCCGCCCCCCCAGATGCGGCTCGGGTTCCGTCGCAAAGCCCCAGTCGTAGATCCCCATGTTCATCGGGTAGCTCAGCGCCCCCGGCATCTGGATGAACGGCCCCGCGTCCGACCCGCCGTGTTCGATCACCGTGACCCGCCGCCCCGCCTCTGCCAGCCGGTAGGCCATCGCGCACCCCGCCGATCCCGCGCCGACGATCACGTAATCCGCATGCATCAGACCGCCCCCCGCGTCAGTTCCGCCTCAAGATGCCGCAAGGCCAGTTCCACCGCCGCCGACCCGTCCGGGGCCCCCGACTTCAATACCTCGCGCAGGTACAGCCCGTCGATCATCGCCCCCAGCGAATCAGCGATCCCCTCCGCCCGCGCCCCCGCCAAGGGCCGCAACGCCGAGACAAGGTTCGACCGCAGCCGCCCCTGATAGACCGCGAGCAACCGCTTCGCTTCGGGCACCGACTGCGCCAGGACCCAGAAGTTCAGCCAGGCCCCCACCGCCTCGCGCCGGAAGTTCCCCGGGGAAAACGAGGCCCGCAAGATCCCGCGAATTCGCCCCTCCGGCCCCTCGGCCGCCGCCAAAGCGCCCCGCACTTCCGCGCCATACAACGTCATGATGTGGCGCATCGCGGCCAGGAACATCTCTTCCTTGGACCCGAAATAGTGGTGCGCCAGCGCCGAGGACATCCCGGCCCGCTTGGCGATCTGGCTGACGGTGACGTCCAAGGACCCCACCCTGCCGATCTCGACAATCGTGGCTTTTACCAGCGCGGCCTTACGGATAGGCTCCATCCCAAGCTTCGGCATCGGTGCGGCCCCAAAAAACTCTTGCCAAACCGAAGTAGGGCGAAGTTTATTGACTCGTCAATCAACAAAAAACCACGGGGAGCCTGCATGACCATCCGTTCAACCCTTCTGACCACCGCCGTGACCTTTGCCCTGGCCGGATCGGCCTTCGCCGAAGGCTGCGACAAGATCATTTTCTCGGACGTCGGCTGGACCGACATCACCGCCACCACCGCAGCGACCGCGCTGGTCGCCGAGGCTTTGGGGTATGAGACCGAGATCAAGGTTCTCTCCGTCCCCGTGACCTACACCGGCCTTGCCGAAGGCGACGTCGACGTGTTCCTCGGCAACTGGATGCCGACGATGGAGGCCGACCTCGCGCCGCACCGCGATGCAGGCAAAGTCGAAACCGTCCGCACCAACCTCGAAGGCGCAAAATACACCCTCGCCACCAACGAGGCCGGCGCCGCCCTTGGCATCGCCGACTTCAAGGACATCGCCACCCACAAGGACGCGCTGGAAGGTCAGATCTACGGGATCGAGCCGGGCAACGACGGCAACCGCCTGATCCTCGACATGATCGCCTCGGGCCCCTTCGGCCTTGACGGCTTTGAAGTTGTCGAATCCTCGGAACAGGGGATGCTGGCCGAAGTCGCCAAGAAGTCCGACGCCGGTGAGCCGATCATCTTCCTCGGCTGGGAACCCCACCCGATGAACGCCAACTTCAAGATGACCTACCTGACCGGTGGTGACGACTACTTCGGCCCGAACTTCGGCGGCGCGGTGGTCGATACCAACGTCCGCGCGGGCTATGTCGCGGAATGCCCGAACCAGGGCAAACTTCTGCAGAACCTGTCGTTCTCGCTGGCCATGGAAAACGAGATCATGGGCAAGATCCTGAACGACGGCGAAGATCCGGCCGATGCCGCCAAGGCCTGGCTGGCGGCCAACCCCGATGCCTGGACGGCCTGGCTGGACGGCGTCACCACCAAGGACGGCGGCGATGCCGTGGCTGCGGTCACCGCCGCTCTGCAGTAATCAGATAAAGGCCCCGGGAGCCAACCCGGGGCCGCTTTCATTCTGACCGGGGGAACAGGAATGGATTGGCTGACGGATCACAAGATCCCGGTCGGCAAGGTGGCAAAGACCATCTTCGACTGGATGAAGGACAACCTCTCGCCGCTGTTCGATGCCATCTCGACCGTGATGGACGCGATGATCGCGGGCATCCTCTGGATCCTGCAGGCGCCGCATCCTCTTGTCATCGTCGCACTTTTCATTGCCCTGACCTGGTATCTGCAGCGCAGCTGGAAGGTCTGCCTCGGCGTCCTCATCGGCTTTCTCTTCATCCTGAACCAGGGCTACTGGGAAGAAACCACCGAAAGCCTGACCCTGATCCTGTCGGCCTGCGTGGTCTGCATGGGGCTTGGCGTGCCCATTGGCATTGCCGCAGCACACCGCCCGCGGCTCTACACCGCCATGGTCCCGATCCTTGACCTGATGCAGACCCTGCCCACCTTCGTCTACCTGATCCCGGCCATCGTCTTTTTCGGCCTCGGCATGGTCCCCGGCCTGATCGCCACGGTGATCTTCGTCCTGCCCGCCCCGATCCGGCTGACGCACCTTGGCGTCTCGTCCACCCCGAACGCCCTCTTGGAGGCCGCAACGGCGTTCGGCGCGACCCCGAAGCAGCGGCTGTGGAAGGTGGAACTCCCTTGGGCGATGCCGCAAATCATGGCGGGCCTGAACCAGACGATCATGCTGTCACTGTCCATGGTCGTGATCGCGGCGCTTGTGGGCGCAAACGGGTTGGGCGTCCCCGTGGTCCGTGCCCTGAACAGCGTCAACACCGCGCTTGGCTTCGAATCCGGCTTCATCATCGTGGTGGTGGCCATCCTTCTCGACCGCATGCTGAGGGTGTCGAAATGAGCCGCGCCGCCGTTGAATTCGACAAGGTCAGCATTGTCTTTGGAGACAATCCCGCCCGCGCCCTGCCCCTGATGGATCAGGGAAAGACCCGGGCCGAGGTGCAGCAGGCCTGCGGCCAAGTGCTTGGGGTGCATGACTGTTCGCTGACGGTGGCCGAGGGCGAAATCCTTGTGCTGATGGGCCTTTCCGGCTCTGGCAAGTCCACCCTTCTGCGCGGCGTGAACGCGCTGAACCCCGTGGTGCGGGGCGAAGTGCGGGTGCTTGAGAACGACAAGATGGTCTCGGTCACCAAGGCCAATCCGGAAACCCTGCGCCGCCTTCGCGCAACCCGGATCGCCATGGTGTTCCAGCAATTCGGCCTGCTACCCTGGCGCACGGTACGGGAAAACGTCGGGTTAGGGCTGGAGCTTGCCGGGATGACACCGGACCAGCGCAAGCCCAAGGTCGACGCCCAGCTGGAACTGGTGAACCTGAGCCAATGGGCCGAACGCAAGGTCGGCGACCTGTCCGGGGGCATGCAGCAGCGCGTGGGTCTGGCGCGGGCCTTCGTGACCGACGCGCCGATCCTTCTGATGGACGAACCCTTCTCGGCGCTTGACCCGCTGATCCGGTCCAAGCTGCAGGACGAACTTCTGGACCTGCAGGCCAAGCTGAAGCGCACGATCGTCTTCGTCAGCCACGACCTGGATGAGGCGTTCAAGATCGGCAACCGCATCGCGCTGATGGAGGGCGGGCGCATCGTCCAATGCGGCACCGCGCGCGAGATCATCGCCAACCCGGTCAGCGAATATGTGGCCGATTTCGTGGCGCACATGAACCCGCTGGGCGTCCTGACCGCGCGGGATGTTATGGAGGCTGGCGAGGCATCTTCTGCCGCCCACCAGCTCCCGGCCGAGACGCCGGTAAAGCACATCATGGACCTGATGTCCCAGGGCGTGGCCGAACTGGTGGTGACGGAAAACGGTCGCAACCTTGGAATGATCCGGACGGCAGGACTGATGGCCAAACTGATCAACCCGCGGGGCTGACTGGAAACCGGGGACCAAAAGTTTTCGAAAACTTTTGGCAAATCTTTTCGAAAAGATTTGGCCTCGCCGCACTGTTGCTCACCGCTTCCACCCTTCCCCTCTGGGGCGAGGGGATGGACGAAGGCGCCCGCGGTCAAGGTGTTAAGAAACCCCTAACGTCCGCGACCAACCCACTGATTTTAAAGGACCATCCAGGTTTGTCCACCGTGGACACTATTCCGCGGCCGCCTTCTTCTTCGCCGGGGCCTTCTTCGCAGCCGCCTTCTTCGGGGCAGCCTTCTTCGCAGCCGGGGCCTTCGCCCCTGCCGCCTTCTTCGGCGCGGCCTTCTTCTTGCCCCCCGATTTCCCCGCCTTCTCGTCGATCAGGACCAGGGCCTCCTCCAGAGTGACCGCCTCCGGCTCCACCCCCTTCGGCAGCGTCGCGTTCACTTTTTCCCACTTCACATAGGGCCCGTATTTGCCCGGCATGACCTGGACCTCACCCCCATCCGGGTGTGCCCCCAGGACCTTCAACGGCCCGGCCTTCGCCGCTCCCCCGCGCCGCCCGGCCAGCTTCTGGGCCAGCACTTCGACAGCCCGGTTCATCCCGATGGAGAACACCTCCTCCACCTCGGGAATGTTGGCATAGACCGGCCCATGCTTCACATAGGGCCCGAACCGCCCGATCCCCGCCTCGACCAGCACCCCATCCTCTGGATGCTTGCCCACCTCGCGCGGCAGCGACAACAGCGCCAGCGCCCGCTCCAACGTTAGCCCGTCCGGTGTCCAGCCCTTCGGCAGGCTCGCCCGATCTGGCTTCGGATTGGCCTCCGACGCCTCCCCCCGCTGGACGTAGGGACCGAACCGCCCCGCCCGGAGCGAGATTTCCACCCCATTCTCATCCTGCCCCAGGATCCGTCCGTCCGAAGCCACCGACTCGGCATCCCCCGCAATGGGGCGGGTATACCGGCATTCCGGATAGTTGCCGCAGCCGATGAAGGCCCCGCCCGACCGCGCCGTCTTCAGATGCAGCCGCCCGGTCCCGCAGGTCGGACAGATGCGGGGGTCGCCGCCATCCGCCCGGGCGGGGTACAGATGCGGTGCAAGGAAGTTGTCCAGCTTCTCCAGCACCTCGCCGATCCGCAGGTCCGCCGTCTCGGCAATCGCCGCCGAGAAGTCGCGCCAGAACCGTGCCAGCACGTCCTTGTAATCCCGATCCCCGGCCGACACATCATCAAGTTCCGCCTCAAGATCGGCGGTGAAATCATACTCCACATACCGCTTGAAGAAGTTCGCCAGGAACGCCGTCACCAGCCGCCCCTTGTCCTCGGGGAACAGCCGGTTCTTGTCCTTCCGGACATATTCCCGGTCAACGATCGTGGTCAGGATCGAGGCATAGGTGGACGGCCGCCCGATCCCCAGCTCTTCCATCCGCTTGACCAGCGTCGCCTCGGTATAGCGCGGCGGGGGCTGGGTGAAGTGCTGGTCGGGGGTGACGGCACCTTTGGCCAGCGCTTCGCCCTGCATCAACTGCGGCAGGCGGCCTTCGTCGTCGTCCTCATCGTCGCGGCCCTGGTCGTAGACCTTTAGGTAGCCGTCGAACAGCACCACCTGCCCGTTCGCCCGGAACGCCACCTGACCGTCAGGCGAGGCTATGTCGACCGCCGTCCGCTCCAGCCGCGCGGCAGCCATCTGGCTGGCGATGGTCCGCTTCCAGATCAGGTCGTAAAGCTTTCTCTGGTCATCCTCGACGCGAATCTTGTCGGGCCCGAGACCCATGTCTGTCGGCCGGATGCATTCATGTGCTTCCTGAGCATTCTTGGCCTTGTTCTTGTACATCCTCGGAGAATCCGGAACGTAGGCCTTGCCGAAGCGCTTATCGATTTCGCCCCGCGTCGCCATCACCGCCTCGGGCGCCATGTCGATGCCGTCGGTCCGCATGTAGGTGATGTGGCCCGCCTCATACAGACGCTGCGCCGCGTTCATGCACTGCTTGGCGCCCATGCCGTACTTGCGGCTCGCCTCCTGTTGGAGGGTCGAGGTCATGAAGGGCGGCCATGGATTGCGGGTCGCGGGCTTGGATTCGACCGCCGCCACCTTGAAGTCGCGGTGTCTTGCAGCCTCGACCGCCAACTCGGCAGCCGTGGCGGTCGGGATGTCGAACTTGGCCAGCTTCTTGCCGCCGAGAGTGACCATTCCGGCCTCGAACTCCTGCCCGCGGGGAGTGCGGAAGACGGCCTTCACGGTCCAGTATTCCTGGGCCTTGAAGGCCTCGATCTCCATCTCGCGCTCGACGATCAGGCGCAGGCAGACGGATTGCACGCGGCCTGCCGACTTGGCCCCCGGCAGCTTGCGCCAGAGGACGGGCGACAGGGTGAAACCCACCAGATAGTCCAGGGCGCGGCGGGCGAGATAGGCGTCGACGAGGGGTTGGTCGATCTCGCGCGGTTCCTTCATCGCCTTGGTCACCGCATCCTTGGTGATGGCGTTGAAGGTCACCCGAGCGACCTTTTTCCCTTTCTTCAGGCTGCTTTGCAGCGCTTCCCTAAGGTGCCAGCTGATCGCCTCGCCTTCGCGATCAGGGTCGGTGGCCAGGATCAGGGTGTCGTCGGTCTTCAACGCCTCGGTGATGGCACGGATGTGCTTTTTCGATTCGGGCGCGACTTCCCACAGCATGTCGAACCCGTTTTCGGTGTCGACCGAGCCGTCCTTGGGCGGCAGGTCACGGACATGCCCATATGAGGCGAGAACGGTGAAATCCGGGCCGAGATACTTGTTGATGGTCTTTGCCTTGGCGGGGGATTCGACGACAACGACTGGCATGTTCAAGATACTCCCGCGGCCGGCAAATGGCGCGGCAACATGTGGGTGAAGGTGCGCGGATGTCAACCTTGGGTGACCATGTGGCCACAGGAGCGGACTGACGCGCCGGGTCGACGCCGGGTCTCTGCAAGGAAATGTCGCCCCGTCGGAGCCTAGTCCAGTCGCGCCAGAAGCCCGCCCGGCTGGCGCGCGATGCGCCCCTCAAGTTCGAGGTTCAGAAGTTCTGGCGCCAGCTGGGCCGAGGTGACCTTGAGATCGCGCATCAGCTGGTCTTCGGCCAGCGGGCTGGGGCCAAGGCGCGACAGGATCATCGAGTGCAGGAGCGCCACGTCCTTGAGCGGACGCTGCGGCGCTTCGGGGCCCGGAAGCGGAGTGGCGGTAAACAAAGGTTCGGGCTGAAGCGCCGCAGGTGCCCCCAGGCCCTCAAGCACGTCCTGGGCACTGCGGACCAGAACCGCCCCATCGCGGATCAGCATGTTGCACCCCGACGCCCGGGCATCGAAGGGATGGCCCGGAACCGCCATGACCTCACGCCCGTAGTCGAGTGCCGCCCGGGCGGTGATCAGGCTGCCGGATTTCGCCGCCGCCTCGACCACGATGACGGCCTGTGACAGGCCCGCAACAATCCGGTTGCGCAACGGGAAATGCCGCGCCTGGGGTTCAAGGCCCGGGGGGTGTTCACTGATCCGGCAACCGCGTTCGTCGATCGCGCGGGCGAGGCCGTCGTTTTCCGCCGGGTAGATCACGTCGATGCCACCGGCCATCACCGCGATCGTCCGTCCCTCACTGTCCAGCGCGGCTTCGTGGGCGGCTGTGTCGATGCCACGGGCCAGGCCGGAGACCACGGTGAACCCGGCCTCGGACAGGCCCTGCCCCAGCCTGCGCCCCATGCGTATGCCCAGCGAAGACGCGTTCCGCGCCCCGACCATGCCGACGGCCGGGCGATTGAGCAGCGACAGATCGCCCTTCACCCAAAGCACCGGTGGCGCATCCGGGATGTCCAGAAGGGCGCGGGGATAGTCCTCCTCACCATGCACCAATAGCCGGGCGCCGGCGGCATGGCCCTGGCGTTCTTCGGCAATGACGACGCCCAGCGGACAGATTTCGTAGCCGTCGACACCGGCGGCAGCGGCAATGGTCGGCAATGCCGTCAGCGCAGCCTTGGCCGAACCGTGTTCGGCCATCAGCCGGTGATAGGTCACCGCCCCCACCCGCCGCGACCGGACCAGACGCAGCCGGTCCCGCCGGTCATCCGTCGTCAGACCGGAAGACAGGTTCGCAAGTTGACCGTCCGCCATCATTGCCCTCGTCACATTCGCTGATTTCAATCTGCGCCGGGGAAGGTTAATGAATGCTGAATCACGCCGAAGGTGTTCGGCGTTACAAGGATTGAAGTCGGCGCGGATATTTGATCAAATGGCGCAAAGGCCCCGAGGCCCGAGTCTGGCCTCCGGGGTTGCCATGTTTTCCGGGGAGCGAAGACCATGTTGAACGCCGAAGTAGCCAAGCGCCGCGACGAAGCCATCTCGCGCGGGGTCGGGATGATGACCCAGATTTACGTGGATCGCGCCCTGAACTCGGAAGTTTGGGACATCGAGGGCAATCGTTACATCGACTTTGCGGCGGGCATTGCTGTGGTGAACACTGGTCATTGCCACCCAAAGGTGATGGGCGCGGTGGCCGAGCAGATGGGCCGGTTCACCCACACCTGTCACCAGGTGATGCCTTACGAGAACTACATCCGCCTGGCCGAGCGTCTGAACGAAAAGGTGCCGGGCAACTTCAAGAAGAAGACGATCTTCGTCACCACCGGGGCAGAGGCCTGCGAGAACGCGATCAAGATCGCCCGCATCGCCACGGGCCGCGATGCTGTCATCGCCTTTGGCGGCGGTTTCCATGGCCGGACATTCATGGGCATGGCGCTGACCGGGAAAGTGGAGCCCTACAAGAAGGGCTTCGGCTCGATGATGCCGGGGGTATTCCACGTCCCCTTCCCGATGGAGCCGCACGGCATTTCCACCAAGGACGCGATGGCGGGGATCGAGAAGCTGTTCAAAGCCGATCTGGACCCGGCCCGTGTCGCCGCGCTGATCTTCGAACCCGTGCAGGGCGAGGGCGGTTTCTACCCGGCCCCGACCGACCTGGTGAAGGCGATCCGGGCCCTGTGCGACCAGCATGGCATCGTGATGATCGCGGACGAAGTGCAGACGGGTTTCGCGCGGACCGGGAACCTGTTTGCGATGGAGATGCATGGTGTTGCTGCCGATCTGACCACGATGGCCAAGGGTCTCGCGGGCGGCTTGCCGTTGGCGGCGGTCACCGGCCGCGCGGACCTGATGGACGCGGCCAATCCCGGTGGTCTTGGCGGCACCTATGCTGGAAACCCGCTGGGGATCGCGGCGGCGAATGCCGTCTTGGACGTGATCGAGGAAGAAGACCTCTGCGCCCGCGCCAACGAGCTTGGCAGCCGGTTGAAGCAGCGGCTTGAGGCGATCCGCGCTACGACGCCCGAGATCATGGACATCCGGGGCCCCGGCTTCATGGTGGCGGTCGAATTCGGCAAGCCGGGGACGCACGAACCCGACGCGGGCTTTACCGGCCGTGTCCGGCTTGAGGCGCAGAAGCGCGGGCTGATCCTTCTGACCTGCGGCGTCTATGGCAACGTGGTGCGCTTCCTGGCACCGATCACCATTCCGGACGCCCATTTCGCGGAAGCCATGGAGATCCTCGAAGCCTCGGTCATTGCCGCGCGCCAGGGCTGACCCCGGTGGGATATCTTTCTGCGACGGCTGAGGCCGGGCAGTACAATGTGCAGCGGGAAGTCGAAGCGCTGGTCGCGAAAGGCGGGCCTGGGCCTTTGCGCCAGGGTCTTAGCCTCATGCGGCTGCAGCTGGGCCGCTACAAGGTGCGGCCAGAAGAGTATTTCACCTACGCCTTGTGGCGGAAGGATCGCGGGCGGGCCTTCCTGCGCGACTTCATCTCGAACCGGCGGATCAAGCTGTTCAACAGCTCGCTGAACATGCCGGACCGGGGATTGGCGCATGATCTGGTGAACGACAAGCTCGCGACCGAAGCGTTGCTGTATGCCCGGGGTCTTCCGGTCAGCCAAACTCTGGCCGCCTATGCGCCGGAGGGGGCGTCGCTGCCGGACCTGCCCTATCTCCGGCCGTTGCGGTCGGTCGGGGACCTGGACGCATTCTTCAGCGATCCTGCAAATCTGCCGGTCTTCGGCAAGCCTCGGGCGGACAGCTTTGCCCGGGGGGCTGCGGCGATTTCCGGCTTGGCCGAGGCTGGAAATCTGCTGTTTCTGACGGGCGAAGTCGTGCCTTCCCAAGGCCTTGCCGCCGAGATCGTGCGGGACTGGCAGCAGGGCTATGTCTTCCAACCCTTCTACCAAAGCGAGGCCAGCCTGCGGCCGCATGCCGGGGCGGCGATGGCTTCGCTTCGGATCGTGACCTTGTGGACCGACCGGGGGATCGAGCCTTGGTATGCGGTGATCCGCTTGCCAGCAAAGACGGCGATGCATGACGGCGACGCGAATGGTCAACGGATCTGGGGGCTTCTGGACATCGGCTCGGGCGAGGTCGTGAAACTGCGCATTCTGAGGGATCCGCAGACGGAAGACCTGCGCCACGGCAATGACCCCGATTTGCCGTTCCTTGGGTTCCGCATGCCCTATTGGGCGCGCGCGGTCGAACTCTGTCAGGAGGCCCATACCAGCTTTCCGGGTCACGGCATCATCGGTTGGGACGTCTTCCTGACGGATGCAGGCCCGATCCTGAACGAGGCCAACGCAAGCCCCGGCCACGTCTACCAGGTCGCGGCCCAACGGCCCCTGCTCAATCCTGATCTGCGACCGGCCTACGAACGCGCCCGGAGCTTTGCACGCACGCACGGCGGGGGAAGTCCGGCTTTCTGACGGGCGGCTCGCGGCATGGGAATATTTCGGGGACTCGCGAATCGGTTGAAATCCGCCCACGACACAGCCAAACCAAAGGTTGTGGAACCATCCGTGCGGCGCGGCGTTAAAGTGCCGCCGTAGACTCATCAATTGGAGCACACATGATGAAGCGTTCTCTTCTTTCCCTTCCCCTGGTTTTCGCCGCGCTGGCAGCCTGCACGCCTGCCGAGCAGAATGCGACGCTGGGCGCTCTGGGCGGGGCTGCCGTCGGGGCTGCGGTTTCGTCGGATTCGGACCGTACCAAAGGCGCAATGGTTGGCGCAGTTGTCGGCGTTGCTGCCTCGCAGTTGCTTGGCCCGGCACCGCAGAGCGGCAAATGCTACTACCGCGACCAGTACGGCAACCGCTTTATCGCTGACTGCGCATAAGCCTCAGGCAGGCGATAACGACCACTTCAGCAAGCCCTGGCCGCCTGCGGTCAGGGCTTTGCCTTGTCAGCACCCTTGTAAGCACCCCCGTGCCCCAGCCGGACAATGCCCGCTTTCGCAGCGCGGACAGAGCGGCTAGAAGCGCGGACAGTCCGCAACAGGGGCCAAAATGGCTGACCCATCGTCCGGGATCGAGATTGCCTCTGCCAGCGTCCGGCTTGGTGACCGGCTGGTTCTGACCGCGCTTAGCCTGCATCTCACCGAACAAAGGATCGGCATTCTGGGCCGGAACGGGTCGGGCAAGACCACGCTGTTGCGCCTGATCGCGGGACTGATCGCGCCGCAGTCCGGGACGGTCCGGGTTGACGGGTTCGATCCTTTCACCGATCGCCGTGCAGCGCTGGCAGGCATCGGCATCCTGTTCCAGAACCCCGACCACCAGATCCTGTTCCCGACGGTCGAGGAGGAACTGGCCTTCGGTCTGGCCCAGCAAGGTCAGTCGCAGGCCGCAGCCCTGGCCCGTGCCAATGCCGCCCTCGCGTCCGAAGCGCGGGCGCATTGGGCCAAGGCGCCGGTTACCAGCCTAAGCCAGGGTCAGCGCCATTACCTTTGCCTCATGTCGGTCCTCTTGATGGCCCCGCGCACCATCCTGTTGGACGAGCCGCTGGCCGGGTTGGATCTGCCGACCCAGGCCCGCCTTGCCCGCCGGTTCGCCGCCCTGCCGCAGCGCCTGGTGACCATCACCCATGACCCGGCCAGCGTCAGCGACTGCGACCGCGTGGTGTGGTTGGACGACGGACGGATCGCGGCTGACGGCCCGCCTGCCGAGGTGGTCCCCCTCTTTACCGCCGAAATGGCGCGGATCGGAGCGACGGATGCTGACGCTGACCTTGCCGGTTGAGACCGCGCTGCACCGCCTTCCGGCAGCGGCCAAACTGGTGGCTGTTGCCGCGCTTGGCATCCTGTTGGGACTGACCTCCAACCCCATTGTGCTGGCCGCGATCTTCGCCGCCTTATGCCTGGCCTACCTACCCCTTGGCCCGGCCGAGGCCGCCCGCCTGCCGCGTCGGCTTTGGCCGCTCTGGCCCTTCGTGCTGGTGATCGGCGGCTGGCATCTGTTCCGGGGCACGCCCGAGACCGGGCTTGTGGTTATCCTGCGCATGCTGACGATGTTCGGCGCGGCGACACTTATGCTGCTGACCACGCGGTTCGACGCCCTGCTGGCCGCGTTTTCTGCCCTGCTGCGCCCACTCGCCAGGCTGGGCCTGCCGGTCAACCGCATCGCCTTGGCGCTGGCGATGGCGGTCCGCTTCATCCCGGTGCTGGCGCAGCGCGCGAGCGATCTGTCGCAGGCCTGGCGCGCGCGATCCGCACGCAGACCCCGCCACCGTCTTCTGGTTCCACTTGCCATCGCGGCCTTAGACGAGGCCGACCATGCAGCCGAGGCCTTGCGCGCCCGTAGTGCTTCGGTCTAGCATCGTCGCGACCTTACCGGAGATCCGAAGTGGAACGCACCCTCGCCCATGTCGCCCTGTTTGCCGCCCTAATCTCGGTTCTGGGCTTCCTGCCCCGGATCGACCTGGTCGCAGGCGTGCCGATCACCTTCCAGTCCTTCGGGGTCATGCTGGCCGGAGCCGTGCTGGGCGCGCGCAAGGGGGCGCTGGCGGTTCTGGTATTCATCGGGCTGATTGCCCTCGGCCTGCCGCTTCTGTCGGGTGGCGCGAACCTGTGGTCGGTGCTGTATACGCCGCGCATCGGTTATGTGATCGGCTTCCCGGTGGCAGCCTACGTCACCGGCTGGCTGACCCAGCGCCTGACCGCGCTGCCGTTGTCGCTGGCGGCTGGCGTGGCGGCGGTCGGGGGCGGGATGATCGTCCTTTACGCCATCGGCATCCCGGTGGCCGCCTACATGAACGACTTGACGCTGGCGGAAACCGCGACGGGAGCGCTGGCCTTCCTGCCGGGCGACATGATCAAGGCCGTCGCGACCGGCCTCGTCACCGGGCAGCTGGCCCGGATGCGGCCGGGAGTCGTGCAGTCACGCGCCTGACGCCTCGACCAGTAGCGCAGTCCCGATCCCTCCGGCGGCGGCAATGGCGGCGAGGCCCCGGCCCCGCCTCAGCCCGTGGAACAGCCGGACCGCAAGGATCGCCCCGGAGGCGCCAACCGGGTGGCCCCGCGCCAGCCCGCCACCTGCCGGGTTTACGATAGCGGCGTCCAGTCCGGCACGTTCGACAACTGCGATGGCCTGCACGGCATAGGCCTCCATGATCTCGGCCATGGCCAACGGCTCTTCCCGCCAGATTGCCTTTATGGCGGCCACCGGGGCGAGGCCCGGTTCGGTCGGATCCCCCCCGACCGTGCGGCCACCGAGAAGCGCAAGGCCGCGTCCCTGCGCGGCGCGGTCGCTGACCACCAGACAGACCGCGGCGGCGTCGGCGGCGACTGCGGCCGTTGTGGCCGTGATGCTGCCCTGCACCATCGGGGCGCGGGAAAGCAGGCGGGGGCTGAGGGACCGTGGAAAGGCGTCCCTTGCGATCCCAAGAAGCGGCACGATCTCCGCCGAATGGTCAGCCCGAAGCGCCTTGTCGTGACTGGCCACGGCCCAGGCCTCCTGCCGGTCTCGCCCGATCCCCAGCCGCTGCGCCAGTGCTTCAGCCGCCTCGGCCATGCCCGGATTGCGGTCTGGCCAGGGGGTGAAGGGAGCCTCGTCATAGGCCACGGGCGGCCCGCCCTCCGGATCGGTGCGCAGGCGGAGCGGGCGGCGGGAATAGCTTTCGACGCCACCGGCCAGCACGACCTGGGCCGCGCCGGAATCGACCAGGGCCATGGCCAGCAGAATGGCATCCAGCCCCCCGGCACACTGCCGGTCGATTGTCAGTCCCGCCACGGTATCGGGCAGCCCTGCGGCCAGCGCCACCCGCCTGGCTGGATTGCCGCCTGCACCAAGAGCGTTCGACAGGATCACCTCTTGCACCTGACCCGGCGCAACTCCTGCGTCGGCCAGGCAGGCGGACAGCACGGGGGCCGCAAGGTCCTCTAGCGAAAGCCGCGCAAAGGCCCCACCGCGGGGCACGACAGCCGTCCGGCGCGCAGCGATCAGGCGGGCCATGGCAGGCTTGCCTCCAGTGCCTTCAGGTCGGTCTTTCCCGAGGCGAGCACTGGCCAATCATCCCGCCAGATCAGCGTCTTCGGTGTCCGTGTCGGGCCGAGATTTTGCCGAAGCGCCGCAAGAATCGTTGCCTCCCGCCCCGCATCACCCTGCAGGATCGCGACCAGCGTCTGTCCGCGGACCGGGTCCGGCACCGGCAGGACCGCCGCGCGGATCACTCCGGGCTGTGCTTCCAGAAACAGTTCGACCTCTTCGGGAAAGACGTTCTGGTCAGCGACGGTGACCATGCGCCCCGCGCGTCCACGAAGGTACAGGAACCTGGCCTCAAGGTGGCCGATCTCGCCCACGGACAGCCACCCATCGCGCCAGATCGCGCCGGGCGCCCGCTGCGAGTCGTCTTCGTCGGCATACCTGAGGAACAGATAGGGGCTCCGCACCCAGATCTCGCCATGAGGATCAAGACGCAGGTCAACGCCGGGATAGGCGCGGCCAACCGACGTCTCTGGCGTGGTCGCGTCCGCAAGGGCGACGAAGCTTGTCTCAGCGGCCCCGTAGAACTCGCGGACCTGGGTCTGCGGGGCAAACGCCGCCAGACTTGTGCGCAAGGCGGGGTCAAGCTTCGACCCACCGACGAGGATAAGCTGGAGGTCCGGGCAATCCCCCATCCCCCTGGTCAACAGCCGCAGTTGTGCAGGAGTGGCATAGAGATGAGTGATCCGGTGGCGGGCAATAGCCGCAGCTTGCCGGTCAGGCCGCAACGCGTCCAGAAGATGGACCTCCGCCCCCAGATGCAGGCCCTCCACGGCTCCATACAGCGACAGGGAATGCACCAGCCGACCCAGCACCGCCACCCTCGCGCCCGGCCCGATGCCGAACCCGGCATTGATCGCAAAGCTGGCAGTCCATGACGCTTGCGTCCGACGGATGCGTCGCGGTTGTCCGGTCGACCCCGAGGTGAGCGTTTCGAACACCGGCTCGGCCCACGGCTCAGGCGCGGGCCGGTCCGTGGCACCAAGGCGAAAGGCCGGATGACCGATGGCCGCCGCCAACCCGGCGGCAGTGTCCGGCAGCACAGCGGGCCCCGACGATACTGGCACCACCACGGCCCCGGTGCTGTCGATCAGCCGGGCCTTGGGATGCCAGCGGAAGCCATCGCTCATGCGGTCAAAAGTGTCGCGATCCGGCGGAGGGCCAGAAGATAGCCCTCGGTCCCGCAGCCCGCGATCACCCCATCGGCGCGGGCCGAGACAAAGGAGTGATGCCGGAACGCCTCGCGCTTGTGGATGTTCGAGATGTGGACTTCGATCACCACACCTTCATAGGCGTTCAGCGCGTCCAGGATCGCGACCGAGGTATGCGAATAGGCCCCCGGATTGATGATGATCCCGGCACTTGCCCCACGCGCCTCATGAATCCAGTCGACGAGCTGGCCTTCGTGGTTGGACTGCTGCGCCTTGACCCGCAGGCCCAGGTCCTCGGCCAGGTCCGATACTTTCGCGGACACGTCGTCCAACGTTTCCCGCCCATAGATTTCGGGCTGGCGGAGGCCAAGCAGGTTCAGGTTCGGGCCGTTCAGCAGGGTGACGAGCTTCGACATGGGGCGTCCGCACAAAGGGTTTGTGCGAGATTATCCGATATGCCTGTGGGGACAACGGACAAAAAATTGGCGGCTCTTCGGGCCCTGACATCCTTCAGGTCGAAAAGCCGCCCAGGGAGACACCGTTGAACCCGAGAGGGTTGAAATCAGGCCACTTTCTCCAGAACCAGCTCGGGCAGGATACCCAGGGCACGCACCACCTCGCGGGTCAGATGCGGGCGGTTCAGTGTGTAGAAATGCAGATCCTCGACCCCGCCCTGGATCAGCTTGTCGCAAAGCGTGGTGCACTGCGCGAGCGCCAGCAGCTCTTCGCGGCCATCACGGGCGGCTGTGGTGAAGGCCTCGTCCAGCCGATGGGGCACCGAAGTCCCGCAGCGGCGGGCGAACTTCTTGGCTCCCTCCCAGCTGGTGATCGGCAGGATGCCGGGGATGATCGGGGCAGTGATCCCGGCCTTCACGCAGGCATCGCGGAACCGGAAGAAGGTGTCGGCCTCGAAGAAGAACTGGGTGATGGCAGATGAAGCGCCTGCGTCAATCTTGCGCTTGAGCCAGGTCACGTCAGCCTGACTGTCGGCGGCATCCGGGTGCGGCTCGGGGTAAGCGCCGACGCGGATCTTGAACTTTCCGGTCCGGGCGAGTTTCTCCACCAGCTCGACCGAATTGGCAAAGCCCAGCGGATGCGGGACAAACCGCTGCGCCCCTTTCGGCGCATCGCCACGCAGAGCGACAATCTCGGTCACTCCAGCAGCTGCATAAGCCTCGGCGATGGCCAGGGTTTCCGTCCGGGTCGCGTCGACACAGGTCAGGTGCGCTGCAACCGGCAGGCCATAGTTGCGATGGATGGTCGAGACCGCCTCATGCGTCAGGGTCCGGGTCGTACCGCCTGCGCCGTAGGTGACCGATACGAAGGAAGGCTTCATCGGAGCCAGCGCCTGCACCGTTTCCCACAGCCGGAACGAGGCGTCCAGGGACTGCGGCGGGAAGAATTCGAAACTGATACGGGGCGTGGCCATGACGGTCTCCTTGATTGCCCCCTTGTCGCAGATTCCCGAATGTGAGACCAATTCATAGTTCTCACGATCTTCATGAGGTTCGTTCATGTACATCGAGCTACGTCATTTGCGGACCATCCGGGCAATCCAGCAGGCGGGCGGCCTGCAACGGGCGGCGGACATGCTGAACATGACGCAGTCCGCGCTGTCGCATCAGGTGAAGGGGCTGGAGGATCAGGCAGGGATGGAGCTGTTTGTGCGGCGGTCCAAACCGATGCGGCTATCGGCGGCAGGGGTGCGGATGCTGCGCGCGGCCGAGCGCATCCTGCCTGAAATCGACGCGATGGAAGAGGAATTCCGCGCCTTGCGCGCCGGGCGAACGGGCCGCCTGCACATCGCCATCGAATGCCACGCCTGTTTCGACTGGCTGTTTCCGGTGCTGGAAATGTTTCGCCACGCCTGGCCCGAGATCGACGTGGACATCCGGGCGGGGCTGGCCTTCGAGGCCCTGCCCGCTCTGAACCGCGAGGATGTGGACCTTGTGATTTCATCCGACCGGGAACCGCCGCCGGGGATCGTGTTCAATCCCCTCTTCGACTATCACCCGACCTTTGTCGGTTCGGCGCAGAACCCATTGGCCACAAAGGAGTTCATCACGGCCGAGGATTTCCGCGATCAGGTGCTGATCACCTACCCGGTCAGCCGCGACAAGCTGGACATCTTTTCCGAAGTGCTGACCCCCGCCAAGGTGGAACCCCGGGCGCAGCGGACGGCGGAACTGACCGCGGTGATCCTGATGCTGGTCGGGTCGAACCGCGGGGTGGCGGTGCTGCCGGATTGGGTGATGCGCGAAGTGAAGACGAACGCGGACTACATCACCCGGCCCCTGGGGCCGGAAGTGGTGACAAAGCGGATGTATGCGGCGACGCGGGAAGAGGACGCGGCCAAGCCCTATATCGCGCATTTCCTGCGGCTGGCGCGGTCGGAGCCGGTGAAGCTGCAGCGCGGGTGACGGGCCGGGCTCCGGAGTTTTCGAAAACTCCGGTTCGGAGCCTTCAAAGGCTCCGGCGCGATTTCTTTGAAGAAATCGGCATCAGCCGCGGATCGTGTCGGCCATCGCCTTGAACAGGCCGTCATTGGCGGCAATCAGCGCTCCGTCGAGGGGATCGGTCCCCTCGCGCAGGCCCTGGACCAGTCCACCGGCTTCCTTGACCAACAGAATGCCGGCCGCAATGTCCCACGCCGACAGCTCACGCTCCCAGTAACCGTCGAAGCGGCCGGCGGCGACGTAGGCGAGGTCAAGCGAGGCTGCCCCCCAGCGGCGGACACCGGCACAGGCGGGCATCAGGCGACCGAGGTCCTTCAGCATCGCGGGCAAAGTGGACTTGGCACCAAACGGCACGCCGGTTGCGAAGACGGCTTCGGACATCACTCGGCGGCCTGACACCCGCAGACGACGGTTGTCGTTCAGCCAGCATCCCGCGCCCTTTTCAGCCCAGAACATCTCGTCCTTGGCCGGGTCATAGACCACCGCCGAGACGATCTCGCCCTTGTGCTCCAGCGCGATCGACACCGCCCAATGCGGCATCCCGTGCAGGAAGTTGGTGGTCCCGTCCAGGGGATCGACAATCCAGCGCCGGGTCGGGTCGGCGCCCGGCGTCACGCCGGTTTCCTCGCCGATCCAGCCATAGGTCGGGCGGCCGCCCAGAAGCTCTTCCTTGATCAGCCGCTCCGCCTCACGGTCTGCCTTCGAGACGAAGTCGCCCGGCCCCTTGGTCGAGACCTGCAGGTTCTCCACTTCGCGGAAGTCCTTCACCAGACTGCGCCCCGCCTTGCGGGCGGCCTTGATCATCAGGTTGAGGTTGGCAGAGCCTTGCATCGCATCGTTCCCGCTGGTTCAGGCGCGGTCTATAGGGTCTGGCGCGCCGGAAAGAAAGAGTGCGCGATAAGCCCCGCACCCGTGATGACCAGCCAGAGCGAGAAGGCGATGTAGCCAACGACAGTGGCCATCGCCAGGAGCGGGGCGTCCTGACCAAGGGCGATGGAAAGGCCCTCCCCAAGGCCGATGCCGATGCCGGTGATTGCAAGGGTGGCGGTGGCGGCGACCGGTCGGGCAAAGCGCTGGCGGTTGGAGAGCGCCTGCAGAGTGGCAAGACCGACCCAGGCGAGAGTGAGGATCTGGCCGAGATGCTCGCCAATCGCGACTCCGCCCCAGCCGTTCAACAGAGTGAAGGCGGTTTCCAGGCTTGCGCGTGTGGCCGCATCCGTCGTCGGATCGGCGTGGAGGGCGGCCAGCGTGGGCACCGCGAAGACCCAGCGGAAGAGGCCGATCGCCTGAGCCAGACCCGCAAGGCTGCCCATCAAGGCAGCGGTGACGGCAAGGCCGGGCCGGCGGGCCCAGTCGGCGGTCGCAAGGGCCAGCGCGGGAGCAAAGAAGATCAGGCCGACGGCGGAAAGTGCAAAGCCGTACCAGGTGAGGATCAGCGACGGCCCCCCGGCGGCGAAGGCCTCCAGAACCTCCCCCGCTGGACGACGCAGGATGTCGGGATAGTCAAAGTTGGTAGCCAGCAAGGCGAAGGGCAGGTTGAAAGCGATGGCCAATGAAAGGGCGGCCGCACCCAGCAGGGTCCGTTGCATGTTGTCCTCGGGGTTCAGGTGTGTCACTGTGTGGTGACAAGCGTATATCACCGACTGGTGACATGTGCAATGGAGAGCTGACTATGCCGGACGACACCCCTGCCCCACGCACGCGCAACCGGGATGAAACGCGGGCGTCCATCCTGACCGCCGCGCAGGCACTTCTGGCCGAGGAAGGGTTTTCCGGCTTTGGCGTCAATGCCTTGGCGCGGAAGTCCGGCTTCGACAAGCAGCTGATCTACCGCTATTTCGGCGGGCTGGACGCGCTGGTCGACGCCTTGGGAGAGTCGCTGGCCGATTGGGTCGCGACCCGTCTGGCCCCCGCGCTGCCGCAGGACCCAGGTCCCGGATACGGCGATCTGGTCGAGGCGGTGCTGACCGCCTACCTTGACGCGCTGCGGGGCGATTCGCTGATGCAGAAGCTGGTGGCGTGGGAACTGTCCGACCCCTCACCCCAGGTTCGACGGTTGTCGGACCAGCGGGCGCGGGCGATGGGGGAACTGGTGGGCCGCCTGCGCGGGGACCGTCAGCCTGCGCCGGGGCTGGACGCTCCGGCGCTGAATGCGATCCTGATCGCGGCGATCCAGCATCTGGTGCTGGCTGGGGTTACGGCAGGCAGGTTCACCGGCATGCCGCTGGCAAGCGAAGCGGACTGGGACCGGGCGAAAGCGATGCTGTCACGCATCGTCCGCGCGCTGAACGGCCCTAGTTGACGATCACCACGCGCGTGTTCTCCATCCCCTCGGCCTTGACCATCTGGAACAGGATCTTCGCATTGTCGGGATGCAACCGGACACAGCCATGGCTGGCCGGTTTGCCCAGCCGCTTGATCTGGTCGGTGCCGTGGATCGCATAGTTCCCGTCATAGAAGATCGCATAGGGCATCGGCGCGTTGTTGTAGCGGCGCGACCGGTGGTTCTTCGACAGGAACTCGGGCTCGTAGGTCCCGGCCGGAGTGATCTTGCCCGCCTTCGCCGTCGAGACCGGCCAAGTGTAAAGCAGTCGGCCTTCGTGGAAGACCATCATGGTTTGCGAAGAAATCGAGACGCGGGCCAGGACCCGGTCAGCAATAGCCTGCCCTGGCAACAGTGCCAGAACCAGAGCAAGCGCGGCAAAATGGCGGCGCATAGAAACCTCCGAATGTATCGACCAATCACAGGCAGAATTCCCGCCCTGTCGCAGTAGTCAATGAAAAACCGGCAAAAATCCGGTCAGGAATCCCGGATTTGTGGCTTGTTTGGGTCAACCTTCGTCGCGGCCGGGCAAGATCAGGGAACCGATCATTGGTCCTTGCAGCTCGCGCAAGAGCTTGCGCCGGATCGCGGCCGGATAGTCCTCTTGCCGCGGGGCGCTTTCGACAAAGGCCCCCGGGCCGCGGACCACTTCGGTCCAGTAGTAGTCCAGAATGCCGGCCTCATGCTCCCCCACCGCGAGGCCATTCACGGTGATGCCCGAAAAGTCCTCGCGCTCGTAGGTGCGTGCGACCGAGATGCCCTCGTTGTTCTGCCCGTCACCGGCCACGTCGATCACTCGACGCTCACAGTCCGGCGCATTGGCCATCAGGTCGTTGCCATAGCTGAGCGCGTCACCCAGCGCGGTGGCAAGCCGGGCCATCGGGCGCGGCGTGCGGCGCACAGTCCAGATCACGTTGTCCAGCGCCTCGGGACCGTCAAGCTGCACCCAGGGCTGCACCAGATCCTGATAACCCCGCCCCGACCAGTAGTAGATAGCCAGCACGACTTCCCCCTCCGGGGCGAAGATCGCCCGCCGGACCTCCGGGTCTTCCAGGGCAAGCGCAAGCCCTTCGGTCTGGATGATGTAGTCCTGCGAATCGATCGACCGGGAGATGTCGACCGCCAGGGCCAGGGCCAGGCGGCAGTCGGATCGTGCGGGGGCCGCAACTCCGGCGATCAAGCCAAGGACACATAGGTTGGCGCGCAGAAGGCAGGCAAGCGGCGGCATTGCATCCCCCATTCCCTGCGCGATCCTGCACCCGACCGGCCCGCGCCGTCAAACGCGGGATCAGCGGCGGCGACGCACCAAGGGAACGTTCGACCGCGACGCCTCGAACTGGGTTTCCGGATGCGGAGGATGCCCGGCGGTCTGCCGCCAATAGCCGCTTGCCCCGCGCCGCAGCCAGACCGGCAGGGTCAAAACCAGGCCAGCCACGAACCCGCCGACATGCGCCCAGTAGGCAACCCCACCCTCGTCTCCCGGGATCGCCACGCCCGACCCGATCTGGATTACCAGCCAGAGGCCAAGCACAATCCAGGCTGGAATGGCGAAGATGCGGAAGAAGACGATGAAGATGAACAGGACATCGACCTTCGCCTTGGGAAACAAGAGTAGATAGCCACCCATCACCCCTGCAATCGCCCCCGACGCCCCGACCATCGGAACGGGCGAGCCCGTGTCCGGCAGCACCTGAGCCATCCCCGCCGCAGCCCCGCAGGCCAGGTAGAAGATCAGAAAGCCCACATGCCCCATCTCTTCCTCCAGGTTGTCACCGTAGATCCACAGGAACAGCATGTTCCCGGCCAGATGCATCCAGCCGCCGTGCAGGAACATCGAGGTGAGGATCGTCTCCAACCCCTCGCCCGCCATGAACCGGGCAGGGACAAGACCCCAGGTCAGGAAGAAGTCCTGCAGCTGCCACTCCGAAAGGGTGGTGAAATAGCCAAGGAAAACCAGAATGTTGATCGCGATCAGCGCGAAGGTGACAAAGGGCGTGCGCCCCGAGGGGTTATGATCGCGGATCGGAAACATGGCCGCAGCCTTTCCGATAGGCCGCGCTCCGTCAAGGCGTAGCCGTGTGATGCGAAGGGGCGTGTCGGCGCTGTCCGCGATGGCCTCCCACCCGGAGACCCACACGCAAGGGAAAGAGGCGCCCCCTATTCCCGCCCCGATTGTGTCATCTTGTGAACGGAGTTCGCTGCGATCTGTCCCGCCACCGCCCCTGTCGGCGGGCAACATCCAATGTGATGGAAACCCATGTTCAAGATTGTACCTTTTGCCAGGATGACCGCCGCCGCCGCGACCTTCTCCCTGATCACCGCCTGTTCCGGGGCCCCCACCGCCACGTTCAGGGACTCCGACGCACGGGTCATCGACGGCTATACGGTGAAATGGTCCGATGCCTCGGCGATCGTCGGCAAGGGGCCGAACGGGCTGACGACGATAATGTTCATCGTTGCGCCCAGCCAGAGCGGCCTTGGACCCGCCAGCCTTGAGCAAAGACAACGCCTCGCCAAGGCTGCACTTGACTCGGGCGCACGGTGCAACTGGGACCGGTTCGATCCCGCCCTGAACCAACGGCTGACCTACGCCAACGGTGGCGCGGACTACACGCTTTACGCGCTGGCCCGCTGCTAGGCGGTTCTTAAAGCTCCGTCAGACTTCGGCCACTTCCGCCAGCAACTGGGCATTGCCGCCCGAGGCCGTGGTGTCAATGCAGAGGTGACGTTCCAGGTGAACATGCCCCGCGTCCGGGGCGGCGATCAGTGCAAGGATCGGCCCCTTCCGCGCGGCGAGCGCCTGGGCATAGGGGCGACCGGCTTCGGCAGCGCCCCAGAAGAGCGCGCCGGAAAAGCCCTGAAGCGTTGACAGCGCCTCGGGTGGCAGTCCGGGCACCTCGACCGCGTGGCCACCAAGCTTGCGGACGGCTTCGGCCTGCGCCAGCGCCGCGGCCCTTCCGGGGCCAAGGCAAAGCAGAGGGGCGCGCGGCGTCAAAGTCAGCCGGTTCGATTCGCCGGTCGGTCCCGGCATGTCCTCGGCTTGCGGGGCGGTCGCGGGCCAGGGGGCTGCAAGCGCCTTCGTCACATCCGCAGCCGCGGTGGTCGCCTCGTCCGGGGCTGCAGCAGGCGTCAGCGCCTTGGTGAAACGTGTCAGATAGTGCGGGCCGCCGGCCTTGGGTCCGGTGCCTGACAACCCCTCGCCGCCGAAGGGCTGGCTCCCCACGACCGCACCGATCTGATTGCGGTTGACGTAAGTGTTGCCGACCTGCATCCCGTCGACGATGTGCTGCACCCGGTCGTCGATGCGGGAGTGCAGGCCAAAGGTCAGCCCGTAGCCGGTGGCGTTGATCGCCGAGATCACCCGGTCGATCTCAGAGGCCTTGAAAGTGGCGATGTGCAGGACCGGCCCGAAGATTTCGCGCGGCAGGTCCTCGATGCCTTTGACCTTCAGGACCGTGGGTGAGACGAACGTCCCCTGCCCCGGCGCCGTCAACTCCTTCAGCACTCGCCCCTCGGCCCGGGCGGCATCAACATAGGCGCGGATGCCCGCCTGCGCCTCGCCGTCGATCACCGGGCCGATGTCGGTGGACAAAGTCCAGGGATCGCCAAGGCTCAGGTCTTCCATCGCGCCGAACAGCATTTCGGTGACGGTATGGGCGATGTCCTCTTGCACATAAAGGCAGCGCAGCGCCGAACAGCGTTGACCGGCGGACTGAAAGGACGAGGCGATGATGTCACGGACGGCCTGTTCCGGCAGGGCTGTGGAATCGACCAGCATGGCGTTGAGGCCCCCGGTCTCTGCGATGAGCGGCGCGGTGGGGTCCAGGTGATCCGCCATACTGCGCCGGATCGCCTGCGCCGTCTCGGTCGAGCCAGTGAAAGCCACCCCATTCACCCGCGGGTCACGGGTCAAGGCCGCACCGACCGCGCCATCACCGGGCAGCAGTTGAAGCGCGGTCGCGGGCACACCGGCGGCCAGAAGGTGGTCGACGGCCAAGCAGGCGATCAGGGGGGTCTGCTCGGCAGGTTTCGCGAGGACCGCGTTCCCGGCGGCCAAGGCGGCACCGATCTGACCGCAGAAGATCGCCAGCGGAAAGTTCCACGGGCTGATGCAGGCAAAGACCCCGCGCGCCAGATGGGGTTGTTTGGCTTGAGAGGCGTAGTAGCGCAGGAAATCCACCGCCTCGCGCAGTTCGGCCACGGCATCGGACAGGGTCTTGCCTGCCTCGCGCGCCAGCAGCGCGAAGATGCGGCCAAAGTCGGCCTCCATCCGGTCGGCGGCGCGGTTCAGGACCAGGCTGCGTTCCTGCGGGGCGGCGGACCAGGGTTCGGCCAAGCGGAGCGCGGTGTCCACATCAGGTAGGCCCGCCGTGGTGACATGGCCGACAAGCGCACCTGTGGCGGGATTCAGGACGGTGAGTTGCGGCCCGCCGACAACACGACCGGCAAGGCGCGGGGCAGCGTCGACACGGGCCTCGGCAAAGGGCGCGCGCGCAATCTCGATGGCGGCCAGGTCGGCCGCGTCGGTCAGATCCCAGCCCTTGGAATTCTTGCGCCCCCCGAACAACCCCGGCCCGGATTTCAGCGCCGGGCTCGGGATCGACGACAAGCCCTCGACTGCCGTCAGCGGGCAGGCTGCAACCGTTTCGGGCGGGACATCCTCATCGACGATCTGGTTGACGAAGCTGGAGTTCGCGCCGTTCTCCAGCAGGCGGCGCACAAGATAGGCCAGCAGGTCACGATGCGCCCCCACCGGCGCATAGATCCGGCAACGGGTAGCATTGTCTGTCAGCACGATGTCGTGCAGCCGCTCGCCCATCCCGTGCAGGCGCTGGAACTCGTAGTCCATCGCGGTCCGCCCCTGCGCCTTTGCGATATGCAGGATCGCGGCGACGGTGTGGGCGTTGTGGGTGGCGAATTGCGGATAGATGCGGTCGGTCAAAGCCAGAAGCTTCCGCGCATTGGCGATGTAGCTTGCGTCCGTCGACTGCTTGCGGGTGAAGACCGGGAAACTGTCCAGCCCCATCACCTGCGCCCGCTTCACCTCGGCATCCCAATAGGCACCCTTCACCAGCCGCACCATGATCTTGCGGTCGAGCTTCGTGGCCAAGGCGTGGAGCCAGTCGATCACCGCCCCCGCTCGGCGGCCATAGGCTTGCACCACCACGCCGAACCCGTCCCAGCCCTTCAGCGCTGGGTCTGACAGGGTAGCCTCGATGACTTCCAAGGACAGGGCCAAACGGTCAGCTTCCTCGGCGTCGATGTTGAAGCCCAGACCCGCCGCCTTGGCGAGAGAGGCCAGCGCGCGGACGCGGGGGACCAGTTCCTCCATCACCCGCTCGCGTTTCGCGACCTCATAGCGGGGGTGCAAGGCGGAAAGCTTGACCGAAATCCCAGGGTTGGTCCGGATGTCGTTGCCCTTGGCCGCCCGCGCAATCGCTGTGATCGCGCGGGAGTAGCTCAGGTGATAACGCCGCGCATCGGCCTCGGTCCGCGCCGCCTCGCCCAGCATGTCGTAGCTGTAGGTGTAACCTTTCGTCTCCAGCTCCTCGGCCCGATCCATCGCCTTGTCGATGGTCTCGCCCAGAACGAAGTTGCGCCCCATCTCCTTCATCGCGCGGCTGACGGCGGTCCGGATCACCGGTTCGCCCAGCCGCCGCACGGCGCCCCGCAGCGCGCCGGCAATCCCGCCCTCGCGGTCGTCCAGCACCTTGCCGGTCAGCATCAAGGCCCAGGTGGACGCGTTCACCAGCGACGAGGCCGATTTCCCCAGATGCCGCCCCCAGTCGCTTGGGGCAATCTTGTCCTCGATCAGCGCATCCATCGTCTCGGCGTCCGGAACCCGCAGCAGCGCCTCGGCCAGGCACATGAGGGCAATGCCTTCGTCGGTGGACAGCCCGTATTCCGCCAGGAAGACCTCCATCAATCCGGGCCGTGCGCTGGCCCGGATGCGGCGCACAAGGTCCGCGCCTGACGCCACGATGGCCGCCCGCGTTGGGGAATCCAGAGCCGCCTCGGCCACCAGGCGCTGCACCAGCGCGGTCTCGTCAGTCAGCGCACCGGTCGTGATGACGGACCAAGCGGCGGGAGCGGTCGAGGAATGCATGGCGGGCACCTTTCTTTCCGCCCAGCATAACGCGAATATCGCAGGCTGTTTTCCTGAAGATGATGTTGTATGCAGGCGGGTGAAGGGAAAATCAGGGAAATGCCGATGCCAAACGACCGCGCCGATCTGGACCGTTTCGACCTTGCCATCCTGCGGGTGCTGCAGACCGAAGGGCGCATCGCTGCCGTCGAACTCGCCCGCCGCATCGGCTTGTCGAAATCACCGACCCAGGCGCGGATGAAGCGGCTGGAAGAGATCGGGATCATCACCGGCTACCGGGCGATCCTGGACCCGATCAAGATGGGTCAGGCGCATGTGGCCTTTGTCGAGGTGCGGCTGTCGGACACGCGTGAGGCAGCGTTGACCGCGTTCAACAGGGCCGTACTGACGGTGCCCGAGGTCGAGCAATGCCACATGATGGCCTCGTCCTTCGACTACCTCCTCAAGGTGCGCACCTCGGACATCCAGTCCTACCGCCGGGTGCTGGGCGAGGTGATCTCGGCCCTGCCCCATGTCGCCTCGACCTCGACCTATGTAGCGATGGAGGCGGTGAAAGAGGTCTTCTGAACGGCGGTGGGCGGATCGCCCACCCTACGGGGTCACACACGCAACTTTCCGTCTGCTCCCGCGTAGCTTCAGGAAACGGAGGCGAAGATGGACCTTGTCGGACGTATCCTGCTGGCCTGCCTGTTCCTGTCCGGTGCCGTCCAGAAGGCACTGGCGCCCGATGCCGCGCAGGGGCTGCTGACCGGCTTCGGACTGCCGGGCTGGCTCGTCTGGCCCGCGCTTGGGGCGAACTTTGCCTTGGCCCTTGGGCTAATGCTGCCGCGAACAGTATGGCCAGCGGCCCTCGCGGCGGCGGGTTACTGCGCCGTCACCAGCCTCTTCCACCTGCAGCCGCAGGACGGCTGGCAGATGTCGATCTTCGTCAAGAACTGGGCGATTGCCGGCGGGCTTCTGGCGCTTGCCGCCGCGCACCGGCCGCGTTAGTCCTTCGGCTTGCCCGCAGAAATCGTGACCTTCGCGTTGGTCGAAGACACCTGAACCGGGGCTTTCGCGGCCTCCTTCTTCGGCTTCTTCACTTCCTTGCGCTTGTTCATGCCCTTGGCCATCGCCGTATCTCCTGCCGACCCTGATGGTCGTCCCAAAGCCTAAGCCCGCCGCCTCGTGATTGCACGGGGCAAATGCACTGGACTTGCCAGCCCGCGACCCGCGCCGCAAACTGCACGCAACGGGAAACCGGGAGTGACCGATGAGCCTTGACCGCGCCGAGATCGCAGCCGCCACCCAACCCCTGAACCGGGCGCGGTCGATGCCGGCCGGGTTCTACACCGACCCCGCGATCTTCAAGGCCGAACGCGAGAACGTCTTCCTGAAACACTGGTTCTTCCTGACCCGCGCCGAGGAACTCCCCCACCCCGGCGACTACCGCGCCTTTGACAGCCCCGGCGGGCCCATCGTCCTGATCCGGGGCAACGACGGGCTGTTGCGCTGCTTTGCCAACTACTGCCGCCACCGGGGCTCGATCCTCTTGGAAGGGGCAGGCAACGTCGGCGGCCGCATCACCTGCCCCTACCATGCCTGGAGCTACCTGAACGACGGCCGCCTTTACGGCTGCCCGGACATGAAGGACGCCGAAGGCTTCGACAAGGTCGAGAACGGGATGGTGGCCCTGGACCTGGACCAGTGGGAGGGCTTCGTCTTCGCCCGCTTCACCAAGGAAGGGCCGTCCTTGCGTGAGCATCTGGGCGACTTCCCGGACCGGATGGCGTCCCACAAGCTTGGCCGGATGCGCTGCACATGGTCCGTCACGCTGGACGTTGCCTGCAACTGGAAACTGATCCTGGAAAACGCGGTCGAGACCTACCATACCGGCATCGTCCACCGCGATACAGTGGGGGCGCAGCAGTCGCGGACCCCCGCAACGAAAGGCAACTGGATCACCATCCAGGTCATCTCCGGCCGGTCAATCGCCACGCTTGGCTCCGACCAGCCCCCGTTCCCGCCAATCGACGACCTCGACGCCGACGCAAGGATGGGCACCTATTTCACCGTCGTCTTTCCCACCGTCCAGTTCGCCGTGGCGCAGGATTGCCTGTGGTGGCTGAACACCCGTCCGGTAGCCGAAAACCGCACCATTCTGGAGGTCGGCGGCTGCTTCCCCGAAGATCGGCTGTCACTGCCCGATTTTCAGGCCCGGGCTGAACCCTACTACGACCGCTGGGAGCGGGTCGCGAAGGAAGACGTGGGCATCCTTGAAAAACAGCAGCGCGCGCTTGGCTCGGCGCTATACAGACCCGGTCCGCTATCCTGGCGCGACGACATGGTGCAGGCGATGGGCGTCTGGGTGGTGGACCGACTGGGCCTTTAACCCTGCGGCGTCATGGCCTTGCGCTGCCGAGCCCGCTCCAGCCCCAGTTTCCGTTCGCGCCAGATGATCAGGATGCCCGCCGTCACGATCAGCGCGGCCCCGCCCAGCATCGGCCAGGTCGGGACCTCGGCAAAGACGAAGTAGCCGATCCCCAGCGCGAAGATCATCGAGGCATAGTCAAAGGGTGCGACCAGCGACGCATCCGCCTCGCGGTAGCTGGAGGTGAGAAGGATTTGCCCCAGCCCCCCCAGCAGCCCTGCCAGCACCAGGGTCGCGGCTTCCCCGACTGTGGGCCAAACCCAACCGAAAGGCAGCGTGATCAGGGACATGACCGTAGCCGTGACCGAAAACCAGAAGACGATGGCCGAGGTCTGCTCGGTGTTCACAAGCTTGCGCACGAAGACCTGTGCCAGCGCCGCGAAGACCGCGCCACCCAGCACCAGCATCGCCCCCAGCGCCTCGGCCGTGCCCGCCGTGCCAGGGTCGATGGACAGGCGCGGGGCAAGGACGATCAGCACGCCGATCATGCCCAGAATGACTGCCGAGATGCGAAAGACCCGGACTTCCTCGCCCAGGAACATCGCGGCGAAGACGACGGTCAGCAGCGGCGCCGCATAGCCGATGGCTGTCACCTCGGGCAAAGGCAGATAGCCCAGCCCCGCAAAGCCAAGCCCCATCGCCAACGTCCCCACCACCCCGCGCCAGATATGGCCCAGCGGCTGCACCGTCTTCAGCCCGGTCGCGAGCTCTTTGCGCCACGCAAGCCAGGCCACAATCACCGGGATCGCGAAGAAGGACCGGAAGAACACCGCCTGCCCCGCAGGCACATGCTGGGCCGTGGATTTGATCAGCGAGGCCATGACGATGAACACCATCACCGAGGCCAGTTTCAGCGCAATGCCGCGCAAGGGGCGCATGGGGATACTCTTGCTTTTGCTCAGGCTGTTTCGGGCCAAAGGCTATGGACGGCGGGCCTTCGTTGAGTTTCCCTGTTCGGAAAGGAGAACACCATGCCCAAAGCGCCGCTTGCCGACAGAATTGATCAGGGCCGGGGGAGTGTGCCCGCCGATCTGGTGCTGAAAGGCGGCCGGGTGTTCGACCTGATCACCGGGGATTTGGTGGAGACCGACGTCGCGATCTGCGGCGACACTATCGTCGGGGTGTTCGGAATCTACTCTGGCAAGCGGGAGATCGACGTTGCTGGAAAGATCCTCGTCCCCGGCTTCATCGACACCCACCTCCATGTCGAATCCTCCCTCATCACCCCGCACGAGTTCGACCGCTGCGTGACGCGCCGGGGCGTGACGACGGCGATCTGCGATCCGCACGAGATCGCGAATGTCTGCGGGATCAAGGGCATCCGCTTTTTCCTTGAGTCCGCGTCACAACTTGTGATGGACCTGCGGGTGCAGCTGTCCTCCTGCGTTCCTTCGACCCATATGGAAACGACCGGCGCGCGCCTTTCCGCCGCCGACCTGATCCCGTTCATGGACCACCCCAAGGTGATCGGTCTGGCCGAGTTCATGAACTACCCCGGCGTCCTGATGAAAGAAGCAGGGTGTCTGGAGAAGCTTGAGGCCTTCCAGGGCCGCCACATCGACGGCCATGCGCCCCTCCTGCGCGGGAACGACCTGAACGGCTACATCTCGGCGGGCATCCGGACCGAACATGAGGCGACCACTTACGACGAAGGGCTGGAGAAGCTGCGCAAGGGGATGCGGGTGCTGATCCGGGAAGGGTCGGTGTCGAAGGACCTCCACGCGCTGGTGGGCCTGCTGACGGAACGGTTCTCGCCCTACCTTTGTCTCTGCACCGACGACCGGAACCCCTTGGACATCGGCGAGCATGGGCATCTGGATTACATGATCCGGACGGCGATCGAGCTTGGGGCCGCCCCGCTGGCGGTCTACCGCGCGGCGTCGCTTTCAGCGGCCGAGGCCTTCGGACTGAAGGATCGCGGGCTGATTGCGCCGGGAAAGCGGGCGGATATCGCGGTGATCGACAGTCTGGAGGGTTGCCATGCCAGCCTGGTGTTGGCCGGGGGCGTGGTAGCCGATGATGCGGCCTTTGCGGCCCGGGCTGCGACCGAACCCGTCGCGCGGCGGTCGGTGAAGTCGGCAAAGATCGAAGCGGGACACTTCCGGACCGGGGGCAACCGGGTCGAGACGCCAGTGATCGGCATCCTGCCGGGCAAGATCATCACCGAGCATCTGACCTTCGACATCGCGCCGGAAGGGGGCGACAAGCAGCCGGACCTGACGCGCGACCTCGTCAAGATCGCGGTGATCGAGCGGCACGCGGTGAACGGGAACCGGGCGACCGGGTTCGTAAAAGGCTTCGGGTTGGCACGCGGGGCCATCGGGTCGACGGTCTGTCACGACCACCACAACATCGCGGTGGTGGGGGCGGACTACGGGGACATGGCCCTGGCGGCGAACCGGCTGGTCGAGATCGAGGGCGGGTTCGTCGTCGTGGAGGGCGGCCGGGTGCTGGCCGAGCTGGCGCTGCCAGTCGCGGGGTTGATGAGCCTTCTGTCGTTCGAGGAGGTGCGGGAGGAGCTGGTCCGACTGCGGGCGGCCGCGAAATCGCTGGGGGTGGTGCTTGAGGAACCCTTCCTGCAGCTGGCTTTCCTGGCGCTGCCGGTGATCCCGCATCTGAAGATCACTGACATGGGGATGGTCGATGTGGACAGGTTCGAGATCATGCCCTGATCTGTCCACGGTGGACACTTTCGGATTATCTATACTTTACAATGCCTTGATTTTTTCCGTTAGGGGTTTCTTAACCCGCGGCAACCCCCTCACCCTGGCCCTCTTCCCCCGAGGGGAGCGGGGACGTGGGTGGCGGGCGAGGCGCCTGGACGGGATGGGGTCCAGGGACTTCGGACCGTCGACAAATTGAGCGCTGGCGCGCAGGCCACCCATTTCGCCGGGGGTTTCACACCCCCGGACCCCCGTGGAGTATTTGGGTAAAGGGCAAATACCGGTCAGTGGGCCGGAGGAGGACGTGACGGTGTGGACGGTCAGGGCCAGCGCAGCTCGGCGAGGAGGGGAAGGTGGTCGGACGGCTGGTGCCCCGCCAACCGGGGCAGGCTGAGCGGAACGAGATCGAGGTCGACGGAGTGGACGATCCGGTCGAGGGGCAGGATCGGTCGCCGCGCGGGGAAAGTGGCCTGAGTGGACAGGATCACGAAGGAGGTGGCGATCCGGCCCAGGCCCACGCGGCGGGAATGTTCGTTGAAGTCGCCGAGGATCACCGTCGGCCGAACCGGGTGACGGCCAAGCGCCGCCTTGATCGCATCAAGCTGGCTCCGACGGGCCGACCGCAGGAGGCCGAGGTGGACGGCCACAAGGCGCAAGGGTGCAGGCGCATCCAGGTCCACCAGCACGGCGCCCCGCGGCTCATGCCCCGGCAGGTCAAGATGTTCGACCCCGCAAAGGCGGATGCCCGGCCGCACGAGAAGCGCATTGCCGTGCCAGCCGAGGCTTACGGCATTGCGGCCGATGGGCAAGGGTTCCAGCCCCGTCACCGCGACAATCCGGTCGCGCGGCAGGGTCGAGGGGCGGTTGCCGAGGCGGAAGTCGGCCTCTTGCAACGCCACGATATCGGCGCCGAGTGCTGCAATCCCGGCCAGCACCCGTTCGGCATCGCGGCGGCGATCGGTCCCGACCGCCTTGTGGATGTTCCACGACGCGAGGCGCAGGCTGGTCTTGGACTCTGGGCTCATCCCCCCAATATAGGGCCTATCTGCGGGAAACGGAGACAGGATTGCCTGGAACCTCGGCCATCGTCCTGAACGGCATCCGGCTTTTGCTGGCTGTCGAGGCTTTGGTCGCCGCCCTGCGTGAAGTCTGGCCTGCGGTCTTCGTCACGTCGGCAGCTCTGGCTTTGACCTTCCTGCCCGGGCAACTGGCCAACAGGGTGGGCCTGCGCCTGCCGCCCAGCTTTCTGGCGGCCATCGCGCTGTTCATAATGGCAACGCTGTACCTGGGTGAGGTGCAGGATTTCTACGACCGCTTCTGGTGGTGGGACCTTGCGCTGCATTTCGGGTCCGCCATGGGCTTCGGTATCCTGGGATTTCTTCTGGTTTTCATGCTGTTCCAAGGCGACCGCTATGCCGCCCCGCCCTGGGCGGTGGGGGCGCTGTCCTTTTGCCTGGCGATGACCGTCGGCGTGCTGTGGGAGATTTTCGAGTACGCGATGGACACGTTCTTCGGCTTCAACATGATGAAGTCGGGGCTGCCGGATACGATGGGCGACCTGATCGTCGACGCGATCGGGGCCGCGCTGGCGGCCCTGGCGGGCGTCGTCTACCTGTTGGGACGGGCGGGGCGGCTGGGGGCGCCTTTCGAATTGTTCATCGCGACCAACCGGACGCGGTTCCGAAAGGTCCTTGGGCGCAAACGGCGGGGCTAGGCAGGGGGTCGGAACCCCCTGCCCGTCCGGTTACAGCGCGGCGGTGATGGTTTCGGCGATGGGCGTCGTCGGGCGACCAATCAGGCGGGACAAAGTGTGGCTGTCATCGAACAAGGCCCCCTTTGCGGCCCAGGTTTCACTGTCGGCAAGCGCCCCGGCCAGCACGGGCGGCAGGCCGAAGCCTTCCAGCGCCTTGGCATAGTCCGTTTGCGGCAGGCTGACATATCCGACCGGCTTGCCCGCAGCCTTGGACACGGCGGCAGCAAGATCGGCCCCGGTATGGGCGGTGTCGCCGGCAAGTTCATAGGTCATGCCCGCATGTGCCGCGTCCAGCGCCACGACGGCAATTGCCTCGGCATAGTCCTTGCGGGCCGCAGAAGAGACCCGGCCTTCGCCCGCCGCCCCGATCATTGCGCCATGTTCCAGCACCGCCCCCAGCGCACCGGTGTAGTTTTCGGTGTACCAGCCGTTCCGCAGGATCGTATGCGCGAGGCCGCTGTCGGTCAGGGCGGTCTCTGTCGGACCATGCGCCTGCGACAGGATCATCGGGTTCGCCGCCCCTTTCAGGAGCGAAGTGTAGACGATCCGCCCCACGCCTGCCGCCTTGGCCGCCGCAATCACCGCCTTGTGCTGTCCGACCCGGTCGGAAAGGTCGTTGGAGGAGATCAGGACAAGCGTCTCGACGCCCCGCAAGGCTGCCGGGTCGGCGCTGGTATAGTCGAAGGCACGCGTCTCGACGCCGAGATCAGCCGCTTTCGCGGGTTCGCGGGCCAGGGCGATAGGCGTGGCCCCCTTGGCCTTGAGCGCAGCGATGGCGAGGCGGCCGAGGTGGCCGGTGGCTCCGGTGATGGCGATGGTCATGGTCTTTCTCCTGTGTGACTTGACTGGCTCTCTGTGCCCCGTATACTTACCAGAAGGAAGTACGCACATTTTTGTAAGCACACCGCAGGGACGCACATGACGACAAGCATGGATGCACAGCAGATCCTGAACTGCTTTCGCGCTGCCAATGTGATGATGGCCAACTGTCCGTCTCGTCAGGTGCTGGGGCATCTGACCAGCCGCTGGGGGATACTGGTCATGGCAGCCCTTGCCACCCGCCCCCACCGCTTTGCCGAGTTGCGGCGCGCGGTGGAGGGTGTCAGCGAGAGGATGCTGTCACAGACCTTGAAGGACCTTGAGGCAGACGGCTTTGTCCTGCGCACTGCGCATCCCGTCGTGCCGCCGCATGTCGATTACGAGCTGACCCCGATGGGGGTCGAGGCGGCGGGCCATGTGGTGGCGCTGGTCGGCTGGATCGAGGCGGCGCTGCCCCGGATCATGGCGGGGAAGGTGGCCTTGGCGGCGGAGTGAGACGGCACAGGTGGGTTGGCACCCACCCTACGCCTGCTTTGCGGGAAGGCCGTCCTTGAATGGCTGGAGCGCCGCCCGGAACACCTCATGGATCGGCGTCGGAACACCGTGCTTCCGACCCAATCGCACTACATCCCCGCTCAGGTAGTCGATCTCCAGCCGTTTGCCGGCATTGAGGTCGTCGAGCATCGAGGCATGCACGGTTCCTGGCAGGTTATCGTGAATCTTCAAGGCCTTCTCTACCAACCCGTCAGGAAGGCCGGGCACCACTGCACGGCCGACCCGCTCGGTTTCCGCCATCGCCGCGATGAAGAGCGCCCAGCTGTCCGGGTTGCTGCGCAGCGGGCCGATGTCGAGCCGTGTGAGAGCCGTCAGGCTGGCAAAGGCCGCCTGCGAGATGAACTTCCGCCACAGGTCGTGCAGGATGTTGTCCGGGATGACAGCGGTCGCACCGGCGTCAAGGATCGCATCGCGGAACGCCTCGACCCGAGGGGTCACCTGCCCGTCGATCTCGCCGAAGGAAAGCTCGTCCCACATGGCCGTGTGGTTGATGACGCCCGGTTCCGGCATGTTGGCGGGGATACGCGCCACGCCCGGGACAACGCGATCCATGCCGATGATCGCGCCCAACCGATCATGGGCACTGACCCCGTTCTGACAGGTCACCACCATGGTTGCATCCCCAAGCATCGGCGCGATTGCGCGGGCACCACTTTCAAGGTCGTAGTTCTTCAACATGAACATGACCACGTCGACTGGTCCAACCGTGCCAGGATCGTCGGTGGCCGTGACCACAGGCAGGTGCAGGTCCCCGCGCGGGCTGAGAATTTTCAACCCCCGCTCCCGGATGGCCGCAAGATGCGCGCCGCGTGCGATCAGCGACACGTCGTGGCCAGCCGCGGCGAGACGCCCGCCGAAATAGCCGCCGAGGGCGCCTGCGCCCATTACCGCAATCTTCATCCGGCCCTCGAACCTGTCTCTTCCTGCCCTGAGCATAGCGGGTTCACTGGCAGAAGATACTTAAAGGCCTCGAAATCCGGCTGGGCCTCAAACCGGCGGTGGCCGCACTCCTTCAGCCCTCAGTCGGCGGCCCGAACCGTCCCAGCATCCGCTCCCGAATCTGGTCCCGGGCCTGCCGGTACGCGGAGAGCTTCGCCTCCCGCGTCTCGCCCAACCCCGTGGGATCAAGGATCGGCCAGTACTCGATCTCCAGGTGGTGAAACCGCGTGAGTTCCAGGGCCATGCGCTGGCTGGCGGGGGAGAGGGCGATGATCAGGTCGAATTGGCTCAGGTCGTCGCCCCAGTCCTGCATCTCGTCGAAGGACCGCGAGCGGTGGCGGGAGAGCTCGATCCCCAGCTCCTTGCAGACCGCGACGGAGAAGCCGTCAATCTCCATGTCGTTCTTCACGCCCGCCGACTGCACATAGGCGCGCTGGCCGTACATCTGTTTCATCAGGCCTTCCGCCATGGGCGAGCGGACGGCGTTGTGGTCGCAGCAGAAGAGGACGGACTGGGGGAAATCGCCCAACGTCAGCCCCAGTGCAGAACGCAGATCAGGGTGAAGAGGCGGCGGGCGGTGTCGGTGTCGACCTGGGCCTTGCCCCCAAGGCGGTCCTGCAGGATCGAGGCGCCCTCGTTGTGGATGCCGCGGCGGGCCATGTCGATGGCCTCGATCTGGCTTGGCGGCAGGCGTTTCACCGCATCGAAGTAGGACTCACAGATCTGGAAGTAGTCCTTCACCACTTGCCGAAACGGGCCGAGCGAGAGGTGGAACTCGGCGGCCTTCTCACCGCTTTCGGTGGCGATGTCGAAGACCAGTCGGCCTTCGCGGATCGCCAGCAGCACGCGGTAGGGGCCTTCGGGCATCTCTCGGTCGGGGCGGCGGGCGGGGGTGAAGGAGTTCTCCTCCAGAAGGTCGAAGATCGCGACGCGGCGTTCCTGTTCGATCTCGGGCGTCGGTCGCGCGAGGCCCCTTTCGTCGATCTCGATCTGGCAGATGCGGTTGGTCATGGGCGGTTCCCGAGGCTTATGCCCCTGATGCCCGAGGCGTGCGCACCGTGCAAGAGGACTGACGCCAGGCGGGCCGGAGTTTTGATTGACAGGCAGGGGCGGCAGGGAAACGGTGGGTGCAGGATTTGACAGGAAAGGATTTTCAGCATGACGGTTTCGATGGCCGAGGCCGAGAAGCTGGCCCGCAACTACACCGCCGCGTGGAACACCGGGAGGCCCGAGGCGGTGGCAGGCTTCTTTTCCGAGACCGGAGGAATCGTGATCAACCGGGGTCCATTGTGGGAGGGGCGCGCAGGCGTTGCGGCAATGGCGGCGGGGTTCTTCGCGGACGTGCCCGATCTCGCGTTAGAGTGCGACGGCGTGAAGCTGGCGGGGTCGCACATGCTGTATCTCTGGACCTTCACCGGGACGCACTCGGGCACCGGGCGCGCCTTGCGGATCACCGGCTGGGAGGAGTGGGAGCTTGGCGCGGACCGACTCGTCACCGCCTCGCGCGGGTGGTTCGACCCCGAGGAATGGGCGCGGCAGTCCACTGCCTAGGGTGCGCTACAGCGCAGCGTTACCCGTTCAGCCGATCAAGCCGGGCACGGACCGACAGGCCGTGGGCCTGCAGGCTTTCCGACGTGGCCAGCCGTTCGGCGGCGGGGCCAATGGCCTTCAGCGCCGCTGGGGTCATCTTGGCCAGCGTGGTGCGCTTCATGAAGTCGAGGACCGACAGGCCCGAGGAAAAGCGCGCAGACCGGGCGGTGGGCAGGACGTGGTTCGGGCCGCCGATGTAGTCGCCGATGGCCTCGGGCGTGTACTGGCCGAGGAAAATCGCACCGGCGTGGGTGATCTTTCGGGCAAGGCCCTCGGGGTCGGCCACGCAAAGCTCCAGGTGCTCGGGGGCGACGCGGTTGGAAAGCTGTGCGGCCTCGGTCAGGTCCTTCGTGACGATCACCGCCCCATGCTGCGCCCAGGAAGCCCCTGCGATGGCGCGGCGTTCCAGGGTTTCCAGACGTTTGGCGACGGCATCGGCCACGGCACGCCCGAAGGCCGCGCTGTCGGTGACCAGGATCGACTGGGCGCTTTCGTCGTGTTCGGCCTGGCTCAGAAGGTCGAGGGCGATCCAGTCGGGGTCGTTGTCGGCGTCGGCGATGACAAGGATTTCCGACGGCCCCGCAATCATGTCGATACCGACGCGCCCAAAGACCCGGCGCTTGGCGGCGGCGACGAAGGCGTTGCCGGGGCCGGTGATCTTGTCGACGGGCTGGATGGTCTGGGTTCCGTAGGCCAGCGCCGCAATCGCCTGCGCCCCGCCGATCCGGTAGACCTGATCCACCCCGGCAATCCGGGCGGCGAGGAGGACGAGCGGGTTCACCACGCCCCCGGGGGTCGGGCAGGCAACGACGAGACGTTCAACGCCCGCAACCTTGGCCGGAATCGCGTTCATCAGGACGGACGACGGATAGGAGGCCAGCCCGCCCGGCACGTATAGCCCCGCGGCGGAAACCGGCGTCCAGCGCCAGCCTAGCATCGCGCCCAGACTGTCGGTCCAGCTTTCATCCTGCGGTTTCTGGCGGGCGTGGTAGGCGCGGATGCGGTCGGCGGCCAGTTCCAGCGCCGCGCGATCCTCGGGCGACACCTTGGCAATCTCGGCCTCGATCTCGGAAGCCGAGAAGGCGAGCGTTTCGGGCGTCAGGCCAAGGCGGTCGAAGCGTTGGGTCAGCTCGATCACCGCCGCGTCGCCGCGGGCGCGGACGTCGGCGATGATGGCGGCCACGGTTTGGTCGACATCTTCGGCCTCTTCCCGCTTTTGACTCAGAAGCGTCTGGAAGGCGGCTTCGAAGCCTGCGTCGGCAGTGGTCAGGAAGACGGGCATCAGAGCCTCCGGGGCTTCGGGATCGCGGTCCAGATAGCGCGGGGGGAAGCCGGGCTCAAGGCTGGTGACGAGGAAGGCGCGCAGGACATCCTTTGCGAATGGCCCGTCGGGGCGCCCTCCCCCTTTCAGACCGTGTGGAGGTAAAGGTCGAAGTCCACTTCGCTGACCGTCCGCATCACGCGGGCATATTCGGCGGCCATGATCGCGGTGAAGGTGCGGTGCATGTCTTCGCCAAGCGCGTCCTGCAGGAAGGTTGACCGCTTGGCCGCGTCGATGGCGGATTTCCAATCGGTCGGGATCGCGGCGCTGCCTTCGTCCTCATAGCCGTTGCCGGTGGTTTCGGGTCCGGGGTCGATCTGGTCCTTCATGCCCTTGCGCACCCCCGCCAGCACCGTGGCGGCCACAAGATAGGGGTTCGCGTCGACCCCGGCGGGGCGATGCTCGATCCGGCGGGCCTTGATGTCCCCGGCCGGAATGCGCAGCGCGACGGAACGGTTGTTCACGCCCCAAGTCGGGCTGACCGGCGCATAGGACTGGCTGGCAAAGCGCCGCCAGGAGTTGGCGTGGGGGGCAAAGACCAGCATCGATTCACCCATCGTCTGCTTGAGGCCGCCAAGGGCGTGGAGGATGGTGGGGTTCCACTTGCCCTCTTCGGCCTCGATGAAGACGTTCTTGCCGGCATCGTCCAGGAGCGAGACATGGAAGTGCATGCCCGAGCCCGCGTAGTTCTCGTTCGGCTTGGCCATGAAGCAGGCGACGACCCCATGCGCGCGGGCCTGGGCGCGGACGATGCGCTTCAGCCGCATCAGGTCGTCGGCGGCCTGCATCACATTTTCCCGGTAGTGCAGCGTCAGTTCGTACTGGCCGGGTGCGTATTCGGAGATCAGGGTTTCGGCCTTGATGCCCGCCTTTTCCGCGCCCGCGTAGATGTCGCTGAACAGGGGGAGCATCCCGTGCAGGTGGTCGACCGAATAGACCTCGGTCTTGCGCGAGGAGCGGCGGTCAAGGACGTCGCGGGCGGGCTGCATCTTGCCGTCTGGGCCGCGTTCGGGGTCGAGGAGGAAGAATTCGAGTTCAAAGGCCCCGGCGGGGTGGAGGCCCTCGGTGGCCAGAAGGTCCACCTGCCGCTGCAATGCGTGGCGCGGGTCGCTGGACATGGGCAGCCCGTCCAGCATGTACATCGACATGAACACCTCGCCGCGCGGCGGCTGGGTGTTGTGGAGCGCCTTGAGCGTCCCCGGGATCGGCCAGGCCCGCAAGTCGCCATCGCCCTGGTCCCAGATCAGGCCGGTTTCGTGGACATCCTCGCCGCAGATGTCGAGGCCGAGGATCGAGATCGGCAGATGGCGGCCATTGTTGTAAAAAGACAAAAGTTCATGCCGTCGGATGATCTTTCCCCGGCCAATCCCGTTGGCGTCATGCAGGATAATGTCAAAAGCCTCGACCTCCGGATGGGCGGAAAGGAAGGCTTCGGCCTCGGCTGCGGTGGAACCGGAGGGGCTGGTCTGGGGCATGGGTCAGGCCTTGAAAAGGTCGGTGAGGATGGCGTCGAAGCTGGTGAGCAGGCGATCGACCTGGGCCTTCTTTGTCGCCGGGCTGATCAGCATCATGTTGTGAAACGGCGCGATGAGAGTGCCGCGGTTGATGAGACCGGTGTGGATCGCGGCTTCCAGCTGCGGCTGGTGGGCGAAGCCCGCTTGCGTGCCGTTCTTCAGGGGACCGGGGGCGCAGATGAATTCGACCCGCGCGCCGACGCGGACGACGTGCCAGGGGGCCTTGTGCTTGTCGATGATCTTCGCAAGGCCGTGGGACAGGCGTTCGGCCAGCTTCTCCATATGAGCGTAGTTGTCGGGGGTCATGACCTCGGAGAGGTTGGCGACGAGGCATGCGAACTGCATCGGGTTCGCAGAAAGCGTGGTCCCCATGCCAGTCCGGCCGGGGTCGCGCTGGGCGTCGGCCTGATGGTAGCGCTTCGCCGTGTCCTCGGTCAGGCCCCAGACGGCGGTGGGCATACCGCCCGCCACGCATTTGCCGACCACGAAGATGTCGGGGCGGAGCGAATGGACCCGGGTATAGCCACCAAGGCCGGAGGAAATGGTGTGCGTCTCGTCCATGATCAGAAGCGCGCCGTACTTCAGCGACAGCTGGCGCAGGCCGTCGTGGAATCCGGCTTCGGGCAGGACCATGCAAGAGTTGGTCATCACCGGCTCGGTCAGGATCGCGGCGACGTCGCCTTTGGTGAGGGCAGCTTCGACCGAAGCCAAGTCATTGAATTCGCATGCAACTCCGGTTTCGGTCAGATCGTTCACCTGGCCCAGAAGGCCGGGGGAGTTCACCGTCCTGCCATTCTCCAAGGAGACGAACGTGTCGTCCACCGTCCCGTGGTAGCAGCCGTTGAAGACCAGCACCTTGGGCTTGCCGGTGATCGCACGGGCGACCCTTAGCGCAAAGCGGTTGGCGTCGGTCGCGGTGGTGGCGATCTGCCAGCGGAAGGGGCCGAAACGGTCGGTCAGCAGGCGGCCAGCCTCCAATGCAGCCTCGGTCGGCAGCATGTAGGTCAGGCCGCGGCGGGCCTGGTGGCGGATGGCTTTCGCAACCGGCGGAGGCGAGTGGCCGAACATCGACCCGGTATCGCCGAGGCAGAAGTCGTCGAGTTTCACGCCGTCGATATCTTCGATCCGCGCGCCGTGGGCGCGGGCGACGAGGGGCAGGTGCGGCATCGGCCAGTCGGCCATCCAGTGCATCGGCACACCGCCGAGGAAAGTTCCAGCACCGGCTGCCAGCGCCTTGGCAGATTTCGGGCGGGCCTCGGTATAGATGGCCGCTTCGCGCTTGGCGAAGGTGGCAAGGCGGTCAGTGCGGATTCCAGCGATGGTTTCGGCAGACATGGCAGGCCCCGGGGAAATGTCGCAGCGGTTATGCGTCAGAATTTGATCAAAAGGCAAGCGGCTGCGCGCCGTTCGCTGTCGACTTCTGCCCGTCCTGACGCCGGAGCCCAGGCTGCCGGACGCGGGTCAGGCCCAGCGGCCCTCGAAATCCTCGGGCACCAGCAGGTTGTGGCGGCCCATGTTCTTGACGTCACGCTCGCCACACAAGGCCATGGTGATGTCCATTTCCTTGCGGATCACCTCCAGCGCCGAGGTCACCCCGGCCTCACCCATCGCTCCCAGCCCATGGATGTAGGCGCGGCCGATCATCGTGCCCTTGGCCCCAAGCGACAGCGCCTTCAGCACGTCCTGACCCGAGCGGATCCCGCCGTCCATCCAGACCTCGGTCTGGTCGCCAATGGCGCGGACGACCTGCGGCAGCATCCGAATCGAGGAAAGTGCACCGTCCAACTGCCGCCCGCCGTGGTTCGAAACGATCACCGCGTCGGCCCCGGCATCGGCGGCCATCTTCGCGTCTTCGGCGTCCAGCACGCCCTTGAGGATGAACTTGCCCTTCCACTGGTCGCGGATGCGGGTGACCTTGGACCAGTCGAGCATCGGATCGAACTGTTCGTTGGCCCAGGCCGTCAGGTCCGACAGTTTCTGCACGTTCTTCACATGGCCGACGATATTGCGGAACTGGCGGCGCGGGGTCTTCAGCATGTTGAAGGCCCAGCGCGGCTTGGTGGCAATATTTATCAGGTTCGGGATCGTCGGCTTCGGCGGCGAGGTCAGGCCGTTCTTCAGGTCCTTGTGGCGTTGCCCCAGAATCTGCAGGTCCAGCGTCAGTACAAGGGCCGAGCATTTCGCGGCGCGTGCACGTTCGATGATGGCGTCGACGAAATCCTCATCCTTCATCACGTACAGCTGGAACCAGAACGGGTCGGGGCTGTGGGCCGCGACATCCTCGATCGAACAGATCGACATGGTGGAGAGCGTGAAGGGCACCCCCGCCTTGGCGGCGGCGCGGGCTGCGTGAATCTCGCCATCGGGATGCTGCATCCCGCAAGAGCCCACCGGGGCCAGCGCGACCGGCATCGCCACCTTTTGCCCGATCATCGTGCTTTCCAGGACCCGCCCCGTCAGATCCCGCGCGACGCGCTGGCGAAACCGCAGTTTGGCAAAGTCAGAGCTGTTTTCCTTGAAGGTCTGCTCGGTGTAGCTCCCGCTCTCGCAGTAATCCCAGAACATCTTCGGGGTGCGCTTCTGGTGCAGGCGCTTGAGGTCCTCGATGCAGGTGATGACGGGCATTGGCTCTGGGTCCTGGCGAACGGGTGAAATTGGTCAGTCTTTCTTGCCACTTTGCGGCTTCGGCGGCAAGGCCGACGGATCAGAAAGCGCAATCACCTGGCGAAGCGCGCTGTCCAGCCGGTCGAACCCGGCATCGCCCAGAAGCGCGCGCCAGCGGGTCTCGATCTGCAGCTTGATGCGGTCGGCGTCGCGCATGGCGGCCTCACCGGCTGGGGTCAGGCGGATGCGGCGGGCGCGGGCGTCGGTATCGTCCGCCGTGCGCATCACGATGCCGTCCTGCACCAGGTCGTCGACGAACTGCTGAACGGCCTGCTTGGTAAGCCCGGCCCTTTCCGCCAGATCGCCCTGCCGGATGCCGTCCGGACCGATATGGACGAGGATATTGCCGCGCGCTTGGGCAAACCAGCCATGCCCCGCCTCGGCCATCGCGGTGACGAAGTCCCGGCGCCAGGCCAGCGTGGCCCGCCACAAGGTCCAGCCGATGTGATCAGGCACCATACCCGGACTCCTCGTTAAAATATCGTCAAGTGACTTGACAATACTGGGCGACAGCGAATAGTCAAGCTGCTAGACCAATTCCGGTCGGTTGCCAAGCGCCGCTTTCGTGGCGGCGCGGTGAAAGGATTTTGCAATGATGGTTCTTGAGAAATCAGTGCTGGAGGTGCTGTTGCCCGGCTTCACGCACCATGTGGACATCGGGCAAGGCGAGGATGCGCGGATCAGCTATGGCGCGGGTGGGCTGGCGCAGATGGTGCTGCCTGGCAAGCCCGCGATGAATGGCGAGTGGCGGCAGATGGACGAAGGCTATCACGTGGCCTGGTCAGGCGGGCCGGAAGGCGCCTGGAAGATCGCGCATGAGGTTGGCCGTCTGGTCTACATCGACCCGACCGGCAAGGAAGCCGGGACGGTCACCCGGATCGAGCCGATCCGTTGGCTGGCAGCCTGAGCGCCCGCTACGAGGCCGCCGCCCCGCATTGGGGGCGGCGCCTTGCCCGGTTGGGATTTCCCAAGGCTTACCGCGCAATCGTGGCTGAGGCGCTTCAGCGCCTGCCGGTTCCCGGGGGCGGTCTGACCGGGGCAGACCTTGGTGCGGGCGACGGCGCCTTTGCCGAGGCCTTGCTGGACGTCACCGGCCCCCGCCTGTCGCTGACGCTGCTTGACGCCTCGCCGTCGATGCTGCGGGCGGCCGAGGCGCGGCTGGGCGCGGGCCGGGTACGGCTGGTTCAGGGAAATCTGGAGCATGCCACCCTGCCATCGGAGGCGCATGACCTTGTCGCGGCGGCCCACCTGATCGAGCATCTGCCCGACATTGATGATGCGCTATGGCATATGGTCAGGCTGCTGCGTCCCGGTGGTGTGCTGATCCTTGCTGTCAGCCGCCCGCATTGGTGCAGCAATCTGGTCTGGCTGGCCTGGCGGCACCGCCGATATACCGAGGCCGAAATGCGCGCGGCTCTGGCGCGGGCGGGGTTGGCCGAGATCCAGTGCTGGCAGCCGACCGCTGGCCCGCCGCGACGGTTGAGCCTTGCCTATGCCGCGCGACGTCCCGGCTGATCAGGCCGAATGCGCGCCGTCGGCCAGGGCCTTGACCTTGGCCAGAACCTCGGCCACCGGAATCCCGCTGCCGATGTCCTTGACGATGGCAGAGCCCACGACGCAGCCGTCCGCGACACTGGCGATGGCTTTCGCCTGTTCGGGCGTGTTGATGCCGAAGCCGACGATGATCGGCAGGTCGGTCGACCGCTTTATCCGGGCAACCTCGGGGGCGACATCGGTGGCCTGCGCGGCGGCGGCCCCGGTAATCCCGGTGATCGACACGTAGTAGACGAAGCCCGAGGTGTTCTGCAGCACCTTCGGCAGGCGTTTGTCGTCGGTCGTGGGGGTCGCAAGACGGATGAAGTTCAGACCCGCCTTCTGGGCGGGGATGCACAGCTCGTCATCTTCCTCGGGCGGCAGGTCGACGACGATCAGCCCGTCGATCCCGGCCGAAATCGCGTCCTTCAGGAACCGGTCGACACCGCGCGAATAGATCGGGTTGTAGTAGCCCATCAGCACGATCGGAGTCGTCGCGTCCCCAGCCCGGAAGGCCCGGACCATGGCCAGGACCTTGTCCATCGTCATGCCGCCTTCCAGCGCGCGCTGGCCAGCCGCCTGGATCGTCGGGCCGTCGGCCATCGGGTCGGTGAAAGGCATCCCAAGCTCGATCACGTCGACCCCGGCGGCGGGCAGGCCTTTCATCACGGCAAGGCTGGTCTCGGCATCCGGGTCGCCCCCCATGATATAGGCGACGAAGGCTTTCTTCCCCTCGGCTTTCAGCCGCGCGAAGGTGTCGTCGATCCGTGTCATGGTGGTCCCCCTTGTCAACGGCTCCATCTGCCATGCCGGGGAATGGAAAATCAATGGGGGCCGGGAGCGGGAAGAAGACCGGCCGTCTGGCACCAGTCCTGCAATGCGGCAGTGACGTAGTCTTTGGCTGTGCCGTCTCGCCGGAACGCCCACCAGATCAGGGCGCCTTGCCAGATGTGCAGCATCTGCCAGCCCAGCTTTGCGTCTTTGCCCGGTGAAAGCCGTTCGCCCAGTGCCGACGCCAGAACGTTGCCCCAAGCCGCGCCGCGCTGGCGCAAGGTCGGATTGCGGAAATCTTCGCGCAGAAGAAGCAGGCCATCGGTCACATGTCCGGCCTCATCATCCGCAGGCAGCAAGGTCTGCAGCAGTGCCACTGCACCCTCGGCCCCCGGACCGGCACCGGCGATGGCCTCGGCGGTCGCTGCGTCAAGCTGGTTCCAGGCGCGCAGCAGTATTGCCTCGATCAGCCCCTCACGACTGCGAAAGCGCTGCAAAAGCGTCGCGGCCGAAAGTCCGGCTGCCGAACTGGCCAGCGCCAAGGTCAGCCCGTCCGGCCCCCGTGCCAGGATCGCAGGCATCAGCCGGTCCAAGAGATCGTCGTCGGAAATGGTCTTGTGTCGGGCCATGCGATAATTAATAAGTGATCATTCATTTATTAACAAGGAGAATCGGATGGCACGGATCCTTGGCTATATCGCGGCCAGCCTGGACGGCTTCGTCGCGGCGGCGGATGACAGTCTGGACTGGTTGTTCGCCTACAATGACATGGACCTGGGCGAGCACGGCTATGAAGCCTTTTTAGGCCGCATCCGCACGGTGGTGATGGGGCGGGCAACCTATGACGTCGTGGTCCGGTCCGGTGCCCCATGGCCCTATGCAACGCAGCGGGTGATTGTCGTCACGTCACGCCCGGTCGACACCCCCTGTGGTCCGCTGGAGACGCGGTCGGACGTGGACGCTCTGATCGCCGAGCTTCGCGCGCTGGACGATGGCGATGTCTGGATGGTCGGGGGCGGTCAGTTGCAGATGGCCTTCCTGGAACGTGGAGCCCTGGACGAGATCGAAATCTACATCATTCCCGAGCTGATCGGTGGCGGGCCGCCCCTGTTCCCGCCGACCGGCATGCGTGCCAGTCCGAGGCTGATCAGTGCCAAGGCGCTGGATCGCGGCTGTGTGCGGCTGCACTATGCCCTGACCGTAGCGCCGCCCTGATCGTCTCGCCCCAGCTTGAACCTTGGGCCTGCCCCCCGTAGAAGGCCCCCTGTCGCCAATGGAGGGTCGCATGGGTTTCAGGATGGGCATCGTCGGGCTGCCGAACGTGGGCAAGTCCACCCTCTTCAACGCGCTGACCCGCACGGCGGCGGCGCAGGCGGCGAACTTTCCGTTCTGCACCATTGAACCCAACGTGGGCGAGGTCTCGGTTCCGGACACGCGACTGGAAAAGTTGGCGGCCATCGCGGGGTCAAAGCAGATCATCCCGACCCGGATGACCTTCGTCGACATCGCGGGGCTGGTGCGCGGGGCGTCGAAGGGCGAAGGCCTCGGCAACCAGTTCCTCGCCAACATCCGCGAATGCGATGCCATCGCCCACGTGCTGCGCTGCTTTGAAGACGGGGACATCACCCATGTCGAGGGCCGGATCGACCCGGTCGCCGATGCCGAGACCATCGAGACCGAGCTGATGCTGGCGGACCTGGAGTCGGTGGAACGCCGCCTGACCGCGCTGGCCAAAAAGCTGCGCGGCGGCGATCAGGAGGTGCAGGACCAGGACCGTCTGCTGCGCGCAGCCCAGGCGGCGCTGGCCGAGGGCAAGCCCGCGCGGTCGCTGAAGATCGCCGAGGACGACCGCAAGCAGTGGCGGATGCTGCAGCTTTTGACCGCGAAGCCGGTGCTGTTCGTCTGCAACGTCGAAGAGGCCTGCGCGGCCGAGGGAAATTCGCAGTCGGCCCGGGTGGCCGAGATGGCCGCCAAGCAGGGCGCGGCGTCGGTTGTGATCTCGGCCCGGATCGAGGAAGAGCTGGCGCAGCTGCCCGAGGACGAGGCGGCGATGTTCCTGGAGGAGATGGGGCTGCATGAGGCGGGTCTGGATCGCCTGATCAAGGCGGGCTACGCGCTGTTGGGGCTGCAGACCTATTTCACCGTGGGGCCGAAGGAGGCGCGGGCCTGGACGATCACCAAGGGAACCCTGGCTCCGCAGGCGGCGGGGGTCATTCACGGGGATTTCGAGAAGGGGTTCATCCGGGCGGAAACCGTGGCCTACGACGACTACATCGCCGGGAACGGCGAGGCGGGGGCGAAGGAAGCGGGCAAGTTCCGGGTCGAGGGGAAGACCTACGAAGTGAAGGACGGCGACGTCCTGCACTTCCTGTTCAACGGGTGAGTGTCCACGCAGGGCAGCTTTCCGGACCCTTTGATTTCAAAGAGTTGCCTGTGGACATTAAGGATCTGGCAAGGTCTGACACCGCCGCGCCCAAAGAAAAAGGCGGGGGGATTTGCATCCCTCCGCCTTCTCAATCTTGGTCCGGTTGGACCCCGTCCGGCTTATGCCAGAGCGAGGTTCACGGCGGATTCGCGGCCGTTGCGGTCGGCTTCGACGTCATACGTCACGGCCTGACCGTCATTCAGCTGGCGGATGCCGGCACGTTCCAGAGCGCTCACGTGGACGAAAACGTCCTTGGAGCCGCCTGCCGGAGCGATGAAACCGAAACCTTTGGTGGCGTTGAACCATTTCACGGTGCCTTGGGCCATCGTGATGTCTCCTGATCTTAGATCGCCATCCGCGTGGTGCGATGGCCTGGCTCAGTATCGTTCAGAGTCGCAACTGAAGCCGTCAGGAAACAGAAGGTCGAAAGAATTAGCTTCGCCCGATGCACATAGGCCTTATTCGGCAACAAAGCAACCCGGCTGGGGATTTAGTTTGGTCCGGGCGGCGGAGGAGCGCTGGGTGCCCCCCCTGCCCCACCCTGCCCCGGTCAGACGCCGGCGGGGTTGTCGACCTCGCCGCCCATGTCCTTCAGGTCCTGGTAGCGGTCGCCGATGCGGTGGTGCGGGCGGCCCCCGAGGGAGGCTCCCAAGGCGATGACCAGTTCGTCGTGGCCAGGGGCGTCGGGGACGGAGAACTGGACCGTCAGGTAGTGCGACCGGCGGCCGGCGTCGTGTTTGTCCATCAGTGGGATCTGGATTTGCGTGTTGGCGGGGCCGCGGGTGTTGGTGAAGCCGAGGTAGGTCTTGGCCCCCACCGCCTCACGAAAGAAGTTGCCGAAGCGGAGGGTGTGGATCAGGGCGGAGCAGTGTTCGAGCTCGCAGGCGGTGCCGCAGAGGGCGGCCTTGCCGTAGGCTTCGATCTTGTCGCCCCCGCCTGCGAGGCGGATCAGGCGGTCGGTGAGAAGCTTGCCAAGGGCCGGGCCCATGCGCTTGATCTCGGGCGAGAGGTCTTCGACGAAACCGCGGCCGTACCAGGGGTTCGTCACCACGGCGGCGACGGCGATCATCCGCAAGGGCGGGGTGCAGGCGCGGCCACCGTCGGTGACGGTGTCCTCGTCATAGGTGACAAGCTTGCGGAGTTCGGGGAGCGACATGGGGGGTCCTTTCGCGCGTCTTTGTTGGTCAGGGGGCGCCGATCTGGCGGACTTGGCCCGAGGTTTCGGTGCCGTGGTATATCGAAAAGCTGCCGTTCTTGAAGTCGTCGGCATAGCGGGCCAGCATCTGGGCTTCGGCCGGGTTGGCAATCTGCGCCTGGGCGAGGTCGGCCAGCGGCACGATCCGGTAACCCTGAGGCAACGTGCCAAACACCTGGCCGTGGTAGTAGACCGCGTGGCCTCCCGCCATGCGGTCGTCGAAGGCCGCGTAGACGAAATCGATGCGCGGGGTCAGGCCCAGGGCCGCAAGTTTCGCGGTCAGGCTGTCGAGCGTGGGTTGCGGAGCCAGCGGCAGGCTGAGTCCGTCTCCGGTGTCCATCAGCAGCACCCCATCGCTGCAGGCGAGGACCGCACCAAGGCGGCTGCTTTTCGCGGCGGCGGCGGCTTCGGCGAGGTCTTTCTCCAGCCCGATGGAGAAGTAGTTGCCCCGGAAATAGCCGAGGGGTTGGCCATCGGTGGTGGAGAAGTGATCGACCAGGCCGATCAGGATCAGGTGGTCGCCGGCGTCGACAAGCTGGTGGTGCGCGCAGGTGAACTGGGCGAGGGAGCCGTCGATTAGGGGCACATCGGCGGGGCCAGGGGTCCAGGCGCATTGGGCGAACTTGTCCGGGGCGCGAGAGGCGAAGAGGCCGGAGACGGCCTTCTGGTCTTCGGCGAGGATGTTGACGGCAAAGTGGGGGGCTGTGGCGAAGACCTCCGCAGAATGGGCGGTCTTGGCGAGGCAGACGAGGAGGAGGGGCGGGTCGAGCGAGACCGAGGTGAAGCTGTTTGCGGTGAAGCCGCGTGGCGTGCCGTCGGGCTGGCGCGTGGTAACGACGGTGACGCCGGTGGCGAAGGCGCCGAAGGCGTTTCTCAGGGCTTTCGGGTCAGTCATCGCAGGACCTCGGTCAGGAAATCGACCACCGGACGGTTCACCGCGGCTGGGTCCTCGGCCAGCGCCATGTGGCGGAGGCCCTTGAGGATGACGAGCCGCGCGCGGGGGATTTCTTCGGCGATGGCCATGCTCATCTCCGGGTTGTTGCCGTGGTCCTCGTCGCCGGTGAGGACCAGGGTCGGGACGGTGAGAGGCGGTTCGGGCGCGACGATCTCGTCCACCCCATGCGCGAGGATGCGGTAAAGCTTGACGTAGACCTCGCGCTTGTTGGCCAGGATCCAGGCGCGGGTCAGGTCCATCAGGTCGGGGCGATTGGCCTGGGCGGGTTCGGTGTACCAGCGTTGCAGGGCGAGGTCGACGGTGGCTTCGGGGCCTTCGGCTTCGGCTTGGGCGACGCGGAAGAGGATCGCGCCTTGCTGTTTTTCGGTCCGCTTGTGGGCGGAGTGGAGGACAACAAGCGCGGTGGTTCGGTCGCGGTGGTCCTGGGCAAAGCGGCGGGCGATCATCCCGCCGAGGGAGAAGCCGACGATGGCGGCCTTTTCGATGTCCAGGTGGTCGAGGAGGTGGGCGAGCTGGTCCGCGAGGTCCTTTAGGGTCGGCTGGCCGTCGGGCGAGGCAGTTTCTCCGTGGCCGATCAGGTCGTAGGTCAGAACGCGGAATTTCTGCAGGTCCGGGATAAGCCACTGCCAGACAGCACGGGTCAGGCCGAGGCCGTGGATCAGGACGACGACGGGCGCGTCCTCGGGGCCGGTAAGGTCGTAGGTGGTGCCGTCGTGGATCATTGCGGCTTCCAGGCGATGACTTCGACCTCGACGCGGATGTCGACGAGGAAGTCGGAGACGAGGGCGGATCGGGCGGGGGGGTTCTTGGGAAAATACTCGCCGTAGATCGCGTTGAAGCCGGGGAAATCGGCGCGGTCTTTGAGCCAGACCATGGTTTTGACCACGTCGTCTCTGGTGCATCCCGCTTCGGCAAGGGTTTCGGTGATCCGGTCTAGGCAGGCGCGGGTCTGGTCCTCGATGCTGCCGGTGGTCAGGACTTCGCCGCCGACCATCGGGACCTGGCCGGTGAGGAACACGAAGTCACCCGCGCGGACGGCCTTCGACAGCGAAAGCTGCCGTCCGTTGATGACCAGCGGGCCGCCGATGATTTCTTTCATGCGCTTCCTCCGTGGGGGTCTGGTTTGCCATTGCGGCGCAGGGGCGGATTGCGAATTTTCGTCAAGCAGTGGCGAATTTTCGGAACTGCGCGGCATTTGCGCGCTGCATCAAGGGAGAAAGCCGGGAGGACGGGGATGTCTGAGATCAAGCGCTGCCAGATGCTGATCGACGGGGAGTGGGTCGGGGCCTCGGACGGGGCGGTGTTCCCCTCGGTGTCGCCGGTCACGGGCGCGGTCTGGGCCGAGGTGCCGGAGGCGACGGCGGCGGACGTGGACCGGGCGGTGCGGGCAGCTGACCGGGCTTTGTCGGGGCCGTGGGGGGCGATGACACCCTCGGCACGGGGGAAGTGCCTGCGCAAGCTGGGGGATTTGCTGGCGGAGGCTTCGGAGGAACTGGGGCGGGCGGAGACGCTGGACACCGGCAAGATGCTGAAAGAGACGCGCTGGCAGGCGAAGTACATCGCGGAGTTCTTTCATTTCTATGCCGGGGCGGCGGACAAGCTGGCGGGCGAGGTGCTGCCGATCGACAAGCCGGACATGCTGGTCTTCACCAACCGGGAGCCGTTGGGGGTGGTGGCGGCAGTGGTGCCGTGGAACTCGCAGTTGTTCCTGTCGGCGGTGAAGCTGGGGCCTGCCCTCGCGGCGGGGAATACGGTCGTGCTGAAGGTGTCGGAACACGCCTCGGTGCCGATGCTGGAGTTCGGGCGGCTGATTGAGGCAGCTGGGTTTCCCCCCGGTGTTGTCAACATCATCAGCGGGCATGGCGAGGTGGGGCGGGTGCTGACCTCGCATCCCCTGGTCGCGCGGGTGTCGTTCACCGGGGGGCCGGAAACGGCGCGGCATGTGGTGCGGAACTCGGCCGAGAACTTCGCGGAAGTGTCGCTGGAACTGGGGGGCAAGTCGCCGTTCGTGGTGTTCGAGGATGCGGACCTGGAAAGCGCGGTGAATGGCTGCATGGCGGGGATCTTCGGGGCGACGGGGCAAAGCTGCGTGGCGGGGTCTCGGTTGATCGTGCAGGACAGCGTGGCGGAGGAGTTCCTGGCGCGGCTGGTGGCGGCGGCGGAGGCCATTCGCATTGGCGATCCATTGGCGGACGAGACGCAGATGGGGCCGCTTTGCACCGAGGCTCAGGTGCGGTTGATCGAGGCTCAGGTGGCTTTGGCGGTGACGGAAGGGGCCACGGTCCTGACCGGGGGCAGGCAGCCCGCGCTGGGGGGGACGTATTATGAGCCGACGATCATCGATTGCCCCTCAGCGGACCTGACCATTGTCGACACGGAGCTGTTCGGGCCGGTCCTGTCGGTCTTGCGGTTCAGGGACGAGGCGGAGGCTGTCGCTCTGGCGAACCGGTCGGTGCATGGACTGGCGGCTGGGGTCTTCACCCTGAACGGGGCGCGGCAGATGCGGGTGGCGAAGGCGATCCGGGCGGGGATCGTCTGGGTCAATACCTACCGCGCGGTGTCGCCGATTGCGGCCTTTGGCGGCGTCAAGGGCTCGGGCTACGGCCGCGAAAGCGGGTTCCAGGCGCTTTACGACTACACGCGGCCCAAGACGATCTGGGTCAACACCTCATCCGAGCCCATCGCCAACCCCTTCGTGATGCGCTGAACCTTTGCACGGGAGACTGAAATGAAGTTTCATCTGGCGATCAACATGGAGCGGATCGACGATACGCTGTCCATGAAGGACGTGGCCAAGCACACGCTGGAAATGGTGCAGATGGCCGACGCGGGCGGGTTCCGCATCGCCTGGGCGGCGGAACATCACGCGCTGGAGATGACGATCGCGCCGAACCCGTTTTCCATCCTGACCTGGTGGGCGGAGCATACGAGCGACATCCGCCTTGGCACGGCAGTGATCGCGGCGCCCTATTGGCATCCGATCAAGGCCGCGGGCGAGGCGGCGTTTGTTGATCTCATCTCGGGCGGACGGCTGGAGTTCGGCATCGGCTCGGGCGCGTACCAGCGCGAGTTCGACCGGATGCGGCCGGGGCTGAAGCAGACCGACGCCTGGCGTTACATGCAGGAAATGCTGCCGGTGATCCGGGCGCTGTGGCAAGGCGACTATGCCCACGAAGGAGAGCATTGGGCGTTCCCCGCCTCCACTTCCGTGCCAAAGCCGGTGCAGGCGGAGGTGCCGGTCTGGGTCGCGGCGCGGGCGCCGATCACTTATGACTATGCGGTCAAGCATGGCTGCAACATCCAGTCCTGGCCGCTGACGCGGGACATGGGCGAAGCGCAGCTTTACATGGACCGGATGGCCGAGGCGCTGGCGAACAATCCGGGCAAGAAGCGGCCGGTTATGGCCATGATGCGGCACACGGCGCTTTATGGCCGGAAGGAGGACTGGATGGTCCCGGTCCGCGCGGCGCAGCGGCAGCTTTCCCAGTTCGAGAACCTGTTCAAGAACATGGGCGATGTCGAGAACGGCTTTCCGAAGTCGATCCCCTTCGACCAGCTTGGGAACCGGGCGGAGTAT
>LNFM01001782.1_pt1 | contig 91848 bp, 73 predicted proteins | sample 596031 | NCBI WGS metagenome assembly LNFM01 (sample SAMN04254537, study PRJNA301005) | activated carbon metagenome | isolation source: dual media filters at the Ann Arbor, Michigan drinking water treatment plant | place: USA: Ann Arbor | reverse complement strand
CTACCCGATATGCGGTCGTGGCGGAATGGTAGACGCGCCAGCTTGAGGTGCTGGTGGGGGCAACCCCGTGGAAGTTCGAATCTTCTCGACCGCATAACCCCAACCCCCTGTAATCGCCGCAAAGCCGCAGATTACCTTGCCTTTGCCCCACAAAGTGCCACACTAAGTCCCACACAAACGGGTTTAGATCGGGCAGGCACGCATGGCACGCAGGGTAGAAAAAGAGCGTCCCGCCGACACCATCTGGAAGGCTGACCGCCTCTACTTCAAGAAGCGCTGGCCTGTGGACGTGGCCCGACTGGACCCGTCGCTAGGCACCTTCCGCGAGCGATCCCTAGGAACCGGCGATTTAAAGACCGCCGAAGGCATGTGTGCCACCCATCGGGCCGACTTCGAAAAGACCTGTGAGCGGGTGCGGGCTGGCGGCGTGGTGGCGCGAGCGAAAGCCGCTAGCACAGGCGACGTGGGACAAGACTGGGTGGGTAGCCTCACGCCTGACCAGCAAGCCGCGCTTAGACAAGCCTCTGACAAGCGCAACGCGGAGACCTTCGGAGAAGCGGAGGACGCGGAAAGCGCGCTTGCCCGGCTGCACTATGACGACTTCCAAGCGGCGTGGTTGGAGCAAACGTGGAAGCCAGCGTTCCCGCCCCTTGCTGCCTCGGTTCTTGGTCCTGCCGAAGTGACCCGATTAGAAACCGAAATGGTAGCGCTCTTCCGTGCGTCGCTGGCGCGTAGTGCTGGCGTCTCCGCAAACGAGCGCCTTGCACTTGGCTATCCTGCGGAAGAACTGCCAAAGGCCGTAAGGGATGCTGCGGCGACCCTTACTGAACTGACGAAAAAGAAGACGCTCAAAGACGGGTTAGTTCTTAGAACGCAGGGGATAGATAGCGGGCGTTACCGCTCCCAAATGGAATGGTCGCTACGCCTGTTCCACGGAATTGTGGGCGAAAAATCGCTTGAGGAATTGAAACGCGAAGACTTGTCTGTATTCGAAACCGCGTTGCGCCGTATGCCAAGTGGCCGGGCAGTCCAGAACGCGATTAGGACAGGAAAAAAGACGGTCAAAGAAGTCATAGCGGATGCTAAGCCCGGAGTAGCTCTTCTGGCAGCTAAGTCTGTCGCAAAGCATGTCGAATTTATCTGTTCAATATCCGACACGGCATTCGGGAGAGGATTAGGCGGCGATAAGCACGACCCGCTCGCAGGCTACAAGAAGACCCGAATAAAAAAGGAGACGAAGCGGCAGCACTTCATACCATCGGAGCTAGATACGCTTTTCAAGAAGATGGGTGAGGTTTGGCTGGAAAAGTCGCCTGACTACGTATGGATTTGCCTACTGGCGCTATTTCACGGAGCGCGACGCGAGGAAATCTGCCAGCTTCTCAAGTCCGATATATGTAAAATCGACGGTGTTTTGTGTCTGAACATCACAACCCGCGCCGACGATGACGACCCGGACGATAAAACGGAGGTTAAGCGCCTCAAGACTGAAAACGCTATTCGGGTGATTCCAATTCACCAACGGATAATCGACGCTGGCTTTCTGGACTACGTGAATGCTTCTCCGGGACCGCGCGTGTTCGCTTCCCTTAAGGCCGATAAAGATGGCCGTCTCGGCGGGCCGTTCGGAAGGAAGTTTGGCACCCTGAGGAACAGTGCGGGTATCAAGGGCGACCGTGATCTAGTTTTTCACTCTTTCCGACACACGGCCATAACGGCAATGCGCGCGAGCGAGTGGCCCTATCATGTGGCGTTGGCCGTCTCTGGTCACGCAGGAAGTGGGAACGCCAACGATGGCTATGGCGCTGCGGCAGGCCCCAAGGTGACGAAGCCTTGGGTCGACAAGCTGGCGTATGCGGTGCCTGCGGTAGAGGCAATCCTGACTAAGCTAACAGTCCGAGCTACCCAAGACCGCCATACCGTCGCCGCCGCCGCTCCCGACGCCCCGTAGGCCGCTCGTCGTAAGGAAGTTGCATGACGGCGATATGCGGGAGGTGCGCGTACTCTATCGCAGACACTGGGCAGACCCCCTGCCAATCAGAGGGCAAATACCCCCAGGTGATCTGCGCCTCGGAGAGTTTCGATAGGTCCTTCGTTACCCATCGGATTTCTACCCACGTTCTCGGCTTAAGTTTCCAGTCCGATGGAACGGAACTGAGGTAGCGCACTGTCAAAAGGCAGTCCTGAGGCGGAGGCACGCGCTGCTCCCATCTGCCTTTCTCACTGCGATTGGTTCCTCGTTCCCAACCTGAGGGCGTCAGAAAACTCTCTGACCACTGAGTGTCCCTGATCCAGTCTGCACGGGAAATCGTCATGCCTACCTCATCTGGTGGGTATGCGACCCAAATGATACTACGCTGAGCGTTGTTCAAGCGGTTTGTTGCTTGGTTGTCCGTTGGGCTTCGTCGGCTTCGCGTTCGCCTGCGAGATAGGCGTTGTAGGCGGTTCGGATATGATGTGGGTGCGTGAGGTTACTGTGGGACAGTCCTACAGTAGCTCCGACGTTCTGGGCCAGCCACATGGCGTCGGAACGGTCGTTGCGGTGCTTGTTTGCAAACCCGTTGTCGCGCACCATTGGCCGAAAGCTCGGTTGGATGGATAGAGGTCGCGGCCGATTGACAGAGCGGCGCCTCGTTCCGCCAGTCTTCGCGCATCATTCTTGCTGAAGTATTGATGCGATCCCAATACTCAGCCCCGAGTTGGATGGGGTCAAAGATTGTAGGTTTCAAGCGCATCGTGGGTGCAATGTTTGTCGTGGGGGTTAGGGTTCTTTTGTTCAAGAAAGGAAACTCGGCCACATGAGCACGTTGATGTGTCTCCTCTACTCGCGAGCCAATGATTACAGTGGACAGGCCCGCGTCCTTCTCAACAGGAAGGCTATAAGGTTAACGGTGCCTGAGAAACACTGACTCCCAAAGGGAACCCCTATGCCAGCGGTGCGGATCATAGACGGGCCTGCTTCTTTCTCTACAAGGAAGCCCATTGGCTGCGAGCCTTGATTGGGCGGCGAGACCAAGAAGCGAGATACAAGATCCAAAAACCTTTAAGCCCCGAACGGACGGGCGGACGACCGTGAGTTAATGTGTGCCGTTGCGGCGCGGGGTCTTGGCGCTTCGAGCATTGCCGCACGCAGATCCTGAAGCGTAAGGAATTGATTCGGCGGCAGAGTGCGTGAACTGCGGCGGAGCCCCCTGCCATATGAATCACCCCGCCCAAAGCCCCACTGGCGCTAAAGAGGGAGAGCCTTACGGCTCAACTCAAACAGGCCTAAAATGCATTCTCGTGGGAAAATACTCGTATGTAGCGATGTGGTCTACAACGGTCCTTAGGTGCACGACGAAGCCGTCCACTTCACAACACCAAGTGTCAGGAAGCAAACTGTCCGAGGGCTTAAGGTTATTTGCCTTCATGTGGTGACGTATTGCTTGCCCTATGATTTCCATTTCCTGATGTGGGATCGTCTTCCTGGGCGGATACAAGATGGCCAACGTCATTGTACTCATTTTTCACTCCGAATAGCTCGGATGATTCCGAGGCAAAAAGGAGGCGCAGGCGCCGAAAACAGAGTCGAATGAATCTGTTCATCGAAACGGCAGCCTGAAAACAAGCGAAATCGACACCAACCTACAAGCACCCGGTATCCGGAGAGGGACCCTTTAACGGCGTGAGGCTGAGTCAGTTCGGGCGCACAAGTTGCTTCTCTGCACGACCACACTATTCCCGGAACGCACGTTGCCTCTCGTCTCTCGCCGATCACGTCCAGGGCCAGCAGCGCAAGCGCGGGCAAGTGCCAGGCCCGTCGCCACTGGCCCTGTGAAGCAGCTGCGTTCGCAGGCACCTCCGCCTCGACGCGGAACCGTGCGACGGAAGGCTCAAGCCGCCTCGCGGTCTTCGCAGACCGCATGCCTTCGGCCAGCGGCTTCAGCACTTCGGTGGTCTGCGCTGCACTCCTTGGTGCCGTCTGTCGACCTCGGGCCGGCAAGAAGGTTCGACCAGGCAGTGCGAACCTCCTGCTGCGGCAAATGCGGTAGTTCACATCGTATCGATCTACTGTATGCAGGAAGCGGGTGCGTGACCAACGGGGAGACGCGAATGAGCCTCAGAGAGCAGCTTCTTCCTATCCGTGCACGGGCCGAGAATGCCGGCACCTTGCTGACGGAGGAAGCAACGAAAAACGCCATGGTGATGCCGATGCTCAGGGCACTGGGATACGATGTCTTCGATCCAGCCATCGTCATCCCCGAGTTCACCGCCGATTTCGGTGTCAAGAAGGGCGAGAAGGTTGATTACGCCATAACTTCGGGTGGTGAAATCGCGATCTTGGTGGAGTGCAAACCCGTCCAGTCGGATTTAGCGACGGTACACGCGTCGCAGCTGTACCGCTATTTCTCGGTGACAAAGGCACGGTTTGGAGTTCTGACCAACGGTCGCGAGTGGCGGTTTTTTACCGACCTAGATGCACCAAACAAGATGGATGAGAAGCCGTTCTTCATATTTTCCGTATTGGATTACAGCGATCAAGATTTCGAAGAGCTAGAGAAATTCTGCGCGCCAAATTTTTCGGTTAACGGAATCATTTCCGCTGCAAGCGAGCTGAAGCTAAAATCGCTGATAACCGAGGCTCTTCGAAAGGAATTTGCTCAACCGACCGATGATTTCATCCGAATGATCGGGAGGCGCGTTCACGAGGGTAACATGACGGCCGAAGTGCGAGCACGTTATGGCCTAATGATTGTATCCTGCGTCGGGGACATTCTACGCGATCAAGCAAATCAGCGGCTGAAGGACGCAATTGATCGCCCGCCACGAGCCGGGCAAATCGCCTCTATCGCTCCGGTTGCCCCGCCGCCAGAACCTGAGGCCGCGCCCGAAAACGATTCTGGCGTAGTTACTACGGAGGAGGAGCAAGAGGCCCTTCGCATCGTTAAAGCTATTTTGCGGAAGCATATCGACATAAAGCGAATTTTTATCCGCGACGCCGCATCCTACTGCGCGGTTCTGCTGGACGATAACAACAGGAAGACCATCTGCCGATTTCACTTTAACGGTAAAAAGAAGAGGGTAGGCGTTTTCCTAAACAAGGTTGAAATTCGTCACGACATTGCGACGCTTGAGGACATCTATGGCTTAGGTGACGATATCCAAGCGTCCGTGGCTGGGTATCAGTCGCCCGCGCAATAGCAACCGAATGTTTAGAACCCCGCGGACAGCCTCAGAGCGTGCGCGTGTGCTACTGCTTGGATGCGCCGTTGATTGGGGGAAGTGGGTAAGCTGCCGGTGGATGAACTATAGACAGTCAACAGCTGAAGGCTGCTGAAGATGTTCAAGCGAAAAACGGTGTTCGTGGTCGGCGCAGGAGCGAGCACTGAGGTAGGTCTACCTATGGGTCGTGGACTTAAGGATGACATCGCTAAACGGCTAAACATCAAGTTCATCGACATGGGCCCACGCCATACTGGTGACGAGGACATTGTCACGGCTATCAGGGCTCACTGCCGCAGCGCCGATCCGGTGATCAACGACATTAATCCGTACCGCGAGGCTGCGGTACAAATTTCAGCATCCATGCCGCTGGCCATCTCCATCGACAATTACCTCCATGCCCACGCAGGAGATGCGCGGGTTGAGCTATGTGGCAAGCTCGCCATTGCCGCTGGCATTCTGCGCGCAGAGCGAAATAGCCTTCTCTGGTGTAATCCCCGTGAAAATCTGCCTATAAATAAGATTGAAAAATCGTGGTACCTACCTTTTTTCCAGCTTGTAACTGAGAACGTGCAACGCAGGCAGGTCGACCATGTCCTAGACAATGTTGCGATTGTCACCTTCAACTATGATCGCTGCATTGAGACGTTCTTGGTCCAGGCTTTGATGATTTATTACAAAATGTCCAGCGATTCTGCCGCTGAAATTGTGAACCGCGCCACTATTATTCATCCTTATGGTCAGGTTGGGAGACTGAGCTGGCAAAGCGATCCCTTTGTCGACTTTGGCAGTGAATTCGATGGGTGGAAGCTGCTGACTGTGGCTGGGCAGATTAGGACGTTCACCGAGCAGCGCCATGACGTAGATTCACTGTTAAAAATTCGGCAAGTGATGAGCGAGGCTGAAACTGCCATATTTCTCGGGTTCGCCTTTCACGAGTTAAACGTCAAGCTGCTGGAAGCGGGCGAAAATCGGCGGGTCAGTCGGGTATTCGGCACCGCCTACAGAATGTCAGAGTCAGATGTCGAGACCAGTGTAGCCGAGGTGAGAGGGGCGCTGATGGACCCTGGGAAACAACGGGACTTCAAGCTGGACGATGTCACCTGCAACGAATTGTTTTACCGGTACTGGCGCACGTTGCCTAAGTGACAGACGCTAGTGTTTGGTCCCACGCTTTGATGGTGCGATCCTCTCGAATGAATGGGCGGAGGCACTATGGGCCAGTTTCGTCACGGCAGCGACACGACCACGTGGAAAAAAAACAGCTTGCAAGCCAGCCCGTCGTTGCGCGATGGTTTGATCGAGTGTTGCGCGCAGACGAGCGCGGCGGAGGCGTGGATCGCAAGCCGCCATTCCTGCGACTGGTGGGAGGTGTAAATGTATTTTAGGTTGACGCCCGTTCTTCTCAGCAGCACGATATTATTGTTCTCGCTCGGAACAGCAGCAGCCCAAAGCATCCCCGAACAGTGCGGGGTCGCGCTCGTTCCCAATGTCGACGTGCGACAACTGAATGACAGGACTCGTTTATCCTATCTCAATCTCATCAATCAATCTAATTTTCAGGAGGCGAAATCGTCTGCTCGCCTCGGTGCCGAGCTTCTTGTTAACAACACCCCGCTAAGTGCTTTTGCCAATTTCGACGATTTTAGTCGCAGTAGATCAGAATATTTGTCGCGTCTTGAATTTCAGATGGATCGAGATTTATCGATTACTTACTTCCACAAACACGTTTCGGCAGACGCTTTTCGAGCGTTCAGGGACTGCCTCGAATTGACTGCGCGTGGCGGATATGGCCTGCGGCTCATCCCCATCGGATTGGATGACGACGTGGTTCGGTTCTCCCTCTACTATAGACCTACTCCGTCAGCAGAGCAGCTTCCAATACGTGTGGATCTCGATCTGAGAGACGGCGAGGTGGATAGCGTACAGTCGGCCGAAATTCGCCCGCATGAGTTTGTTCCGATTATTTATCGCCGAAATAGTGCTGGTGGTGTGGTTCGCATAACTGCAAGCGGTGGCGGTCTAGAGCCGGCTTCGTTCCGGGTCCCGGCAGTCGACCCGCCAGCATGTCGCCACCCCAATCACGGCGTAGAACTATTTGGGCGGGTTTACGATGATGTATTACGTCATACAGGCGGTTCAGGTACGCATCCCGACGAGGTGTGTGGATGGCTGCGGACGGCCCTAGTACGGGATTCGCCGCCGGGGTCACGAGTTACCTTTAAGAGTATGGGTACTGCATCGGATAGCCGAGGGCACCACCATCACTGCATTATGACGGTAGAAAGAGATCCGGTCTACTTAGAAAGGGTGACGGATGCATGCCGCGTAACTCCTCGGCCCCTTCAGTGAGCGGGATAATTTGGCGACATATTTGCCCGCACACATGACTCATTAGGCCACGCGAACGGCGCGTAGGGCGAGCGCCTTGACGATGGCGCGGCGATGCGATCGTGTTTCAGACCAGTTTGCGAAGCGAGCGGTGCTGGGCCTGCCGGCGACTGGTAGCGGGCCTTGTAAGGGCAGCGTGGAGCGTATCCTCACGAAGGATGCCTTGATCCGGTTGGCGAGGGCGCACGCCGAGTTGGAGCGGTTGCACGAGCGGCTGCGCTGTAGCTCGTGCGGTGGGGAGGCGGGCGATTTGTGGATCACGCTTCCAAATGCCTATGGGTAGGCGGGCTGAGGGAAAGAAGAAAGGGGACCCGAAGGTCCCCTTAATCAAGCCGCCCGTGGGAGGGGGCTGCGCGCTTCTTCAAGTTCTTCCGCGTCATTCAGGCACTCAATGTATTCCTCTGCATGGAGGTCGCCGTCGCAGAGGCCGATAACGTCGCCGATCCCCAACGCGGCAATCACTGCGGGGGGGACTTGGAGGTCCGCATAGTACCTCTGAATGGCGATTGCACTTTCGGCTTGCTCGATTGTGAGGAAGCAATCGCGATGAATGAAGGTGGGGGCTTTGAGATCGCCGTACGGGACGAAATCAGGCACCCCGTCTCCGCCTGACTGACGCAGAAGTAGGGGCTTTAGAAACACGCTGAACATCGTTTGGAAGCCCTCAGCATCGGCAAGGCAGTGGACGTCTCCAAGTTCACCGTCGTGCCAGGTCTTCAGCAATGGATGGGCGAGCGCGACTCCCAGCATTTCCTGTCGTGTGAGCGTTACCCCTCGCGTCAGCGCGGCTTCCGTGCTTTCGATGAAAGTCTGAAGTAGGGCGAATGTCGTGTAGTCGGCATTTTCTGTGGTGTCTGTCGTGGTCGTGGTCGTGTTGAGTGTCATAATCTAGGTCCTTCGTTTCGTCGCGTCATTGCGAGCAAAAAGGACCCACCAGCCCCAAGGAGCTGATGGGCCTAGGCGAGCGCAATGACACGCGGGCAGCCGAAGGATGCAGCCGCCAGCGCAAAAAGGGCGCGGGCGCTCTTTCTCTACAAGGAAGCCTATTTCGTCAGGGCTGCCCGTGTGGCTTTTCTATAAGGGAGCCTATTTTGTCGGGCTGGCGTGCGGCTGCCTTTCTTACAAGGGAGGCTAATTGGTTCGTCGGCTCAATGTCCCAATGAATCAAGGATTTGCCGGCTGCGGCCTAAAGTACTTTAGGGCCGAAACGGGCCTTCCACCGACTTCCGACTAACGACCCGTGCCCTAGGCTGACGCGCTGGGAACCCGCTGAACTGTCCCCGTGCCAAGCCCCAACATCTTGCCGATTTTGATCTTGCTCATTCCATCAGCGTGCAGCGGGCGGAGTCAACGAGGCCCGAATCAGTGCCAGGACCGCGGAGGTGGCCAGCGTGCAAGCTCTGATAGCTTAACAGCGCTAGCGGGCTGCCAGGGCCGAAGGCGAGGCGGAGGGGCTGCGTTATGCCCTACGGCTAGCAGAGGCTCAGGCGGTTAGACACCAAGCCGATGTGACGCGGGAGCGGAGCGCAGCAGAAGCCGCCCGGGAGGGGGAGGCAGCAGCCGGAAAAGCCGCAGAGGCAGAGCGGATCGCGGCAGAGACGGCGAAGGCCGAGCTTGCGGCCTGGGTTGAGGGTGGTCCGCTTACGCGGCGCTGCGCGGTTTCTTCCGGCGATCCTAAGCCTTCCTGAACAGGCGTGTTCGATACGTTCACTCTCATGGTCGTTCGTGGCGTCACCCTCTCATATCTCAGGCCGGGAGAAGGGCTTGGCGTGCGGTGCCTGGGTTGTCGGCGTGAGCGGATTCTGACCAAGGATGCACTGATCAGGCTTGCTGGCGCCCACGCGGAGCTAGAGCGCCTGCATGGACGGCTGCGGTGCAGCTCGTGCGGCGGCGGGCCGGCGGATGTGTGGATCACGCTTCCCAACGCCTATGGGCAGAAACTTAGAGCGTAGCTCAACGGCGCGGTTGCGGGCGCCTCGGGCTTGGCTGCACACCGGCGCGCGCACGTTCATCCAAAAAGGCGCCGGCAACGTCAGTAATGACGCCTTCAAGCGAGTTGCGTGCATTAGAAAGAAGGTTGTTCGGCGCAGACAAGCTGAGTATCTCACGCTTGTAGTATCCGGGAAAGGGCACACCGTCGCTGCTTAGTGACGTCAGCTCGCATTGTACATGCATCGCCGTTAGCTGGCCGCGATGTCCAACAGTCCAAATACGACAGTCGACAAGGCCACGCCTCCTCACCTCAGCTTCATTGTCTCGGTACCGGCTAAGCAGGTCCAAAACAGGAATATTTTCGAACCGCATCATTGAAAGTGAATTCTGCAGACGCAAGCGGAGAAATCGCTCCAGCTCCGGTTTATGGCCCTCCAGGTGCGAACTATCGACCTGAAGATCGATGCTGCTGATCACTTCAAGGGTACAAAAAAGAAAACCCCTCAGAACACTATTCTCGCAGGAACCGCTAGTTTGGGCGGTCGCGCCTTGAGTGCCTATCAATGCTGATAGTACCAGACCAAAAAAAGTATTTCTCATCAGCTCCCTCCCCCTTGTTCCTAAACTACTTCATCCCTGACCGCGCGATCCGACGCGTTTAGACTAACGCGCTCCATGAAAAGCGGGCCTGCACTGGTCGTAAAGGGCAGAACGATTCATCACGCACCGGCCTTGGTTCCCAAAATGCGGTAGACGCTCGCGCGGCTGATGCCGAGTTGTTCTGCGATGGCCGTTGCACCCATGCCAGCGGTGTGAAGGGCTTTGACGCGATCCGCTTGGATAGAGGGCGGGCGGCCCTTGTAGACCCCTGCGGCCTTGGCTTGCGCGATACCTTCGGACTGCCTCTCGCGTCGCAGGTTGGTTTCGAATTCGGCAAAGACGCCGAGCATGTCCAAAAATGCCTTGCCTGCGGCAGTGCTGGTGTCGATGGGCTGTTCAGTGGCCTTGAGGGATGCGCCCTTCGCTTTGATGGCCCGCACGATATCCTGCAAGTCGCCCATGCTCCGGGCCAAACGGTCAATGCGGGTTATCGTGAGGCAATCTCCAGCGCGGAGGAAGTCTAGAACCGTCGCAAGCTCTGTGCGGCCCTTGGTGGTGGTTCCTGACTGCTTTTCGGTGCGGATCACGGTGCAGCCAGCAGCCTTCAATGCGGCGATCTGCAACCCGAGGTCCTGATCGGTGGTGGAAACCCGGGCATAGCCGATGTTCGTCATTGTCGCGCTTCCTGTCTCGTTTGGTGCTAGACCCTCTCTGTCTAACGTCTCGGAACTGCAAAAACAACCCTAAAAGCACACGGTTCCTGTCTCGCGGGCGTGTTTTTTCCAAGTATACCCACACAAGACAGGGCGTTTAACGCCAACGGAAGGGCTTTGAGCGCCGCAACGCTGGCGGCGTTGGGAAGGCGTGTGGCGTTGCGTGTGAGGGGCGGGCGCAATGCTGCCCCAACGGGAGGTAATGGGACCCTTGGGCTAGGGTAGTGGCTTCGCTGGCGCGGGTGCAGGTCATGGGTGGGGCGTGTCGTAGTGCTTTCGCGGGCCGAAACCAGCGGAGGGGTGGGGGTGTGGTCAGGTGTGGCTAGACGTGGTTAAGGCCCCCTTAACCACACTAAACCCTTGGTTTTCCTAGGGTTTTTCGGGTGTGGTTAGTGTGGTTAGTCTCTTTTTCATTTTTAGAAGAAGAAGAGAATAGAATCCAAGAATACCCCCCACACTCCCGCCAGCAGAGGGAGTTTGCCCCAAACCATTGACCACACCATCCACACCCCGAAAACGTCAATTAAATCAAGGATTTAGCGTGGTCAAAGGGGGGGTCTAGAGCCTTAACCACACACGACCACACTAACCACACCCCTGACCGTGGTTACTCTTCCTCGCCCTCCACGAACAGATGCGCCGGAAGATTGAAGCCGCTTAGTTCCGTAGGCATTTGCAGATGGACCCTAGAATCCGACAAATTTTGCACGAAGTAGGCGGTTTCCCTGGTCGAATTCCGCCCGTTCCGCCTCGCTAGTTTCTTGCTCTCCAAGTCAACCTGCCAAAACTTCTCCATGCACGCCGTCACCCAGCTTGTGTCCGATAACTTGAGGCTGGAACCCTTACCGCGCTCTTCAAGCCACGCCTTATAGTCCCGCTTCACGTCTGCAATATAGACCATCCCGCCCGCGTCCTTTGCGTCGAGTGGGTAGTCTTCCCCGTCTATGACTGCGTTTATGAAGTACCGCTCTTCGACCGAAAGCGACTCCAGCGTCAACCGCGCATGTCCCTTAGTGGTGGGTGGGAGACCCAAATCGACCCCATCAGGACGGTACAAATTGAACAGCAAATTCGCGAGGCACTGGTATCCATCCTCGTTCGTAAGCTGATCCATCATGCTCTTGAAATAGAGGCGGTTCTTAACGTAGTAGTCGGCGCAATCAAGGAACAGATAGCGCCGCTCATTGCGGTCTGTATTGTGACTATAGCGTCCGTTCGTGGTGAAGATGAATCGCGCGTGCGCTGGCTGGTCAAATTGAGGCAGAAACTTCTCATTGATAGTCAGCGTCTTGCCGGTAATCATATGCTTTAGCGAGTTGTCTGCCTCAGTATCCCCGCCAAAAGTCGCCTCTTCGCAATTTATGGCAAGCTTTCCAGCCAAGTGACCATTGAAGGACCCAACAAGGTCTTTCTTTTTCGAGGCGCGGGCAAAATGCTTATCTCCGATTAGAACATTCAGCACATCCGCGACAATCGACTTGCCGCAGCCTTTCTCGCCTTGCAACACAATCGCGGAGCCTTGCCGGTTCCTTGGATTCTGGAAAATGTCTGCCATCCACCAAAGAACCCATTCGTACACCGCCGCATCATCGTCACAAACAACTTCGTGGATGTGCTTTAGAAAGAGGCTACAACCGGCTTCGTCTTCCTCGCGGTCCTTCTGGGTGTACTTGGTCTTAGGTGACGCCAGCGGCCCCTTAGTGGGCGCCATACCCCAATTAGTGAACAGGTTCAGCATCCCAGGGGGCAAGGCGCCTTCGCTGGCCCCAGGCGCGAAGGTGATCCCGCGCGGGTACTCCTGCCTCCCCTTCCACTCTAGCCAAATATCTCCGATGGAAACTTCCTTTGGCGCGGGATCATGCCAGCCCAGGACAGTTCCGTCCTTGTCCTTGATTGGTTTGGGCGCGAATGGATAAGTCGTTACTTTATCCGGCTTATACATCAATTTGAGGGATTCTGGCGTCAGCGCGTCCGGAAGACACTTAGCAATAATCTCCGAAGACGCCTCATAAATCCTTTCGCGAACGGGAGGCTTGATGGAATACATATCCAGAATCACGGCCTTGCCGGAAACCAGCGCAACGGCATATCGCTCGTTTAGCTGATTTAGTCGATTGATAAGTCGCGCGGCCTGGATAAGCGCCTCTTGTTCATCCGACTTTGCTAGACCCGGGAAGAAGGCGTGCATCGTATCCGAAATCAGGCCCTTGACGCGCTCCTGTTCGAAATGGGCTTCAATCTCTGCGTCTGTGGCAGTCTTGAAATCAAGTGGCGGGTAATGGTTAGGCTTATTTGTGTTATCGGGAGCAAGCGCCCCGTTAGTCTTAGTCATGTAGAAAATTTGTCCTAGTAACGTGTTTAGATGGGATTGTCCTGCAATCCCGAATTGACCAAAAAAAAACGGCCAGACGACTATTATAAACCTCATCGCAATGCAAATCAATCGTTGTATACGATTCATTTACGCGATATAATAGGCGCCATGACAATTACCTCGCTCGACAATGAACTTGCCACGGCATTCGCTTGTGGGGAGTTCCTCAATCTAAAGGACGCTTCGCGATTTGCGGGCGTCAACTACCTAACCTACCGCAAGCGTGTTCTGCGGGAGGAGCTACCCGTTCTAAAAATCCGGGGACGAGTCTACCTACGTAAAAGCGACGCTCTCAATCCACTTTTAAAAGTCTCCTAAACCCTTATCCGCCTTCAACGCCTTCGCCACATAACAAAAAACCCCAACCGATTTCTCGGATGGGGTTTTAAGTGGGTCAAGCGGCGAATGTAGGACTTCACTGGCCGTTTTCATTTATTGAAGGTGGTCATCTAAACTATGTGTTACCAGACCCGCATATTATACCGGGCCTAGCGACAAAAAACAATCTATTTTAATCCGTTGAAAGAATCTTTTACCTTGAATACCGACGAACTGCGGAACCTTGTATCCGCACTAGAAGCCGAAACCAATCGTACCGGCGACGCACTCATTATTGCCGAACGGGATCACAAAAAGGCTATCCGCCGCGCGCTTATCTCTGGCGACAACGAAAGCGCCGAGCTAGCCCGCCTCGCCGTAGATGCCGCGCGAATTAATCATCAAACCGCCTCTGTCCGTATCTTGGAAGCAAGGACTCTCCTGAAGGAGTCCATTGACGGAGACCGCGCGCTTGAACTCGAAATCGCGAAACGCGAAGCTGGCACAATCGCTCACGAAATCACAGAACTAGCTGACGACGCCGACACCGCCTTAGCCACGTTCGTTGGCAAGGTTTCTCAGATGCGACGCCTAGAGCTATTGGGCCGCCAGATTATCGAACAGAGGATGAATACTCGCTTGGATACCGGCGCCGTCATTGCAGAAGCTTTCTCTGACGCGAAGAACTTCCTGAGCGCATTTCGAGGTAACAGCACGATCAAGCTTGAACCCTTTGCGAGCAACCGTGCCGCCACCGCTTCCAAGCGCATTCTAGCCGGGGCGGGCGTCACAGAATGACCGCGCTAGTTTTCGAAGGCCCAAACGGTCGGCCCATGGTCGGCGCCTCTAATCCGAACGCGGCCCCGCCAGCGGATGCGACGGTCGTGGAAATGACGATGGCTGACGGATCGGTGGCCCGCGTCACCACACGGGCGCCAGCGGTGGTGACAAAGCCATGAGCCTCCGCAACCCGGACTTTGATTTGCCCTCGCCATACCAGCCGCCAAGGCGCCGCAAAGCTGAACCAGCCGAAGCGACGGAGCCAAGCCCCGAGTTTCCACAGCCTGACCCAGCGCCAACCGCGCCGGTCTGCGACCCTTGGGCCGAGCTAAACGCCCTTAAGCGGCAGGCTCACCGGAAGTGGCGCGATGATCGAAGCTGAGAAGCAAGCGACCGCCCTGGCGCTGGTCCTGTCCAAACTAGAGGCGGCTGGAGTCTCCCTCGCCGCCCTCCTAGGCGCCATGGTGGCTCTACAGCTTCCTTCCCAGCCCCCTAAGCCCCTATCCCGCCGCCGCAAGCCTCTACGGGGGCGCAAAGGGGCTTCCTGACCGCTTCTAGGCTCGCAGGGCCGCTCCTACAGCAAGACCCTCGGCGCTACCGCGTCGGGGGTTTTTGATTCGCAAGGGCCTGGGTTTTAGGCCCCAACTGCCACACAAAATACCACACTAACTACCCCACACAAAAGGACCGATGTGGGATGCAGAGCGCACTAAGTAGTTGGAAAATAAAGATTTTGCAATTTCCGTTGCGGAGGTATCCCGAATCGAATCTTCTCGACCGCACCATCCCTTCCGGGATCACCAGGCGCAAGGCGCCGCACCCCCCCTCAGATGCCGTTGCTGCCGATCTGCTCGCCGGCGCGGTCACCATATTCCGGGATTGCGGCCAGCGCGCCGAGCAACCCGGTGTAGTCCGGGTCCGTCGCCTCGAAGCGTATCCCGCTGTTCGGACTGGCCTGGACGTGCTGATACGCCCGCAGCGCCAGGCGGAGGGCGAAGCGGTGGCGACCCGCCGGCACGCTGGCGGGATTGGCGGAGCCCGGATCGGCCAGCCCCAGTATGCCGCGCAGCGCTTCGGCCACATGCGCCCCTGCCTCATGCGGCAGCACCGTGCCGGTCTGCTTCGTCAGGTCCATCGCGGCGTGGAAGGCCTCATGCACGATGATCGCCCGCTTGGTGGCGGTGACACGCGCCGGGTTCCGGACCCAGAAGGAATCCGTCACGCTGTTGTACATGGCGACCACGCCCAGCGGCTCCGCCCCCGGCGCGAGTTCCAGCGCCAGCAGAGACCGGGTCTGCACCGCCGTTGCCACCTTGCCGAACATGGCCGGGGTGATCTTCAGCCCGCCGATCTCGAAGCGGATCAGCGACATCTGATCCTGTGCCAGCGTCTCCAGGATGAGTTGACGCACCCGATCGTCATTCGCGGTGAAGGCGCGAAACCCGATCGGCGGAATGGCGACGATGGGATTCCGATCGGTCCGGTCGAAGCAGTAGTTCTTGCCGTCGGCTGACTTGGTGCAGCCCAGGAAATGGTTGAGGCACCAGTTCACTTCCGCCGGGTTCCGGCAGCGGAAGTTGTACATGATCAGGTCCCAGACATCGGGGATCGCGTAGAAGCCGGCGATCTCGCTGAAGCCGACGCGCCGTCCCAGCGTCCAGGCGCCGCCGGTGGCGTAGCGGAAGATGGCCCGCGGCCGGGGCTTGTCCGGTGGAAAGACCAGGGTCGACCAGCGACCCGGACGGCGGGAGATGATGGCCAAGACGCGGCTCCTCGCGGATGCCGGCGGAGTTTAGAGGCGGGAGAGTTGCGTGCGGATTGCGGATGATTGCATCGCGTTCCGCGCCAGGTTGGGCCCGGGCGCGGGGCGGGCAGCCGGCGGCCCGCGCTCCACGCCGATGACCCGGGCCGCATGCGGCCCGGTGCGCGGCCGCAGCCGCATCCGCCGCCGGCCACGCCTTGTGGCAATGGGGCAGGCCACGGCGCGGACGCCATGGGCCAGCACGGGGCTCGCGGGCCGCAGCGCGTATTCCATCACCAGGTCGCCGGTGGCCGGCATCCGGTCCACGACCTGGAAGCCCACCTTTTCATACAGTGCGCGGGCGCCAGCATTCTCCGGCACCACGATCAGGCGCACGCGGCGGCAGGCGGGCACGGTGGCGAGGCTTGCCATGACCCGCGCCAGGATGGTCCGGCCCAGGCCGCGCCCCTGCTGCGAACGGGCCAGGATGAACCAGCCGAGCCACCAGCAGGTGGCATCGCGCGGGTCGGGGTGGACGACATAGAAGCCGATCAGGCGGCCCTCGGCCTCGATGCCGACCATGGCGTGCCAGGCGCCGCGGCGCACGGTGGCAAGGATGTCAGGAAGTGGCCCGAGGTAGTCTTCGATCTGGTCGGCATCCAGATCCATCGTCTGGACCAGCTCCAGGCTGGTCTTGGCAATCGGGCGGTAGTGGAGGGCCTGCCGGGCCCATCGGGACAACATGTGATCCTGCTACGTTTGTTTCCGCAGGGGCGAGGCCAGGATCAACCTGGCGCCACGGCCCCCGTCGCCGTTATTAGATCGTGCCGGCGAGTTGAAAGGCAAACCGGCTGGCCTGCGGCTCGCATGTGACGATTGTGATATTTCCCGGGGAAGCGACGCCGGCCAGGAAATCGGCCCATTTCACTTGAGGAGGCCGGCATTCGCCTTTGCCAGAGTTGCGGCAAAAAATATTTCTTCCTTAGTGGCCGTTGTAGAATGCTGGCGGCTGGGGCTCCGCATCCGATTTTCGTCCCCGGATGGCGCCGGATGCGGCCGGTGCTGGTCTTCTCAACCGTCCTGCGCGGCGAGCATCGAGCGCTCCAGCTCATCGAAGGCGCAGATGAATGTCTGCTCGCCAAAGGCGGTCAGGTAGTCGTAGCCGATCATGGCGTACTTCACCTCGTCCGACAGCTTGATGAGCTCCGGGTCGGACAGCATGGTGCGGATGGTATTGGACAGCCGCGTCCGTTCCTCCGCATCCATGGTCTGGAAGGCCAGCAGCGCGCCTCGCAGATGCGGCGCGGAATGTTCGAAGGGATGCGCCGCGAAGCGCCGGGCCATGCGGGTGACCAGCGCGATGCGGCCCTCGGCGCGCCTTCGGTCCACGTCCCGGTTCACCGCCGTCAGCAGGCTGTCCACCACGAAGGCGGGTCCCACCTCCACATCCGTCCCGCCCGGCTGGCGCAGGGTCAGCAGCTTGGATCGCAGCACCAGCATGGCGCCGAAACCGGCCAGCAGCGTGCGGGTCAGCCCATCCGCCGGGGGCGAGAACACCTCCGGGTAGTATTCCAGCACCCCCAGCGCGGCCATGGCGGCTGCCGCATTGGCCGCGATGAAGGTTCGCCCGGGCGGGCTGCTGGCGACCAGCCAGGGCTCGTCCCGGTAGCGGGAGAGGAGTTCGGCAAAGCCCACCACCGCGCCGATGGCGGCCACCGCCAGGTATCGCAACAGGAAGGTTTCCGGCGGCCAGCCGCGTTCGGCGAGGCGCGCCTGGCCCCAGGGCAGGGCCAGCAGCACCGCGAGCAGCACGATCAGGATCCACCAGGCATGGACGCCACTCAGCCGGTATCGGCGGCGCGGCGGTTCCGCCGGTGGGGAAGCTGCCATCCGGGCCCGCCCGTGCCGCGCCGTCAGCCGGCCAGCAGCAGGCCGGCGCGGGTCAGGCCATAAAGGTGGTCGCCGCTGCGGGCATCACGGTCCGCCACGCGCAGCGCCTGGCGCCGTTCCAATTCGCCGAGTGCCGTGCGCAGCACGTCGAAATCGAAGCCGGGATCGCGGTCTGCCAGCACATCGCGGATATGGCCGAGCCGTGCGGCCTGGCCATCCGCGGCGGCGAGAATCTGGAGGATAGGGCGGCCGTAGCGCAAATACGCCGCTTCCTGATCCGCGGTGGGCGCGAATGCCGCGACAGCCTCCGCCACGGCGGCGCCGGACAGCCCTTTGATCGCCGGTGCGCGCGGCGCCCCTTCGCTGCCGAACAGGTCCAGGCTCCAAAGCACATCCTTGCCGGACTTCATCATCACGCGGAAACCCCTGCCATGCGCCAGCCTACCACCCCGCCGTGCCGGGCTGCCAGCGCAACCCGGCGCCCGCCCGCACGGGTCGCGGCGCATCGGGATATCGCCTATAGATTGTCACGGAGGTGACGATGGACGAGGATTTTCGCAAGGCAGCGCTGGATTATCACCGGCTGCCGCGCCCGGGGAAGCTCAGCGTCGAGCCGACCAAGCGCATGGCGACGCAGCGCGACCTCGGCCTGGCCTATTCCCCCGGTGTCGCCGCGGCCTGCGAGGAAATCGCCAAGGACCCCGATGCGGCCTGGGACTATACCGCCCGCGGCAACATGGTGGCGGTCATCACCAATGGCACCGCCGTGCTGGGGCTCGGCGCGATCGGCGCGCTGGCCTCCAAGCCGGTGATGGAGGGCAAGGCGGTCCTCTTCAAGAAATTCGCCGGCATCGATTCCATCGACCTCGAGATCGAGCAGCGCGACCCCCAAAAATTCATCGAGGCGGTGGCGTCGCTGGAGCCGAGCTTCGGCGCCATCAACCTCGAAGACATCAAGGCGCCGGAGTGCTTCGAGATCGAACGCGCGCTGCGTGCGCGCATGAACATCCCGGTCTTCCATGACGACCAGCACGGCACCGCCATCATCGTCGCCGCCGCCGTCCGCAACGGGCTGCTGCTGCAGGGCAAGAAGCTGGCCGATGTGAAGGTGGTGAATACCGGCGGCGGCGCGGCGGCGATCGCCTGCCTCGATCTGCTGGTGGCGATGGGGCTGAACCGCGCCAATGTCACCATCTGCGACATCGACGGCGTGGTCTGGACGGGCCGCCCGAACACGGACCCCTTCAAGGCGGCCTATGCGCAGGAGACGGAGGCGCGGACGCTGGAGCAGGTGCTGCCCGGCGCCGATGTGTTCCTGGGACTTTCCGCACCACGCATCCTGAAGGCGGAGTGGCTGCCGATGCTGGCGCCGCGGCCGCTGGTCCTGGCACTCGCCAATCCGGAGCCGGAGATCCTGCCGGAAGCCGTGCGGGCCGTGCGGCCGGATGCCATCGTCGCGACGGGCCGTACGGACTACCCGAACCAGGTCAACAACGTCCTGTGTTTTCCCTTCATCTTCCGCGGTGCGCTGGATGTCGGCGCCACCACGATCAACGAGGCGATGAAGGTCGCCGCGGCCGATGCCATCGCCGCGCTGGCGCGGATGGAGGCCTCCGAGGTGGTGGCCGCCGCCTATGGCGGCTCCGCGCCGACCTTCGGCCCGGACTACATCATCCCGAAGCCGTTCGATCCGCGGCTGATCCTGGAAATCGCACCGGCCGTGGCCAGGGCCGCGATGGAAACCGGCGTCGCCCGCCGCCCGATCACGGACATGCCGAAATACCGGCAGGAGCTGGAGCGCTTCGTCTTCCGCTCCGGCAACCTGATGCGCCCGGTCTTCGAGGCGGCGCGCAAGCGCCCGGCCCGCGTGGTCTATGCCGATGGCGAGGATGAGCGGGTGCTGCGGGCCGTGCAGACCGTGCTGGATGAGGGCCTGGCGGAGCCGATCCTGATCGGGCGGCGCGACACCATCGCCGCCAAATGCACCGCGATGGGCCTGCGGATGGACTTTTCCGAGTCCGTGCGCGTGCTGGACCCCGCGCTGGATGAGGCGGTGTTCGGGCCTTTGACGGCGCTCTATCAGGCCAAGGTGGGCCGCAAGGGCATTCCGCCCGATGCCGCGAGCCGCCGCGTGGGCAACCGCCCCACCGTCGCCGCCGCGCTGCTGCTGGAAGCGGGGCTGGCGGATGCCTGCCTCTGCGGCGGCAGCGGCGACTGGTTCCGCCACTGGCACCACGCCTATGACGTGATCGGCAAGCGGGCGGAGGTCGGGCGGGTCTATGCGCTGTCCGCGCTGATCATCCCGAACGGCCACCTGTTCTTCGTCGATACGCACCTGACGGTGGACCCGACCGCCGCGCAGATCGTGGACATGACCCTGCTGGCCGCCGAGCAGATCCGCGCCTTTGGCCTGACGCCGAAGGCCGCGCTGCTGTCCCATTCCAGCTTCGGGGCTTCCGGCGCACCCTCCGCCCGCAAGATGCGCGACGCGCTGCGCCTGCTGCGGGAGCGTTCGCCGGATTTCGAGGTGGATGGCGAAATGCACGCCGATGCCGCGCTGGTGCAGGCCATCCGGGACCGCGCGGTGGCGGACAGCCCGCTGACCGATGCGGCCAACCTGCTGGTGATGCCGACGCTGGACGCCGCCAATATCAGCTTCAACCTGCTGAAGGCGGCCGGCGAGGGGCTTCAGGTGGGGCCGATGCTGCTCGGCATGGCGAAGCCCATCCATGTGCTGGTGCCGAGCGTCACCGCGCGCGGCATCGTCAACATGACCGCGCTGGCGGCGGCCCAGGCGAACGGAATGCTGCCGGTGGGCTGAGGTCGCGGCGGATCAGCCGGAACAACGCCAGCCTGAGGATGTGGAAAGCGGAATGCGTATATTTTGCGGATCATCCAGCGTTCGGCTTTTCCAGTCGGATCTTGCGGGAGCCAATTCCTACAACTCCTTTTCCGGCTCCACGATCAAGGGTCTTCTCGCTGCCAGATCCGGCTCGGCCCACGGCGCGGTCGTGCAGGCGCTGGCACGCATTCCAGTCCGGAAAAAGATATTCCTGATGTTCGGCGAAGTGGACATCGACTTCACCTTCTATCGGGTGTTCTGCGAGAAATTCGAGATCGATATCGACGAGTTCACCGCGTCGCGGCTTGCAATCTACAACGAGTTTCTCGCGTCGATCATCGATGATCCTGCCGCGCGCGATCATCTTGAGGGTATCTTCGTGCTGTGTCCGCATCCAACGCCGCTGCGGGACCAGGAATTTTTCGGGACCACCGCCGCCAATGCGCAGATTGCGCAGGAGAGACTGCGCGAGGCTGGCGCCTTCCTCGACCTCGGGCATGCCGCGCGCATTCGTCGCCTGCTGGCCTTCAACGACGCTTTCGAGCAGGGCCTGCTGAAGCATGAACGGATCTCGGTGCGCCGTATCGATGACATCTGTCTCGATTCGAATGGCATGCTCGTGGAGAAATTCTTCTCGCGGTACCGCACGGATCATCATCTCGCACAGGGGCCTGCCCTGCTGAGTTGGTATGAGAAACTTCGGCGCGACGTGCCGGACTTCGATCGCGTGCTGGCGGCGCGTGAGGCGAAAAGTTAGCGGTAGCCATCTGTCGGTCGCAAGATGCGCGCGCGCTGTGCCTGCTTTGCCAAGAACATCGGGTTCAGACCGCGGCTGCTTCAGGTCGGGCCGATGCTGGTGCCGAGCGGCACCGCGCGCGGCATCGTCAACCCGACGGCGCTGGCGGCGGCCCCGGCGAATGGGATGCTGCCGGTGGGGTGAGCTTTGCCTCGCGCGCCAGCAGCCGATGTTCGAAGGTGGCGCGGAAGCGGCGGCTGCGTTGCATGGCGATGGCCAGCGGCAGCATGAAGGCCAGCCCGGCCAGGAATTGCGCCATCGCCTCCGCCGGGTCCGCCGCACCGCGGAGGCCGGGTGCGAAAGCCAGGCCGGCCAGTTGCAAAGCGCTGTCCAGCACCAGGAACACCCAGGCATAGGCCAGCCGGAAATGCCGCCAGCGGCGGAACCACAGCACCGCGGCGGCCAGCGTCACCCCGATCGAGACCAGCAAATCCAGGTTCAGCAGCAGCGCATCCGGTGCGCCCGGCGGGCGCCATTCCTGCACCAGCAGGAAGGGGCAGCCGAGCACCGCCACCACCATCAGCAGCGACGGCAGGCGCAGCCAGCCACCCATGCCGTGCAGGGGATGCGCTTCCGCCACCGTCGGGCTGACCCGCACCCATTTCGCCATGCCCGACCCTTCCAGACCCGCAACCCTACCTAGATGCCCATGAAGCCTGCGTGAAGCGGCGGACCCCGTCGGCCGCGGGGCGTTGGCCATCTGAGAACCAGGGGAGACGGGATGGCGCTGCTGACACGGGACGATCTTCGCCATCAATCACGCTTCGCCTGGTTCTGCCTCGCCGCGCTGGCCGCCTCCGCGGTGCTGTTCTGGTTGATCGACAAGCGTGGCGCCGCCGGCGGCACGCTGCTCGCCATCATCGGCTGCCTCGGCGTGATGCTGCCGCCGCGGGAGCGGATGGCAGTGTTGCCGATGCGCCTGCGCCGGGTGCCGCGGGACCTGGATGCCACGCCGGTGCTGGCCAGCCTGCTCAGCACCCCCGGCTATGGGCTGGACTGGTTCCACGGCCAGAACCCCTATGACGAGGTGGTGCACCTGGTCAGCGGCCTGCTGGCCGGCGCCGTGCTGGCGGCGATGGTGCTGGCGGATGGCAAGCCGCGCGGCGCCTGGCGCATCGCGCGGCACGGCCTGGTCTCCGGCTTCGCCATCGCGGTGGGGTGGGAGGTGCTGGAGTGGATCCTCGGCATCATCGGCGACACCTTCGATACGGTGACCGACATCCTGCTCACCACCTTCGGCGTGGCGGCGGGCGCGGTGCTGTGGCAGCGTGGCAGGCGGTGATGCGGGTCGCCACCTGGAACATCCATCGCGGCCGCGGCCATGTCGGGCGCTTCCGGCCGGACCGTATCCTGGGCGTGCTGGAGGCGCTTGGCGCCGATCTCATCGCCTTGCAGGAGGCGCAGCACTATTTTCGGCGCGCGACGCCGATGCTGCCGGAGGCCGGGCTGGCTGAGATCGGCCTGGTGCCGCTGCGGGTGGACCCGGCGCAGCAGGGGTTTCGCAGCAACTTGGTGCTGGTGCGTCGCGAGGCGCGGCTGCTGGCCCCGCCGGTCGGCCTGCCCCTGGGTGGGTGGGAGCCGCGCGGGGCGATCCAGGCGGATCTGGACCTGGGGCAGGGGCCGTTCCGGGTCCTGGCCGCGCATTTGAGCCTTGGTAGCGCCCGGCGGCGGGCGCAGGCGACGGCGCTGCTGGCGGCGATGCAGCCCGGCCTGCCGACACTTTTGCTGGGCGATTTCAACGAATGGCGGCCGCATGGCTCCGCGCTGGCCGTGCTGGCGACGGTCTTCGGTCGGCCGGCTTTGGTGCCGAGCTTCCCTTCCATCCGTCCGATGCTGCCGCTGGACCACATACTGGGCCATCCGGCCGGGCTGGTGGAGGCGGTCGCGCTGCATGACACGCCGGCAGCGCGCAGGGCCTCGGACCATCTACCGCTGGTGGCGCGGCTGCTTCCGCCCTGGCGGTTCGCCCCGGGCGGGGCCACATTACATCCATGACAAATCTGCCCGACAAACCCCGCGACAGCGCGGTCGCGGCGTTCCTGCAGAAGGTGGCCGCCATGCCGGCTGCGGCACCGGCTTCCGGCGCGCCCGGCCGCCTGGTCTTCGCGCTGGACGCCACCGCCAGCCGCCAGCCGAGCTGGGACCGCGCCTGCCATCTGCAGGCGGAGATGTTCGGCGCGGTGCGGGAGATCGGCGGGCTGGCCGTGCGGCTCGCTTATTACCGCGGCTTCCAGGAATTCGCCGCGACCCCCTTCCTGACCAATCCGGCGGAGCTGGCGCGGCGGATGACGGGGGTGACCTGCCTCGGCGGCCAGACCCAGATCACCCGCGTGCTGAAACACGTGCTGGAGGAGACGCAGCGCAGCAAGGTCAATGCCCTGGTCTTCATCGGCGATGCCTTCGAGGAGGATGTGGACGCCGCCTGCCATGTCGCCGGCCAGTTGGGCCTGCGCGGCACGCCGGTGTTCTGCTTCCAGGAAGGCCAGGACCCGGTGGCCCGGAATGCGCTGCGCCAGGTGGCGAAGCTGTCCGGCGGCGCCTGGGCGCCCTTCGATGCGGCGAGCGCCGGCGCGTTGCGGGACCTGCTGCGCGCCGTGGCGGTCTTCGCCGCGGGCGGGCGCCCGGCCCTGCAACGGCTGGGCAGCGCCGCCGCCCGGGGCATCGCCGGGCAGTTGCCGGCGCCACGGGGCGCCTGAGCATGGCCTGGCTGGCCCTCGGGTTACTGCTGCTCGTCGGCCTGTTCGGCCTGCTGAAGCTGTTCGCGGATGCCAGGCCGGCACAGGTGAAGGGCGCGCTGGCGCTGTTCGCCGGGGGCTTCGGCCTGGTTTTCCTGGTGGCGCTGCTGGCCACCGGGCGGGGCGGGCAGGCCTTCTGGGCGCTGGCATTGTTCGGGCCGCTGGTCTGGCGCTGGATCCAGGCACGTCGCGCCGCCGGCACCTTTGCCCGCGGCGGCGCGGCCAGCCCCGGCCAGGCTTCGGACGTGGAGACCGGCCTGCTGTCCATGACGCTGGACCATGACACCGGCCGGATGACCGGCCGCGTGAAGGGCGGACGCTTCGGCGGCGCCGAACTGGGCGACCTCGACCTGCCGGCACTGCTGGCGCTGATGGCGGAACTGGCGGCGCTGGATCCGGATGGCATGCCGCTGCTGGAAGCCTGGCTGGACCGCAGCCACCCGGAATGGCGCGAGTTGGCCACGCCGCCCGACTCCCCCACCGGCCCGATGGGGCGGGCGGAGGCGCTGGAGGTGCTGGGCCTGGCGGAAGGCGCCACCGCGGAGGAAATTCGTTCGGCGCATCGCCGGCTGATGCGGCGCGCACATCCGGACCGGGGCGGTTCGGACTGGCTGGCCTCGCGCCTGAATGAGGCGCGGGATATTCTGCTCAACTGACGCGGGCCCCGATTGGGCTCCGGTGGACGGCGCCGGGCGGTCGTGGCACTCCTGCGCCACCAATCGACAGGGAAAACCCCATCCGTGCGAAAGCCGCTCCGCAAGGCCGTCCTGCCCGTCGCCGGTCTCGGCACGCGTTTCCTGCCCGCCACCAAGCAGATGGCCAAGGAAATGCTGCCCGTTGTCGATAAGCCGCTGATCCAATACGCGGTGGAGGAAGCCCGTGCCGCGGGAATTGAACAATTCTGCTTCGTCACCGGCCGCGGCAAGACCATGCTGGTGGACCAGTTCGACGTCGCCTACGAGCTTGAGCGCACGCTGATCGAGCGCAACAAGACCAAGGAACTGGCGATGCTGCACGAGCAGGCGCTGGCGCCCGGCTCCGTGGTTTCCACCCGCCAGCAGGTGCCGCTCGGCCTCGGCCATGCCATCTGGTGCGCGCGGGCCTTCGTCGGCGACGAGCCCTTCGCCATCCTGCTGCCGGATGACCTGATGCTGTGCGACGTGTCCTGCACGAAGCAGCTGGTGGACGCCTACAACGAGACCGGCGGCAATGTCGTGGCGATCGAGGAAGTGCCGAAGGATCGCGTTTCCTCCTATGGGGTGATCGACCCCGGCGCGACCAGCGGCAAGCTGGTCGAGGTGAAGGGCCTGGTGGAGAAGCCGCCGGTCGAGAAGGCGCCGTCCAACCTGACCGTGATCGGCCGCTACGTGCTGATGCCGGAGGTGATGGCGCACCTGGCGACGCAGGAAAAGGGTGCGGGCAACGAGATCCAGCTGACCGACAGCATGGCGAAGCTGATCGGAACACAGCCCTTCCACGGCGTGCTGTATGAGGGCCGGCGCTTCGACTGCGGCAACAAGGCCGGCTATCTGGAGGCGCAGGTGGCTTTCGCCCTGGCCCGCCCGGACATGGCGCCGACGATGCAGGCCATCCTGAAGAAATACGCAGTATGATTTCCGCCCTCAGACGCCGGGCGGACGCCTCCGGCGTCCTTGGCTTCGCCGCATAAGCGGCGGGCCGCAGTCGCGGCCTCGGACCGGTTGAAGACCGGTCCGCCGATAGATTTCGAGGAGACACGCCGCCGATGACCGCCTTCAACCACCGCTTCGACCCGACCTCGCTGCGGGAGTACGACATCCGCGGGATCGTCGGGCAGACCCTGCACCCGGAGGATGCCTTCGCCATCGGCCGCTGCTTCGGCTCCATGGTGTCCCGCGCCGGGGGGACCAAGGTGGCGGTCGGCTATGACGGGCGGCTGTCCTCGCCCGAGATGGAGGCGCAGCTCGTCGCCGGCCTGCGCGCCTGCGGGCTGCAGGTGGCGCGCATCGGCTGCGGGCCGACGCCGATGCTGTACTTCGCCTCCTACGCGCTGGAGGCGGATGGCGCGATCATGGTCACCGGCAGCCACAACCCGCCGGACTACAACGGCTTCAAGATGATGCTGGCCGGCAAGCCGTTCTACGGCAAGCAGATCCAGGAAATCGGCCGCATGGCGGCGGAAGGCGATGTGGTGCCCACCGCCGTCGGCACCGATGAGCAGGTCGATGTCTCCGAGCGCTACGTCGCGCGGATGATGCAGGATTGGGACGGCGGGGATCGGGCGCTGAAGGTTGTCTGGGACCCGGGCAATGGCTCGGGTGCCGAGATCGTCAAGCTGCTGACGGCGGAGCTTCCTGGCACCCACTACATCATCAACGGCAGCATCGACGGCACCTTCCCGGCGCACCACCCGGACCCGACGGTGGCGAAGAACCTCGAGCAGATCATCGCCGAGGTCGCCAAGCAGGGCGCCGACCTCGGCATCGCCTTCGACGGCGATGCGGACCGCATCGGCGTGGTGGATGGCGAGGGCCACATCCTGTTCGGCGACCAGCTTCTGGTGGTGCTGGCGCGCGACGTCCTGAAGGCCAAGCCCGGCGGGGTCATCATCGCCGATGTGAAGGCCAGCCAGGTGCTGTTCGACGAGATCGCCAAGGCCGGCGGCACGCCGTTGATGTGGAAGACCGGGCACTCGCTGATCAAGTCCAAGATGGCGGAAACCGGCAGCCCACTGGCCGGCGAAATGTCGGGACACATTTTCTTCGCCGACAAATGGTACGGTTTCGACGACGCGCCGTATTCGGCCCTTCGCCTGCTCGGCATCCTGGCCCGCAGCCCGGAGACGCTGGGCCAGATGCGCGCTGCGCTGCCACAGGTGATCAACACGCCGGAACTGCGCTTCGACTGCGCCGATACGCGTAAATTCGGCGTCATCACCGAGGTGAAGCAACGCCTGGCCGATGAGGGTGCGAAGGTGCAGGACGTGGATGGCGTGCGGGTGCTGACCGAGGATGGCTGGTGGCTGCTGCGGGCGTCGAATACCCAGGCCGTGCTGGTGGCGCGTGCGGAGGCGTCCTCCGAGGCGGGGCTCGACCGGCTGAAGGGCGACATCGCCCGCCAACTGCAGGCCTCCGGCCTGCCGGTGCCGGACTTCTCCGGCGAGAATGCCGGGCACTGAGGCGGGCGCCGTGGAGATCTTTCTCTACGGCACTCTTTTGGACCCAGCGGTGCTGGAAGCGCGGTCCGGCCGCCGCTTCCCGCCTCGGGCGCGGCGCCCGGCCTTGTTGATGGGCTGGCGCCGCGTCATGTTGCGGCGCCAGCCCTATCCCACCCTTCGGCGCGCCCGGGGTGGATGCGTGCAGGGCGTGGTGGTTCGGGTCTGCGGCGCCCCGTTGCGCCGGTTGATGGCCTATGAGGGTCCCGCCTACCGGCTGCGGCGGGTGCGCCCTTGGCAGCCTGGGCGTGCGCGGGCGGTCGCATTGGCCTGGGTTGCCCACGACCTTTTGGCGCAAGATTGATCGCGCTGGCCGCACGAATGCGGAGCGAAATTGTAGAAGGCGTGCGTGGCGGCGACCGGCGGGGCTAGTGGAACGCTTGCATGGCGCCGGCGTTGCAATCGCGCTGGACCACAGGACGAACGGAGGGGGCAATGTCGGGAATCGTCAGGAGGGTCCTGGTCATCGAGGATGAAGCCTTGGTGGCCATGCTGGTGGAGGATGCCTTGCTCGATGCCGGCTTCCACGTGCTCGGTCCGGCTGCGACGGTTGAGGAGGCCCTGCGGTTCCTGGATGGTGAGCGCCCGGATGCGGTGGTGCTAGACCTCAACCTGGCTGGCGAGACCTCCACGCCGGTCGCGGACCTTCTGGCGGCGCGTGGCATCCCCTATGTGATCGCGACCGGCTATGGCGCGTCTGGTCTGCCGCCTGGGCATCAGGACGCCATGGTGCTGGCGAAGCCCTACGACCCGGGCGAATTGATCGCCATGCTGGGCCGTCTCTGCGCAGCCTGATGTGCGGCGTCTGATTCTGGCGCCCGCCTCATATCGCCGCGGGCCAGCGTGGGGCGGGTGCCGCGGCGCGTAAGGCGGATGGCGCCATGGCATCGCCGGGGTGCAGCCCAGGGTGTGGTAGGGCGCGGCGGAAGATTAGGGTGAATTCGGCGCCCATTTCCGAACCTTCCGGCGTGTTCGCCGCAACGATCCGCCCGCCCAGCCCGCGCATGATGGTGCGGGAGATGGACAGGCCAAGGCCGGTGCCGAGCCCCGGCGGCTTGGTGGTGTAGAAGGGCTCGAACAGCTTCTCCAGCACCTCCGCGCTCAGGCCCGGCCCCGTATCGATCACCCGCAGCATCACAGCCTCCGCATCCCCGCGCGGATCGGCCTCGGCCTCGATCCGCAGGCGGCGGCGTTCCGGGGGGCGTTCCTGCAGGGCATCGCGGGCATTCAGCACCAGGTTCAGCAGCACCTGCTCGACCAGGATGATCTGCCCGACCACCGGTGGCAGCACATCCGGCAGGCGAAGCTGCACCTGGATGCCGGCATCGCGCAGCGCCTGGCCGGCCAGCACCATCATCCCCTGCACGGCAGCGCCGAGGTCCACCGGCTCCAGCGCCGAGACATCGACGCGGGAGAAGGCGCGGAGCTGGGTGACGATCGCCTTGGCCCGGTCTGCCTGCGCCATGATCCGGCGCAGCCGCACCAGCGCCTCCTCCACCCCGGCCTCGCCATCCTCCAGCGCCTCCGCGGCATTTTCGGCGGCCAGCGACATGATGGCGATCGGCTGGTTCAGCTCATGCGCCAGTCCGGCTGCCATCTCGCCCAGCGTGGCGAACTTCGCCGCCGTCGCGGCCTGGAGCGCCAATTCGCGCTCGGCCGAGATATCCTCCAGCGCGCCCGCCACCTCGATCCCCTCCGGCGTGCGCGCGGTGGCGCGCAGCGTTTCCCGCAGCCACATCCAGCCGCCATCGGCGCGGCGGAAGCGGAACTCCGCGGTGGCGGAAGGCTCGCGCCGCAGCCGGTCCTCGATATCGGCACCGAGCGGCAGGCTGGCCGCGTCCATGCTGCGGATGCGCCAGCCGGGGCGCAGCGCGGCCTCCGTGGTCCAGCCGGTCAGCCGCTCGATCGCTGGGCCGATATCCGTCAGGCGCAGTGTGCCGCCGGCCTCGATGATGCCGCGATAGCCGACGGCAGGCAGCGCTTCCTCCAGCGTGCGGGGGGCGGGCGGACCTGGATGGCGGCGAAGCAGCGGCATGCCGACGGCGAGCAGGCTGGCCAGCAAGGCGGCAAGGAAGCCGAGCCAGCCGGCCTCCGCCGCCGCGGCCGCCACGCCGCGCTGGTCATAGGCCGCGAGCACCACCAGATCCGGCGCCAGCGGCGCGGCGGCGAGCGCCAGCGGTGGCAGATCCCCGGTCGCGGGCCGCAGCAGCGGCGCTGCGGGCGGCGGCGGCCAGGCGGTGACCCAACCCGCCGCGCCGCCGGCGGCCAGCGGCGTCCCATCCGGCCGCATCAAGGCCAGCCGCAGCCCGGGCAGCAGCGCCGCATCCTCCAGCGCCCGGTCCAGGCGCCGCGGGTCGATCGCCACCACGGCGATGCCGGCGAAATTCCCGCGCGGATCGGCCAGCGCCTGGCTGGCCAGCAGGCTGCGCGGGCCGCCCGGCAGGTCGAGCAGCGCCGGGCTCAGCAAGGCTTCGGCCCGGCCGGCGCGGTGCCGGATGAAGGCCTCCCGATCCGCCAGGGATTTCCCGATCAGCGGCGCGTGGCTGGACCACAGGATGCGCCCGGCCGCGTCGGTGACGGCACCGAATTGCAGCCCATCCGCCGGCGCCAGCACCGTGCCCGGGCCCGGCCGGCCTTCCGCGAGCGCCGCCAATGCCAAGGCAATCGGGCGCCCGGCCAGGCGCCGCCCAGCCTCCGCCGCGCGTTCCGCCGTGGCCAGCGCCGCCCCGGCGGCGTCCTCGCCGCGATGCTGCGCGAACCAATAGGCGGCGCCCCAGGCGAGGCCCGAGACCACGACCCCGCCCAGCAGCGCGGCACGGCCGGGCCGGGAGGCTCCGGGGCGAGCGGCGCGGTGCTTCGGGTCGCGAGTGATGGAACGCTGCCCTTTTTCCAGGGTTGGGAGATGGGGCAGAGACGCGCCGTTGCGCGGTGTGTGCCGGCCCCGGCCGATTCGCGATGCAGGATAGGCCATGCGCGAGGCGGCCGCATCCGCACCCGGAACGGTGTTCAGCCCTCGGCCCGTTCCAGCGCGGAAAGCCGCGCCGCAAGATCATCCTCACGGCACAGCATCACGCCGATCAGCCCGGCGCCGACCACGCGCTTGAAGCGGTCGCCCAGCGGTACGCCATTGCCGCAATCGAAATCCACCGCCAGGCCACCGGGACCGGACTCCGCCTGCAGCACGCAGCGCAGTACCTCTCCGGGCGTCAGGGATACGCCGCGCCACGGCTCCGCCCGGGCGCCGCGGGCGCGCAGGCGCAGCTGGAGCGGGCCGGGTGGGGCGCGCAGTTCCAGCACCACGCGCATCGGCGTGCCCGCCGGCTGGTCGGCGGGCAGGGCCAGGGTGGCGATGCCGTCGCGCATCCAGACCCCCCAATCCTCCTGCCACCACCAGGCCAGGCCTTCGCGCACCCGTTCCGCCCAGGCCATGGCGGCCGAGGGCAGACCCTCGCCGCGCCAGCCCATCGGCAGGTGCCGGCCGAGCGGCAGGAAGCGGGGGAGGTCAGGCGGCTCGGGCGGGTTGGCCAGAGCCTCCAGCACTTCCCGCGCCGCATCGGGCCAGTCGCGGCGGGCGCTGGCGCGGTCGATGCGGGATTCGAGGGTGGCGCGCTGCGCCTTGTCGGTCAGCAGCATCTCCAGCTTCGCGACCAGGTCCGGCTGGTCCTGCGGGGCGAAGAATACAGCGCCCGGCGCGCCGGCCTCCAGCAGACCGGAATGCGCCGGCACCACGGCCAGCTTGCCGGCGGCCAGGCTCTCGCTGACCGGCAGGCCCCAGCCTTCGTGGAAGGAGTTGTAGACGGTGAAAAGGCAGCGCGCATAAAGCCCGGCGAGCGCGAGGTCGGACACGCCGGACTGCACCGTGACCTTGCGCCGCAGGTCCGGCGAGCCTTCCAGCAGCGCCAGCGCCGCATCGGCGCGCCAGCCGGGGCGGCCGACGCAGACCAGCCGCGGCACGCGGTCCGCGCCGAGGCGGCGGATCAGGTCCAGCCAGGCCTGGAACATCATCAGGTGGTTCTTGCGGGATTCCAGCGTGGCGACGAACAGGACGAAATCCTCGCCGGGGCGTGGTGCGCGCAGCGCCTCCGCCGCCTGGGCTGCGGCGATGGGGGAGGCACCGCCCTCCGCGGCCAGCCGGATCAGCCGGGCCGGGGCGACCGGACCGAGCGGGGCGGCGAAGCGGGCATGGTCGGCGATGGTGGCCTGGGAGTTGGCGAGGATGCCATCCGCATGCAGCGACAGCGCCGCGAACCAGCGCGCATAAAGCCGCACGGTCAGGTCCAGGCAATGCTCCGGCATGGCGAGCGGCACGCAATCATGCACGAAGGCGACATAGCGCAAAGGCGTGGCGTCGCGCAGCCTGCGCAGGCCCCGGAAATACTCCTGCACCCCCCAGGCATTGCCGAGCGAGGCCAGGGTACAGCCGGCGATGATCGGCGCATCCGGCCGCGCATCCGGGGCGACCAGGGCCGCGGTGGCGCTGCGCCAGGCCGGGTCGTCGTCCCGCCCGCCGATGCGCGCCAGCGCGAGCACGCGGCGGAAGGCGGCCTCATCGACATGCCACCAGCGCCAGGTGGAGCCCTCGAACCCCACCAGGATCACATTGGCCGGGCGCTGCGGGCTGGCGAGCAGGGCGCCGAGGATGCCCATCTGCACGCGCTGGATGCCGGTGGGCGTGCGGGCGGCGCGCAGATAATCCAGCAGGTCCGTGACATCGAAGGCGAGCTGCGTCGGCGGGCCGGTGGGGCGCGGTGCCGGCGGCAGCATCGGCCCTTCCGGCGGCGGCAGCGTGCGGTGCCGCAGCAGGGCCACCACATGGCGCAGCGCCGGGCTCTCGGGGGCGAGCGCCAGGGCGCGGGCCAATGCGACGGCGGCCTCGCCACCGCGGCCCAGGTTCCGCAGCACATGGCCGGCCTGCAGCATCGGGTCCGGGTCGTCGGGCGCCAGCATGGCCGCCTGCCGGTAATGCGGCAGCGATCCGTCCAGGTCGCCCTGTTCCTTGCGGGTATGGCCGAGCTGGACGTGGATCTGCCAGTGGCGCGGGCGGATGGCCAGGTATTCGCGATAGGCCGCCTCCGCCGCCGGCCAGTCCCGCGCATCGCGCAGCGCATCGGCGCGGGCGCGGACGGCCTCGGGGGTGGGGGCGGCTTCGGGCTGGGGCTCCACATCCATGCGGGGCGGGTCTTCCTCAGGCGGGTTCGATGCGGCGGCCGCTGGTGCCGTCGAAGACGTGGAAGGCGTCCCAGGGCAGGATCACCGGCAGGACCGCGCCGATGCCACTTGCCGGGATGGGCAGGCGCACCGTCAATGCCTCCCCGCCAGGGATGGTGCCGTGGATTACGGTCTCCGACCCCAGGGGTTCCACCAGATCCACCGCCAGGTCCAGCCCCCCCTGGCCGAGCTGGATATGCTCCGGCCGGATGCCGAGGGTCAGCGGCATGCCGGCTTCCACGGCGCGCGGGCCATCCGTGAAGCCGATGGTGAGCCCGGCCTTGAGCGCCGCCGCACCGCCGCCCGGCTCTGTCGTGGCCGCCAGGAAGTTCATGGCCGGCGATCCGATGAAGCTCGCGACATAGGTATCGGCCGGCCGCCCCCAGACCTCCATGGGGGAGGCGACCTGCGCGGCGCGGCCCTGGTGCATCACCACCAGCCGGTCGCCCAGCGTCATCGCCTCCACCTGGTCATGCGTGACGAACAGGCTGGTGACGCCGAGGCGCTTCTGCAGGCGGCGGATCTCGGCCCGCATCTGCACGCGCAGCTTGGCATCGAGGTTGGACAGGGGTTCATCGAACAGGAACAGCTTGGGCTCCCGCACCACGGCGCGGCCCATGGCGACGCGCTGGCGCTGGCCGCCCGAAAGCTGGCGCGGCTTGCGATCCAGCAGCGCGCCGATCTCCAGCATCTGCGCCGCCTCATCGACGCGCCGCCTGATCTCGGCCGGCTTCATGCCGCGGATCTTCAGGCCATAGGCCATGTTCTCGAAGACCGACATGTGCGGGTAGAGCGCGTAGTTCTGGAACACCATGGCGATGTCGCGATCCGCCGGCTCCAGCGCCGTCACGTCCCGGCCATCAATGCGGACCTGGCCGGAGGTGGCGGTCTCCAGCCCCGCGACGATGCGGAGCAGCGTGGATTTGCCGCAGCCGGAGGCGCCGACCACGACGATCATCTCGCCATCGGCGACGTCCAGGTCGATACCGTGCAGCACCTGCGTGGCGGCGAACTGCTTCTTGACGGAGGCAAGGGAAAGCGTGGCCATGTTACTTCTCAGTCTCCGTCAGGCCCTTCACGAACCAGCGCTGCATGAACACCACGACCGCCACGGGCGGCAGCATGGCGAGCACGGCGGTGGCCATGATGATGTTCCATTCATTCTGCGCGTCGCCGTTGCCGATCATCTTGGTCATGCCGACGACGACGGTCTCAAGATCCCGGTCGGAGACGATGAGCAGCGGCCAGAGGTACTGGTTCCAGCCATAGATGAACAGGATGACGAAGAGCGCCGCGATATTGGTGACGGACAGCGGCAGCACGACATCCTTGAAGAAGCGCATCGGGCCGGCGCCGTCGATCTTGGCCGCTTCCACGTATTCGTCCGGGATGGTCAGGAAGAACTGCCGGAACAGCAGCGTGGCCGTTGCGCTGGCGATCAGCGGTACCACCAGGCCGGTCATGGTATTGATCAGCCCGAGGTTCACCATGACCTCGAAGGTCGGGATGATACGGACCTCGACGGGCAGCATCAGCGTGATGAAGATCAGCCAGAAGGCCACCATGCGGCCGGGGAAGCTGAAGAACACCACGGCGAAGGCCGAGAGCAGGGAGATCGCGATCTTCCCCACCGCGATCAGGACCGCCATGTTCAGGCTGTTCCACAGCATCACCCAGGCCGGGACGGAGCGCGTGGTGCGCGTGGCCTCGCCGCCGGTCAGCCAGGCCGAGACGTAGTTGGAGATGGCGTGCGGCCCGAACCACAGGGGCACATCGCCGCGGCCGATGGTGGAGGCATCATGCGTGGAGCCGACCAGCGTCAGCCAGATCGGGAAGGCGAAGATCAGCACGCCGAGGCTCAGCGTGACATAGGCGATCCAGCGGTTGCGCGCGTTGCGGCGGATGGTGGCGCGGGCGAGGCGATCCGCCTCGAGGTCCATGGTGACGGACATCAGCGATTGTCCCAGAGACATGAAAAATGGCCCCCGGCGGCCTGCCGCACTTCAGGCAGGCCGAGCGCGCGAAGGCGCGCCGCGCACAGACCATCTGGGCAACGGGAGCTGAACGCGGCCTGCGCGACGCCAAGCGGCCGGAGGCCGCGCCTGTCACGCCAATGGCGTGCATGCTGCACGACTGAGGGCATGTTAATAATGCACCTTCCGCTCGATGAAGCGGAACTGCACGGCGGTGAGCAGGATCACGATCACCATCAGGATCACGGATTGCGCGGCGGAGGAGCCGAAATTCAGGTTCTGCACGCCGTCCACATAGACCTTGTAGATCAGTGTCGTCGTCGCCTGGCCCGGCCCGCCGCCGGTCAGCGCGTGGATGACGCCGAAGGTGTCGAAGAAGGCGTAGACGATATTGACCACCAGCAGGAAGAAGGAGGTTGGGGCCAATAGCGGGAAGATGATGGTCCAGAAGCGCCGCATCGGCCGCGCGCCATCGATGGCCGCCGCCTCCAGCACCGATTTCGGAATGGATTGCAGCCCGGCCATGAAGAAGATGAAGTTGTAGGACACCTGTTTCCAGGCCGCGGCCAGGATCACCAGCAGCAGCGCCTGGTCGCCATTCAGCTTGTAGTCCCACGGCACGCCGAGGCCGTTCAGCATGCGCCCGAACAGGCCGATCTGCGGATGGAACATGAACAGCCACAGCACGGCGGCGATCGCGGGTGCCACGGCATAGGGCCAGATCAGCATGGTCTTGAAGCCATTGGCGCCGCGGATCGCCTTGTCCGCCTGCACCGCGAGATACAGCGCCGCGCCGAGCGCCAGGACGGCGACGGAGGTGGAGAACACCACCGTGGTCCAGCCGGCGGCCCGGTAGTTCGGGTCGGCCAGTACCTCGGTGAAATTCTCGAAGCCGACGAACTGGCTGGACAGGCCGAAGGCGTCCTCCCGTAGGAAGGACCCGTAGATGGCCTGGCCCGCCGGCCAGAAGAAGAAGACGCCAGTGATGAGAAGCTGCGGCAGCAGCAGCAGCCAGGGCAATGCGATGCCCTTGAAGATGACCTTCTTCCGCAACCCCTCAGTCCTTCTTCAAATGGCAAGGGGGTGGGCATGGTGCCCACCCCCCTGGCCTGCGCGATGCTGTGGCGTCAGCCGCCGCGGTTTGCACGCTCGAAATTGCGCAGCACCGCATTGCCACGCGTGGTCATGGCGGCCAGCGCCTGTTCCGGGGTCTGCTGGCCCTGCAGCGCCTTCTCCATTTCCTCCTGCATGATCACGCGGATCTCGACGAAGCCACCGAGGCGGATGCCGCGGGTGTTCTCCGAGCTCGCGCCACGCAGCATCTGCTCGATCGGGATATCGGCGCCGACATTGGCCGGCTGCGTGTAGAAGCCCGAGGCGCGGGCGGATTCGAAGCCGCTGCGCGTGATCGGCAGGTAGCCCGTATCCATGTGCCACTTGCCGGCCACTTCCGGGCGGGCGGTCCAGGCGAAGAACTCGGCGATGCCGCGCAGTTCGGCCGCGCTGCGCTGCGCGTTCGGGCCGCGGTTCATCACCCAGAGCGCGGCGCCGCCGATGATGGCATTGGCCGGCTGCGTGCCCTCATAGACCGGCAGCATGGACACGCCCCAGTCAAACCGCGCCTCCCGCTGCACGCGGGCGCGGAAGCCGGAGGAGGTCAGCATGATGGCGCATTCGCCGCCCGGGAACAGCGCTTCGCCGGCATTGTCGCGGCCGCCCCAGCGGAACAGGCCTTCCTTCTGCCAGTTCACCAGGTTGGTCAGGTGGCGCAGCACCAGCGGGTTGTTCACCTGCAGCTCGGCATTGGCGCCGCCGAAGCCGTTGCCCTGGGTGGCGAGGGGGATGTTGTGGATGGCGCTGAACTGCTCCAGGTGCAGCCAGGTCGGCCAGGCCGTGGACATCGGGCAGGCGTGGCCGGAAGCCTTGAGGGCCTGCAGCGCCTGGCCGACGCCTTCCCAGGTGGTCGGGAACTGGTCGGGGTTCAAATTGGCGCGGCGGAAGGCGTCCTTGTTGTAATAGACGACGGCCGTGCTGCTGTTGAACGGCATCGCCATCTGGCGGCCATCGGCGGCGGCGTAGTAGCCGCGCACGCCGGGCAGGAAGTCGTCGAAGTTGATGTTCACGCCGGTCTGCGTCAGCAGCTCATGCGTCGGGATGATGGCGCGGCCGGCATTGATCATGGTGCCGGTGCCGACCTCGAACATCTGCACCAGATGCGGCGCCTGGCCGGCGCGGAAGGCGGCGATGGCGGCGACCATCGTCTCCGGATAGCTGCCGCGGAAGGTCGGCACGATGCGGTACTGGGTCTGGGTGCCGTTGAAGTCGGCGACCAGGCGCTCCAGCAGGCCGCCGAGGGGCTGCGACAGGCCGTGCCAGAACTGGATCTCGGTCGGCGCTTGCGCTTGCGCCTGGGCAGGGCCGATGAGGCCGGCGAGCGCGACGGCGCCCGCCATGAGGGTGCGGCGGAACATGGGCTGATTTCTCCCCGTTGGGTGATGGCGGGCTCTAGACGGCCTGCGTTTCGGGGATTTTACAGATTTATGTCAGTTCGGTGAAGGGGATGACTTCTCACATGATCCGGCTTGCCGCGCGCAACCCGGTGATCATGGAGGAGCGCAGCAGATGTTCCCGCGCCTTCACCGGATCGGCGGCGGTGGCCTGCAGGTCCGCCAGCATTTCGGCGCGCCGGGCCGGGTCCGTCTCCCGCATCCTGGCGCGGTTGCGGTCGGCCTGGGCGATGATCTCCCGCGCCGCGATCGGCTGGCGGCGGCGGGTGTAGCGGTCGAGCAGGTTGTCCTCGGCCTCACCGCGCCAGACCGGGGCGAGGGTCTCGGCCAGTTCCATCGCATCCTGGATACCGCCATTCATGCCCATGCCGCCGGAGGGGGAGTTCAGATGCGCGGAGTCGCCGGCCAGCATCAGCCGGCCGATCCGGTAATTCTCCACGATCCGCTGGTGGATGCGGTAGGGGCGCAGGTCCGGCACCTCATAGGGCGTGTCCTTGGGGTGGATGGCCTGGAGCTTGCGCTCGATCGCCGCCGGCTCCAGTGCCGTTTCCACCGATTCGCCCGGCGCCGTGTGCAGGGAGGCACGCCACAACCCCGGTACGCGGAGCAGGGAGAAGGTGCCGGAAAACGCCGGATGCTGCGTCCAGATGTAGTTGACGTTGGACAGTCCCTCGAACACCTCGTGGAACGGAAAGGGGGTGGTCGCGAGGATGGTGGTCTCGGGGTAGGTGTCGCCGCCGAATTCCAGCCCCATGGCGCGGCGGATGACGCTGCGGGCGCCGTCGCAGCCCACGGCATAGGGCGCCTCGAAGGTCTCGAAGCCCTCGCCGGACAGCGCCACATGATCGGCGCCATGCACCACGGTATCGACGCGGGCGTTGAAGCGGATTTCCACTGTGCCGGCATGCTCCGCCGCCAGCTTTGCCAGGATGATCCGCGAAAGCTTCCACTGCTCGGCCTGCAGCCGGTAGGGATGCGCCGTGTCGTCGCGCAGCACGCCCAGGTCGAACACCGCCCGCGCGCCATCCTCATGCCGGCGGATCTGCCAGGTCGGCGTGACCAGCCCCTGTTCGATCAGCGGCGCCGCCACGCCCAGGCTGTCCAGCATGTCGAGCGAGGGCGGGTGGAAGGTGGAGGCGCGCAGTTCCTCGCTGATATCCGCCCCGGCCTCCAGCACCAGGCTCGGCAGGCCGAGGGTCGCCAGCTTCAGCGCCAGCACCAGCCCCACCGGGCCGGCGCCGATGATGGCGATGCGGCGGTCATTCTCGGTCATGGAATCGGTCAGTCCCCTGGATCGGGGCGCATCTAATCCCGCAAGGCGCGCCGCAGCGAGTCCCGGATCGGCGAGACCAGGTAGCTCAGCGCACTGCGGACCTCGCCGAGCACGAAGATCTCGGTCGGCATGCCCGCGGTCAGCCGCAGCCCGGGCAGGCGCTCCATCTCGGTCGCCGCGATCTCGGCGCGGGCCAGGAAGAAGACCGCCCCCTGCGGATCGGTCTGCTGGTCCGCCGAGACATAGGTCAGCTCGCCCGCCAGCAGCGGCGTGGTGCGCTGGCGCAGCGCGGTCAGCCGGACGTTCACCGCCTGGCCGACGCGCAGCTGCTCCACATCGGTCGGCGCCACGCGCGCTTCCACCACCAGCCGGTCGTCCAGCGGCACCAGATCCAGCACCGGCTGGCCATCGGTGATGCTGCTGCCCGGCGTCACGAAGCGGATATCGGTGACGATGCCGGGCTCGGAGGCCACCATGTCGCGCCGCGCGCGGATGTTCTCGGCCGAGACCAGCCGCTGTTCCGCCTCCACCATCTGTTGCTGCGCGTCCTGCAATTCGCGGGCGATGTCCTGCGCGCGGGTCAGGCGCAGCGTGGCAAGCTCGGCCTCCGCCTGGGCGATGGCCTGGCGGAACTGCGCTTCCTGCGCCGCGAACAGGCCCATGTCGCCGCGCGCCTGCGCCTCCAGCCGCTCCAGTTCCCGCACCTCCCGAACCCGGGCGAAGCCCTGCTGGGCGAGCGGGCGCAGCCCTTGCAGGTCGGCGCGGACGGAGGCGGCGCGGGCGGCGGCGGCCTGGCGCTGCGCGCCGGCGGCCAGCAATTGCTCGCGCGGCACGGCAACGCGCCGCTCGAAGACCCGCATATTGCTGTCGAAGGCGTCCCACCGCGCGGTGAACAGCCGGACTTCCGCATTCAGCAGGGAGGCGAGCGCGGCATCGGCGCGGGCCGCCGCCACGATCTCATCGGGGACCGAGAAACGCCGCTGGTCCTGCTGTTCGGCACGCAACCGTGCGACCCGGGCGGTCAACAGACGGGCCTGGGCGCGCAGCTGCACGGCATTGGATTCGGCGGTGGTGGGATCCAGCCGCAGCAGCACCTGGCCGGCCTGCACGCGCTGGCCCTCGCGCACCAGCAATTCCTGCAGGATGCCGGGTTCCGACAGGATCATGGATTTGCGGCGGCCTTCCGCCACCAGCGACCCGCGCGCCACCACCGCGCGCTCGATCGGCGTGATCGCGGCCCAGAACAGCAGGCCGCCGAAGCCCAGCACCAGCAGCAGCAGGGAGGCCCGCATCACCCGCCGCACATCGGGGGTCGCGGCGGCGGCCTCGGCCTCGGCGAAGTTCAGCGCCATCGGGCGCGGCCCGGCCAGTCGCGCGGTCATGCTGCCGTCTCCTCCGCTGCGGGTGTCTCGGCACGCCAATGGCCGCCCGGCGCCAGCCGCAGCACCTGGTCCACATGCCCCGCCCAGAGCGCGGCCTCATGGCTGATCAGCAGGCAGGCGGCGCCCTCGGCGCGCGCGGCCAGCACGGCATCCCGAACCGCCTCCCGCCCCGCCTGGTCCAGCCCGGCCTCCGGCTCGTCCAGCGCCAGGAAACCGGGTGCGCCGTACAGGGCGCGCGCCAGGCCGATCATGCGGCGCTGGCCCATGGACAGGCCGCCGGTCGGGCCGGCTTCCGTGGCATAGCCCTGCGGCAGGCGGCCGATCATCTCATGCGCGCCGGCGAGGCGTGCCGCATCCACCACGCCGGCCGCATCCTCCGGCCCGAAGCGGCCGATATTCTGCAGGATGCTGCCATCCAGAAGCTGCACATCCTGCGGCAGGTAGCCGATGCGCGGGCCCATTGCCGCACGGTCGGCGAAATGGGTCGCCTGGCCATCCAGCAGCGCCTGGCCGCCCTCCGCCGGGGACAGGCCGAGCGCCAGCCGCAGCAGAGTGGATTTGCCCACGCCGTTCGGCCCCAGCACCAGCGTCACCGTGCCCGGCGGGCAGTACAGGGTGACATCGGCCAGCACCGGGTGCAGCCCGCCCGGCGGCGTCCAGCGCAGCTCCCGCAGCCACAGCCCGGGTGGCCCGGCGGGATCGGCGGGTTGCACCGCGGGCGCCGCGTGATCCCGGAACAGCTCCTGCAACCGCTGCCAGGCGAGGCTGGCAAAGGCCCATTCGCGCCAGGCCAGCACCATGCGCGCGATCGGCTGCGTCGCGGTGCCGGCCAGCATCATCGCGGCGATGATCGACCCCGGCGAGGCCTGGTTGCCCAGTGCCAGCACCACCCCCACCACCACCACGCCGCCCTGCGCCATGTAGGAGGCATATTCCGTCACCCCGCGCACCGCGCGGGCCCGGGCCTGGGCGCGATCGCCCTCCGCCAGGGCCGCCGCCTGGGCCGGCTCCCACCGCCGCACCACGGCGCCCAGCATGCCGAGCCCCTCCAGCATGTCCGACTGCCGCAGCCGGCCCTGCAACTCCCCGGCATTCTTCAACTGCCGTTCGGAGGCATTGCGCACCATCCCGCGCGTCGTGCGGTCCAGCACCAGCCCGAGCAGCCCCATCAGGATGCAGGCGGCACCGACCACCAGCGCATAGACCGGATGCAACAGGAACAGCACCACCAGCGCCACCGGCAGCGCCGTCATGTCGAACAGGTCCGCCAGGGTGTTGCCGCCAAGAAAGCGGCGCAGTTCCGACTGGTCCTGCAAGGCGGCCAGACCCGGCTGGCGGCTGCCCCGCAGCGCGCTGCGGACCGCGGCCTGCAACGCCTCCAGGCTCAGGCGGCGGGCCATGTCGTCGGACAGCGCGGAGAGCAGCGCCGCCCGCAGCGCCCGCAGCGCGCCGGCCATGCCGAGCGCGATGACGAAGGCGATCGACAGCACCAGGAGGGTGTCCAGGTTGTGGCCCTCGGTCATGCCATCGAAGATGTGCATGGTCAGCAGCGGCATGCCGAGCAGCGCCGCCTGCCGGGCGAAGGACATCGCCAGCACCAGCGCCAGCAGCCGCCGGAAGGCCGGGGCCTGCCGCAAGGCGACCCAGGCCTGCGCGACCTGCCCGCTCATGCCGCGCGCCCCGCCAGAGGTGCGGCCAGCAGCGGCGCGCCGGGCACGGGCACCACCTGCCCACCGCGCAAGTTCACCACCTGATGCGCCGCCGCCAGCAGCACGGGCCGGTGCGAGGTGAGCAGGATGCCGGTGCCGCGCGCCGCCAGGCTGCGCAGCAGCCGCACCAGCCTCTCCTCCCCGGCCGCATCGAGGAAGGCGGCGGGTTCATCCAGCACCAGCAGGCGCGGGTTGCCGTACAGCGCGCGGGCCAGCGCCACGCGCTGCCGCTGGCCGGCGGAAAGTGGACCCTCCGCGCGGGTCGGCGTGGCATAGCCGGCGGGCAGGGCGCAGATCAGCGCATGGGCATCGGCCAGCCGCGCGGCCTGCATCACCGCGGGCATGTCCGGCTGGGCGAGGCGGGCGATCGCTTCCGCCACCGTGCCATCGGTCAGCAGCGGGTCCTGCGGCAGGTAGCCGACATGGCGCGCGAAATCCTCTCGCGCCCATTGCCAGGTGGCCTGCCCATCCAGGAAGCAGCCGCCGGCGGAAGGGCGGATCATGCCGACGGCGATCCGCAGCAGGGTGGTCTTGCCCGCGCCCGCGGTGCCGGCCAGCGCGACGATCTGCCCCGGCGCCACCTCCAGCGACACGTCGCGCAGCAGGGCGCGGGGCGCGCCGCGATGGGCGAAGCTGACGCGTTCCAGCCGCAGCCGCGCCTCCCGGCAGGGGAAGGCGATGGCGGTATCGGCCGTGCGGTCCGGCCGCATCATCACCGAGAGCCGGCGCCAGGCGGCGATCGCCGCGCCCCATTCATGCGTGGCGCCCCCGATGCGGGCGAAGGGGGTGATGACCTGCCCGGTGATCAGCATGGCCAGCAGCATGCCGAAGCCGACATTGACCCCATTGGCCGCCAGCAGCGTGCCCACCACCAGCGCCCCGCCCGACCCGATGCCGTGGATGGTGGCCAGCCCCGCGCCGATCCAGCGTGCTCCGGCCTGCGCGCCGCGCAGCGCGGCGGCACCTTCCTGCATCCGCGCCTCCCACCGTGCGGCGAGCGGTGCGCGCAGGCCCATCGCCTCCACCGCCTCGGCGCAGCGCATCGCATCAGCGACCAGCCCCGCAGTGCGCGCCTGCGCCTCGTTGGAGGCCGCGACGGCGCGGCGCGTCAGCCGGTCCCCCAGCAGGGAAAGCCCGGCGGCGGCAAGGCAGCAGGCAAGCGCCCACAGGGTGAAGGCCCAGTGGAAGAACAGCAGCAGCAGGATCATCGTCGGCACCAGCACCGCATCGACCAGCCCTGTCAGCACCGGGCCGGTCAGGTTGCGGCGCAGTTCCTCCACATCGCGCAGCGACTGGCCGGCGGCGAGGTCGGCCCGCCCCGGCTGCTGCGCCGCCGCCAGCACCAGCGGCGCCGCCAGCCGCCGCGCCATGCGGTTGGAGACGGCGAGCAGCCCCAATTCCCGCAGCTGGTCCAGGCCGAGCAGCAGGCCGACGGCCAGGCAGAAGACGATGGCCAGCCCCGCCAGGGTCCAGGGATTGCCGGTGGGCAGCACCATCTGCCAGATCATCAGCTTGGCCGCGACCACGCCGAAGGTCGCGAGGCTGAGTGCCAGCCCGAGGGCCAGCGTCAGCCGCGCGGCGGAGGACACCTCCGCGCGCACCACCTCGATCACGTCCCGCCGATCCGGTTTCGCGGGCGCGGTCGGGTTGGGCAGCCGGCGGGCCTCTGCCATGCGGCCTACAGCGCCAGGACCAGCGCGAAGACCGTCAGCGCGCCGAGCCCGGTCGCCCCCAGCAACGCCATCAGCACCACCTGCCAGGTATCGAGCCCGGCCGGGCCGCTGGCGCGCGGCGCCGGCGCGGCGGCCTGGAGGCCGGCGAGGCGCTCATCCAGCCGTGCCACCCAGGCCTCCAGCACCGCCATGCGCTGCTCGACCTCGGCCGGCTCGGCGGTCAGCGGCGCGGCCATGGGCTGGTCCGGCGCCGGGCGCTGCGCCAGTTCCTGGACGCGGGATTCCAGCGCGCGCTGCCCGGAGATGAGCTGCTCGATCGCCTTGACGATCTGCGGGTGGTTCGGTGCCGGGCGGCCATCGCTGGGACCGGCGGCGGCGGCGGGCGCGCCGCGGCGGAACAGCGGCAACACGACCTCGCCACCCGCCGCGCCGCGCGCCATCACCACCAGGTCGGCGCGACGCTCCGCCCAGGCCGGGCGCAGCAGGAAGCGGAAGCCGTGGAAGGCATCGCCGATGCCGGCGCGGATCAGGTCTGCCCGGTGGCGGTCCGCGACGGAGGTGGCGACCACCGCGCCATCCAGCCGCAATTCCACCACCACCCGCTCGGTGGGCTGGGTGGGCTCGAAGGCCCAGCCATCGATCTGGTTGCCGGTGACCGAATCGACGAAGCCGCGGATGTCAGGGGTAGGCAAGGGTTCAGCCGACACGCGCACGCCCCCCAGCCCTCATGGCGCGCTTCAGCGGCGTCGCCGCGCCCAGCAGGCGGCGATACAGCGCCAGATGTTCCGCCGCGGCCTCCTCCATCCCATGTGGCGGCGTGATGTTGGCGGCGAGGCGGTCCCACAGCCCGGGCTCCTCCGCCGCGCGGCGCATCACGCGCGCCAGCCCGACCGCATCCCCCACCGGGAAATGCAGGCCATCGACGCCGTCGCGGACCGATTCGGCCATGCCGCCAACATCGCCGCAGATCACCGGGCGGCCGTGCCGGAAGGCTTCCTGCACCACCAGCGGCGCATTCTCCCACCAGATGGAGGGCATCACCACCCAGTCGACGCCCGCCATCCGCGCCGGCATGTCGCCCGCGCCATACAGCCCGTGGTGGCGTGCATCCGGTGCCGCCTCCAGCGCCGATGCGCGGTGCCGCCATGCAGCGCCAGATCATGCGCGATGCCCTGCTGGGTCAGCCGGGCGGAGGCGCCGAGCGCCACCAGGCTGCCCTTGAAGCGGTTGATGTGGCCGAAGAAGCCGAAACGGCGGCGCTGGCCATTGCTGGCGCGTGGCGGCGGCGCAACTGGACCGGCGGCGATGCCGTTCCGCATCACCTCGATCCGCCCGGCATCCCAGCCGGCGGCAATGAAGCGGTCGCGCAGAAAGTCCGACGGCGAGAGCAGCAGGTCCACGCCCGCCATGGCGCCGCGCATCGCAATCTCCCGCAGTACCAGGTCCGTGCTGCCGCGACCGGGGAAGCAGCGCTTGCAGCCATCGCCGGAAGGGCCGGCGCAGAGCCTTCCATCGGTGGTCAGCAACTGGCCCTCCTGCGGGCACAGCGCGAAGAAATCATGCAGCGTCACGATGATCTTCGCCTTCGGCACCACGCGGCGCACCAGGTCCAGCGTCTCGATGCCGAAATACAGCAGGTGGTGGAAGTGGATGACGTCCGGCTGGTAGTCGGTGACGAAGCTGGCCAGCTCCGCCAGGCCCCAGGCATCGACCTGCGACAGGTGGAAACGGTCGAAATGGCTGAGCCAGACCAGCATCTCATCCGGATGCCGGCCGATGGACTGGAACAGCGTGCCGGGGCGGCGTTCGCGGTGCTGGGCGGTGACGGCGCCGAGGAACAGCCCCTCAACCCCATGCCGGTCGCGCAGCGCACGGAACAGCCCACGCGCCACCACCTCGGTGCCGCCCGGCTGCAGGTCAGGATGATTATGGCAGAAGACGAGGAGGCGCATGGCTCCACAAAACTAAAGTAAAGCGGGTTGCGGTGACATCACCGATTCCCGGCGTTTAAAGGACTTCGCGATTCTTCAGGCCGCCGCGTGGGTTTCACCCATGCGGGGGAAATCCTCCATCAGCGTGGCGATGGTGGGCGCCCAGCGGCGGTGGTGCAGGCGGCGGTTGTAGGCGGCGGCGACGGTGCCGGCGTAGCCGCCGTGCTGGGCGATGGATTGCCGTTCGAAGTGGAACAGCTCCGCAGCCGGTTCGTACAGGATGCCGAAGCCGGCCTGGCGCAGACGCAGGCAGAGGTCGCTATCCTCGTAGTCGCCCACGATATAGTCGGCGGAGAAGCCGCCCACCTCGTCCCAGGCGGCGCGCGGCATCAGCATCGCCGCGCCGGTCACGCCCGGCACCTCCCGCGCCCGCGCGGCCGGCGGGTAGTGGCGCGGGAAACCCTTGAAGTAGTGGCAGTTGAACCAGTCATCACCAGGGCCGCGGGCGAAGTACAGCCCGGCATGCTGCAGCGAGCCATCGTCGAACATCAGCTTCGGCCCGACACAGCCGAGGCGCCGGTCCGCCACCAGCCGCGCCAGCATCGGCGCCAGCCAGCCGGGCCGGTCCGGCACCACATCCGAATTCAGCATCAGCAGCATCGGCGCCGTGGCCTCTGCCGCGCCGCTGTTGCAGGCGGTGGCGTAGCCGGCGTTGCGGCCATGCAGCACCAGCGTCACCGGCAGGCCAGTGAGGCCACAGATGCCGCGCAGCAGATGGTCGGCCTCGGCGCGCTGTTCCGGACTGTCCAGCACATAGATGATCTCGGCCTCCCGCAGCATCGGGTCGCGCGCGAAGGCCGAGATCTGGTGCCGGACGAAGCGAAGGTTGCGGTACAGCGGAATCACCAGGCTGACACTGGGCTTGGCCACCGCCCGGCCGATGCGGACCACCTCCGCCCCCAGCGGTTCGGCCACGGCGGCGCGGTGCAGGCGCTCCGCCGCCGGGGCAAGGCAGCGATCGAGCAGGGCCGGGCCGACATCGAGCGGATTGACGCCGCGCAGCACCGCCTCCCGCGCCTGGGCGGCGGGGATCAGGGCGGGGCCTGCAACGAGCTCGATCGCCTCGCCGGAGCCCAGCGCCAGTTCCAGCCGCCATTGGGCGACGGGGCCGGGGCCGGCATGCGGCACATGGGTGACGAAGCCGGGGCGAGGGTCCGTGGCACCGAAGGCAGCCTGCTCGAAGCGCTTCACCACATCGGGCCGGCTGACGCGAAACAGCGATTCGGGCGGGATCGGCGTGCCGCCGAAGGGGCCGCGGAGCGTCATGCCACGGGTCAGCCGTAGCGGATCGTGCAGCCAGCCGACCAGGAAGACGCCCCCCGCATGGTCCGAGATGGCACGATCGATCGCCGCGGCCACGGCGCTGGTGGGCTCGGCGGCGGATCGGGTGGGCGCCATGGCCAGCACCTGCGCATCCCGCAACTGGTCAGCGCACCAGGGTTCCGTGGTGTGGCGGCGCAGCGCCAGCAGCGCCTGGCGCAGCAGGGCACGCGGCGCGGGGGCGGTCTGGCGGGCCAGTTCCACCAGGTTGGGCGGCGCGGCGAAGCCCGTGGGCAGGCGCAGCGGCGGTCCTGCCGCACGCAGCAGCAAAGCACCGGCGGCACCAGGCGGCAGCGGGGCAAGGCCGCCATCGGGTTCCGCGACCCGTGCCAGCCCTTGCGCCGTCACCAGCCAGCCACCTGCATCAAGCTTCCAGAGCAACCGGCCGAGGCCCAGCCCCACCATCGGGCGCAGCGTGTCCGGCGCCGGGTGGATGCTGCCCTCCGCCAGGGCCACCAGATCCCGCGCCAGCGCGGCATCGGCGCCGGCGCGCAGCGGGCCGGCCGCCTTGCTGGCCAGCAGCGCCAGGAATCGGGGTTTGGCGGCGGCGGCGGCCAGCAGCGCCAGGGGGGCGGGCGGACCCAGGGGTAGCGAGGCCGCATCCGCTGTCTGCAGCGACACGCTCTGGCCCGGCGTTAGTCGCGCGAGAACAAGCGCGCGGCCATCGTCCAGTGGAAGTTGGGAGAGGGGGGGGAAGGGCGGTCCTTCTCCGGCGCGCAGAAGGATACCCTGGGGTCCCGCTGCGCCGACGGGAAGGATGACCGCGGCAACATCCGTGCCGAGCCAGGTCCAGGCGGGCAATGGCGCCGGATGGGGGACCGGCTGGCCGGAAATCTGGGCTGGCCCCATCTCGCGCCGTTCCGCCTGCATGCTGCGTGGCGGCCGCCCCTGGCAGGGCGGCCGGCCTTCAGACGATCTGGACGATGCTGCCGATATTGGCCGTCAGATCGGCGACCGTGATGCCGTCCAGCGTGATGGTGTCCGCGCCCAGCGTGATCACGGCATTGCCGGACCCGTCAGCCGAGACCAGCGGCAGCAGGTCGTTCGGGTCGCTGATGCCGGTCGCATTGATGTTGCTGGCGATCTGCAGCGTGTCCGTACCGACCTGGAAGCCGAGGATCAGGTCATGGCCGAAGCCATCGTCAAAATCGAAGGTATCGGCGCCGTTGCCGCCATCCATCGTATCATCGCCGGCGCCGCCCATGAGCAGATCCGCACCATTGCCACCGTCGAGGACGTCATCATCGGCGCCGCCCAGCAGGACGTCAGCACCGATGCCGCCATAGATCACATCGTCCCCGTCACCGCCGAGCAGGGTGTCGTCGCCGCCGCGGCCGTAGATGGTGTCGTTGCCGCCAAGGCCGGCGATGATTTGGTCGATGTTGCCCGCGGGTGCGTTCAGCAGCTCATCGGCGTCGCTGCCGGAGATCGATGCGAAACCAGACATGAAAGCCTCCGTAGAGGGATGGGAACCGGAGACGGCGCCCTCTTTTCTCTGATACGTATTAGGAACGAGACTGACCTGGAGTCAACTGATTTGGCAGCGCAGCATTTCAGTATCGATTTATCGCACTTCAGATAACCATCTGATAAATATACGAAAATGCCTGTTGTGTGCGTGAAGGTATCAGGTCGCTAAAAACTAAGACGGTCTCAATTGTCTTCAAATCGCCTCATGGCGTGATGGCGGCTTGATCCAAGGTTAATCTGACGGCCGCCTTCTCAACCCGCGGGCTTCCTGTCCGGACGATTGAGACGGTGTAGAGCTTTTCGCGCCCGTAAGGGGCGTTTTCCCACTTGATGGGAACATATCTCCGATTCGCGACGACCGTGAGATGTCGGCCTTTCAGATCGGGCTGACGGCCAGCTTGCGGCGGCGCGGCTGCGTGCTGACGGCAGGGCGCGGGGGCGGTGCGAGGTCCTGCAGCGCGATCCCCGGAACCTCCAGCCCCGCCGGGTCCGTCAAAGCCGCCGCCAGATCGGCTGGAAACCGCAGGCCGGCCGCCTGAAGGGCGCTGCGGCGCCAGACTGTCGCCCCCGGCGCGGCGCGGCCGGCTACCCGCGCAAAGGGCGCCTCGGGCGCGGCCAGCAGCGCTGCGACGGCACGGCGCAGGAAGCTGCCACCGGGCGCCAGATCCGGATCGCACAGCCACAGGAACTCGGCTTGGCTCGCCGCCAGCGCGGCGGTGGCTGTCGCGCTCCAACCCGCCGCGGAAGCGGGCACGCTACGGATGTCGCGCTGCCAGCGGGCAGCGGCCAAGGCCGCGCCTTCCGCCACGCGCGGATCGGTGGCCTGGTCCAGCACCACCACCTCCCGCACCGGCTGGTCCTGGCGGAAGACGGCATCCAGGCGGCTCTCCAGCATGAAGCCGCGGCCCTGGCCTGGGATCACCACGGCCAGATCCGGCAGATCGGGCAGCAGGGCGCTGCGCAGGCCGGCGGCGTAGCGGACGAAATCAAAGCGTTCGCGGGATGCGGCGCTGCGGCTCGCGCGCACCGCATCGGCCAGTGGCGCGGACAGCAGCCGGAACGCGGCCGCCGCCATTGCATCCACATCGCCCAGCGGCACGATGGCGCCGCCGAATTGCGCCGCAAGATCTGCCGCACCACCCGCCCCGGCGAAGGCCAGCACCGGCAGCCCCGCCACCAGCGCCTGCTGTGCCAGCAGCGGGAAGGGGGCTTCGCGTGCCGTCAGCGCCACCAGATCCGCCGCGTCGAGCAGCGTGCCGGGCTCCGCCATGTGCTCCACCACGCGCAGCCCAGCCTGCCGCGCCGCCGCCAATTCCGGTCCCAGCCAGATCCGCAGCGAAGGGTCCAGCGCGCCGACCCAGATGGCGCGCAGCCCGGGAAGCTGCGCCTGCAGGCGGCGAAACAATTGCACGAACAGGTCGAAGCCATGCCGCAGATCGCCCGGCCCGGCACCCACCAGCAGGCGGTCTTCGATGCCGAGGCCCATCTCCCGCCGCCCCGCCCGGCAGGCCGCAAGGTCGAGGCTGGCGGGGAAGGGCAGGCCAGGCTCCAGCACATGCAGCCGCGATCCGGCCAGCGCAGGCAGCTCCGCCAGCAGCGCATCTCGCACCGCCGGCGCCGGCAGCAGCGCGGCAGGGGCATGGCGCAGCGCGGCGCGCAGGCCGGAGAGCAGGTCGCGCGCGCGCAACTCGCCCGGCATTTCCTGGATCAGGATGGTTGTGGCGATGCCCCGCGCTTCGGCCAGCGCCGCGAGGCGGGCGGCGGCGGCGCTGGTCATCAACGCCTGGCGCAGCCCGTCCGCAGCGGCGGCGGAGAGCGCCGCCTCCGCCTGTTCCGTGCCGATCGCGACCGTCAGCGGGCCGAGCCGGCGATAGTCTTCTTCCAGCGCGCCGCCGGCCAGCAGCAGCACCTCCAGCCGCAGGCCGGAGGCGCGACGCAGCGCGGCGGCGGCGTCGATCAGCCGGCGTGTCGCCTCGCCATCCTCCGCATCGGCCGCCACCACCAGCAGGCCGGGGGCATCGGCCGCCGGCGTGCCGACCACGGCGCGGGCGGTCGCGTTCAGGAAGGCGCCGCCGTAATGCAGGTCGGGCTCCAGATAGGCGCCCTCGCACCATTCATTCCAGGCATTCACGCAGACGAAGGACTCGCCGAAGAAGGGCGCCTGCGCGGCGCGTTCCACCAGTTCGGACAGCCAGGCCTGGTAGGTGGCGGGCTTCGAGCCGTGGATGATGACGGTGTTCTGGCCCTGCTTGCGCGGGTCGTTGTCCCAGCCCGGCACGGCGCATTTGATCAGCGGGTAGTCGGGCGCCGGTTCATCGAGCGACGCGCGGACCACATCCTCATAGGCGAAGACGGTGCCGGTGAAGTCGGGGTCCAGGTAGTCCAGATGCGCGCTGATCGGCGTGCAGCGCTTCGCCAGCTTGTGCGGCGGGAATTCGATGGCGCCGTCGAAGCCGAACTCGGTCGGGTCGATGTCGTCGAAGGACTGGGTCATGACGAAGACCGGGTCCTCCCCATGCGAGTCGCGGAAGCGCTTGCGCCAGCCGGCGATGGTCTCCTCCGGCTCCGGGATCAGGCCGGCGCGATAGACCATCAGCACCGGGCGACCCTGGACGCGAATGTAGCGCGGGTCCGCGAAGTGGCGTGCCAGTTCCGCCACCAGGTCCGGCTCATCCTCCGCGCGGTAGTCCTGGCCCATCAGGATGTCGTGCTCGGCGCCGTCCCAGCGCCGCGTCCAGTTCTCATTCGCCCACATCAGGGCGAAGGGCATGTCGAGGCTGCGATCGGCGAGGAAGGCATCGACCGGCTTTTCCAGCAGGCGATGGCCGTTGAAGCTGTACCAGTAGAAGATCCAGCCATGCACGCCGCCGCGCCGGGCCATCTCGATCTGCCGGCGCATCACGGACATGTCGGTCAGCGCGTAGGGGCCGAGGTCGCGCGGCACGCGGGGCTGGTAGTGGCCGGCGAAGCGCGGCAGGGCGCGCGGCAGATTGGTCCATTCGGTGAAGCCACGGCCCCACCAGGCGTCATTCTCGGCAATTGCGTGGAACTGCGGCAGATAATAGGCCAGCACCTTGGCGCGCGGGCGGGCGCCATCGGGCAGCGGCTGGACTTCCTCGAATTCTTCCGCCGGGCGGGTGTTGCGGCGCACCTCGCGCGGGATGGTCGGGGTTTCCTGCGGCATGCGCGGATGCACGCCGGGCTCGTGCCGGTGGCGCAGCCAGTGCAGCAGCGGCGCCTCCGTGATGCGGCCGCCCATGTGGCGCTGCACATAGTAGCGCGTGTCGAAATCCGGCCCCGGCTCGCGGTCTTCCTGCCAGCCCATCGTGACGTAATGCTGGTAGGCATCGGCGCCGGCGCGGGCGACGTCGCGATAGGTGGAGAGGTAGAACTCCGCATCGAACTCCGGAATCGGGCTGGCGCCGTGGTCCCGGTGCCGCAGGAAATGCGCCAGCGCGCCATCCTCGGGCGCCAGGCCGTGGCGGGCGCGATACCAGGCGATATTGAAATGCGGACCGGGCGCGCGCCCCTCGGCATCGCCATGGCGGATGAAGTGCAGCACCGGGTCGATGCCCGCCTCCCGCACATCGGCATGATTCGCCAGGTACCAGATGGGGTCGAGGTAGAAACAGGGCGCGCGGCCCTGCGCCCAGCCACGCTCGAGGAAATGGCCCAGCGGATCTTCCCCGCCATGCGCCACATCGGCGTTGTGCGCGACATACCAGGTGGCGTCGAAGACGCCGCTCTGTGCGACGACCTGCCGATCCTGGGCCCGGCTATCCTCGCCGTCGGTCATCACGTTTCGTCGCGCGCCAGCAGCGTTTCGAGGTAGGTGCCATAGCCGCTGTTGCGCAGCGGCGCGGCCAGGGCGCGCAGTTGGTCGCCATCGATGAAGCCCATGCGCCAGGCCACTTCCTCCGGCGCCGCCACCTTCTGGCCGGTGCGCTTCTCGATCGCACGGACGAATTCGCCGGCCTCCAGCAGGCTGTCATGCGTGCCGGTATCGAGCCAGGCATAGCCGCGGCCAAGGCGCACCACGCGCAGCGAGCCTTCCTCCAGGTAGATGCGGTTGAGGTCGGTGATCTCGAGTTCGCCGCGCGGCGAGGGGGCCAGCGCGCGGGCCAGCGCGGCGGCGCGGCCATCGTAGAAGTACAGCCCCGTCACCGCCCAGTCGGAGCGCGGCAGGGTGGGCTTTTCCTCGATGGTCAGGGCGCGGCTCTCGCCATCGAATTCCACCACGCCGTAGCGGTGCGGATCGGCGACGCGATAGGCGAAGACGGTGGCGCCCTGCTGCGCCGCATTCTCCTTCGCCTGCAGCAGCCGTGCTTCCAGGTCGTGCCCGTGGAACAGGTTGTCACCCAGCACCAGGGCGGAGGGTTCGCCGGCCAGGAAGTCCTCGGCCAGGACGAAGGCATGGGCGATGCCGCGCGGCTTGTCCTGCTCGGCATATTCCAGCTTCAGGCCCCAGCGCGCGCCATCGCCCAGCAGGCGCTGGAACAGCGGCAGGTCGTGCGGGGTGGAGATGATCATGATCTCCCGGATGCCGGCCAGCATCAGCACCGAGAGCGGGTAGTAGACCATCGGCTTGTCGAAGACCGGCAGAAGCTGCTTCGAGACCGCGAGGGTCGCCGGATGCAGGCGGGTGCCCGATCCGCCTGCCAGGACAATGCCCTTCATACCGAATTCTCCTTGGCCGGCGCGACCGGCGTAGTTCCCAGCAGCATATCCAGGCACCGCGCCAGGGATTGGCGCCAATCCGCGGGCGTGATGCCGTGCACCAGCCCAATCCTGCTGCAATCCAGCCGTCCATCCGCCGGGCGCGCCGCGCGGGTCGGGTAGTCCGCCGTGGCGATGCCGGTCAGCCGCGGCGATTTGCGCCCACGCTGCGCGGCCTGGGCGAGGATCTCGGCGGTGAAGCCGTGCCAGGTGGTGTGGGGCGCGCCGGTCAGGTGGAACAGCCCGAATGCCTCCGCACCCGCCCCGGCGTCCAGCAGGCGCGGCGCCATCACGGCAACCGCATCGGCCAGGTCCGCCGCGAAGGTCGGCGCGCCATGCTGGTCGGCGACCACGCGCAGCTCCTCCCGCTCCGCCGCCAGGCGCAGCATGGTCTTCACGAAATTGGCGCCATCCGGGCTGCACACCCAGGCGGTTCGCAGCACCACGCTGCGCGGATTGGCCGCCAGCACCGCGCGTTCCCCGGCCTCCTTGCTGCGGCCATAGACGCCGAGCGGCGACGGCGCATCGGTTTCGAGATAGGGCGCGCCCTTGCGGCCGTCGAAGACATAGTCGGTGGAGAAATGCACGAAGGGCGCGCCGGCAGCGGCGGCGGCGGCGGCCAGCCGCGCGGCGCCGTCACAATTTACCGCGAAGGCCAGCGCCTCCTGGTCCTCCGCCTTGTCGACGGCGGTGTAGGCCGCGGCGTTGACCACCAGCTCGGGCCGCGCCCGGGCCATCGCGGCCGCGATGGAGGCATCATCCGTCAGGTCCAGTTCCGGCGGTTCCAGCGCCAGCACGTCATGGCCCGCCAGGCGCGCCACCAGCGCGCGCGCCACCTGGCCTTCGCGGCCCGCGACCAGCACGCGCATCAGAAGGCGGGCCCGAGATCGGCGAGCAGCGGCGCGCGGCGGTCCTTGTCGGAGAGTGTCGCATCCGCCGCCGCCACGCCCCAGTCGATGCCGAGCGCCGGGTCGTTCCAGGCCAGCGAACGGTCGCATTCGGGCGCATAGAGTGCGGTGACCTTGTAGGCCACCTCCGTCTCCGGCGCGCGCGTCACGAAGCCATGCGCGAAGCCTGGCGGCACCCAGAGCATCTGTCCGTCCCCGGCGGTCAACTCCACCGCCACATGCCGGCCGAAGCTGGGCGAGGCCGCGCGCAGATCCACCGCGACATCAAGGATGCGGCCGCGCAGAACCCGGACCAGCTTGCCCTGCGCATGCGGGTGAAGCTGAAAATGAAGGCCGCGCACCGTGCCGGCGGCGACGGACAGGGATTGATTGTCCTGCACGAACTCATCCGGGATGCCGATGGCGGCGAAGTCGCGGCGGGAGTAGGTCTCGACAAAGGCGCCGCGCGCATCTGCGAAGACCCGCAGCGTGAGCAGCAGCGGTCCGTGGATGCCCAGGCTCTGCGCCTCGACATTTCCCGACCGGCGGATTTCAGCAGCTTGCGGCCCGGCCTCGTCCGGCATTCCCATCCAGCTCCTCGCATCCGCGCGTATCAAGGGTTGTCGCACATCCAGAATAACATCGTCGCTGCGTGCCAAAAAAGAGAATGTTGGAACATCAGCATCGGCAAATCATTAACGAGAGCACGCGCCTTCCTAATACAAGCGCGCTCCGGCGGGAAGGTCGCGCGGAGCATGGCGCAGTGGCCTCAGGCCACCTCAGGCTCCGGTTCTCCCCCCGCTGCCAGTTTTTCCACCATGTCGAGTTGTCGTGGCAGGCATTGGGTCCGCAAATCGTAGCGGGTGATGATGTCCGCGCGGCCCTGCGCGGCCAGGCCGGCATGACGCTCGGGCTCCGCCAGCACCTTCAGCACCGTCTGCGCCAGCCGGTCCGGCTCGAAGAAGGGCACCAGCAGGCCATTGCGCCCGTGCTGCACCACTTCCGTCACCGGTGCGGTGTCGGAGCCGACGACCAGGGCGCCGCAGGCCATGGCCTCCAGCATCGACCAGGACAGCACGAATGGATAGGTCAGGTAGACATGGGCCCGCGTCACGCGGAACAGGTCGTGCAGCGAATCATGCGGGATGCGGCCGGTGAAATGAATGCGGCTGAGGTCGAGCCGCTCGCCCATCTCCGCCAGCAGTTTCGCCTTCCAGTTCTCCGCGCCTACGGGTTTGCGGCCGTAGGAAATCTCGTTGCCGCCGACGATCACGGTGTGCAGCTCAGGCCGCTCATGTTGCAGCCGGGGCAGGGCCTGAAGAAAGCTGGGGAAGCCGCGATAGGGTTCCAGGTTGCGCGCAACATAGGAGATCACCTCATCCCCGCGGCGGAATTCGCGGCCTTCGGGGGTGCGGAACACCGCCTGCGGGTCGGGCGCGCAGCGTTCGGTGTCCACCCCCTCATGCAGGCAGGAAATGCGGCGCCGCGCCCAATCCGGGTAGCGCGACCACTGCCAGCGGGTGGGGCTGATTCCCCAGTCGGCGGATTGCAGGGAAATGAGCTGCGTCGCGTTCAGCACCCGGATGCGCGCGGCATCATCGAGGCCCACCGGCTGCGCCGGGTCGAAGCCCAGGTCCTGGCCGATCGAGTTATAGTAGAATTCCCAGTAGTACAGTGTGCGCGCCTGCGGGAAGACGTCCTTCAGGAACAGCCCCTCGCCCCAGCCGGGGTGGCAGACGATGATATCCGGCCGCAGCCCCTGGTCGCGCAGCTGCACCAGCTTGTTCGCCAGGTGCTGGCCGCGGCGCGTGGCGGCCTCCAGCGATCGCAGGTAGCGGTGCGTCTGCTCTCCCGCGCCCTTTGGTGTGCCATAGGCGACGTAGTTCACGCCCGGCGCGCTGTAGCCCGGCTTTTCCCCCACCGCCCAGACCCTCACCCCCTGCCGCTGTGCGAGTGCGGGGGCAAGGTGGGCGTATTGGCCGGGGAAGTTCTGGTGGATGAACATCGCCTGCAACGGGCGGCGCGGCAGCAACAGGGCCATCATCTCTCCAGCGGGCCGGGGCCGCGAAACTGTGGGGTGGGGCCGTCGCGGTCAAGCCGGTACGCTTGCGGTCCGGTAACCCCGTCGGGCGGGCGGCGGGCTGTTCGGGCCGTGGCGCGGGTGGCAAATTGGCGGATATCGCGATCGCAGGGGAAGAAACGGCCATGGCCGCTGACGAGAAGAATGGTACCCGCAAGCGGCCGGAGGAGCTGCGGAGCCATCGCTGGTTCGGCGTGGATGACCTGCGCGCCTTCGGCCACCGGTCCCGCATGCTGCAGATGGGTTTTTCCGAGTCGGATTTCCGCGGCAAGCCGGTGATCGGCATCATCAACACCTGGTCCGAGCTCAGCCCCTGCCATTTCCATTTCCGCACCCGGGCGGAGGAGGTGAAGCGCGGCGTCTGGCAGGCGGGCGGCTTCCCGGTGGAGTTGCCAGCGCATCCGGTGACCGAGCAGTACATGAAGCCGACCAGCATGCTCTACCGCAACATGCTGGCGATGGAGACGGAGGAACTGGCCCGCAGCCAGCCCTGCGACGGGTTGGTGCTGCTGGGCGGCTGCGACAAGACGCCGCCGGGGCTGGTGATGGGCGCGCTTTCCGCGGGCCTGCCCTTCATCTTCGTCCCGGCCGGGCCGATGAACAGCGGCAGCTGGCGCGGCAAGACGCTGGGCTCCGGCTCCGATGCCTGGAAATACCATGCCGAACTGCGCGCCGGCACCATCACGCCCGCGCAATGGAAGGACATGGAGGGCGGCATGGCGCGCTCCTTCGGCACCTGCATGACCGCGGGCACGGCGGCCACCATGATGCTGGCGGTGGAGGCGATGGGCCTGACCCTGCCGGGTGCTTCCTCCATCCCCGCCGCCGACAGCGCGCATCCCCGCATGGCGACCGATTCGGGAAAGCGGATCGTCGACATGGTCTGGGGCGACGAGACGCCTGCAAAACTTCTCAGCCAGGGCAGCATCGACAATGCGGTGGCGGCGACCATGGCCTTTGGCGGATCGACCAACGCCATCATCCACATCATCGCCATGGCGCGCCGCGCCGGGCTGGAGCTGGACCTCGAGCGGTTCGACGCAATCAGCCGCCGGGTGCCGCTGATCGCCAATCTGCGCCCCAACGGCGACACCTGGCTGATGGCGGATTTCTTCTTCGCGGGTGGGTCGCGCGCCTTCCTCAACCGGCTTTCGCCGCATCTGGACCTTTCTGCGAAGACGGTCTCCGGCGCGACGCTGGGGCAGGACATCGGCGATGCGGATGTGTTCAACGACGACATCATCCGCCCGCTCGACAACCCTTTGCAGGCCGAAGGCGGGCTGGCCGTGCTGAAGGGCTCGCTCGCGCCGCGCGGCGCCGTCATCAAGACCAGCGCGGCCGATCCGCGGCTGCTGAGCCACACCGGCCCGGCGGTGGTGTTCGAGAACTACGCCGACCTGAAGAAGCGCCTCGACGACCCGGACCTCGATGTCACGGCGGACAGCGTGCTGGTGATGAAGTCCGGCGGCCCGCAGGGCGGCCCCGGCATGCCGGAATGGGGCATGATGCCGATCCCCCAGAAACTGCTGAAGCAGGGCGTGCGCGACATGGTGCGGCTGTCCGACAGCCGCATGTCCGGCACCAGCTACGGCACCTGCGTGCTGCATGTGGCGCCCGAGAGCCATGTCGGCGGCCCGCTGGCGCTCGTGCAGGATGGCGATCTGATCCGCCTCGACGTGCCGAACCGCAAGCTCGACCTGCTGGTGGATGAGGCCGAGATGGCGCGCCGCCAGGCTGCCTGGGTCGCGCCCACCCGCCGCTACGCGCGCGGCTGGACCTCGATGTACCTGGACCAGGTGACGCAGGCGGATGAGGGCTGCGACCTGCGCTTCCTGGAGGCGGGGGCCGCGACGCCGGAGCCCGACATCTACTGAACGCCCGCGCCCTCGATGCTCACGCCGCGCCACTGGCATGCGCCGTGAGCACCATGCGCGGATTCTCCCGCAAGGCCAGGCGGGCCAGCAGGGACAGCGCCGCGGAGTAGTAGTCGGGCGCGCTGTCCACACCGGGCAGCGGCCGGGTGATGGCGCGGTTCAGCCCGCTCGCGGTGGTCACATCCGCCACGGCCTCAATCCCCGACGGCGCGGCATAGGGGGCAAGTTGACCGTTGCGGAGGTCCGTCCAGGCCGGGCGGCTGGCCATCCAGGGGTCGTTCCAGAACTGCGTCGCGGCGCGCAGGGATGGTTCCGTGGTCAGCCCGGCCCAGGCCAGGTGCAGCGGCACCCGCACCGCATCGAAGGAAAAGCGCGCCGGCCAACCCTGGGCCGGCTGCATCGCGCCGGCGGCGCGGCCGCGGCCGAGCTCCACCCAATCCGCCGGCAGGCCCCAGCGGCCGTAGCGCATGCCGCGCATCATCTGCAGACCGTCATCCATCAGCCGGCCCCAGGCACGGTCCGGCACCGCGCGGCCCAGCGCGGCCAAGGCGGGGAAGGCGTAGTAGGATGGGTTCACCACCACGCGGTCGGCGTGCAGGAAGCCGAAGGCACCCGGCAGCAGCACGGTGCGGCCCTCCACCTCCAGCACCAGCTTCTGCAGGATGGTCTGCGCCATGCGCTGGCCATCCCTGCGCCAGGCGGGCTCCATCCAGCGATCGGCGGCGCGCAGCAGCGCCCAGGCGATGTAGAGGTCGCCATCGGTCGCATTGTTGGCATCCTCAACCGGGTTTGGCGCCTGGGGCCGGAAGCGCCAGGCATACAGGCCATCGGCGCGGCGCAGATGGGTGCGCGCCCAGTGATAGGCGCGCTCGAAGGCCGGCCGATCCTCGAAGGCTTCGGCGAACAGCATGGCGTAGCCCTGGCCTTCACTGTGCGAGATGCCGCCATTGCCGGTGTCCACCACGCGGCCTTCCGGCGTCATGAAGCGGTCGCGGAACGTGCGCCATTGGGCGGCCGGGTCGTCCCGCGTGGAGATCACCGTGTTTGGCGCCCAGGATTCGCCGCAGGCGGGGGTCAGCACCAGCGCGGCGGTGGCGGCGGCCAGCAGGCTGCGGCGGGCCAGGGGCGTCAGTTGGATCCGACCCTCATGGGTTTCGGCGGCATCCGGCAGCATCGGCGATTCGGCGAGCATCGGGTTGTCTCCAGTCAAGGCTGCGGCTGGCCGGTCCGGGTTCCGGGAGGAACCAGGCCGGGTGGCTTGCATCAGGCGAGGCGAGGCGAGGGGCGGGTGCGGCTCAGTGGCTGCGGATCAGCAGCCGGGCGCGCAGGCCGCCCTCGGGCAGGGTCCAGACATCCAGGCGCCCGCCCTGAAGCGCGACCAGGCGCCGGGCAATGGCGATCGGCAGGCGGGATTCCGCCGGCGATCGCGCCACCGGCGTGGTGCCGGTGCCGACTTCGGATGCGCCGGCGGGCTGGCCGGCCTCGGCTGGGCGGATCACCAGGTCGAGCCGGGCCTGGCCGGCGCCGGCGTCGATCGAAAGCTCGGCCGCCCCGGCGGCGACCGGCAGTTCCGCCGTCCCGGCGGCGATCCGCGGTTCCGCCGTCCCGGCGGCGATCCGCGGTTCCGCCGTCCCGGCGGCTGGGCGCGCGCCCACGGCAACCCAGCCCAGCAGCGCCATGGCCCGCACCAGGCGCGTGGTATCCAGCCGGAAGGCCGGGTCGGCATCCGGCTGGAGGATGATCCGCCGGCCACAGCGCAGCCCGAGCGTCGAAAGCCGGACCGCCACGGCGCCGAGCAGCCCATGGGCGGAAATCGGCGCCGGCTCCGGCCTGGCGGTGCCGGCCTCCAGCGCCGCGATGTCCATCAGGTCGTCCAGCAGGGCGAGCAGCCGGCGCGGTTCCGCGGCGATCGCATCCACCCGCGGCGCGGCGCGCAGCAGGTCGCCGAGCGGGCCGCGCAGGTCGTGGGCAATGGTCTCGATGCCATTGCCCGCGGCATCGAGGCGCTGCGCCAGGATGTTCAGCAGGGCCTCCGCCGCAAGGGCAGGGCCCGTCGTCGGTCCGGCGGAGCGCGACGGCTCCGCCGGCAGCGTCCAGGCCGGGTTGCGGGCGCGGTGGGGGCTTGCGGGCGCGGTCGCGGGGATCGGCCGCAGGCCGTCCTGCGCGGTGGGGCGCCGGGTCCAGGCGACCGGGGTGAACAGCGTGCCGGTGGGGCGTGTGGGCGGCCAGGACCTGGCCGCCAAGACGTCGCCGCCGGCGTCCGGAACGGCACCGGGCACTGCGCCTTGAGCCGTATCCGAAGCCTTCGCCGCGCCCCGGCGCAGCGTGGCGCGGGCCAGCGCATCCTGCACCATCCGCGCCAGGTCCGCGCCATGCATCGGCTTCTGCAGAACGCCGAAGGCGCCGATCCGGGCGGCGGCCATCCCCTGGGCTGCGGAGGCGTAGCCGGTGATCAGCACCACCTCCAGCGCCTCCGCCTCCGCCCTGCCGCGCAACGCGGCCTCGGCCAAAGCGAGGCCGTCCATCACCGGCATGCGGATGTCGCTGACCAGGGTTGCGATGTCCTGCCGGCCGCGCAGCACGCTGAGCGCTGCCTCCGCGGAACCGGCGGCCAGCACGTTCAGGCCGCGCCGGGCGAGAATGGCGGAGAGTTCCTCCAGCACCGCGATCTCGTCATCCACCACCAGCACGCCGAAACGGCTGGCGGGGTCGGTGAAGCTCTGGTGGCGGCGGTCGAGGCGCAGCCCCTTGGCCGGGCGGGTGTGGGCGCTGCCAAGGCCGATCGGCATGTTCATGGGTGGCGGCTCCGTCTTTCTGGGTAGGACGGTGGCCGGTGAACCGGTCCGCCCCGTGAAGGCGGAGGAATGAATGGAAGGTTAACGCGTCGTCGTGTTGTCGCGTTTGGTGTTAAGAAATCTCTCTTTGACTGAGACGAACGCTCGACGTCGCCGCGCGTCCTCGGGTAAACCGACTTGTCGGGGAACGTCTCCATTTGCGGAGACAGGCCCCGGTCCGGGAGACAAAGCATGACGTTGCGGACGATTGCCGCCCGCCCGGGGGCTGCTTTGGCAGAGCGGGATGAGGAGGCGAGCCTGCCCGGCCAGGCACCCCTGCCGCTGGTCCTGCTGGCGGATGACGAGCGCGAGCTGACCGATGAGATGGCGGCCTATCTCGCGCGGTATGGCCTGCGGACGGTGGTGGCCAATTCCTTCGCCGCCGCCCTGGCCATCGTCGAGACACAGCGCCTCGATGCCATCATCCTGGATCAGCGCCTGGGTCCGGTGGACACGCTGCCGCATCTGCCGGAGCTGCGCGCCCGGACCGATGCGCCGATCCTGATCGTCACCGGCAACCGGGAGGAGACGGACCGCGTGCTGGGGTTGGAACTGGGAGCCGATGATTTCCTGGTGAAGCCGGTTTCTGGCCGCGAATTGGTGGCGCGGCTGCGCGCCCGCATCCGCCGGCCCGGCAAGCTGGCCGCCGCCACACCGCAGCGACGCGATCGCTGGCGCCTGCAGGCGGTGGAGCGCCGGGTCATGCGCCCGGATGGCAGCCTGCTGGATCTGACGGGGGCGGAATTCGACCTGCTCGCCGCCCTGGCCGCCAGCCCCGGAGAAGTGCAGACGCGGGAGGCGCTGACCCTGCAGGTGTTCCGGCGCGCCTGGCGGCCCGGCGACCGGGCGGTGGACAACGCGGTGTTGCACCTGCGCCAGAAACTGGCCCCCGACCTGGGCGAGCGCTGCATCATCACGATCCGCCAGGTGGGCTACGTTTTCATCGGATTTCCACATTCCTGAGAGAAAGCGTCAAAATAATTTCGCCGCGTGTGGCCGCCGCCGACGCAAGCGGCATGTCTCCTTTTTCAGAGAAACCAGGCAAAAATAGTTTCGATTCCACCTGGCGCAGGCGGGGCGCCACAGCTTCCCGGCGTCTTCAGCCTGCCCACTGCACGCGCTGACACAACAGGCTCCATCAACGGCGCGGCACGATTGCTGCGGCCAGGCAGCGCTCGCCGGATGTGAGGCGGGGGCGCGGGGCGATTCGGCTCCAGGGGCGGAACGTCGCTGCCGGCCAGGCGTTTCGATCGCTCGACCACGGGGACCATGATGGCGGACGGACAGGGCGGCGCGACGGATCAGCCCCAGGGGCTCCACGGCACGGGCCTGGCGGCCGGCCCGGCCGTGCGGCACACGACGGAACGGGACGTTCATTGGTGGCGGGATGCCGTCATCTACCAGCTCCACCCCAAATCCTTCATGGATGGCAATGATGACGGCATCGGCGATTTCGCCGGGCTGATCGCGCGGCTGGACCATGTGGCGGGCCTCGGCGCGGATGCGATCTGGCTGCTGCCCTTCTACCCCTCGCCCCGCCGCGACGATGGCTACGACATTGCCGAATACACCGATGTGCACGCCGACTACGGCAAGCTGTCGGATTTCCGGCGCCTGGTGCGGGAGGCCCATAACCGCGGCCTCAAGGTCATCACCGAACTCGTGGTCAACCACACCAGCGACGCACACCCCTGGTTCCAGCGCGCCCGCCACGCCCCGCCGCGAACCTGGCAGCGCGACTTCTACGTCTGGTCGGACGACCCGACCCGCCATGAGGGGACGCCCATCATCTTCATGGACACCGAGAAGTCCAACTGGACCTGGGATCCGCTGGCCAAGTCCCACTACTGGCATCGCTTCTACAGCCACCAGCCGGATCTGAACTTCGACAACCCCCGCGTGCTGGAGGCCGTGCTGCGCATCATGCGCTTCTGGCTGGACATGGGGGTGGACGGTCTGCGGCTGGACGCCGTGCCCTACCTGGTCGAGCGCGACGGTACCAGCAACGAGGGCCTGCCCGAGACCCACGCCATCCTGAAGCGCATGCGCGCCGCGCTGGATGACCGCTACGACAACCGCATGCTGCTGGCGGAGGCGAACCAGTGGCCGGAGGATGTGCAGGCCTATTTCGGCGATGGCGACGAATGCCACATGTGCTTCCACTTCCCGCTGATGCCGCGGATGTACATGTCCGTCGCCCAGGAAGACCGCTTCCCGATCACCGACATCCTGCGCCAGACGCCGAAGATCCCGGAGGGCTGCCAATGGGCCGTCTTCCTGCGGAACCATGACGAACTCACCCTCGCCATGGTGACGGATTCGGAGCGCGACGCGCTGTGGTCGGTCTACGCCGCGGATCGCGGCGCGCGCATCAACCTCGGCATCCGCCGGCGCCTGTCGCCGCTGATGGAGAATGACCGCCGGCGGATCGAGCTGATGAACGGGCTGCTGCTGTCGATGCCAGGCACTCCCGTGATCTACTACGGCGACGAGATCGGCATGGGGGACAATCTGTCCCTGCATGACCGCGACGGCGTGCGGACGCCCATGCAATGGTCGCCGGACCGCAATGGCGGTTTCTCCCGCGCCGATGCCGCGGCGCTGGTGCTGCCGGTGATCCAGGACCCAAGCTACGGCTACCAGAGCCTCAACGTGGAGGCCCAGGCGCGCGACAGCCACAGCCTGCTGAACTGGACGCGCCGCATCCTGGCGGTGCGCCGCCGCTCGCGCGCCTTCGGGCGCGGCACCATGCGGCTGCTGTTTCCGGGTAATCGCAAGGTGCTGGCCTATCTGCGCGAGCATGAGGGCGATGTGGTGCTGTGCGTGTTCAACCTGTCCCGCGCCGCGCAGGCGGTGGAACTCGACCTGCCCGGCCTGCAGGGGCGCGTGCCGGTGGAGATGCTGGGCGGCACGCCGTTTCCGCCGGTCGGCACCGGCGCCTATCCGATGACCCTGCCGCCCTATGCCTTCCTGTGGTTCCTGCTGGCCGAGCATGCGCAGCTGCCGCCCTGGCACAACCCGCCGCCGGCGCCGCTGCCGGAGCTTCGCACCCTGGTGGCGCCGACCGATATGCGGGCCGGCGGCGCCCAGGCGCTGCTGGATGAGGCAAGGCGCGTGCTGGAGCGGGAGGTGCTGCCCGCATGGCTGCGCCGCCGCCGCTGGTTCGGTCAGCAGGCGGACCAGGCCGAGACCGAGCCCCCCCGCTTCGCCTATGCCGCGCCGTTCCACACCGACCCGCTGATGATGCTGGCCGAGATCGAGACGCCGGACGGCACCCGCTGGTCCCTGCCGCTGGCCCGTGTGCCGATGGAGGAGGAAGGCCTGGCCGTTGGTCAGCTCGCCGTAGCGCGGCTGCGCCAGGGGGCGCGGGTCGGGCTGCTGACGGATGGCATGGCCGTCGATGGCTTCGTCCGCGCCGTGCTGGCGGCCTGCCGCGCGGGCAGCACGATCGATACGCCGGAGGGCAGGCTGCACTTCACGGCGACTGCGGCGCTGCATGATATCAGGCTGCCGGAACCGCCGGAGGTGCGGCGGCTTGGCATCGAGCAGACGAACTCCCTGGTGATCATCGGGGAGAGGGTGGTCCTGAAGCTGTTCCGCCGCGTGCTGGCCGGCTGCCACCCGGATGGCGAGATGTCCCGCCACCTGACCGCCTGCGGCTATACCGGCACCCCGGCTTTGCTGGGAGAGGTGGTGCGCGTGGATGCGGATGGCGTGCCGCACACGCTGATGATGCTGAAGGCCTTCAGCGAGAACCAGGGCGATGCTTGGAGCTGGACGCTGGATTGGCTGGCCCGCACGGTGGACGATGCCGCGCTGACGGAGGCCGAGCCGGATGATCCGCTGGCCGGCTACCTGCCCCTGGCCGCGGCGATCGGCCGGCGCCTGGCGCAGCTGCACCTGGTGCTCGCCCGGCCCTCGGAGACCGCCGGTTTCGCACCGGAGACCGCCGATGAGGCGATGGTCGACGCATGGGTCGGTCAGGCCGAGACCGCGCTCGCCGATGCCTTCGAGCAGATTGCCCGCCCGGGGCTGGTCGGCGAACCGGGGCTGCTGGCAGCGTGGCTGCTCCGGCATCGGGATGCGGTGCTGGCCGCGCTGCGCGCCGGCAAGCCGGATCCGGCACATCTGGCCGCCACCCGCATCCATGGCGACTTCCATCTCGGCCAGGTGCTGGTCGCGCCCGGCGATGCCGTGATCCTGGACTTCGAGGCGAAGCGGACGCGGGCGCTGGATGCCAAGCGGGCCAAAGGCAGCCCGCTGCGCGATGTGGCGGGCCTGCTCCACAGCATGGACCATGCCGCCGCGGTGGCCGCCGCGACGGAGGAGTCCGCCAGCGCCACCGCGGCGTCGACGCCGCGCCGGGCGCTGCTGATCGCGCGGTGGCGGGAGGCGGCGGAGGCGGCGTTCCTCGCCGCCTACAACACCACATGGGCGGCCGAGCCGGGGCGGCTGCCGCCGGGTGCGGCCGCGGCGCTCGACCTTTTCCTGCTGGAGCGCGCCGCCTTCGAGGTGAGCTACGAGATCGCCAACCGCCCGGAGTGGCTGCCGGTGCCGCTGCGCGGCCTGGTGAAGATCGCCGCGCGCCTGATTGGCCAGGCGCCGCCCGAGGCCGTGTAGCCGTCAGGCCCGGGAATTGCTTACTCTCGGGCCATGATCGCATCGGCCATTGGTTTCGTTCTGAACGGGCGGCAGGTCAGCCTGCCGCCCGGAACCTCGCCCACCACCTCGCTGCTCGATTGGCTGCGCGGCCCGGCGGCATTGCCAGGCACCAAGGAAGGCTGCGCGGAGGGGGATTGCGGCGCCTGCACCGTGGTGCTGGAAGCGGCGGATGGCGCGCGCGTGCCGGTCAATGCCTGCCTCACTTTGCTCGGCCAGGTGCATGGCCAGGCGATTCGCACGGTGGAGGGGCTGCGCGGGCCGGATGGCGGCCCGCACCCGATCCAGCGCGCCATGGCCGAGAGCGACGGCACGCAATGCGGCTTCTGCACGCCGGGCATCGTCATGGCGGCCTGGGCGCATGCGCGGGAGGGGGGCGAGGTGCATGAGGCGCTGGCCGGAAATCTCTGCCGCTGCACCGGCTACCGCCCGATCCTCGATGTTTTTGCGACCCTGGCCGATGATGCCTCGCCGGTGCCGGTACTGCCCGCGCCGGAGGCTGCGTGTTTCGAGGCGCCGGGCCAGCTGTTCCACCGGCCCGTGACGTTGGATGCGCTGCTGGCGCTGCGCGCGGCGCATCCCGCGGCCTGGCTGCTGGCGGGTGGTACCGATCTCGGCCTGCGCGTGTCGGATCACCGGGAGCGGCCGGCGGAGGTGATCTGCCTGCTGGGCGTGCCGGACCTGCACAGCCTGCGGGCGACCCCCGAGGCCGTCGAGGCCGGCGCCGCCGTGTCCTATGCCCGGCTGCTGGCGCTGTTCCGGCAGGAGCCAGGTTTCGCGCCCTTCGCCGCGCTGCTGGCCCGGCTGGGGTCGCGGCAGATCCGCGGGCTGGGCACGCTCGGCGGCAATCTGGGCACGGCGTCGCCGATCGGCGATGCGCTGCCGCCACTGCTGGCGCTCGGGGCGAGCGTGACGGTGCAATCGCTGCGCGGCCGGCGGGTGCTGCCGGTGGCGGCGTTCCTGAAGGGCTATCGGGTAAACGATCTGGCGGCGGATGAGGTGGTGGTCTCCGTCACCCTGCCGCACCCGGCGCCGTCCGATATTTTTGTCTGTGAGAAGATCAGCAAGCGGCACGACCAGGATATCGCGACGGTGGGCGCCGCCTTCCGGCTGCGGATGGAGGGTGAGCGGGTGGCGGAAGCCTGGCTCGCCTTCGGCGGCGTCGGCCCGATGGCGGCCCGCGCGCCTCGTGCGGAAGCGGCGCTGGTCGGGCGGCGGCTGGATGCGGTTGCGCTGGCGGCGGCTGCCGAGGCGCTGGCCGATGATATCGCGCCGCTCTCCGACTGGCGCGGCACGGCGGCCTACCGCCTGATGGTGGCGCAGGGGCTGTTGCGGCGGCTGCATCTGCGGGTCTCGCAGCCCGGCACGGTGCTCGATGTGGCGAGCTACACGGCATGAAGGGCATGGGCGCCGCGCTGCGGCATGACAGCGCGCTGAAGCACACCACCGGCGAGGCCCGCTTCGCCGATGATGCGGCGGAGGCCGCGGGCACGCTGCATGCCGCGCTGGTGCTGTCCGATGTCGCGCATGGCACGCTGGTCGCGCTGCACACGGACGTGGCGCGGGCGATGCCGGGCGTGGTGGCGGTGCTCGGCCCGCGCGACATTCCCGGCGCCAACGACATCGCCGCGGTGGGTTCGGGCGAGCCGCTGTTTGCCGAGGGGCTGGTGGAATTCGCCGGGCAGCCGCTCGCCCTGGTGGTCGCCACCACGCGCGATGCCGCGCTGCGCGCCGCCGCCGCCGTGCGCGCGGAGATTACGCCGCTGGAGCCGGTGCTGAGCATCGAGCGTGCGCTGGAACTGGGCCAGCATGTGGTGGCGCCGCAGACCATGGCGCGTGGCGACGCGGCGCGCGCCATTGCCGCCGCGCCGCGCCGGATGGAGGCGGAATTCCGCGCCGGCGGGCAGGAGCATTTCTACCTCGAAGGCCAGATCGCCCTCGCCACGCCGGGCGAGGATGGCGAGATCGCCGTGTTGTCCTCCACCCAGCATCCCTCCGAGGTTCAGCATGTGGTGGCGCGCGTGCTGGGCGGTGCCTCCAACGGCGTGACCGTCACCTGCCGGCGCATGGGCGGCGGTTTCGGTGGCAAGGAAAGCAATGCAAGCTGGGTCGCTGCCGCCGCCGCGCTCGCCGCGCGTGCGACAGGGCGACCCGTGAAACTGCGGCTGTCGCGGCGGGCGGATATGATCGCCACGGGCAAGCGACATCCCTTCCTGTATCGCTGGACCGCGGGCTTCGACGACCAGGGGCGTGTGCTGGGGCTGCAGGCGCTGCTGGCGGCGGATGGGGGATGGTCGCTGGATATGTCGGGCGGTGTCGTGTTCCGCGCCGTTACCCATGCGCTGAATTGCTGCGACGTGGCGGATGTCGCGATCACCGGCTGCGCCGTGAAGACGAACACCGTCTCCCACACCGCCTTCCGCGGCTTCGGCGGGCCACAGGGCGCGTTGCTGATGGAGGATGTGGTCCACCGCATCGCCGCCGCCTGCGGCCTGCCGCCGGAGGAGGTGCGCGCGCGCAATTTCCTCGGCGCGCCGGGCAAGGGCGATGCGACGCCCTATGGCCAGAAGGTGGAAGGCGACCTGATCGCGCGGGTCTGGGCGGAGGCGAAGCAGGATAGCGATTGGGACCGGCGGCGCGGGGAGATCGCGGCCTTCAACGCGACGCATCCGACGCTGCGGCGCGGCCTGGGGTCCATGGTGCTGGCCTTCGGCATTTCCTTCGGCGTGATGCACATGAACCAGGCGGGCGCGCTGGTGCATGTCTATGCGGATGGCTCGATCCGGCTGAACCATGGCGGCACCGAGATGGGGCAGGGGCTGTTCGTGAAGGTGGCGCAGGTGGTCTGCGATGTATTCGGCGTCGACCTCGACCGCATTGCCATCACCGCGACCAGCACGGCGGAGGTGCCGAACACGGCCCCCACCGCCGCCAGCACCGGCAGCGATCTGAATGGCTGGGCGGCGCATAACGCGGCGATGACCATTCGCGGTCGCATGGCGGAGGTGGCCGCAGCGCGGTTCGGCATCGCGCCGGAACAGGTGATCTTCGCCGATAATCGCGTCTGGGCCGAGCAGGCCGGCGGCAACCGCTTCCTGGAATTCGGCGAACTCGCAAAGCTCTGCTTCCTGGAACGGGTTTCGCTGTCCTCCACCGGCTTCTACCGCACGCCGGACATCCACTGGGACCGCGCGACGATGCGCGGCAACCCGTTCTTCTACTTCTCCTACGGCGCGGCGGTGTCGGAGGTGATCGTGGACACGCTGACCGGCGAGCATCGCTGCCTGCGCACCGACATCGTGCAGGATTGCGGCCGCAGCCTGAACCCGGCGGTGGATCGCGGCCAGATCGAGGGTGCCTTCGTGCAGGGCCAGGGCTGGCTGACCTGCGAGGAGCTGTGGTGGGACGCGCAGGGCCGGCTGCGGACCGTGGGCCCCTCCACCTACAAGATCCCCGGCTCCCGCGACGTGCCGCCCATCTTCAATGTGCGGCTGCTGGAAGGCGCGCCGGCGCGGTCGGAGACCATCTTCCGGTCCAAGGCGGTGGGGGAGCCGCCCTTGCTGCTGGCGATCAGCGTCGCGAATGCGCTGAAGGACGCGATCGGCGTGGATGCGCTGGACCTGCCGGCGACGCCCGAACGGGTTCTCATGGCGCTGCGCGGGCGCGGCTGATCGACTTGTCCCGAACCGCCGCACCCCGCATCCTGCACTGGATTCGAGGGGGAGGGGTTCGGGATGCAACTCGGCATGGTCGGGCTGGGCCGCATGGGCGGCAATCTGGTGCGGCGGCTGATGCGGGCCGGGATCGCCTGCGTGGTCTGGGACCGGGACCCGGCCGTGGTGGCGGCGCTGGCGGCCGAGGGCGCGGAGGCCGCGACCGACCTGCCCGATCTGGTGCGCCGCCTGGCCGCGCCGCGCGCCGTCTGGGTGATGCTGCCGGCCGGCGCGGCGACGGAAGACGCGGTGGCGCAGCTCGCCAGCCTGCTTTCGCCGGGCGATGTCGCCATAGATGGCGGCAACGGCATGTGGAAGGACGCCATCCGCCGCGCCGGGAAGCTGCGCGAGGCCGGCATCGACATGCTGGATATCGGCACCTCCGGCGGCGTCTGGGGGCTGGCGCGCGGCTACTGCCTGATGATCGGCGGGCCGGACGCCCCGGTCGCGCGGCTGGACCCGGTGTTTCGCGCGCTCGCCCCGGGCGAGGAAGCGGCCTCCCCCACGCCGGGCCGAAGCGCCGACGCCGACCCACGCCCGCCGCAGGGCTACGTCCATTGCGGTGCCAACGGCGCCGGGCACTTCACCAAGATGGTCCACAACGCGGTCGAATACGGCATGATGCAGGCGATGGCGGAGGGGCTGGAACTGCTGCGCCAGCAGGGCAGCGAGGCGGTGGCGCCGGAACTGCGCCTCGACCTCGATGTGCCGGACATCACCGAGGCCTGGCGTCGCGGCTCCGTCGTCGCCTCCTGGCTGCTGGACCTGACGGCGCAGGCGCTGGCGGCGGATGGGGAGCTCTCCGGGTATTCGGGGCGGGTCGGCGACAGTGGGGAGGGGCGCTGGGCGGTTCAGGCGGCGATCGAAAGCGCGGTGCCGGCGCCGGTTCTGTCCGCCGCGCTGTATTCGCGCTTTCGGTCACGGCAGGAGGCGCCGTTTGCGGACCGCTCCCTTTCGGCCATGCGGAACGCCTTCGGCGGGCATCTGGAGCCGAAATGACCTTGCTGGTGCTGGTGATGGGGGTCTCGGGCGCGGGCAAATCCACGGTCGGGCCGCTGATCGCGCAGCGGCTCGGCGTGCGCTTCGACGATGCGGATTCCTTTCATCCGCCGGCGAATGTCGCCAAGATGAGCCGTGGCGAGCCGCTGGACGATACGGACCGCGCGCCCTGGCTGGATGCCATCGGCGCGCATCTGGCGGCGCATGAGGAGGTGGGCTGCGTGGTGACCTGTTCCGCCCTGAAGCGCGCCTATCGCGACCGGCTGCGGGTGCGGGCGCCCGGGCTGCGGCTGGTGTTCCTGAATGGCGACCTGGCGCTGGTCGCGGCGCGGCAGGCGGCGCGGCAGGGGCATTTCATGCCGGCCAGCCTGGTCGCCAGCCAATTCGCCACGCTGGAACCCCCAGCGCCGGAGGAAGGCGCGGTGCTGCTGGATGTGGCGGCGACGCCGGAGGCGCTGGCCGAGGCGGCCATGACGGCGCTGCGCCCGTGAACGCCGGGTCCGGCCGCCGCATCCTGATCCTGGATGGGCACCCGGACCCCGACCCGGCCAGGCTGATCCACGCCCTGGCCGATGCCTATGCCGAAGGGGCGGCCGCCGCCGGCCATGCGGTGACGCGGCTGGATGTTGCAAGGCTCGGCTTCGCGCCGCTGCGGACCGCGGCGGCATGGGAGGCGGAGGCGCCGCCGGATATCGCCGCCGCCCAGGCGGCCATCGCCGCGGCGGAGCATATCGTCATCCTGACCCCGCTCTGGCTCGGCGACATTCCCGCCTTGCTGAAGGCCTTCTTCGAACAGGTGATGCGGCCGGGTTTCGCCTTTCCGCGCGGTGCGCGAGGGCTCAATGCCGGGCTGCTGCGCGGCCGTTCCGTGCGGCTGGTGGTGACGATGGGGATGCCGGCGATCCTCTACCGGGTCTTCTTCCGCGCCCACGCCCTGCACGCGCTGGAGCGCAACATGCTGCGCTTCGTCGGTCTCAAGCCGGTGCGTTGGACGCTGCTGGGCAATGCCGGGGGGCGCGACGCGGCGGGGCGGCAGGCGTGGCTCGAAAAGCTGCGAAAACTCGGCGCGGCCGCTGCCTGATCAGCCGGCGAAATCCGTGCGGCGCAGCGCCCCCACCCGGCGCAGCAGGGCGACCCAGGCCGCGAACCCTTCCGGGATCGCGCTTTCGCGCCAATTCTCGTCCGGCGCGTGGAAATCCTCATCCGCCGTGGCGAAGGAGAACATGACGGTGTGCAGGCCGAGCACGCGGTGGACGATATCTGTCAGCGGCAGGGTCGCGCCCATCCGCACCCGCAGCGGCCTGGTGCCGGTGGTGGATTCCAGCGCCGCCTCCGCCGCCAGCAGCAGCGGATGCGCCGGCGGCACGGCGGTGGCCTGGCTGCCATCCCGATGCGTACTGACCTCCAGCGCCACGCCGCGCGGGCAATGGGCGCGCAGATGCGCCGCGACGGCGGCCAGCACGCGCGCGGGGTCCTGCCCCGGGACCAGGCGCATCGACAGTTTCGCGTGGGCCTGGTTCGGGATCACCGTCTTGCCGCCGGGCCCGGTATAGCCGCCCCACATCCCGTTCACTTCCAGCGTCGGGCGCAGCCAGAGGCGTTCGAGGAATTGCGCCGTGCTGAGGCCGCTCGGCGGTGCGCCGATCGAGGCGTCATGGGCCTTCACGTCGAAGGGGATCTTGGCGAGTTCGGCACGCGTTGCCGCATCGGGTGGCGTGGCGCCATCCTCGAAGCCCGCCACCGCGATCTCGCCGCGCGCGTCGCGCAGCGAGGCCAGAAGCTGGGCCATGGCCTGCGCCGCATTCGCCACCACGCCGCCATAGCGGCCGGAATGCAGATCCTTCCCCGCGCTGCGGACCGAAAGCTCCAGCGCTGCCACGCCGCGGGTCGCGACGGTGATGGTCGGCAGGTCGGCCCGCCAGCGCGCGCCATCGGCGGACAGCACGGCATCGGCGGCAAACAGCCCGCGGTTCCGCTCGAGAATCTTCGTCAGCGTGGCGGAGCCGACTTCCTCCTCGCCTTCCAGCAGGATGGTGACGTTGCAGGGCAGCCGGCCTTCCACCGCCAGGAAGGCGCCGAGCGTCTCGATCGCCAGCAGGGACGGCCCCTTGTCGTCGGACACGCCGCGGCCGTGCAGCCTGCCGTTGCGCGGGGTGAGCTGGAAGGGCGGCGAGGTCCAGGCGGCGGCCGGGTCAGGCGGCTGCACGTCGTAATGACCATAGACCAGCAGCGTCGGCGCGGTGGGTCCGGCGCCATGCCAGCGGGCGGTGACGGCGGCGTGGCCACCGGCAGCAACCTCCCGCACCTCCTGGAAGCCGAGTGCGGCGAGCCGCGCGCACCACCAGTCCCGCGCCTCCGCCATGCCAGGCGCATAGGCGGGATCGGTGGAGACGGACGGGCAGGCGACCAGGGCGGCCAGCCGCGCGACGAAGCCGGTGCGATCGGCCAGCAGATGCGCCAGGACCGGATCGGTCATGCCAGCAGGGCGGCGAAGGTTTCAGGGGATTGAGGGCGCCGGCCAGCCTCGATATCCGCGATCAGGTCGCAGAGTTTCTGCATCACCGGCACGGGGATGCCCTTCTCCGCGGCGAGGCCAGGCACCAGGCCGATCTGCGCATCGGCTTCCGTCTTGCGGCGGCGCACGGCCAGGTCGCGCCAGATGCCGGAATGGGTCTTTGCGCCGACGGCGTTGAAGTCGCGCAGCCAATCGATGACCGCTTGCGCCTCGGCATCCGGCACGCCGGGGGCGAAGGCCATTGGCCGGAACTCGCCGAAGCCGCGCGGGGTGACGCCATGCGCCAGGGCGGTGGCGACAACCTCGCGGCCCAGCGCCAGCCAGGCGGGCATTCGGGCGGGGTCGCCGAAATTCGCGCTCATGCTGTCATCGTTCAGGGCGGTGGCGAAGAGCATGGCGCCATAGGCCATCTTGCCCCAGAGGTAGGACCAGATGTCGGGGGTCAGGATCGCATCCGGCTCGAAATCGCGGCACAGCGCGAACATGGCTTCGGTCCGCGGGCGGGTCACGCCATCAAGTTCGCCGATCACCACGGCGCTGCGGTTGCCGAACAGGATCTCGCCCGGGCCGTGCCAGTCGGCACCAAAGTTCACGAAGCAGCCCATCACGCGATCGGCGCCGAAGGCGCGCGACAGCGCGATCTCGTTCAACCCGTTCTGGGCGGAGAAGACGAAGCCATCGGGGGCCAGGTGCGGTGCCAGCATCGGGATGGCGGCTTCCGTCGCCTGCGCCTTCACCGCGAGGACGATGCGGGAGAAGGTGCCGGTCAGCTCCGCCGGGGTCACCGCCGGAATCACCTGCGTGAAATCGTCCACCGGTCCGCTGATGTGCAGGCCGCGCGTGCGGCAGGCCTCGACATGCTCCGCGACGGTGTCCACCAGCAGCACGTCATGCCCCGCACGCGCCCAGAAGGCGCCGAGCGTGCCGCCGATGGCGCCGGCGCCCCAGATGACTATTGGATCTGCCATGGTCCCTCCAGCGCCTCCCGGGTCTCGGCCACGCCGATGTCCCAGATCTTCTGCATCGTCGCGTCATCGATCTGCCACGGCCCGCCGAAGGCGCCGTCGCCCAGGATTTCCCGCGTCTGCGCCGGTCCGCCGGCCTTCATCCGCGCGAGATCGGGGGTGGGCTTGCGGCCTTCCGGGGCGGGCGCATGGGCCAGGCGGGTCCAGGGGTAGTTCTCGAACCAATTGCCGTGGCTGGCCGAGGCATCGGCCGCCAGCGCCGCCGCCCAGATCCGCGGCGTGTTGTACCAGTTGTGGAATTTCAGGCTGAGGCCGGGGGTCTCCGCCATCATCTCCTGCAACAGCGCGGCGACTGGCGCATTGCCGCCATGGCCGTTCACCACCAGCACGCGGCGGAAGCCGACACGCCTTGCGCTGTCCACCAGGTCCCGCACCACCGCCAGCAGCGTGGCGACGCGGAGCGAGACGCTGCCGGGAAATTCGGCGAAGTAGGGCGCGAGCCCGAAGGGCATCACGGGAAACACCGGCACGCCGAGCGGCGCCGCGGCTTCGCGGGACACGCGCTCCGCCAGGATGGCATCCGTGGCAAGCGAGAGCTGCGCGTGCTGTTCCGTGCTGCCCAGCGGCAGCACGCAGCGATCATCGAGGCGCAGCCGCGCCTCGACATCCATCCAGTTGTGGTCAGGGACGAACATCAGCGTGTCGGCACGATGTCCATCGCCAGCGTGTCCTCATCCGTCCGCGCGCGGACCAGGTTCACCCGGTCCCGGCGCATCGCCCAGGCGGAGCCGACCGAGGCCAGCGGGATGCCGACGCGATCGCTGGTGAACAGCGCGCCGATCTTGTGCAGCAGTTCCTCCCGCTTCTTCGCATCCAGCTCCACCGAGGCGGCCTGGATCAGCCGGTCCATCTCCGGGTTCGAATAGCCATGCCAGTTGAAGGCGCCGAGGCGCAGTGCCGGGTTGTTGGTGTGGGCGTTGGACGAATAGTAGTAGTTCGCCTCGCCGGTCAGCGTGCCCCAGCCGGCCATGATGTTGGACAGCTCGCCACGCGCGCGGGCGGGGAAGATGACCGCGGCCGGCTGGCCGGCGGCCTGGACCTCGATGCCGATCCGGGCAAACATCTGGGCGAGGGCGGTGCCGACGCCATTGTCCCCTGGCAGGCGGTTGTTGGTGAAGTTCAGCACCATGCGGAAGCCGTTCGGGTAGCCGGCCTCGGCCAGCAGGGTGCGGGCGCGGGCCAGGTTCGGCGTCGGGATCGGGATGTTCGGGTTGAAGCCGAAGATGCCGGGCGTCACCATCTGCCCCTGCGGCGCGCCAAGGCCCTCCATCGCGATCTCGGCGAGCGCGCGGCGGTCGATCGCCAGGTCCATCGCCTCCCGGACCCGGATGTCGCGATAGGGGTTGGCGGCGAGGCGGGAGCCGTCGCGCGCGGTCACCTGCGGCGTGGTCTCGCGGTAGTCGAGCTGCAGGTTGAAGACATAGACGGTGTCCGCCTTCACCACGCGCAGCGCACGGTCGCGTTCCAGGGTGGAGACATCGGCCGCCGGCACGCGGACGATCATGTCCACCTGGCCGGTGCGAAGCTGGGCCACGCGGGCGGCATCGTTCGGAATCTCGCGGCGGATGTGCCGGGCCCAGGGCTGGCGGCCGCCCCAATAGGCATCGTTGCGCTCCACCACGAACTGCTCGCGCGGGGTCCAGGAGACGAAGCGGTAGGGGCCGGTGCCAATGGCGGCGCGGCCGGAATTGAAGGCTTCGTTGCTGGTCTCCGGCGTCAGCCCGGCGGTGGCGCGGGCGGAGGTGATGAAGACGCGGATGAAATCATTGGGCAGCGTCGGCGCCGGGCCATCGGTGATGACGTGCAGTGTGTGCGGATCGACGATCCGCAGGTCCTTCACGCTGCGGACATAGATGCGGGTCGGGTTCGGGCCGGACAGCACCTGCATGCGGCGGATCGAGGCCGCCACATCCTCCGCCGTCATCGGGCTGCCGTCGTGGAAGGTTACGCCCTGGCGCAGCTTGAATTCCCAGGTGGTGTTGTCTATCGGCCGCCAGCTTTCGGCGATGCCGGGCTCCAGCTGCAGATTGTCGCCGCTGGTCACCAGCGTGTCGAAGACATGCTTCAGCGCCTCCGCATGGGTGCCGGTGGCGGTGAAGTGGGGGTCCACCCCTTCCGGCCCGGCCCGCACGCCGAGGTTGAGGGTCTGCGCGCCGGCGACACCCGTCATCAGCAGGCTGGTGGTGGCCGCGAGGGCGAGGCGGCGGAAGGTCTGGGCCATTTATTGGTCTCCCGGGGAAGCGTCCTGTCGGGGTGATGGTAGGAACGGCTTGCGTCCGCTGTCCATGCCCCGATACTGCACCGGAATGCTCGGCTTCATCATCCAGCGACTCCTGCAATCCGCCGGCGTCATGCTCGCCATGTCGGCCCTGGTGTTCGTTGGCGTATACGCCATCGGCAACCCGATCGACGTGCTGATCTCCCCGGACGCGACGCAGGACATCCGGGAGGATACGATCCGCCGCTACGGGTTGGACCTGCCGCTGTGGCAACAGTACTTCGCCTTCCTCGGCCGGCTGCTCTCGGGCGATTTCGGGCGGTCCTTCGTATTCGACATCCCGGTGCTGGAGTTGGTGCTGGCCAGGCTGCCGGCGACCTTGGAACTGGCGCTGGCTTCCGTGCTGATCGGCGCCTTCATCGGCATTCCGCTCGGCATCTATGCGGGCTACCGGCCGGATGCGGTGTCTTCCCGCGCCATCATGGCGGTGTCGGTGCTGGGGTTTTCGGTGCCGACCTTCTGGGTGGGGCTGCTGCTGATCCTGACCTTCGCGGTCAATCTCGGCTGGCTGCCGGCGGGGGATCGCGGGCCGCTGGTCGAGGTGTTCGGCATCGGCTGGTCCTTCCTGAGCCTGGAGGGGCTGAGCTACCTGGTGCTGCCGGCGCTGAACCTGTCGCTGTTCAAGCTGGCCATGATGATCCGCCTGGCCCGCGCCGGCACGCGGGAGATCATGCTGACGGATACGGTGAAATTCGCCCGCGCCGCGGGGCTCTCGGAGTTCACCATCCTGCGGCGCCACGTGCTGCGGCTGATCTCGATTCCACTGGTGACGGTATTCGGGCTGGAATTCGCTTCCACCCTCGCCTTCGCCGTGGTGACGGAGACGATCTTTTCCTGGCCCGGCGTCGGCAAGCTGATCATCGATTCGATCACCTCGCTCGACCGGCCGGTGATGGTGGCCTACCTCGTGCTGGTCGCCTTCTTCTTCGTGGTGATCAACCTGGTGGTCGACCTGTCCTATGCGCTGCTGGACCCGCGGCTGCGGCGCGGGGGGCGCGGCGCGTGACCGCATCCGATGGTCGCAGGGCGCAGCCGGCAAGGCCGGCGAGCACCGGAGAGCTGAATCGGATGCGCCTGTGAAAAGCTTCTGGCGTGAGTACCGGGAGAACTGGGTCGCGGTCATCGCACTCGCCATCGTCGTGCTGGTGGTGCTGGCGGCGCTGACGGCGCCGATCTTCGCGCCCCAAAATCCCTACGACCTGGCGATCCTGGATCTGATGGATGCGCGGCGGCCGCCGGGTTATGTCGGCTCCGGCGAATACGTGCATTGGCTCGGCACGGACGCACAGGGGCGGGACCTATTCTCCGCCATCCTCTACGGCCTGCGCATTTCCTTGCAGATGGGACTGGTGGCCGGCGCGGTGGCGATGACGCTCGGCGCCACGCTCGGCATCCTCTCGGCGCATCTCGGCGGATGGGTCGAGGCGCTGGTGATGCGCGTGGTGGACCTGCAACTCTCATTTCCCGCGATCCTGCTGGCGCTGGTGCTGGTGGCGGTGCTCGGGCAGGGGAAGACGCAGCTCATCATCGCGCTGGTCGCCGCGCAATATGCCTATTTCGCCCGCACCGCCTATGGCGCCGCGACGGCGGAACGGCAGAAGGATTACGTGGAGGCCGCATCCGCCACGCCGCTGCCGAGCTGGCGCGTGGTGCTGCGCCACATCCTGCCGAACTGCCTGCCGCCGCTGATCGTGGTCGGCACTGTGCAGGTGGCGAACGCCATCGCGCTGGAGGCGACGCTGTCCTTCCTCGGCCTCGGCCTGCCGCCGACCGAGCCTTCGCTCGGCATGCTGATCGCCAACGGCTTCCCCTACATGATGAACGGGCGAAGCTGGATTTCGGTCTATCCGGGCATCGCGTTGATCCTGCTGATCGTCGCCATCAACCTGGTCGGCGACCAGATTCGCGACCAGTTCAACCCGAGGCTCCGCAAATGAGCCTTCTCGAAGTCCGCGATCTGCGCACGCATTTCTTCACCCGCGCCGGCGTTGTGAAGGCGGTGGAGGGCGTGTCCTTCAGCCTGCAACGTGGCGAGATCCTGGGCCTGGTCGGCGAGAGCGGATCGGGCAAATCCGTGACCGGCTTTTCGCTGATCGGGTTGGTCGATCCGCCCGGCCGCATCGTCTCCGGCTCCATCCGTTTCGATGGGCAGGAGCTGGTCGGGCTGAAGCAGGACGACATGCGCAGGCTGCGCGGCAAGCGCATCGCCATGGTGTTCCAGGACCCGGCGGCGACGCTGAACCCCGTGCTGACCATCGGCCAGCAGATGGCGCTCGCCGTGCGCGCGCATGGCGGGGCGAGCGAGGCGGCGGCGCGGGACCTGGCGACCCGCACGCTGACGCGTGTCGGTATTCCGGATGCGGCGGCGCGGCTGGATGCCTATCCGCATGAATTCTCCGGCGGCATGCGCCAGCGCGTGGCGATCGCGACCGCGCTGCTGCATGGCCCGGACCTGATCATCGCGGATGAGCCGACCACGGCGCTCGATGTCTCGATCCAGGCGCAGATCCTGGCGGAGATGCAGAAACTGGCGAAGGAAACGGGCACGGCGCTGGTCTGGATCAGCCACGACCTCGCCACCGTCTCCTCCCTCGCGGACCGGCTGCTGGTCATGTATGCCGGCCGCATCGTCGAATCGGGGAAGGTGGGAGAGGTGCTGCGCGCGCCGCGCCACCACTATACGCGCGGCCTGCTGGACAGCCTGCCGGCCACGGCACGGCCGGGCGAGAAGCTGAACCAGATTCCCGGCACCACGCCGAGCCTGCTGGCGCTGCCGCCCGGCTGCCCCTTCGCGCCGCGCTGTCCGCGTGCCGATGCGGTCTGCGCGACGGACCCGCCGGATGTGGTAACGGGCGACCGGCTGGTACGCTGCCATCATCCGCTGGGGATGGCGGCCTGAGCGCCGATACTCAGACGTCGCCGGTAGTGGACGGCCGCAGCCTGCAGGAAGCAGCGGAGAAACGCGCTGGATGACCAGGGCGCGTCGCTGAGCCTCGGTTATCGAGACAGGTGGTCCAACACGGCGGTGGCAGCGTCTTGTCCGCCCCAGGATCGCGCGCTACCGTCCGGTGCGATTGGAAAACGATCCGGCAACCGCGAAAATCGTTGCGCCATGCCCGCCTTCCTGGTCGCAGGCAGGGATTTTCGTGGCCTGCTGGGCTGGGCCGGGGATCGACATGGACATTTCCCCCAAGGCATTGGCGGGCATCGATGGATTTCTTTTCCTCAACGGCCTCGATGCCAACGAGCTGCTCGACTATTTCCAGGGCGCCAAAACGATCTCATCCGGAGCCCTTCATGTTCATCGGCACAATAAGTCTGTCATTGGAAATCTAGATATTCCTTTTGTGGGCATCATCGTACCGGAAGCCCACGTGATGTATCCTGAGAAATTACCGAAGGACATCACCATCGTAGCCGACAGGCCGCTTACTCGTTCGATCGCGGAAATGGCGCATGGCTACATCTACGCCTACGAGATCCTGAGTGGTTTCAAGGCGCGTGGCGGAACCGTCTACACGGGTCGTGATTCACATTGGACGCAGACGGCAGCACTCGAAACCTACATGCGCGTTCGCCACAGGCTCGGCAAAACGGAGCCTTTTGTCGCAGACTACAATCCGTCCAACGCCAATGAGGTTGGGGATCTGGCTGCAGCAGATGTCCAGGCGGTCATCGCAGCGGAAATGGCCGCGCAGCGCGAGTCTCGGCACCTCGGCTTCCACTCGGTCTTTGCCAACGGCATTCTGAACCAGGGCAATATCTCGGTCACCTTCAACCCGGCGCGGCAGGGTCGATGCCTGGCCTTCGGCACCAGTTTCTCCACACGCCTGGTTCCAGCCTATGCGTCGGATTTCGCGGAAACAGTTTTCTGCTACGGCACCACCGTCGATCCTCTGATGGTTAATCTGGTGCAGCCCGACTGCGTCATCTGCGAATTACCCGAGCGCTTCCTGCACTTCCCCAGCCTGGCGGTGGAAGGGTCGACATTGTTGAGCATGGTCATCGCCCAGCGCGCGCAGGCGCACCCATCGCCCCCGCGCAATGCGCCGGCCGGCAAGCTGTCGGCGGATCTCGTCCGGCTTTGCGCCGCTCTCGTCGCCGCGCCGACTGACGCATCGGGCGTGCCAGGCGCCTTGTTCATGACAATGCTGGAGCAGTCGGCGCCACAACTGGCCTGGAAACTGGCCCTGCTTGCCCCCCTTCTCGTCAACGCGGGGGAGCTGACAGCCCTGCGCCTTGCCATAGGCGGGCAGTTCTGCGGTCCGGGCTATGTGACCAAGCTGGCAATAATGGCGGATGAGCGGGTGCTCACGAATGCTCACCTGCCGCTTTTGCCACCGTCGCAGGCGGGACTCCTCACGCGTATCCGTATTTTGATCCGAGCCGGTCTCTTTATCGCCGCGGGCGCAGAAATCGGAACGCTCATCAACGATTACGGCCGCTCGGACGAGGCGTCATACTACCACGACTTCGTCGGGCGCATGATCCGCACCTAAGTTTTCGCGACCGGCTGATCAGCGCAATCCACCCCCAGCGCCCCGGCGGCAGGCGATGACCAGATCTCGCTGATCGCCAGCGGCCTTCAGAAAGCCTTCAGCGGCCGGGCTTGGTGGCGGAGGCCATGCCAATTAGGGTGGTCTCGATGTCGATCATCGCGAAGCTGTCGCTGCGCCCAGATCCTGGCATGCTGGAAGCGAAGCTCGGCCCCTATGCAAGCATCATCTGAACGGACGTTCGCATGAGCCAGATCCTGGTGGCCGATGGTGTCACCAAGCGCTTCGACCCGCGCCTGTCACTCGGCGACCGCATCGCCGGTGCGCTGGGCGCGCAGGTGGAACGCCGTGCGGTGCAGGCGGTCTCGGACGTGTCGCTCTCCGTCACCGCCGGCGAGACGCTGGGCCTGGTCGGAGAAAGCGGCTGCGGCAAATCGACGCTGGGCCGCATGCTGGCGGGCATCATGCCGCCGACGAGCGGCCGCGTGCTGGTTTCCGGCGTCGCGCCGATGGTCGGGCGGCACAAGGCGACGACGCGCATCCAGACGGTTTTCCAGGACCCCTTCGCCTCGCTGAACCCGCGCATGCGGATCGGCGAGACCATCGCGGAGGGCCCGATCACCCACGGCCTGACCACGCGGGCCGATGCACCGCGTATGGTCGCCGATTGGCTGTCGCGCGTCGGCCTCGACCCCGCCTTCGCCACGCGCTTTCCGCACCAGTTCTCCGGCGGCCAGCGGCAGCGCGTGGCGATTGCCCGCGCGCTGGCGATGCAGCCCACCATGCTCGTCTGCGACGAGCCGGTGGCCTCGCTCGATGTGTCGATCCAGGCGCAGATCCTGAACCTGTTCCTGGATCTGCGGCGCGATCTCGGCCTGACCTGCGTGTTCATCTCGCATGATCTGTCGGTGGTGCGGCATGTGAGCGACCGCGTCGCCATCATGTACCTCGGCCGCATCGTCGAGAGCGGCGTCGCCGCACGCATCTACGCCGCGCCGCGCCACCCCTATACGCAGGGGCTGCTCGACAGCGTGCCGAAGCTGCGGCTGCAGGGCGATGAGGCGGCGAACTTCAAGCCGATCGCCGGCGAACTGCCATCGCCCCTGTCGCCACCCTCCGGCTGCGCCTTCCATCCGCGCTGCCCGAAGGCCACCGAGATCTGCCGCGCCGAACGCCCACCGCTGACGCCGCGGGCGGATGCTGCGCTGGTTGCCTGCCATCACGCGTAAGCGCGTGAAGCAGAGCGAAACGCGGCGCGGCGCTGCGGCCGGTTACTTTGCGCCCGGCAAGACAGTCAGGAGCCAGCGCCGATGAGCGGAAGCACCCAGCCCGTCGCCGGGGATTTCACCCCGCCGGCGGAATCCAACGGCATCACCGACCTGATCAACAACTCCTCCAACACCGGGCGAGAGGTGGCGCAGACCATTGCCTCCGAGACCATCTCCCGCCTGATCGAGCGCGGCACCGGCACGGCCGGGCGCGCCGCGCTGCGCGGGGCGGTCGGGAATGGCGTGGGTGCGCTGGTACAGCCGGCGGTGTGGATCATCAGCGGCAAGGCGCCGCAGCCGGGCGATATCGCGCTGTGGGGCATGGGCAGCGTGGCCTCGATGGTCGGCGGAGCCATCGGCTCCGGCGCCGCCATCGTCACCGGCGTGGTGAAGGCGCTGGTGGAGGACCATGAGGATGGCATCATCGCGACCGCCATCGCGAATGAGCCGGCGCGCTATCGGCCCTTCATCCGCTCCGTTCGCAACTACGGCATGTCGGGGCGCGGCATCGTGGCGATGGATATCGCCAACCATGGCGGCGTGACCTGGCGAGTCGGGCCGGCGACCTGGGTATTCATCACGGACGCCACCGGCAAGCTGGTCTGCGACTACCGCCCCGCCTACGCCATGGAGATCTACGCGCCGACGCTGCCGCTGCGGATCGTCGGCCGGCAATATGGCGAGATCACCTATCGCTGGTCGGCGCGGAACGGGAACATCCACGGGTAGCGGCGCGATTCACCGATTCCCCTGGTCGGCGCTGCAAGACGGCCCGATATCGGGGAGCATCCCTCGACCGCGGCTTCAACCTGCGCCTGCGTAGCCCCGAAGCCGGGCATAGGTCGTCCGCTGCTCGGGCCGGAGCGTCTCGCGCATGGTGATGTGGGCGGCGAGGTGCACCTCGCGAAGCCTGCCATTCAGTGCCCCGATCGAGGCTGTCAGCGCTGCCAGGCCGGCCGCATCCGCCGCCTCGCCGGCAAATAGCCGGTCCAACTCTGCCTCCATCGCCACGATCCGCGCTCCGAGGCTTCGTGCGGCCTGCCCCATCTCCGCGACGAGCCGTTCCGCAATGGCTCGCTGGGCGGGTGTGAGGTCCATGGCATCGGCATGTTCAAGCACATGCATCGGACCCGGATAGCCGTTCAGTTCGGCGGTCAGGGCCAGCGACATGCCGTGGCCCTGGAGAAGGGCCGCCGTGTCTTCATCCGACAGCGCCTTGATCCGGCGGCTTTCCTGGCCGGCATAGGGCTGCGGCCGCGTTTCGGTTGGCGCGGCGCCGTGCCCGTGATGGGCCCCATGCCGTCCGGTGTGCTGTGCCATGGCAGGCATCGCAAATGCGAAAGCGAGGGCGGCAAGGGGAAGTGCGGCTGAATTGCTCATGCGGCGATGGGGTAGCGCGAAGGCGTTCAAGCTCGCTATGACCGCAATCATATGCATGACGATCTTCGTCTGGCCCTGCCCCCCGGTCGTGACCGCCGCCTTGCGCGTGGCGAGGCGCTGTTCCGGGCAGGCGACCCCTCCCTCGGGCTCGTCTTCGTGCGAGAGGGGGTGCTGGAACTGGTCCGCACCTCCTCCGAGGGTCGCCGGCTCATCCTGCATCGCGCGAAGGCGGGCGAGACCTTTGCCGAGGCGAGCCTGTTCGAGAGCCACCATCACTGCGACGGGATCGCTGCCGCCCCCGGTTTGGTCACGATCCACGGGGGGGCGGACCTCCGCCGCGCGGCGGCGGCCGATCCCGGTCTCGCCTGGCGTGTCGCGGCCCATCTCGCGGCACGGCTGGTGGCCGAGCGGGCGCGTGCGGAACGCCTGGCCCTGCCGCACGCCGCGGACCGGCTGCTCGATATGCTGCACGCGCTTCCCCCCGAGCCTGACGGCGCGCGCCGCATCGGGTGCTCCTGGAAGTCGCTCGCCGCGGAACTGGGCCTCTCCCATGAGGCCACCTACCGGGCGCTGGCGCGGCTGGAACGTGCGGGCCTGCTGAGGCGCGAGGGACGCGGCCGGTACTGGCTGCCGGTTGGCCACCCCGCGTGACGGGGTGGCTGCCTTGGGACGCTTCGCTGTGCGACGGCGCTCAGAAATTCACCCGGTCGCCGCCCTTCAGCGACAGCATCTCCCGCGCCTCCTCCGGCGTGGCGACCGCCAGGCCCAGCCCCTCGATGATCTGCCGGGCGCTGCGGACCTGTTCGGCATTGCTGCGCGCGAGGCGCCCGGGGCCGCCCCACAGGCTGTCCTCCAGCCCGACGCGGATATTGCCGCCCATCGCGGCGGCCATCGCGGCAATCGGCAGTTGGTTGCGGCCGGCGCCGAGCACGGACCAGCGGTAGCTGTCGCCGAACAGCCTGTCCGCGGTGCGCTTCATGTGCATGACGTCCTCGGGATGCGCGCCGATGCCGCCCTGCAGGCCGAACACCGTCTGGACGAACAGCGGTGCCTTCACCAGCCCCTGGTCGAGGAAGTACTTCAGGTTGTAGAGGTGGGAGGTGTCGTAGCACTCGAACTCGAACCGCGTGTTGTTCTCCGAGCAAGTCGTGAGGATGTACTCGATATCCCCAAAAGTGTTGCGGAACAGGATATCCTTGTTGGCGAGATAGGGCTGTTCCCAATCATGCTGGAAATCCTTGAACCGGTTCAGCATGCCGAACAGGCCGAAATTCATCGAGCCCATGTTGAGCGAGGCCACTTCCGGCGCGAAGCTCGCCGCCGGCTTCACCCGCTGCTCGATGGTCATGGTCGGCGCGCCGCCGGTGGTGATGTTGATGACGCAGTCGCTGCGCTGCTTGATGACGCGCAGGAAGGGCGCGAAGGCTTCCGGCGACTGGTCCGGGCGGCCATCCACCGGGTCGCGGGCGTGCAGGTGGACGATGGCGGCGCCGGCCTCCGCCGCGCCGATCGCGGCATCGGCGATCTGCTCCGCGGTGATCGGCAGGTGCGGCGACATGCTCGGCGTGTGGATCGCGCCGGTGACGGCACAGGTGATGATGATTTTTCGAGTCATGCCTTTCCGGCCTCCTTCTTGTGTGCGGCCAAGGCGGCCAGTCTGGCGTCGCGCCGGGCGCTGCGGCGGGTGACCTCCTCGCGCGATGGCGAGGTGCCCCATTGCTCCATGATGCGCCCGATGCCTTCCGCACCGAACACCTCCGGGCCCGGCGGTGCCGCGGCGATGCGGCCGTAGAAGGGGCCGTAGCGCGCGCAGTAATCGGGGATGCCGCCGGGCGCGTTCAGCTCGATGGTCGCAAAGGGGCCGAGGAAGGACCAGCGCAGGCCGAGACCCTCGCTCACCGTGGTATCGAGGTCCTGCGGCGAGACATAACCTTCCTGCACCAGCCGGAACGCCTCGGCCAGCAGGGCGCCCTGCAGGCGGTTCAGCACGAAGCCCTCGATCTCCCGCTTCACCGTGATTGGCGCCTGGCCGATGCCGGCGAAGATCGCCCGCGCACGCGCGACGGTCTCCGGCGCGGTCCAGGGCGCGCCGGACAGTTCCACCACGGGTACCAGATGCGGCGGGTTCACGGGGTGCGCCACCAGGCAGCGCGCACGCCCGGCCAGGCCCTCGGTGAAGACGGAGGCCGGGATGGCGCTGGTGGAGGAGGCCAGGATGCAATCCGGCGCTGCCAGGAAATCCAGCTCCGCGAAGATGGCGCGCTTGGTCGCGGCATCCTCCGGCCCGTTCTCCTGCACGAATTCGGCACCGGCGAGCGCCTCCGTCAGGCTGTGGACGACGCTGATGCGGCCGGCGGCGGCATCCGGGTCATCGCATAGCCCGTGCCGCGCCAGTTCCCGCAGCCCCGCCAGGCACAGGCCGGGCGCGGCTTCCAGCGCGGTGGGGGAGGGGTCGTGCAGCGCGGCGCGCCAGCCGGCCCGGGCGAAGATCATGGCCCAGGCACGGCCGATCAGCCCCGCCCCCACGATCGCAACCTTGCGCGTTTCCGCCATGTGCTTGCTCCCCGAAGGGCGCAGGATAGAAGCCGTGCGGCGCCGCGCAATGCTGTTCCTTGGGCTGTTCCTTGGGCTGTTCCTTGGGTGGCCTCGCGCCTACCGCTCCCGGTCCAGCGCCTGCCACAGCCCGATGATCAGTTGGCGGGCATTGGCCTCATCCGTCGGCAGCCGCAGCAGGCGGCCGTCGCGGGCCATGAGATGGATTTCCGCACCTTCGGCGGAGGTGAGCAGCGATGCAGCCACGAAATCGGGCGCTCGGGCGGTCCGGCCTTGGCCGGTCGGGTTCAGCAGCATTGGGGTTGGCCCTCTTGCCTCGGCGCCGCAATTTTTGCGGCCTTGGAATCCGGCGCGGGGGCACCGGATGCGAGGACATGATCCCACGCGCCGATTGCCCAGTGGTGAATCCACCGGGCCATCGTGCGGCGTTATGCGGCGTCCAGCAGCAGCCCCCGCAGCCGCGCCAGCATGGCCTGGGCCGGCTCGCCCAGCTCCTCCTCCGGCCCCGCCACATCCTGCACCGTCGCGAGCGCGCGGCGGCGGTCCTCGGGGTTGGGCAGCAGCTTCACCAGCGTCCGGAAGGCCTCATCCGGCGCCATCTCCACCACCACCGTCTGCTCCCGGATCAGCGCCTGGCGGGCGGAGCCGGTGAGCTGCGCGAAGGGCTCCTCCGTCGTCAGCAGGGCGTTGGAGCGCGCCAGCCGGCTGCGCCGGACGCCGCCGCGGGCCTTGGCGAGCAGGATCATCATCCGCACCACGGCTTCCGCGTAGCCGCCTTCCGCAACCCGGTCGAGTGCCGCGCGCACATCCGGCGTCTCGCCCGCCAGTTCCGGCGGCACATCGATGGTCGGCAATTCGGAGGCCACGTTGAGCGCGGACAGCGTGCCGTACACTGCGTGGAAGGCGGTTTCCTGCATCTGGTCGCGCCAGTCCCGCCAGGCATCGATGCTGCGCTCGACGCTGTCGGCCCAGGCGCGTTCCATGGCGACGAAGGGATTGTCGGGCGCCACCGGCTGGCGGTTCGCGCGCACCATGTCGGCCATGGCGCCGAGCGGCTTCATCAGCGGGTTGGCATCACTCACCATGTAGCGGCGCGCCCGCATCGGGTTCATCTGGCGGCGGAGTTCGGCGGTTTCCTCGGTGGCGAATTGCCGCACGATGGGGCTGGCGAACAGGTCGTAGATCATCTGGTTGAGTGCCGAGATGCGCGCCACGGCCGGGAAGGCCTCGTTCTCCGCATCCGCCGAGAAGACGCGGATATCGGCCACCGTCTTCTCGACCAGCTCGACCTGGTAGCCGGTGTTCAGCCCGCTGCCGGCGGTGCCGGTGATGCGAAGCTCATAGAGGCCCGGCGCCACGCTCTCGATCAGGTCGAGCGTGTTGGCGATTTCGGTGTGTTCCTTGTTGGCGACCTTGCCGGAGACGAAGATGCCGAGATGGCCGATCTCGTCATGCACCAGGTAGATGATGGTCTGCCCGAGGGTCTTGATCTCCTGCTCGTCGCGATAGACGTCGGCGATCCAGCGCAGAGCCTGGCCGGGCGGGGTGATGTTGTCGCCGGCCGAGGCGAAGACCACGATCGGCGACTTCACCGAGCGCATGTTGAAGGACGCGCCCTTGCCGGCGGAAATCTCGCCGCGGGCGAATTTGTCGCCGATGAACAGGTTCTCGACGATCCAGCGGATCTCGTCGCGGGTCATCAGGAAGTAGCCGCCCCACCAGCGCTCGAACTCCAGGAAGCGCTCGGCCTCGGTGTCCACCTTCTCGTACAAATTGTAGTATTTGCGGAACTTGGTGTTGCCGGGCGACAGGCTCTCGAAGTTGGAGACCAGGTTGGCGCCGTCGAAGGTGCCGTTGCCGAGGTCGGCCAGCAGCGCCGCGGGCCACGACCCGCCGGCGAGGCCGCCGGTATAGCGCATCGGGTTGCGGCCCTTCTCGCCGGCCCAGTAGGACAGGGGGGCGCCGTTGAGGACCAGCGGGCCGGTCAGCTCCGGCTCCGAGGCGCCGAGCATCATGACGGCCCAACCGCCCTGGCAATTGCCGATCACCACGGGGCGCTCCGCTTCCGGATGCAACTCGTGGATCTTGCGGAGGAAGATCGCCTCGGCCTCGGTGATGTCGAGGATGGTCTGGCCGGGCTCCGGGTCCCGGAAGAAGATCACGAAATAGACGGGGTGGCCGCGGCGCAGGGCGACGCCCACCTGGCTGTCCGATTTGAACCCGCCGATGCCGGCGCCATGGCCGGCGCGCGGGTCGATGATGACGAAGGGGCGCATGGCGGGGTCAGCCTCCCGCACCCCTTCCGGCGGCTTGATGCGGACCAGGGCGTAGTTGCAGCGGCGCGGCAGGTGCCGGCCATCCACCACCATGTCCCAGTCGAAGACCAGCACGGGGGGGCAGCCGGCCTTCTCATGTTCGGTGAAGGCATTGCCGGCCTGGCGCATCGTGTCCCAGAACAGGACGGAACGCTGCGAGGCATCCACCGCATAGGCCATGGCGTCCGCCATCAGCGCGAAGGGCGACCGGCCGAGGAAGGCGGAACCGGTCGGGCCGGCGCCATCCATCACCTGGGGCGGGGCGAGCGCCGGGGCCATGGCGGCCATCTGCTTGCGGGCGACCTCGCCCATGGCATGGGCCTGTTCCACGAAGCGGGACAGGGCCTCAGTGCCCCTGGCCATCAGCTCGCGCCTGGGGGGCGGGGTCTGCGCGTTCATCTGGTGCATCCTCGGTGGCCACAACGGCGGTGCAGCATAGCGGAAAACGATGAACGGGGCACGCGGGGAAAGTTGCGGCGCCTATTCCAGCCGCGCGCCTGCCGGCGCCTATTCCAGCCGCGCGCCTGCCGGCACGACCATCCCCCGCTGTACCGCCGGCCGCTCCCCCATCCGGCCGAACCAGGCCGCCAGATGCGGCGTCGCCTCCAGCGTCCGGTCCGCCCAGTCATGCTTCGCCACCCAGGGATAGGCCGCGATATCGGCGATGGAGCAGGTGGCGCCGGCCAGGTACGGCACCTCCGCCAGCCGCGCATCCAGCAGGCGATAGACCCGGTCCACCAGCGCCGTGGTGTGCGCGCGGGCGGCCTCCGACTTCTCCGGCGCCAATTCGGTCCAGTGATGCGCCTGGCCGGTGAAGGGGCCGAGCGAGGTCAGCGCCACCATCAGCCAGGACAGGGTGGTGGCGCGATCCTCCCCCAGCAGCACGCCATGACGCTCCGCCAAATGCAGCAGGATGGCGCCGCTTTCGAAGATCGGGCGGCCCTCCTCCACCAGGATGGGGATCTTGCCGTAGGGGTTCAGCGCCAGGATCTCGGGCGCGAATTGCTGCCGGGCGCGGATGTTCACGCCGGTCACGGCATAATCCAGCCCGCATTCCTCCAGCATGATGGAGACGCGCTGGGAATTGGGGGTTGCCCAGCCGTAGAAGTGACGCATTGTTGGTTCCTCGCAACCAGCCCGAGGATGCCAGAGCGGCGATGCGCGTGCCATTCCGCCTGCTGCGATTCATCCTCGGCCATGAGCTGGCCGGCCGGCACCGCGGTGCCGCGCTGGCGCGGCTGCTGCGCTGGCAGATTGGCGGCCGGCTGGGCGGCCTGCCGGTGGTGGCGCCGCTGGTGGGGCCGACCCGGCTGGTGCTGCGCCGCGGCCTCTCCTCCGCCACCGCCGCCTGGTATGTCGGGCTGACGGATTTCCGGGAGATGGCCTTCTGCCTGCATCTGCTGCGGCCGGGCGACCTGATGGGTGATATCGGCGCCAATATCGGCGTCTATGCCGTGCTGGCGGCCGGTGTGGCGGGGGCGGAGGTGGTGGCGGTGGAACCCGCCGCGGCCACTTTGCCGCATCTGCACGACAATATCCGGCTGAACGATCTGGCCGGACGCATCGCCGTGCTGCCATTGGCGCTGGGGGAGGCGCCCGGACAGGTCAGGTTGTCCGCCAGGCGCGGCGCCGCCAACCGGGTGCTGCTGGCCGGGGAGGCGGAGGACGCGGCGGAGGTGGCGGTGACGACGCTGGATGCCGCCTTCGCGGCGCGCGCCCCGCTGCTGCTGAAGCTGGATGTCGAGGGGTTCGAGGCGCGCATCCTGGCCGGCGGCACCCGCCTCCTGGCCGACCCGGCACTCCGCGCCCTGATCATCGAGACGGCCGGCCACGCCGCCCGCTATGGCGATGCGCCGGATGGCCTGGATGCGCTGCTGCGTGGGCATGGCTTCGCGCCGTTCGACTACGACCCGCGCGGCCGCGCCCTGTCACCACGTCCCGGCCCGGGCGCGCCGAACACGCTGTATCTGCGCGATGCTGGCTTCTGCGCCGTCCGTATCGCCGAAGCCCCGGCCTTCGAGGTTTTCGGCGAGCGGTTCTGAGCCGCTCAGGCCGGCCGCTTCTCCCGCGCATTCCGCAGCAAAGCGATGCCGCGATAGATGCCGTGCACCATCTTCGAATAGGGCAGCACCACGAACAGCGCGAGCACCAGGCCGAAATGCAGCGCCAGCATGATGCCCATGGCGCCGGTGTGGCGGATCGCCAGCAGCAGCAGCCCGGTGGAGCCGATCAGGAACAGCAGGCCGAGCAGCGCGTACTCCCCGCCCATCAGCTTGCGCGCCACCGGCGCCGGGTCCGTGACGGTCTTCACCCAAAGCAGCCCCGCCGTGCCGATGCACAGCAGCACGCCGCCCCAGGTGCCGAGCTGCACGGGCAGCGACAGGAAGGCATGCGGCGAATGCCAGCCGAAGACGTGGTGATAGACCGCGCCGGTGCTGGTGGCCGCAAAGCACAGCATGAAGCCGAAGAACATCGCCTGGTGCAGCCAGCGCCGGTGCTGCGCAAAACTGTCGTCGAAATCGTTGCAGCCATGCCCGCCGCCGCCGAGGTTCCGCAGCGTCAGCACGTCGACGGCCGCATCCACCGCCGGCTGCGGCTGGAAGGTGCCGCCCATGCCACCGGTGCCGCGCCAGTAGCGGATGGCGCCCATCGCCATGGCAAGGACGGCAAAACCGAAGCTGCCACCGGCCAGCAGGTTGATCAGCCAGAGCGGGATGATGCGAAAGAAGGCGCCCGTGCCGGTCTGCGCCGAGAACAGCACCGCCGGGTCGCGCAGCGCCACCGTCAGCACCAGCGCCAGCGTCACGAAAATGGTGGTCGCAGCCACCAGCAGCGTGCCGTTGCGGTCGAAGAGCTTGCCCATGCCGGAGGGCCAGGCGAATTCGGCATAGCTTTCCTGCCGCACCGTCGCGAAGGTCGCCGGGATGTTGATGCCGAAGGCGTGTGGCGGCGCGTATTGGCAGGCGTGAAAGCACCCCTTGCAGTTGTGGCAGAGGTTGGCGAGGTGGGTCAGGTCCGCCTTCTCGAATTCCCGCCGCGCGGCCATGGCCGGGAAGACGGCGCAATAGCCCTCGCAGTAGCGGCAGGCATTGCACACGGCCATCTGGCGGCGGGCATCCTGGTAGGCGTCCGATTCCACCGTGGTCGCTTCCTGCAGCAGCAGGTCCAGCTTGCTCATTTCAGTTGCGGACATGGCGCGCCGCTCCTTCTCCGGCCAGCCGCCCGAAGACGGTGCCGAGGGTCATACCGAAGCCGGCCAGGTAGCCCTGGCCCAGGATATTGCCGGACATGATTTCCCCACTCGCGAACATGTTGGCGGAGGGCTTGCCGTCGGCCATCAGCACGCGGGCCTGTTCGTTCACCTTCACGCCGAGGAAGGTGAAGGTGATGCCGGGGCGCAGCGGGTAGGCGTAGAAGGGTGGCGTATCGATGCGGCGCGCCCAATGGCTTTTCGGCGGGACCAGCCCCTCCGTCCGGCAATCATCCGGCACCATCGGGGTGAAGGTGCCGGGGCGGACGGCGGCGTTGAAATCGTTCACCACCTTTTCGAGCTTCGCCGCATCGAAGCCGGCCTGTTCGGCAATGCCCGCGATGCTGTCGGCCTTGTAGGGGGGATAGACGCTGGGCAGGAAATTCATCACCGCCTTGCTGTCGGTGACGGCCAGCGCGATCTGGTCCGGCTGCTGCGCGATCAGGCGGCCCCAGATGGCGTAGCGCTTCGGCCAGACATCCTCGCCCTCGTCGTAGAAACGCGCGACATCGCGATTCACCACCAGGCTGAACGGCACGCAATCCAGCCGCATGGCCAGGCCGCCATCCTCCATCGGCGCGCGGGCGTCGTTCGCCACGGCGTGGAACTGGGTGGGGTCGCCCACCTGCTGCACGCCCTGCGCCAGCAGGTCCTTCAGCACCGCGCCCTGGGCATAGGGGGTGCCGCGGATCTGGAAGTTGTCGGCCGCATCGCCCCAATACTCCCGCAGCCAGTTCCGGTTGGCCTGGAAGCCGCCGCTGGCCGCGACCAGCGCCTTGAAGCGGATGCGCTGCGGGAAGCCGCAATGGGAGATGATGGCCTCGCTGGCGAAGCCGTCATCCACCTGGATGTGCTGCACTTCGGTATCCGTCAGCGTGACGATGCCGAGCTTCGTGGCCTCCCGGTACAGCGCATTCACCAGCGCCTTGCCGCCGCCGAGGAAGAAGGCGTTGGTGCGGGACAGGGACAGGGTGCCGGAGAGCGAGGGCTGGA
>LNFM01000569.1_pt1 | contig 91886 bp, 84 predicted proteins | sample 596031 | NCBI WGS metagenome assembly LNFM01 (sample SAMN04254537, study PRJNA301005) | activated carbon metagenome | isolation source: dual media filters at the Ann Arbor, Michigan drinking water treatment plant | place: USA: Ann Arbor | reverse complement strand
GTCATGGCGCCACTCCCACGTCCGAGCCCCAAATCGGCAGGTTGAGCCACCAATTCCACCACTCGGGCCAGCCGAGCGTCCAGAACGGGCCGCTAATGATCATGCACACGGCGCTGAAGAACACCGCCGCCAGCGCCAAGAATAAGCCGAGGCGGTGAATGCCGAGCGTGCCGATCGAATAGCCGAGCACATCGCGGAAGAACGTATCTTCGTGCTCAGGCGACTTCACTTCTCCGCCCTTGCCCGGATTGGTCGCCGACAGCACGAGCGAACCGTGCAGCGCGAGCGCAAAGCAGGTGACGAAGAAGAACGACACCGCGATCATGTGCGCGGGATTGTAGTGGAAGTTCAGATACTGGTAGCCGGTGTTCGACACCCAGTCCAAGTGACTGAAGATGCCGTACGGAAATCCGTTGGCCCAAGCGCCCAGCATGACGGGGCGGATCACGGTCAGCGTAACGTAAGCGCCGATCGCGAATGCAAACGCCACGGGCACATGAATGCCGATGCCGAGCTTGCGCGCGATTTCAACTTCGCGCAGCGCCCACGAACAGAACGCCCCAATCGCGCAGATCGTCACGACCTGCCAGAGCCCGCCTTCCCTGAGCGGCGCAAGGCCTAAGCCATACTCCGCGCTCGGCGGATTGATGCTGATGAGCCAGACATTCCATGTCGGTCCCATCGCGGCGCCGTAGAGGATCAGCGCTGTACCGAGCGCCGAAAAGAAGATCGTCGTGACGCCGAAGAAGCCGACGTAGAACGGCCCGACCCAAAAGTCGAACAGATCCCCGCCGATCAGCGTGCCGCCGCGTACGCGGTATTTTCTCTCAAAGCTTAGGAGGGCCATTGCCTCATGCTCCGCTCGGCAGGCGTATTGTCGTCGCCGTCATTTGAAAAATTCGAGTGGTGCAACGAGCGCGACCGATCAGATCGATCGCGCCCGTCGCGTCTCGCCAGTTAGCCTAGGCTTTGCTCGATCTGAGCCGTCGGCGCATTCGCGCCTGGGCCTTCGATCCAGTTGAAGCGGTCGGTGCTAAGCAAGATGAAGTGGATCAACAGTGCGAGCGTGAACAGGAAGACAAACAACCCGATCAGAACGCGCCGTGGATCAAAAAGCAGCCAAATTCGCCACATGTTTCAGTCTCCCTCTATCCGAAGAAAGCCGAAGCCGTGAGGCTGGCCATTTGGATGCCGTCTTGCAGTTCGGCGTAACCGCCGGGGCCTGGAAGCCACGGACGCCACATCCAAACGAGGATGTGAGCGACGATGGCGATCAGAGTGAAAAGGATGAAGCTTCCCATGAAAACACGGTGAAACTCCTTCGCCTCCGCCTCTGTCAGACCTGATAGTGACCCTGTTCGGGCGTCTCTTTCTGACATTTACTTACTCCGGTTCTCCATTTGCCGGAAAAGCCGCGACCGTGGAGATACGGTCTTTATTGGTCGCGCTGTTTCCAGAACGACAGATGGCTTGGCGCGGCGACCCCAAACCCAATTCTGTTGTCACGCCCTCAAGCGGGCGCGAGCGCATGGTCTCCTTGCGTTGGGCTGTGCACGCATCATGCGGATTGCCCTTCGAAAACACTGGCGTGCGCGCGCGTCAGCCGCGTCGGCGTCACACGATCCGCACCTTCCGTGCGCGCCAGGCGCTCGGCCGCGTCACGCAGACGCTTGGCCGCGGAAATGCGGACGAGAACAGGTTGCGCATCGATAATCTTGTCGAACGCGGCTTTGGCGGCATCGTCCCAAGCGATCTCGGTGTGCGTCCGCGCCGGCGTCGCGTCGATCTTGTCGAGCTGCGTGCCGAGCGGAATGATATGGAAGAGCGCGTCGAACAACGCGTTGCAGACTTCCTGCACCAGATACGTCGCGCCGGCATAGCCCATGAACGGCGTGCCGGTATGGCGGCGGATAACGGCGCCAGGAAACGACGCCGGAATGTAGCACGCGCGCGAGCCGACTTCGGCCATGTACATGCGCTCGTTGACGCTGCCGAACATCACCAGCGGCGGCGTGGTGCGGATCGCTTCGCGGACGGCGGCGTTGTCAGGTTTCAGGCCGGCTGTGCGTGAGAATGCGAAGGTGCACGGCAAGCCGAGATCGTTCTCGAGGAAATTACGGACGCCACGCGCGTAAGTCTCGTTGGCGACAATGGCGAAGCTTGCAGTGCCGAAGAAATCTTGCGTGACCGAGCGCCACAAATCCCAGATCGGTTTGATCGTGGTGTGCTTCTCTCGCTCGATGAAAGGCTCCGGATCGAGGCCGGTAAGTTCACCGAGTTTGCGGAGGAATTTCGTTGTTGAGTCGAGACCGATCGGCGCTTGCAGGTAAGGCCGCTCCAGCGTCTCGCACAATTGGCGACCAAACTCGCGGTACATGCAGACGTTCACTTCGGCGAGCGCCAGCTTCTTCACGTCGGCGAGATGGCTCCCTAGCGGGAATACCATATTCACTTCAGCGCCGACGCCTTCGATCAAACGACGGATTTCGGCGAGGTCCGACGGCATGTTGAACATGCCGTACATCGGGCCGATGATATTGACCTTCGGCTTCTCGCCCTCTTTGCGCGCCTTCAGTTTCGGCACTTTCTTGGTGCCGAACTGTGTCCAGAGCCAAGTCAGCGCGCGGTTGGCGCTCTGCCACTGATCTTCGTCGATCGTGCGCGGCAGAAAGCGCTGGATGTTGGTGCCTTCGGGCGTCACGCCGCCGCCGATCATCTCGGCGATCGAGCCAGTGACGACGACTGCGGGCAAATCGCGATCGAGCGTCTTCCACGCCCGCTTCATCGCGCCTTCAGTGCCGGTCTTGCCGAGTTCATCCTCGCCGAGACCAGTGACGACGATCGGCAGTTCGTGCGGCGGCAGGCCGTCCGTGTAGTGAAGCACGGACGTCACGGGCAGATTTTCGCAACCAACGGGACCGTCGATAATGACTTGGAGACCCTTCACGGCCGTGAAGGCGTAGACAGCGCCCCAATAGCCGCCGGCGCGATCATGATCGAGGATGAGCGTCATGTGCCCACCGCCTCTTCCGCCGCACGCGCCGCTTGCATCTTTGCAGCGTAACGCGCCTTGAACTCTGGACGATCTTGCGGCGTCTCTTCCCAGACGCCGGCCGTGTGACCCGAGCCCACGCCTTCAAAGAATTCGGTCATGCGACCGAAGCGGTCTTTGTTGGCGAGTGCCGAATTAATCACGGTCGCGAGCGAACCAGCGCCCGCCGGCCCCATGAGCGGCCGCGCGGAAATGAGATTGGTGAAATAGAGCGCCGGGATGGAGCGCTCCTTGGCGTGCTGCACGACGGGCGTTGTACCGATCGCCAAATCAGGCCCGAACTCTTCGATCGCCGCGACGTCCTGCTCAAGCGATGCGCGAAACTGAATGCGAACGCCTTTGGACTCGAGCCAAGCGCGATCGGGATCAGACCATTGCGTGCGCGGGCAAGCCGTGCCGACATACGGCACATCGGCGCCGCTTTCGATCAGCAGCCGCGCAACCAAAAGCTCCGAACCTTCATAGCCGGAAACTGTGACACGGCCCTTGATCGGCGAACCCGCAAGCGCGCCCGCAATCGCAGGCAGCCACTTGTTCTTCGACGCATCGATCTTGTCCTGCGCAATGCCGCAGGCGGCGCCGATAGCGTCGAGCCACGCGGCCGTTCCATCGCGGCCCACAGGCGCGGAACCCACGACCTTGCGGCCAGCGGCTTCGAACTCACGCACCGAGGCGGTGTAAAACGGATGGATCGCCGCAACCGCGGCGCAATCGAGCCCTGAATACAGCTCGCGCCACTCGCGGGTCGGCACCACTGGGCCGGCGGCCAAGCCCATCGGCTCAAGCATCATCCCGATGCCGACGGGATCGGCCGGAAACATTTCGCCCAAGAGCGTGATCGTCGGCAATGCCGAGCGTTCGCGCGGGGCGGCGACCGGCCCCTGCTCGGCTTCGTTGCGTGCGTATTTCAGCATCGCGCCGGCAAGCACATCCTTAGCTTCCGCGTGCGTCGGAATGCCGAAGCCCGGCACGTCGATGCCAATGATGCGGACGCCGTTGATCTCTTTCGGCAGCAGCTGCAACGGCACGCCCGATGCAGTCGGGACGCAGAGATTGGTTATGATGATGGTGTCGTAGTGTTCCGGATCGGCGAGCTTGAACACCGCCTCGCGGATATCCTCGAACAACTTGCCGGTGACGAGCGTTTCCGAATTGAAGGGCACGTAGCCGACGGTACGGCGCGCGCCATAGAAGTGCGAAGTGAACGTCAGGCCATACACGCAGCAGGCCGAGCCAGAAAGAATCGTCGCCGTTCGGCGCATGCGCAAGCCGACGCGTAAGCTCCCAAACGCCGGGCACATGCTTTGCGGCTGATCGTGCGGGCCTTTAGGATAGTCCTGCGCGTAGCGGTCAAGAACTTCGGACTTGCCCGCGCTCGCGGCGGCTTTCTGCAATTCCGCCGCGCCGGCGTGACAGCCCGCGCCTGCGCTCACAACGTCCGCAACAACAGTCTCCTCCGCGCCGCTAGCGGCGCTGTCGTAAATCGCTTCGGAGGAAACGCGTTCGCTCATCCCCTACACCGCATCGTAGATGACTTCGAGGGTGGGCTTTTCGACGTGAGTCGCGCCGCGCATGTCGGCTTGCGTCGCCGGCATGAGCACGACCCCGCCGCCGACTTGGTCCGACTTGAAAAGCCCGAGCAGCTGATCTTGCGTCAGCGGCGTCGGACGCACGGGCGGCGCGGTCGCGACGTTTGCGCTTAAGCCTTCAAACATCGGGCCCCAGCGATCGCCGGGCGTGCCGATGATCTGGTAGTTCGCCGATTTGCGGCGGATATCTTCGTCAGCCGGAATGGCGCAGAGCACCGGGATCCCAACCGCTGCCGCAAACGCTGCCGCTTCACCGGTCCCGTCATCCTTATTGATGAGCATGCCGGCGACGCCGACATTGCCGCCGAGCTTGCGGAAATACTCAACCGCCGAGCAGACATTGTTGGCAACGTAGAGCGATTGCAGATCGTTCGAGCCGACGACGATCACCTTCTGGCACATGTCGCGCGCGATCGGCAGACCGAAGCCGCCGCAGACGACGTCGCCCAGGAAGTCGAGCAAAACGTAATCGAAGCCCCAATCGTGAAAGCCAAGCTTTTCCAGCAATTCGAAGCCGTGAATGATGCCGCGTCCGCCGCAGCCGCGCCCCACCTCGGGGCCGCCGAGCTCCATCGCAAACACGCCGTCGCGCTGGAAACACACATCCTCGATGCGCACTTCATCGCCGGCAGCTTTCTTGCGAGACGAGGTTTCGATGATCGTCGGGCAGGCTTTGCCGCCGAACAGCAACGATGTGGTGTCTGACTTCGGATCGCAGCCGATGAGCAGGACGCGCTTGCCTTGCTGGGCCATCATGTAGCTGAGATTGGCGAGCGCGAAGCTCTTGCCGCTGCCGCCCTTGCCATAGATCGCGATGATCTGGGTTTCTTTGGTCACCTCGCCGGTCGGAACGGGATCGGGTTCGATCGCCGCTTCCGCGCGCAGGGCTCGATTGTCGAGCAGCGTCACGCTCATGCGCAATGTCTCCAGTCCAGAACCATTTTGAGGCAAGAGCTGTCCGTGAACGCGGTCGCGTAAGCGTCTTCCGCATCTTCCGGGACATGCTCGTGGGTGATCAGTTCGTCGAGCGAGAGCCGGCCGAAGCGCATCAACGCCTGCGTGGCCTGCAAATCTTCGGGCTTCCATTCGGCGGCGACGCGGAAGCGCGCTTCGCGCATGAAGGTCGGCACGAAAGCAAAGGAAAGCCGCTCTTCGTAGAAGCCCGCGAGGACGATTTCGCCGCCCTTTGCGAGGCGCTTCACGAACGTGTCGAGCAAGGCGCCTGCCCCGCTGGCATCCATGATGGTGGTGTAGTCCTTGCGCTCGTCTTCGTCGGGATCAAGCACGGGATAGCCGAACGAGCCGGCGCGACGGACCGGGTTCACATCCCACACCGTTGGCGCCGGCGCGCCCATGGCGACCGTGATTCTGGCCAGCAAGCGGCCAAGGACGCCGTGTCCGATGATGAGATCCGGCAGCGCACCGCCTGCGATCGCGTGATGCGCGGTTGCAGCGAGCGCCAGCAACACGCCGCGCGCGCCGAGCCGTTCTTGAATCTGAATCGCGCGCGCGCTTGGCGCGATCAATGTACGCGCAGCGCCGCCGAACAATCCGCGCGCGTCTTTGTAGCAAGTAGCGCCAGGCAGAAAAACGTATTCGCCAAGGCGATGACGCGCGTTCGCGCCCGTTTCGATAACGCGGCCAACGGATTCGTATCCGGGCACGAGCGGATAACCCATGCCGGGAAATTGCGGCATACGGCCCGACCAGAGCAGACGTTCAGTGCCGGTGCTGATGCCGCTCCAGGACACTTCGACGACAATGTCGTCTTCGCGCACCGGATTGAGATCGAGGTGGCGAACCGCGATTTTCTCAGGGCCTTCAAGAACGACAGCGACGGTGTCCAACGAAACTCTCCGGCGAGGCGCCGAGGCGCTTCAACATGTGTCAGATTACGTTGACGCTTTTATGTGTCAATCAATCTCGACGCTTGACGGGGGAATATTTGGTCCGGTCAGCGCTCAGCGACGAGAACCTGGAGCAGCGATGGTGTTCGCACCCGCAGCATGCGAACGCCGCGAAATCCGGCCCGGCCGAGCCAGGTTTTGAGGAGACGCGGCGTGCGGGCCTGCCCGCGGCCCATCGCCAGCAAATAAAGCCCGAAATAGGCATCCGCGACGCGATCCTTGCGCGGCGCTGCGGACATTGGCTCCGCAATCAAAAGCTTTCCGCCGGGCGCCAACGCCTTGTGAGCCGAGGCCAAAATCTTCGCGACGCCATCATCGTCGTGGTCGTGCAGGATGCGCACGAGGGTGATGAGATCGGCGCCGGGCGGCAGCGGGTCCCAAAGGAAATCGCCCTCATCGAAGGTTGCTTGCGGTACGTTCGAACGCGCGCGGGCGACAACAGCGGGCAGATCAAAGAGGCGCAACGCGATATGCGGCCAGCGTTGGCCAACCGCTGCCAGGAAGCCGCCTTCGCCGCCGCCTACATCCATAACGACGCGATGGCGGCGCAGCGAATAGGCGTCGAGCACGTCGGCCGCCACCGAAGGCTGAGTCGCGGCCATCAGCGCCGAATAGTCAGATACGTCACTCTCTCCAGTCGCGCTGGGTTCGCCCGATGTCGCATAGGGCCAATAGTTCGAGAGATGCTCGCCGCGGCCGCGCCGCAGCAGCGCGACCGGATCGAGGAGATCGGCATAGAGTCGATCGTGGTGCCGGATCATGTCGGCGAGGCCAGCATTGCCGAGCAGCGCCGCACCCTGCGGCCCCAAAGCGAATCGCTCACCGACAGGCTCGACTAGATCGAAGGCCGCCGCGGCGGATAGCAAACGCGCCATTGCCGGCGCTGGGACATTTGAAGCCGCCGCTAACGCAGCAACATCGAGCGGCCCGCGCTGAAGGGTTTTGAACACGTCAAGCGCGATGCAGGCGTGTAGAACTTGCGAGTAAACAAAACCCGCGACGAGATCGAAAAGTGCGTCGGTCCGACGATGCGCAATCCCACGCGTTAGCGGGAAATCAGCGGCAAAACGCTGGAATTTTGGGTTCGACAGCAGCGCATTGCGCCATTGGATCCACTGCGCGCTGAGGCCAAGCATCGCCGCTCACGCGGCGCTGCGCGCCAATTGCTTCGGCGCAAGGCGCATGGCGGTGAGGCGCACCAAAGCGCGCATGTCTTGAGCGCCTTCACACGGCGGCACCGAGTCGACGGCTTGCTCGACCAGTGCGTTCAACTGCGCTAGCGCGCCCTTGATCCCGTGCGTGGCAACTGCGCTCGGACGCTCCAAGAGCGCATCCTGCCCGACCGGCTTGCCGCATTCCGCACTCTGCACGGCGTCGAGCAGATCATCCGCGACTTGATACGCAGCGCCCAACGTTTCACCGAGCGCACGCCATGGGCCCGCATCCGCGCCGGCGGCGATCGCGCCGGACATGGTGGCGGCAACGAACAGCGCGCCCGTTTTGGCTTGATGATAGAGTTCCAGCTCTGGGTTGGGCTCGCTTTCCCAGGCCTGCCCGGCAACGATGCCGTGCGGCGCGCCGACACCGCGCGCGATCGTTCCAATCAACGGCGCGAGCCGCAAGGGCGCAACCGCGCCCGCCAGCGCCAGACGTTCAATCGCCATAACAATCAGGGCATCGCCGGCGAGCAGAGCGATCGGCTCGCCATACATCGAATGAACCGAAGGTTTGCCGCGCCGCGTGGCGGCATTGTCGAAGCACGGCAGATCGTCGTGAACCAGGGATGCGCAGTGCATCAGTTCGATTGCGGCGGCGGCGGCGTCTGAAATGGCCGGCTGATCGTCGCCGCAAGCTTGCGCAACGGCGAGGCAGAGCATCGGTCGCACCCGCGCGCCGCCCGGAAAGACCGCATAGCGCAGCGCCTTGGCTAAAAGCGGCGGCGCGGCGGGGGTGTCTGCCCGATCCACCGCTGCCTGCAGGGCGGCCTCGACCCGTGACGCCAGCACCATGACTGCCTCCGAAGGCTTTGAGCCAGGCCACACCCGGAACTGTCATCCAATCTGGACATATGATAGCGTCCAGTCAATTGACTTTGGAGTTTGAGCGCATGAGCGCGGAGCGCGCCATCATTATTGGCTCCGGCATTGGCGGACTAACGGCGGCGATATCGCTGGCGACCGAAGGTTATGCGGTGACCGTCCTGGAGCGCGCCGCAAGCGCTGGCGGCAAAATGCGCGAAGTAGAGGCCGACGGCGCCCGCATCGATGCGGGGCCGACGGTGCTGACAATGCGCTGGGTGTTCGACGATTTGTTCGAAAAGGCCGGCGTGCGGCTCGACGATTATGTTGCGCTGCACAAGCTTTCCATTCTCGCGCGGCATGCTTGGAACGGCGGTGCGCGGCTCGATCTCTTCGCGGACGAAGCCGCCAGCGCCGACGCGATCGGCAACTTTGCGGGGGCAGCCGAGTCGCGCGGCTATCTCAACTTCTGCGCCGAGGCGCGGCGCATGTTCGAGACTTTGCGCGAGCCTTTCCTCACCGCGTCGAAGCCTAATCCCATCTCGCTGACCAATCGCGTCGGGCTCGGCCGCATCGGCGACCTGCTCGCGATCCGCCCGTTCGACACGATGTGGGGTGCGCTCGGTGCGCACTTCGGCGATCCGCGTCTGCGCCAGCTTTTTGGCCGCTACGCCACCTATTGCGGCTCCTCGCCCTTCAGAGCGCCGGCGACTTTGATGCTGATCGCGCACGTCGAGCAAGACAGCGTCTGGATCGTCGAAGGCGGCATGCAGCGTTTGGCCGAAGCGCTGACGGCGTGCGCGGAGAGGCTCGGTGTTTCCTTCCAGTTCGGATCAGAGGTGAGTGAGATCGCGGTTCGTGGTGGTCGTGTGGGCGGCGTACGTCTGCACAACGGAGAGCGCATGGAAGCGAGCACTGTGGTGTGCAACGCCGATCCGTCTACTTTGGCAGCAGGCCTGTTTGGCAAGGATGCTGCCCGCGCCGTCGCTAGTGTTGGTCACGCGACACGCTCGCTCTCCGCAGTAACGTGGGCGGCGCACGTCGAAGCCAGCGGTTTTCCGCTCGTTCGCCACAACGTCTTCTTCTCTGACAACTACGCCGCCGAGTTCGAAGCCCTTGGCAAACAGGGCCTCCCCACCGATCCCACAATCTATGTCTGCGCGCAGGATCGCACGGACGAAAGCAATCCCGACGGCGCAGAACGCCTGCTCATTCTCGCCAACGCGCCCGCGCGCGACCGCGAATTCACATCCTCGGAGCTCGACGCATGCGAGACGAACATGATCAAACGGCTCCGCGGCTGCGGCATGGAGTTGGCGCCGGGCGCGATGACACGGACGACGCCTGCAGACTTCAACGCGCTCTTCCCAGCGACACAGGGAGCGCTTTACGGGCGCGCGACGCACGGCTGGGCGGCGTCGTTTCAGCGGCCAGGGTCGCGCACGAAGATACCGGGGCTTTATCTGGCGGGGGGCGGCGTGCATCCGGGCGCGGGCGTGCCGATGGCCGCACTCTCGGGCCAATTGGCGGCGCGGCGCATCGTGGCGGACCGCGCTTCGACGCGGCCGTTCCGAGCGGCGGCTACGCCTGGTGGTACATCGACGCGATCAGCGATGACAAACAGCACAGCCTGACCATCATCGCCTTCATCGGCAGCGTTTTCTCACCGTATTACGCATGGTCCGGCTGGGGCGACGCGGAAAATCACTGCGCCATGAACGTCGCGCTCTATCGCGCCGGCCACGATCGCTGGGCGATGACCGAGCGCGGGCGCAGCAATCTCTCACGTTCGCAGAGCAGTCTAAAGATCGGCCCAAGCAGCGTGGAGTGGGATGGCGACACGCTACGGCTCGATATCGATGAGTGGACAGCGCCACTGCCCTCGCGCGTGCGCGGCACAGTCACGCTGCGGCCCGAGGTGATTAATGAGCGCGCCTTTGCGCTCGACGCTGAAGGCAAACATTACTGGCGGCCGATCGCACCACGTGCGCGTATTGACCTGCGCTTTGACGGCGGCGCGCTGGCTTGGTCCGGCGATGCTTATCTCGACAGCAATTGGGGCAATGAGCCGTTAGAGCGCGGGTTTCGCAGCTGGCACTGGTCACGCGCGCATGCGCCGAGCGGGACACAAGTTTACTACGATGTGGAGCCGCGCGCGGGGTCAAATCGATCGCTCGCGCTTGTGTTCGATAAGTCCGGCGCAGTTTCAGAGATTGAAGCGCCGCCCTACTCCTCATTGCCCGGCACCTTCTGGCGCGTGCCGCGCGTCACCCGCGGCAACGCCGGCGCCGAGCCACGCTTGGTTCGGACCCTTGAAGATGCGCCCTTCTATGCACGCTCGCAGCTGATCGGTGAGATCGACGGCGCGCAAGCGGACATCATGCATGAGAGCTTGTCGCTCGATCGCTTCCGCGCGCCGATCGTCCGCGCAATGCTACCCTTCCGGATGCCCCGTATCGTCCGCAGGCGGTGACGCCGCATCGTCTTTGGTCGGGCGCGCGCTCCAAAACTCATAGCCCGCCCACGCCAGCGCAACGCCGCTAAACAGCACGAATTCCAGCAGGAAAAGCGGGTTTACGTCCATGACTTCGCGCCCTCTCAGGCCAAGCGGCGCGGCCGCTTATCCAAGGCCGCGAACAGATCGATGACCCATTTTACGTCGTGCCGGACACCGCGCACCGGCGCCGACGACGCGTTCGCACCACCTACGCTGATCGCTTCAACCAAAAATTCTGTCTGCGGCAACGATGCAGCATAAAGCTCTGCGTGTGAGGGCGCCGGCCACGACCGCGTCAGCGATCGCGCCACCAACTGTAGTTTGCGCGACGCCAGCACGACGCTGCGGCCAGACATCGAATCGTATCCCGCCCGCGCCACACCCTCGCCGATCTCGGCGTAGAGCAAGCGCGCGGCGTAAATCGCTGGCCGGAACGGCGCTGGCAGCGCTGCAACGCCAGCATCCGCGCGACGATAAAGCTCATCCGCGTGCTGCAATAGCCGCGACACGATCTGCGCGATTTCCGGCGTAAACATTGGCCGCGCCAGCCAGGCATCGGGGTCGATCCCCGCTTCACGCATCCATTCACGCGGCAGATAGAGCCTTCCATTGCGGGCGTCTTCGCCCACGTCACGCGCGACATTGGTGAGCTGCATAGCTACGCCCAGATCAGTCGCGCGCGCCGCCATGTGCGGGTCGCGCGCGCCCATCAGCACGGTCATCATCGCGCCGACGGCGCCCGCGACGCGGGCGGAATAAGCGTAGAGGTCCGAGAGCGTTTCGCAGGATCGGCCCGCCGCATCCCACGCCAAGCCTTCAAGCAACGCATCAAAGGGCGCGCGCGGGATATCGTAGTACTCAATCACGTCGGATAGCGCGCGATCGACGGCGCCATCGACTGGCGCGCCCGCATAAATCGCATCAAGACGCGCGGCGAGGCGCGTCACTGCAGCTTCGCCGCCATGATCGACGTCGACGCTATCGTCCGAAAGACGGCAAAAGGCGTAGAGCGCATAGGCGCCGTTGCGCACATGCTCCGGCAACAGCAAGGAAGCGGCGAAGAACGAGCGCGAGCCGGTGCGGATCATCTCGCGGCAGGTCGCGAGATCGCCGGGCGTGGCGCGCTCAGGCCGGCGTAAGTTCGGACGCATGCGGCACCACTGAATCGAGAACGCGCGCCGATGAGAGCACGCCGGGAACGCCGGCGCCGGGATGTGTGCCAGCGCCAACGAGATAAAGCCCCTTAATGTCGCCGCTTCTGTTGTGCGGGCGGAACCAGGCGCTTTGAGTGAGAATGGGTTCGAGCCCAAACGCAGCGCCCTTCGGCGCGCAGAGCTGATCGCGAAAATCGAGCGGCGTCATCACACGTGACGTGACAATCCCATCGGCCAAGCCCGGCAACAGCGTTTCGCTCAGCCGCTGCTGAACACGGCGACGATAAGGCTCGGCTTCAACGCTCCAATCGATATCGGCATCGAGATGCGGGACGGGCGATAGCACGTAGAACCCGTCGCAGCCCTCAGGCGCGAGCGAGGGATCCGTCGCGGTGGGCCGATGCAGATAGAGGCGCGAGGCGCTTAGCGGTGAAGATATCCTCGATCAGCTCGCGATAGCGGGGGCCGAGCAGAATGGTGTGGTGCGGCACGTCCGGATATTGGCGGCGCGTGCCGAAATACCAAACGAACAAGCTCATGGAATAGCGCGCGGCGGCGAGGCGTCGATCCGTCCATGTTTTGCGTGCGGCGGCGGGAACGAGGCGGCCATATGTGTGAGCGGAATCGGCATTGGAGACGACGATATCGGCCCGCAATTTTTCGCCACTTGTGAGGCGCACGCCGTTCGCGGCGCCATTGTTCAGCGTGATCTCCGCTACCTCGGCGTTACAGCGGACGACGCCGCCCTGCCCGCGGATGAGCTTCACCAGGCCCTGCACCAGCGCGCCAGTCCCGCCCATGGCGAAATGCACGCCGTGGCGGCGCTCCAGATAGGAGATCAAGCAGTAAACGGCGGTGGTGCTGAACGGATTGCCGCCGACGAAGAGGGGATGAAAACTCAGCGCAATGCGCACGCGCGGGTCGCGCACGTAACGCGAGACCAAGCCGTAAACGCTCTCCAATCCGCCCAAACGCAGCAAGTCCGGCGCAACGCGGACCATCTCCGTCCAAGAGTGGAAGGGCGCCGCGCCCAGTTGCTCGAAGCCGACGCGATAGATTTCTTCGCTGCGGCGCATGAAGCGGTCGTAGCCCGCGAGATCGCCAGGCGCGATGCGCGCGATCTCATCGCGCATGGCGCTGCCGCAAGACATGCGCTCGCCATCGGCGAAGGCGAGATCGTAAAACGGATCGATGGCGCGCAGCTCGACGTCGTCGCTGAGCTTGGCGCCGCACATGGCCCAGAGTTCTTCGAACAGAAAAGGCGCGGTGATGATGGTGGGGCCGGCGTCGAAGGTGTAGCCGTCCTGGCGGTGCACGTAGGCGCGCCCGCCCGGCGCATCGAGCCGCTCCAGCACGGTGACGCGATACCCGCGCGCACCGAGCCGCACCGCGGCGGCAAGGCCACCGAAGCCGCTGCCGATCACAACCGCATGGGGCCGTTTGTCCGGTTCGAGCCGAACGAGTGGCTGTTCTGGCGCGACCGTCAACATTGCCTGACACTTAATCGCGTCTATCTCGACTGCGCAAGCGCTCAAGCAGCTTGTTGCAGCGCACCCAAAATCAAGCCGGCGATCGTTTTGGCATCTTCCTCGTGCGCCAAATGGCCGAGGCCGGGCGCGCGCGCGATGGTGGCGTGCTTCACGAGCAGTTGCACGTCGTAGGCGCTATCAGGCGGCACGGCGCGATCCTTGTCGCCAACGATGAGCGCGAGCGGCGCGCGTAAATGCGACAGCTCTTTTTTCAAACCGTAGAGACCCCAGTGCGACATGAGCGCGACCGTCGCTTCGAGATGTCCTCTATTGCGAAACAGGCGCGCGTACAGGTCGAGCCCCTCCTCGTCGAGCGACGAGCCAGTACTGCGCATGAGATCGGCGATGGCGCCAGGACGTGAGGCGCGATGCGCGAACATGCTGAGCGAAAACGGATTATAGAACAATGTTCGCGCCAGCATCGGCGCCCACGGGCCAAGCGGCCCTGGGAACGGCAACAGCGCAGCATTCACCCCCACAATGCCGGCCGGCGGCGCTGCACCATCGAGCGCCATGCGCACAGCGATCGCGGCGCCCGCGGAGTGGCCGAGCAGAGCATGCGGCGTGGCATCAAGGGAGCGAAGCAACACGGCCACGCCTTGCGCGACCTGTGGCAGTGAGAATCCCGCACCGTGTTGCGGCGTCTCGGTGAAGCCGTGGCCAGGCAGATCAGGCGCGATAATCGTGTAGTTCTGCGCGAGAATCGGCGCGAGCGTGCGCCATGAGTGCGTGGCGGCGCCGGTGCCGTGCAACAACACGAGCGCCGGCCCCTCACCCATCACCTGCACATGCCAACGCAATCCGCCCGCTTCGACGAATTGGCTGGCGTCGCGATTGGGCCAGTCACGGCCCTCGACACTCCAATCAGGCTTTCGCGTCATCGCGGCGCCGGTGCGTGCGCACGCACAACGCTCGCAACGGCGCCCGCCTCCACGAAGGGCAGCGGCGCGTAGGCTGCGCCCATCTCGGCCGCGAGCGCTGCCGCGCCAGGGCGCGTGCGAGGCGAGGTATCGATGAAAACCGCCGAGAGATTAGCAGCGCGCAAGCCCCGCGCTGATACGAGTGCATCCGTCTCCGCTTGAGCGCGCCCCGTTGCACCGTCACGGCCGACATTGCCGCGGCCGTCGGTGAGAAAAACGATGAGAGGCGTGCGCCCCTTGGCGCGCTCGCTTTGCGCCAGCAGCGACGCCGCGTCGATGGCAGTTGCGAGCGGAGTCGTGCCGCCGCCAGGAAGTTCAGCAAGCGCGCGCTTGGCGCGTGACAGCGAGCGCGTTGGCGGCAGGAGCATTTCGGCGTTGGCGTCGCGGAAGGCGATCAATGCGACGCGCGCACGCGTTACGTACGCATCCGCCAACAACGTCTCGACCGCGCCTTTCGCCTCCGCCAAGCGCTGCAGCGCCGCGGAGCCAGACGCATCAACGACGACGATGATGGTGGACTCCAAGCGCTGAACAAAGCGCCGGATGCGAAAATCGCCTCGGCGCACGAGCACGAGCGCACCTATCGGCGCTGCATCACGGCGACGCAACGGTTGCCAAGGCGCGGCGGCGCGCAAGGTGGCGACCAGGTCGAGCCGCTCGCCGCTGCGCAATGTGCCCGCGCGTGCGCCAAGCGGACGGCCACGTCGCGCCGACTTCGCAGCAGCGCCTGCGCCACGCGAGCGCGCTTCGACACGACGCTCCGCGCGCGCTTCCAAGAATTGCGCTAGAAACTCCGCGGGCAGCGCCGATTGAACCGCATCGATAACGCGATCCGCTGCAGCACTGGCCTCCGTTTGTTCGCTCGAACCCGCCTCATCATCAGCACCCTCTTCGGGCGGGGGCGGCTCGGGCGGCTGCTCGGGCGGGGCAAAGTGAGCGCGGGGCGCCAGCACCAAGCGCGCGGCCAGCGCCAAGTCTTCGTCCTCGACCGCCGCACGACCAACCAGCGCGGCGGCGGCGCGCGCGGCGCGCAGCGTGAACAAGGCTGCACGCGCGGAAACGACGCCGAAGGCGCCAGCCGCCCAGCAAATCGATTCAATTGTCCGCTCATCCGCTGGCTTCATGCGCGCCAGATCTTCGCGCGCGGCGGCGATCTGCGCTCTAGTCGGAATCTCTGCCGAATGCGGTCGAACGAGGCTGAAATTGAGAGCGAAAGCCAAGCGTTCAGTGATCACATCAGGCGCACGCTCATCCGGCTCCACGCCTTCTTCGAGGGCGACCAGCATGAAGCGATCAACGCCAGCGTCGAGCGCCATGGCGATGCGCGCGCCCGTCGCGGACGTGCAGCGCTCCGCCATCGCAAGCACCACAACACCGCCATCGCTTTCGCTGAGCAATCCACGGCTTGCGACTGGGCGCGCTGCTGCGAGCGTGGCGGCCAGATCAAGCCCGCCGAGCAATCGCTCGTCATCAATGTGCGCCGGCACCCGCCGCATCGGCGCATCCGACGGAAGCATCGCCTTGAGCGCCGCAAGCCACGCATCGCGCGCGGGACCCGGCAGCGCGCAAAGAACCACGCCCTTTAAACCGTCAGGATCGATGGCCAACAGCGTTGCGGCGCTGAGCGCGTCCGCCCACGGATCGTAGCGTCCGGAGGCCGCTACGCTCATGCGTCGAACATCTCGGCCAAGGCCCGCTCGATACGCGGCGCGGAGCCGACGTCGTCGAGCGGATTGCGTCGCAGACGATGCTGTAATGATGGAACGGCGACCCCGCGCAGGTGCGCCGTTGTGACATTCTCCGCGCCCTCGAGCGCAGCATAGGCACGCGCAGCGCGGATGAGCGTTAGTTCGCCACGCAAACCATCCGAGCCGATTTTCATGCATAGCGCCGAAGCACGCTCGACGATTTCGTCTGGCAACGCAACATCGGCGCGGCTGGCGCGCGCCTTGACGATGCGCTCGCGCACTGCGGCGTCCTTCTTAGTCCAGGCCGCTACAAAGCTCTTCGGATCGCGGTCAAACGCATCGCGCTGGCGGACGACGGCGACGCGGTCGGCCAGCACTGTCGGCGTTTTCACATCCACGGAAAGCCCGAAGCGATCGAGCAATTGCGGGCGCAGCTCGCCCTCTTCCGGGTTGCCGCTGCCGATCAACACGAAGCGCGCGGGATGGCGCACGCTTAGGCCTTCACGCTCGACCACGTTCTCGCCGGATGCAGCGACGTCGAGCAGGAGATCAACCAAATGATCCTCGAGCAGGTTCACTTCATCAATGTAGAGAAAGCCGCGATGCGCCTTCGCCAGCAGGCCGGGCTCGAAGCGCTTTTCGCCGCGCGTCAGCGCCTGTTCGAGGTCGAGCGCGCCGACCACGCGATCCTCGGTGGCGCCCAGCGGCAAGTCCACCACCGGCGTCGGCAATAGCTCCGTCTTGGCCGCACCCTTGGCGGAACGTGAGGGGCATTCTTCAGTGCAAGCGCCCGCGTCGGCCTCCGGATCGCAATGATAAGCGCAGCCTTTCGTCGCCCGCATCTGCGGCAACAAAGCCGCCAAGGCGCGCACCGCCGTCGACTTGCCGGTGCCGCGATCGCCGAACACCATGACGCCGCCAATGCCGGGATCGACCGCGGCGATCAGCAACGCACGCTTCATGTCGTCCTGGCCGACAATCGCCGAAAAAGGGAACACCACCCGCATCTTGGCCAGAGATAACGAGTGCCGATGGAAGCGTCCACCATCGGCGGGGCTCGATGAAATAGGAACTAGAACATTGCCACAAGCCGCGGTCAGCGTAGTTACTCGCGGTCGCACAACACTGCGCGCACGGCGCAATCACCAATACAATGCCGCGCTGCGGGAGTGCGAAATTGAAAAGCGATCGCTCCGGCAGGGCCAGCGATCTGAAGCGCGAGCATGCGCGCGAGGGGTAAAATGGTGGGCGCGACAGGGATCGAACCTGTGACCCCTACGATGTCAACGTAGTGCTCTCCCGCTGAGCTACGCGCCCTTACCTTATATCGGTCACCGTGGGTGGAGGGCCTATACAGGCGCCTGCCCTGCTACTCAAGCCGCCGCGATCACGCGCTCGATCTCGACCACCAGGTCCTTCAGGTGGAACGGCTTGGACAGCACTTTGGCGTCCTTGGGGGCTTGATTCTGGGCCGAGAGGGCGACGGCGGCGAAGCCGGTGATGAAGACGATCTTCATGGCCGGATCGGCTTCCGCGCCGCGGCGAGCCAGTTCGATGCCGTCGAGGCCGGGCATGACGATGTCGGTCAACAGAAGGTCGTAGCTGCCGTGCTCCAGCGCTTCCCAGGCGGAATCGCCGTCTCCATGGCCGGTCACGTCGTGGCCAGCGCGCGTCAGGCTCGTCACCAGGAAGGCCCTGAGCGAGTCGTCGTCTTCCGCCAACAATATGCGCGCCATGCGTCGCTCCGGATAATCCGGCCCCTGCCCCAAAGCGGTAGCCTCTAGCATAGGGCCGGTAAAGGCCGGCTAAAGCTTCACACACAAGCGGTAAGCATGTGGAAAGATTGACGGCCCGGGCAGCGACAGCGATCAATAGGCATGGACCCGACGGATCTTGGCCAAGGCGCTGCGCGCGACCTTACGGAAGGCGGAGGCCTCCCCGAGAGCCGAGCCGAGCCGCCATTCGTGCTGATCGAGCCGCTACGACGCACCGCCCCGCTCATCTTCGCCTCGCCTCATAGTGGCCGGCGCTACCCGGCGGAGTTGCTGGCGGACGCCCGGGTCTCGCTGATCAGCCTGCGCCGCTCCGAGGACGCTTATGTCGATGAATTGTTCGCAGGTGCTGCGGCGCATGGCGCGGCCGTGCTCTCGGCGACGATCGCGCGCGCCTATGTCGATCTGAACCGCGATCCAGGCGAACTGGATCCCGACATGTTCGAGGAACGGCCGCCGCACAATGTGCATACGAGTTCGGCGCGCGTGCAGGCAGGCCTCGGCGCCATTCCGCGTATCAGCGGCGACGGCCAGAACATTTACCGCCGCAAGCTTTCGCTGAACGAAGCCGATCGGCGCATCAACGCGGTGCACCGCCCCTATCACGCCATGCTGCAAAATCTGGTGGCGGAAACGCGCGAGGCGTTCGGCTGCGCAGTGCTCGTCGATTGTCACTCCATGCCATCGAGCGCGCGCGGCGCGCATGCGCCCGACATTGTGCTCGGCGATCGTTTCGGCGCGTCGTGCCATCCGTCCGTGACCGCGCTTGCAGAAGCGACATTGCGGCGGCTTGGCTATCGTGTCGCGCGCAACGCGCCGTTTGCTGGCGGACACACGACGCAGACTTACGGACGCCCGGCGCTCGGGACACACGCGCTGCAAATTGAGATAAACCGCGCACTTTATGTAGACGAACGGACTTTGGAGCGCGCCAACGGTTACATCCGTGTGCGTGCTGACATGAGTCGCCTCGCCGAAGCGCTCAGCACGGCGACGCTACACAAGAGTCTCGCATAGCGGCGCAAAAGACACGCGTTTATCTTTCATTTTTTTAACGCGCAGTTGCCGCCTTTAATTTGCCCTGCCCGCTCCCGAGCTAGGTCGCATCACGGCTGCGCAGCCTTGGCGGGTTGCTGCTGGCCACTAACACGCGGGGAAAATACCCAATGAAGAAAACTGCATTGCTTGCAGCCGTCGCTGCTTTGTTCGTAGCGACGCCGGCGTTGGCGCAAAGCGGCGGCCATGTTGGCGTCGGTTACGCCAGCACCAGCGCTGACGACGATGACGACGCTGAGACCTGGCAACTTGAAGGCGCCTTCGGCGGCGCCAGCGGATCGATCGGCTATCAACTCGACGCCGGCGTCGGCAACACCGAATTCGAGGGCGATGACGGCGACCACACCACGCTTGCCGGCCACTTGTACTGGAACGGCGGCGGCTGGCGTCTCGGCGGCGTCTACGCCACCACCAATCTCGACGACGGCACGTTCGACCTCGACGAAACCGTCTATGGCGTCGAAGGCACGTTCGACCTCGGCGCCAATACGGTGATCGTCGGCAGCTACACCCAAGGCGAAACCGAATTCCTGGTCGATCTCGATTCCTGGAACGCCGATTTCGGCCTGCGTCACTATTTCAGCGACAATCTCCGCGTCAGCGGCACGATCGGCACCGGCAATCTCGACGCTGGCGGCGGTGACTTCGACACCACCTCCTACGGCCTCGGCGCCGAATGGCAGCCCTGGACCACGCCGGTCAGCTTCCGCATCGGTTGGGACCGCTTCGAGGCGGACGACGTGTTTGATGACATCGACACGCTCTCGATCGGCGCGCGCTGGAACTTCGGCGGCTCGCTGCGGGCACGCGACAACGCAACCCCGTTCGAAACGCGCACTGGCCTCTATCAGCGCGCCTACGCACTGCAATAAGGGTCGCTAGACTCTAGAGGGACGAAGGGCGCTCCTTTGCGGGAGCGCCCTTTTTCTTTAGCGCGCGTAGCTGACGATTTTCACTTGCTGCCCTGCACGCAAGCCTTCGCCCTCGCTCAAGCCATTGAGCGCCAGGAAGCGTTCGAGTTGAAAGTCCGTGAACGCCATGCGGCGGGACAGCGAGGCCGCCGTATCGCCGGAGCGAACCTCAACGATCTCGATCTGCCGCGCGCGCAGCGCAGCCGCCTCTTGCGCCGTCAACTGACGCATCGAGCGCAGCATGGCGGCAAACATCGCGCTGCCGCCCGACGGCGTCAGCGTCACGAAATGATAGGCGCGATCGCCGACGCGATAGGCGGTCACTTGAACGTCAAGCACTTGGCCTTGCTGGTTGCGCGCACGCGCTGGCGCGGTTGCGGTTTGCAGGCCGTTGGTAGTTGAGGTCGTCACACGGCCAACTTCAGAGGGCGCTTGCCCGAGAAATTGGCGCAGCACGCCGCTGGCATAAGCTTCAAGCCCCTCGGCCGGCAGCGCGCCGCCGCCAAACTGCGCACGACCGTTTTCGCCGCCGATTTGTACGGCGGCAGGCGTGTTCGTGAGCGTGAAGCCCTCGGGCGCTTCGAAGGCGATCCGCAATGTCGGATGCGAGAAGGTGCGACCGTTGACGAAACCTTGCTCAGGATCGTCGCCATAGATCATGCCGCGAATGGCGTTGAAATATTCGCGCGTCCGTTCCGGAGGTACGTCACGCGTAGCGCCAGCAGCAGCGGCCTGCGCATTGGCGCGCGTAACGCGTTCGGCGGAGAGCGGATGAGTACGCGCCCAAGCGGGCGTCGCGCTGGCGGCGTTGCGATTGTTGACGCGCGCACTCAGCGCATCATTGACGCCCAACGCTTGCAGCATGTCGGCGGCGGCGTAAGCGTTGTAGCCCGTCGCGCGCAAATAGCGGACGCCGAGATCGTCGGACTCGAACTCCTGATCGCGGGAATAGCCGAGCGTATAGAGTTGGCCCACCTGCCCCGCGGCTTGCGCGATTTGACCAGAGCCAGTGAGCACGCCCGCGAGCAACGCGCCAACGCCGGTCAGCGTTGCAGTATTTTGCCGGCGCGCGGCGTGATCGGCGACGACGTGGCCGACTTCATGCCCGAGCACCGAGGCCAGTTCGTCTTCCGAGTTCATGATCGCGAGCAAGCCGCGCGTGATGTAAATGTAGCAGCCAGGCACCGCGAACGCGTTCGGCACGTCCGAGTTCACCACCGAGAACGCGCAGCGACCGGCAACGCCGGCGCCGGCGGCGACGCGTTCACCGACACCAGCAACGTAAAGCGCGAGCGGACCTTCAACCGCGCCGCCGAACTGCGCCAGAATTTGCTCGTGCGAGCGCGCGGCGGTGGTGCGGTCGCCGTCCGTGATCGCCGGCGCGTCAGGTGTGGAGTCGATCGTGGCGCATGCGGCTGCAACGAGCGCCACGGATAGGGTAAGGGTGCGGATGAACTTGGACATGGACAGGGTCCCCTCGTCGCCTCGCGGACGACCGCGGGAGTTTAGGGCCGGGGCGCGCAAGAAAAAACCGCCGGGCTTTGGGGCCCGGCGGTGGAGGTCAAATAGGGAGGAAACGCCCGATAGGGCGCGTGCGGGATCGCGAAACCCCGCAACTCCGAAAACTTATTCCGCAGTGCAGCAATTTGCAAGGTGAACAGAGCGTCACGTTTTCGACAACTTCGGCAAGATATTGATTTAAATATTAAAATGGTTCGCCCCTTCCATATTGCATGTGCTAACATGCGTCAGTGCATGGCTCGTGCATAAGGAATCTCCACCCCTGCCGTTGAAGCAGGCGCCTTAGGCGGGCAGAAGCTCCGCCGAACCTCCCAGAAAGCCCGATTTATGGCCGAGCGCCTCCGTAACCTCGCGATCATCGCCCACGTCGACCACGGCAAGACCACTTTGGTGGATCAGTTGCTCGTTCAGGGCGGCGCCTTCCGCGCCAACGAAGCCCACGCCGAGCGCGCCATGGACTCCAACGATCAAGAGCGCGAGCGCGGCATCACCATCCTCGCCAAGTGCACCTCGATCTTGTGGGGCGACGATTGGCGCCTGAACATCGTCGATACGCCCGGCCACGCTGACTTCGGCGGCGAAGTCGAACGCATCCTCGGCATGGTCGATGGCTGCGTGCTGCTGGTGGACGCATCCGAAGGCGTGATGCCGCAAACCAAGTTCGTATTGTCAAAAGCGCTGAAGCGCGGCTTGAAGCCTATGGTCGTGCTGAACAAAGTCGACCGCGCCAGCGCCGATCCCGACAAAGCGCTGAACGAAATCTTCGAACTCTTCCTCGCGCTCGGCGCCACCGACGAACAAGCCGATTTCCCCATCCTCTACGCGTCCGGCAAGGAAGGTTGGGCGAAGACGGATATGAAGGCGGAGAATAAAGACCTTACGCCGTTGTTCGAACTGATCGTGCGCCACGTGCCCGATCCCGAGCCGATCCAGAAAAAGGATCAGCCGTTCGCCTTCCTCGTCACCATGATCGATTCCGATCCGTTCCTCGGCCGCATGCTGACAGGCCGCGTTGAAGCGGGCCGCGTGAAGGTCGGCGATCCGGTGCGGGCGTTGTCGCGCGAAGGCAAAGAAATCGAGAAGGGCCGCCTCACCAAGCTGCTCTCCTTCCGCGGCTTGAAGCGCGTGGCAGTGGAATCCGCCGAAGCGGGCGACATCATCGCAATCGCCGGCCTCGTTGAAACCACCGTCGCCGACACCATTGGCTCGCCCGAACTAAGCGCACCGATCCCGTCAACGCCGATCGATCCGCCGACACTGGCGATCACCGTTTCAATCAACGACTCCCCGCTCGCAGGGCGAGCCGGCGACAAGGTGCAAAGTCGCGTGATCCGTGCGCGCTTGTTGGCCGAAGCCGAATCTAACGTCGCCATCCGCGTCACCGAAACCGCCAACCGGGACGCCTACGAAGTCGCCGGTCGCGGCGAATTGCAATTGGGCGTGCTGGTGGAAACCATGCGCCGAGAAGGCTTCGAGCTTTCGCTCTCGCGCCCAAAGGTGCTGACGCGCAGTGAAAACGGCCAGACGCTCGAACCAGTCGAAGAAGTCGTGATCGATGTGGACGACGAATATACCGGCGTCGTCATCGAGAAGATGAGCATCCGCAAAGCCGAGCTGCAGGACATGCGCCCCTCGGGCGGCGGCAAGACGCGGCTCGTCATGCACGCACCGGCGCGCGGCATGGTCGGCTATCACGGTGAATTCCTGACCGACACGCGCGGCTCAGGCGTGATGAACCGCCTCTTCCACGAATGGGCGCCGTGGAAAGGCGAAATCCCCGGCCGCCGCAACGGCGCGCTGATCTCCAACGACAAGGGCCAATCAACCGCCTTCGCGCTTTGGAATCTCGAAGATCGCGGCCAGATGTTCATCGCCGATGGCGAAGACGTCTATGAAGGCATGATCATCGGCGAAAATAGCCGCAGCGACGATCTCGACGTCAACCCGCTCAAGGGCAAAAAGCTCACCAATGTGCGCGCCTCCGGCAAAGACGAATCCATTCGCCTAACGCCGCCGCGTCGCCTGACGCTCGAACAAGCGATGGCGTGGATCGAGGACGACGAACTGGTCGAAGTCACCCCCGCCGCCATACGCTTGCGCAAAGCGTACCTCGATCCAAACGAGCGCAAGAAGCACGCGCGCGCCAAGGAAGCCGGTTAACGGTCAACGCGGCATTGGAAGCATCCGAACTTCGAACGGATGTGGACGTAGGCAGCGTTCTCGTTTTCGAGAATCGTCGCGGCAATTTGCGCCAAGTCCGGTCCACGCACGATCTGCCCAGTTTCGTATCGCATCCAATCGTTCGCGCCGTAGCCGCGAATGGCTGCGGGATCCAAGCCCACAAACCAAGTGGGAAGCTCGGCTTGATCGTACCGCGCGCACGCGGCCTGGTGAAGAAAGATCGGGCCGCTCTCACTGTACGGCTGCGGCGCACCGGCAAACGGCCGATAGTTAAGAATGAGCATCGGCTCACCTTCGTCGATGAGCCCCAAACAGTGACGGCAAGGATTTCTGCTGCCTGACGCCGTCGCAACCAGCGGCGCCTGCCCGTTCGCGTCGGCGCCGCCACAACGATAATGCTCGAATTGGTCGCTCGGGATTCCTGTCACTCGCATGTGCATCTTGCCTCCGTGAGGAAGCAATGAGTGACACCCGGCTCAACGTCTGGCCGATTTCGGACGCGCCACTGCAAAGGCCTCAGCTGGCGGGCGCGGCCACCACTACGCCTTGCCGCCAAACCTCTCGCCGCGCGTCCACTGCCGCGCGCACGTCGACGCCCGCATCGCACACATAGCTCACTTCGCGCATCTGATCGGCGCCGGTCACTTCCGTTGCGCTGCAACGCATTTGGTTAAGCACGGCGTTCGCCGCCGCGCCCCACCAGACGATGCCAAGCGTCTGATCCTGCGCGAACACCGTCAGGTTCTGTGCGAGGAGTTGGCTGAACGGTCGCGGCGCGCCGCGCATGACCAGCACAGTGGCGTCGCGCTCATGGAACCAGACCTGGAAGCGCTGATTACCGACCATGACATCGGCATCAGACATACCACCATGATAGCTCAGCGTGCGTTGCGTGGACGCGCACGCGCTGAGCGCGAACGCGCAAACCAATAAGAGCATGCGGACCATCATGGCAAACCTCGTTGAGCGCGAAGTTCTCGCCGCTCAAGATGAGCCACACACGGCAGACGCGTGGCCAAACCGTGGCCCTCGCCTGTTTACCATAAGCGCGGCGCCAAACTGGCTCAGATTTCGCAAAGCACGTGCATCAAGGCGCCCGTAAATACCCGTTAGCGTTCTTTTCGCTCCGCTGATGCGTGGCACGCGTCCTGCTCACCAAAGGGAGCATAAAAGGCGGCCCATGGGGGAACCGCCGCGAAAAAGGGCGCTATAACCATGGCTAACGCCATCGACCTCCACGTCGGCAAACGGCTCCGCCGCCGCCGCCGTCTTCTGGGCCTCACCCAGCAACAGCTGGCTGAGTCCATTGGGATCCGCTTCCAACAAATCCAAAAGTACGAATGCGGTGCGAACCGCGTCACGGCCTCTCGTTTGTACGAGCTCGCCGTCGCGCTCAACGTACCCGTCAACTATTTCTTCGAAGGCCTGCAAGCCGCTGCCAACCCGGCCACGCCGGGCGCGCCGGCCAACGACCGCGACCTGATCGCGGCCGATGTGCTCAGCCAGAAAGAAACGCTCGAACTCATCCGCGCTTACTACAAGCTCGGTGAACGTCCGCGCCGCCGCCTGCTCGACCTCGCGAAGGCGCTGCAAGACGAATCCACCGACGCGGCTTGAACTTAGCCGCTCCGGTGTGGGGGCAAGGGGAAACGGGCTCAGCCGCAAGGCCTGGGCCCGTTTTCCTTTATGCGCGCGCGCGTGTACCGTGGGCGCGTGAGTAACCACGATATCCCACGCCTGCTTGCGTTCGCCGACGCGCTCGCCGACGCCGCCGGCGAAGCGATCCTCCCCTATTTCCGCGCCTCGCATACGGTGAGCGACAAAGGCGGCGAGCGCTTCGATCCCGTCACCGACGCCGACGAAGCCGCCGAGCGCGCCATGCGGGCGCTAATCACACGCGGATTTCCTGAGCACAGCGTGCTGGGCGAAGAGTATGGCGGCGAGTTGGCGAGCGACGGCTATCAATGGATCCTCGATCCAATCGACGGCACGCGCGCGTTCATCTCCGGCTTGCCGACATGGGGCGTGCTGATCGGGCTTTACTACGAGGGCCGGCCGCTGATCGGCGTGATGGATCAGCCGTTTCTCGGCGAACGTTATCGCGGTTGGATGGCCGGCGCGAACGCCACAGCGCGCGGCGTGACCCGCAAGCTCAAGACGCGCGCCTGCGCCAGCTTGAGCGAGGCCACGCTTTCCACCACCGATCCCTATCTCTTTCGCGATGACGAGGCCGAAGCCTTCGCGCGCGCCCGCGCGGCAGCAAAACTCACGCGCTACGGCTACGATTGCTATGCGTATTGCATGCTTGCCAGCGGCTTCATCGATGGCGTCATCGAGAACGGACTAAAGCCGTTCGACATTGCAGCACTTATCCCGATCGTGACGGGCGCGGGCGGCGGCATCTGCGACTGGCAAGGCGAAGACGCCAGCGCCGGCGGCCGTGTATTGGCGTATGGCGACGCGCGCGTGCGCGACGAAGCGTCGACGACGCTAAGAACGTAGCGGTCGATCGGGCTTATTGCGTCAATGGTTCACTGCTTATGATATCGCGCATCGCTTGGGCGTAAATCTGTGGCGTCTGCGCGCCCTGAACGGTCCAGCGTTGATCAAACACCACCGTTGGCACTCGGATTATTCCGTTTTGGAGAGCGCTCTGCTCCTTGGAATCGACATCGTTTGCATACTCGTCCGATCCAAGGATAGCCCGAGCGCGTTCGACATCCAAGCCGACGCGCCCCACTAGGTCGAGCAGCACAGCGTGGTCGCTGACAGAGCGCTGCTCGGTAAAGTTCGCGCGGTAGAGTGCGTGGAAGAGTGGCATCTGATTGCCGTCGAGCCCAGTCCAGAACAGCAAGCGATGAGCGTCGCGCGTATTCCAAACGCGCGACCGTGAACTCTGATTTAGCGCAAAGCCGTATAAGGCCGCTTGGTCATTAGCTCGCTTAATGCCCGCTTCAGCCTCCTCTCGAGTCGTTCCGTACTTTTTCACCGCATGATCGACGACATTTTCGCCTTGCGGACCGAGTTCCGGGTTGAGCTCGAACGGCTGCAAGTAGAGTTCTGGGTTTACCTCGTCGCGAAGCGCCGCCAGCGTCGAAAGCAGCGAATGAATGCCGACGACGCACCATGGACAAGCGACGTCAGCCACAAAGTCAATGCGAATGGTCCGGGCCATATGTCAGAACTCCCCTGGGCCGTTATCGGGGCGGCGCGACCGCGGATCAATGAAAAAATCAGCGAGCGGACCGCTCGCCACTACGGCCGACGCGTCAGCGATAAAACTCTGTCCGTCGATCGCGGAAAAAGCCCCACGCCGCGCGGTGCCGATCCAGAAAATCCAGATCAAACTCGTGCACGAGCACGCCTTCGTCGGCGCGCTCGAAACTCTTGACCAGATCGCCGCGATGATCGGCGATGAAGCTGGAGCCGTAGAATTTCTGACCGCTCGCTTCCGTGCCGATGCGGTTGGAAGCCACCACCGGGATCACGTTCGACACCGCATGACCCTGCATTGCGCGCCGCCATGGGTCGCGCGTGTCGAGCGATGAATCGTGGGGCTCGCTGCCGATCGCGGTCGGGTAGAACAGCACTTGCGCGCCTTGGAGCGCCATGGCGCGCGCGGCCTCCGGAAACCACTGATCCCAGCAAATGCCAACGCCGATGCGCCCAAACGCCGTGTCCCAAACTTTGAAACCGGTATCGCCAGGGCGAAAATAGTACTTTTCCTGATAGCCGGGGCCGTCAGGAATGTGGCTCTTTCGATAGACGCCGAGCTGCTTGCCGTCCGCGTCGATGATGACGACGGAATTGTAGTAGAGCGGCCCGTCGCGCTCGAAGATCGAGACGGGAATGACGACACCAAGCTCCTTCGCCAACGGCGCCATCGCCTGCACGCACGGATGCGTCTTCGCTTCAAACGCGGTCGCGAACCATTTCTCCTCCTGCGTCGTGCAAAAGTAAGGCCCCTGAAGCAGCTCCGACGGCAGGATCACTTGCGCGCCTTTGCCTGCCGCTTCACGCACGAAGCGATCGGTCTTTTCGATGTTGGCTTTGATGTCTTCGCCATACGACGTCTGGATCGCGGCGACGGAGATGGTGTTCGCCATTACGCCGGCTCCTGTTGCGTGATGCAGTGGAACGAACCGCCGCCGGTGAGGATGGCGTGCGACGAAAGTCCGATCACTTTGCGGCCCGGAAAGAGCGGCGCGAGCGCATTCACGGCGTCATCGCCAGTGCCGGAATAGATCGGTACGACCACTGTGCTGTTGCCGATGATGAAGTTCATGTGGCTCGCGGGCACAGCGTCGCCATCCTCATCTTCGATGATGCCGGGCGATGGGATGCGCACGACTTCAAGCTTGCGCCCCTGCGCATCGCGCATGGCGGAGAGTTCGAGCGCTATCTCCTCGAGCACGTCGTGGTTCGGATCGGAGCGGTCCACTGGCGCTTGGCACGCCACCACGCCCGGCGCGACGAAGCGCGCCAGATTGTCGATGTGGCCATCGGTATGATCGTTCATCAGGCCTTCTTCGAGCCAGAGAATTTTCTCAACGCCCAGCGCCTTCTTGAGCGCGACTTCCGCGCCCTCTTCCGTCCAGTGCGGATTGCGGTTGCGATTGAGCAAGCATTGGCGCGTCGTCAACAAGGAGCCTTCACCGTCCATCTCGATGGCGCCGCCTTCGAGGATGAAGTCGTGGCGTTTGTAGGCGGCCTTCGCCAGCAGAGCCACGCGCGCGCTGACCTCATCGTCGTGCGGCAGCTGATACTTGCCGCCCCAGCCGTTGAACTGAAAACCGAGCGCTGCGCCATCGGCGGTGAAGATCGGGCCGGTGTCGCGAAACCAGATGTCGCCGAACGCACCAGGGATGACCTCAGCGCTCTGCCCCAGCGCCAGCTTCGCCGTCGCTTCAGCTTCGCGCCCATGCGCCAGCACGCGCATCTTGTCGCCATCGCCGCCATCGGACAGCGCGCGGATCATCGCCGCCACTTCGGCGCGCGCAGGCTCCAAATCCTCGCCCCACAAATCGGCGGCGGACGGCCAAGCCGTCCAGATCGCCTTATGCGGACGCCATTCCGCGGGAATCGTCGTCATCGCGGCTCCTTAGCGCATGCGAATGACGCCAGATAGGCGCGATTTGGCCCCACGCAACCGCAGTGTTCATTCTGGCGCGGACGGGCGCCTTCCGCTAAGACCCGCCAGGGGAAATCCAGGACGCCGATGCCTTCTCTACGAGCCGCTTTCGACCGCGCGACGCTCGCCTTCTTGGCCGTGCTGATCGCGATAACGGCGCTGCGCGTCTACATGCTGCAGATCAATCCGCTCGGGCTCTATTTCGACGAAGCGCAATACTGGGCGTGGTCGCGCACGTTCGACTGGGGCTACTTCTCCAAGCCGCCGCTGATCGCATGGACGATCGCTGCGACCACGGCGCTGTTCGGCGACGCGGAATGGGCGGTGCGACTGGGCTCGCCGCTCGCGCACACTTTGGCAGCCGCTACGCTCTTCGTGCTTGGCAGGCTCATGTACGGCGCATGGGCGGGCTTTTGGGCCGGGATCGCCTATCTGACGCTGCCCGGCATCGTCTTCTCCTCCAGCCTCATCTCCACCGACGCGCTCCTATTGCCAGCCTGGGCGCTGGCGCTGCTGGCGATGTGGCGGCTGATGACGACACGCGCCTGGACCTGGGCGGTGGTGCTCGGGGTCGCGGTCGGCGTCGGCGTGCTGGCGAAGTACGCCATGCTTTACTTCGTGCTGTGCACGGCGATGGCGGCGTACTGGATGCCGCCGGTGCGTGAAGCGCTGAAAGGCGGACGCGGGATTATCGCGGGCGTGCTGGCGTTCTTAGTGGCGCTGCCGAATATCATTTGGAATTTCCAACACGGCTTCGCCACCGCGCGCCACACCGCCTCGAACGCCCGCTTCGACGCCGCCGATCTCTTCAATCTGGACGAGCTGTTCGAGTTCGTGACCGGCCAAGCCGGCGTGCTCGGACCGGTAATGTTCGTCGTGCTGATTGCGATCGCCTGGGGCGCTTGGCGGCGCAGTTCGGGGCTCACCGATCAGGACAAGTTTCTGATCAGCTACATCCTGCCGCCCTTCCTGTTCGTGAGCGTGATCGCATTCGTTTCGCGCGCCAACGTGAACTGGGTGGCCGTGGCTTATCCCGCAGCTTTGCTCTGGTTTACCGGCTCGATGTTCGCCGCATCGAAAGGCGCGCGCGCGTTGTGGGCGTCACTTCTAGTGAACGTCGCGCTCGCGCTGGCGTTCGTTTACATCCTCACTTCGATGCCCGATGTCGCCAACCGCTTCAAAGGCATCCGCACTGCGCAGGCCTGGGAACAGACGGCCGACTTGATCGCCGCGCGCGCGCTCCCACAAGCCGGCGAACCGCCATTCACTGCCGTGCTGGTCGACGACCGCGCGGCGTATTACGAGCTTGCTTATTACTGGCGCGAGGAGCGCCGTGCGGGCGAGCCGCTGCCGCCGGTGCGCATGTGGGTGCTGCACGGCGAAGCGCACAATTCAGCCGAAGCCTCCGATCCGATGCGCGCCGCCGAAGGCGGACGCGTGCTCGTCGTCCACTCGCGGCCAGAATTCATTCCGTATGTCGCGGGCGACTTCACGGTGTTCCGCACCGTCGAGCATGTGAGCGTACCGCTCGGCGGGGGGCGCACGCGCGAACTGGAACTCTCCGTCGCCGAAGGCTTCGCGCCGGCGCCGCGCGACGAAGCGTTCGAGCTCCGCCTGCGCGAACGTGACGACGACTAGACCGGGTCGTAGTCCGGAAACGCCGTGCCGCCATGCTCGGCTGAGCAGGCATTGAGCCGAAACAGCGAAAACAATTCGCGGCCCATGCCACGCGCATTGGCGGCCAGATCAAGCTGCGCCGACGCACGATCGCGCCAATCCGCTGGCGCCACGATATCGAGCGCGCCATTGACGCCATCGACCCGGATCACATCGCCGTCGCGCACTTTCGCTAGTGGCCCGCCTTCGGCCGCTTCCGGCGTGACGTGGATCGCCGCCAGAACTTTTCCGCTGGCGCCCGACATACGCCCATCCGTCACCAGCGCAACTTTGAAGCCGCGGTCTTGCAACGCGCCCAGGAGCGGCATCAGCTTATGCAGTTCCGGCATGCCGTTGGCGCGCGGCCCCTGCCCGCGCACGACGATGACGCAATCGCGATCAAGGTCGCCGCGCTTAAATGCGGCCTGCACCTCGGCCTGCGACTCGTACACCGCCGCCGCCGCTTCAACGCTCAAGCATCCATCCGCGATAGCCGACGTCTTGGCGCAACCGCGGCCGAGCCCGCCTTGCATGACGACGAGACCACCCGTCGCGCTAAAGGGCTGCGACGCCGGACGCACGATATCGGCATTGCGCGGCTCACGCGGCGCATCGCGCCAAATCAGCCCATCGCCTCCAAGTTCAGGATCACGCGTATGCGCGGCGAGGCCTTCGCGTGACACCGTTTCGATATCGCCATGCAGCAGGCCCTCGCCAAGCAGCTCGCGCGTGACGAACGCCATGCCGCCAGCGTCGCGAAACTGGTTCACATCCGCGGCGCCGTTTGGATAGACTTTTGCCAACAGTGGCGTCACGCGCGCGATGTCGCCGAAATCGTCCCACAACAACTCGATCCCAGCGGCGCGTGCGATCGCGGGCAAATGGATGAAGTGGTTGGTCGATCCACCCGTCGCCATCAGGCCGACGACGGCGTTGACGATGGCCCGCTCGTCGATAATGCGGCCAATCGGACGATAATCGTCGCCGAGTCCTGTGATCTCGGCAGCGCGCGTGGTTGCAGCGATCGTTAGCGCCGTCCGCAGCGGCGTGCCTGGATTGACGAAGGCGGCGTTGGGAATGTGGAGCCCCATCAGCTCCATCATCATCTGATTGGAGTTGGCGGTGCCGTAGAAGGTACATGTGCCGGGCGAGTGATAGCTCTCGGCTTCCGCTTGCAGCAGTTCCTCGCGACCGATCTTGCCCTCGGCGAAGAGCTGACGCCGCGCCGCCTTCTCCTTGTTCGGCAAGCCCGACGGCATCGGCCCGCCGGGCACGAAGATCGCCGGCAGCCACGGAAAGCGTAGCGCGCCGATCAGCAAGCCGGGCACGATCTTATCGCAAATACCCAAGAGCAACGCGGAATCGAACGTCGCATGCGAAAGCGAGACGGCGGTGCTCAGCGCGATCACGTCGCGCGAGAACAGCGACAGCTCCATGCCCTCGAAACCCTGCGTGACGCCATCACACATCGCGGGCACGCCACCCGCCACCTGCGCGATGGCGCCCGCTTCGCGCGCCGCTTTGCGAATGATCTCAGGATAGTGCTCGTACGGCGCGTGCGCCGAGAGCATGTCGTTGTAAGCGGTGACAATGCCGATCGCCGGCCACTTGCCGCCGAGCAGATCGATCTTATCATGCACCGCGCAGCCCGCCGCACCGTGCGCGCGGTTCGCTTCAGCAATTCTGACGCGCGCCGGTTTGGCGGGGTCGTAAGCGGCGATCAGATCGAGATAGCGCTGACGGCGCTTGGCGCTGCGCGCGCGAATACGTTCGGTGACAGCTTCGATCGTGGGGTTCAGCGTCGCCATCACTCAGGATCCCACCAGGATCTGCCCTCATTGGCGAGAAGCAGCGTTGACTGATCCGGCCCATTCTCGCCGGCGGCATAGAGCTTCGGCGCTTGCCCCGTCTGCTCCCATGCCGCCAACAGATCATCGGCCCAATCCCAGGCCGCATCGACCTCGTCGCGGCGCATGAAGAGTGAGAGGTTGCCGCGCACGACATCCATCAGCAGCCGTTCATACGCATCCGGATAGCGCACGCCGCCAAACTCCTCCGCGAACGAAAGATCGAGCGGCGCGGTTTTCACGCGCAAACCGCCCGGCCCCGGCTCCTTCATATTGAGCCACAAGCGCACGCCTTCGTCCGGCTGCAAGCGCAGCACCAACTTGTTGGGCGCACCAGTGTTTGCGCCAAAGATCGGCACCGGCGTATCCTTGAACTGCACCACGATCTCTGAGCGCCGCGCGCCCATGCGCTTGCCAGTACGCAGATAAAACGGCACGCCCGCCCAACGCCAATTATCAACCTCGGTCTTGATGGCGACGAACGTCTCCGTCTTCGACGGCTTGCCCAGTTCTTCGACGTAGGACGGCACAGGCTTTCCATCGATCAAGCCGGATTTGTATTGCCCGCGCACAGTTTTCGCAGCCACCGTCTTCGCATCGATGCGGCGCAACGCGGAGAGCACTTTCAGTTTCTCCGTGCGGATCGCATCCGCATCCATCGTGTTCGGCGATTCGAGTGCGACCAGGCAAAGCAGTTGCAGAATGTGGTTTTGCACCATGTCGCGGAGCGCACCGGACTTATCGTAATACTCGCCCCGGCCTTCAACGCCGATCTGCTCCGCCACAGTGATCTGCACGTGATCGATCGTGGCGCGCGACCAGATCGGCTCGATCAGCATGTTGGCAAACCGCAACACGAGCAGATTTTGCACCGTCTCCTTGCCGAGATAGTGATCGATGCGGAAGGTGCGGTGTTCATCGAACACGCGGCCAACGCCGTCATTGATTTCACGCGACGAGGCGAGATCTCGACCGATCGGCTTTTCTAAAACGATCCGCGATGTCGGCGTCGCGACACCCGCTTCGGCCAGACGCTGCGCGATGGTGACGAACAGGCTGGGCGCAGTTGAGAGATAGAAGATGCGGATATTGCCATTGCCGTTGGCGAGCGCGTCCGTCAGTCCGCCCCACTCCGTCGCTGGTGACGTCGCATCGACGCGCACGTATTCGACGTGCTTCAAAAACTCATCGCACTTCGCTTCATCGATCTTCGACTTCGGATCGAATTTGAGATGGCCCTCATGGACCATTCTGCGGAAGCTCTCGCTATCGAGGTCCGAGCGCGCGACGCCGATGATGCGCGATTGGGGCGGAATCTGACCGTCCAGGAACCGGTGCAACAGCGATGGGAACAGCTTGCGGAGGGACAGATCGCCAGTGGCGCCGAAGACAACCAGATCGAACGGGGGGACAGGAATGAACTCGGCCATGCCCCATACAAACTAGAGTTTGCGTGCGGGTGCAAACAGGGGCGCAAGCATTTGTCGCACCGATAATGTCCCGCGACATTTGCGTTGCCATTGCGCGGGAGCGGCGCCTATGGTCCGGGCACATGAGCGACGACGACGCAAAGCCCGCCCGGCGCGGCCTCGGGGCCGAGAAGAAGCCCACAATCAACGATGTGGCGCGTTTGGCCGGCGTGTCCAAAAAGACCGTATCGCGCGTGATCAACCAGTCGCCGTTCGTGAAGGGCGACACCCGCGAGAAAATCAACGCCATCATCGCCGAGATCGGTTTTTCGCCCGATCCGCAGGCGCGCGGCCTGGCGTTTCGGCGCTCGTTTCTGATCGGCTTGGTCTATGACAACCCGAACCCGCAATATGTGGTCAACATGCAGCTCGGCATGCTCGATGCCATGCGCGGCTCTGGCTACGAGTTGGTCGTGCATCCCTGCAATCGCGGCAATCCGACCTTTCTCGCCGACTTCCGCCGTTTCATCGAACGCCAAAAACTCTCCGGCGTCGTGCTGACGCCATCTGTCTCTGAAGACGATCGCGTGAAGGTGATCCTCGATGAAATCGGCTGCGCTTACATCCGCATCGCCTCGGTGCCGGTCGATGAGCCGGAGCACATCATCGTTTCCAACGACCGGCTCGGCGGCCGCGCCGCTGCGCGGCATTTGGCCGAGCTTGGCCACACCGAGATCGGCTTCATCTCCGGCCCACCCAGCTTCCGCTCATCGCACGAACGGCGAGGCGGCTTCGAGGAAGAGCTGAAAGACCGGAAGCTTAAGCTGGCCGACGGCTACGTAATGCAGGGCGCCTACACGTTCGACACCGGCGTCTCGTGCGGCGCTGAGCTACTGAAGCTCACGCCTCAACCCACCGCCATCTTCGCCGCCAACGACGAAATGGCGGCCGGCGTGCTGCACGCGATCCGGCGCGCCGGTTTGAAGTGCCCAGAGGATGTTTCGGTCGTCGGCTTCGACGACTTCCAGATCGCCTCGAGCGTGTGGCCGCCGCTGACCACGGTGCGGACGCCAACGCGCGAGATCGGCCGCATGGCGGCGGAAAAGCTGATCGGCTTCAGCGACGAGGAGGACGAGGATCACCCCCGCGAAGCCGCCCCCAACACCTCCCCGGTTCTGGTCGTTCGCGATTCCACCGGGCCGGCCCCCCGCTAGCTGGCGAACCGCCTTGAAACGCCCATTGACACCGGTTACCACAACCAGAGACAAATAGGAGCGACCCCTATGAAAATCGCGCTCATCATCGAGAACAGCCAGGCCGCCAAGAGCAGCATCGTTCATGACGCGCTGACCTCAGTCGCCGTGCCGCTCGGCCACCAGGTGCACCACTACGGCATGTACGGGGCCGAAGATAAGGCATCGCTCACCTACGTGATGAACGGCTTACTCGCTGGCATCCTGCTCAATTCCAAAGCTGCGGATTTCATCGTCACCGGTTGCGGCACCGGCATGGGCTCGATGCTGGCGTGCAACGCCATGCCTGGCGTGTTCTGCGGCCTCATCGCCGACCCGACGGACGCGTTCCTTTTCGGTCAGATCAATGACGGCAACGCCATCGCCATGCCCTACGCCAAGGGCTTCGGCTGGGCTGCCGAGCTCAACCTGCAGGATTGCTATCGCAAGCTTTTCGACGGCGAACGGGGCCTCGGCTATCCGAAAGAGCGCGCCGCGATCATGGCGAAGAACCGCGGCATCTTGAAAGAGCTGAAGGCCGCATCGTGCCATGACATGCTGACGGTGCTGAAGGCGGTCGATCAGGATTTGTTGAAGGCGGCCGTCGCAGGTGAGCGTTTCGAGGAGCTGTTCTTCGCCAACGCCCAAGACACCGCCATCGCCGACTACGTCCGCCGCGTGTGCGCGTCGTAATGAGCGCGGGTCCGTTCAGCCTCGAAGGCAAAAGCGCCATCGTCACCGGCGGCAATGTCGGCCTCGGCCGAGCCATCGCCGTGGCGCTGGCGCAAGCGGGCGCTGACATTGTCTCGACCAGCCGCCGCGCCGCGGATGAAACCGGCGCACAGGTGAAAGCGCTTGGCCGCAAGTTCATTTCGATTGAAGCGGACCTCTCCTCCACCGCACCGATCGCCGGCATCGTCGCGCGCACCGTCGGCGAATTCGGAAAGATCGACATTCTCGTCAACAATGCCGGAGTCATCCGTCGCAACGATTCAGTCGATTTCAGCGAAGACGACTGGGACGCGGTGATCGACACCAACCTGAAGTCCGCTTTCTTCCTGGCGCAGGCCGCCGGCCGTCACATGATCGCGCAAGGGCGCGGCAAGATCATCAACGTCGCCTCGATGCTCTCCTTTCAAGGCGGCATCCGCGTGCCCTCTTATACGGCGAGCAAGAGCGGGCTGGCCGGCATCACGCGTCTGCTCGCGTGCGAGTGGGCCGGCAAAGGCGTCAACGTCAATGCCATCGCACCCGGCTACATGACCACCGACAACACCGAAGCGCTGCGCGCCGACGAGAAGCGCAACGCGCAAATCCTCGACCGCATCCCCGCCGGCCGCTGGGGCGACCCGTCCGACCTCGGCGGCGCAGCCGTGTTTTTGGCCAGCGCGGCCTCCGATTACGTGCACGGCGCCATCATTCCCGTCGATGGGGGTTGGCTCGCGCGCTGAGTCGGCTTTAGAGGACAGTCGTGGCCCGCTTTGTCTGCTTCGGTGAAATTCTGCTCCGGCTCTCCGCGCCGGTCGGCGAACTGCTGCTGCAGACGCCGAGCGTGCGAACGCATGTCGGCGGCGCCGAAGCCAACGTCGCTGTGTCGCTCGCGAAATTCGGACACGACGCGCGCGTCGTCAGCGCCCTGCCCGACAACGCGCTCGGTCACGCCGCGCGCGATGAGCTTCGCCGCAACGGCGTCGACACCAACGCTGTGCACTTCGGCGCCGGCCGCATGGGACTCTATTTCCTGACGCCAGGCGCAGGCCGGCGCGCGGCGGACATCGTCTATGATCGCGCGCAGAGCGCATTCGCCAGCGCGCCGGCATTCGATTGGAAATCCATCCTGAACGGCGCCGATTGGCTCCACGTTTCGGGCATCACGCCGGCGCTCAACCGCGCAACAGCTGACGCCGCCTTGAACGCCATGCGCGCGGCGCGCGCAACCGGGGTCAAAGTTTCCTTCGACGCAAACTTCCGCGTCAAGCTCTGGGAAGCGCGCGGCGACGATCCGCGCCCGACATTGGACGCCTTCTTCGCCGAAGCCGATCTCATGTTCGCCGATGCGCGCGACATCGCGCTGGTCACAGGCGAGCGCGCTTCCACGCCGGAAGACGCCGCTCGCATCGCCTTCGCGCGCTATCCGTCGTTACACCGCATCGCAGCCACCGAACGCAAAGTGCTAAGCGCCGACGACAACGAGATCGGCGGCGTAATGGTTACGCGCAGCAGTGTGACGCGAACGGCGTCGCACGCGGTGACGGGCATCGTCGATCGTATTGGCGGCGGCGACGCTTTTGCGGCGGGCCTGCTGCACGGCTTGGCCAATGGCGGCGGCGATCAGCAAATCCTAGATTTCGCGGTGGGCGCGGCGGTGCTGAAGCACTACATTGCCGGAGACTTCAACCTTTCAACGGCGGGCGACGTGGACTTCTATCTCTCTCAATCCGGCGTCGATGTGCGCCGATGAATAAGCTTTCCGCAGAAGATGTGTTGAAACTCTCGCCGGTGATGCCGGTGGTGGTGATTGAGGACGCGGCGCTGGCCGAACCATTGGCGCGCGTATTGCTCGCCGCGGGCATCAACACGATCGAGGTCACGCTGCGCACGCCGGCGGCGCTCGACGCCATCAAGGCGATCACGAAGAGCGCGCCGGAGATGATTGTCGGCGCCGGCACCGTGCTGAACGTGAAAGATCTTGATGCCGCCAAGGAAGCCGGCGCGCGCTACGCGCTTTCACCCGGCGGCACGCCGAAATTGCTGAAAGCCGCGCGCAATGCGCCAATTCCGTTCATTCCCGGCGTTTCGACCTCGAGCGAAATCATGCGCGGGCTCGATCAAGGCTACACCCACTTCAAGCTCTTCCCCGCCGAACAGCTGGGCGGCGTCAGCACATTGAAAGCGCTCGCCGGGCCGTTCCCAAGCGTGCGATTCTGCCCGACCGGCTCAATCACGCCGGAGAAAGCGTCCGCCTATTTGGCGCTCGATAACGTACTTTGCGTCGGCGGCTCGTGGGTTGCGTCAGCAAAAAACATCATGGCGCAGGATTGGGCCGCGATCGAAACATCGGCCAAGCAAGCTGCGGCGTTGCGCTAGAGCCGATCGCGCAGCGCGTACCAGATCATGCCCAGCACGTGCAGCGGCGAACGCAACATGGCGCCGCCGGGAAACTCGGGCGGCGCGATGCCCGCGAGCACATCGAAACGCTCCGCCGTGCCGCTCATCGCTTCGGCCAAAACTTTGCCCGCCAACGCCGGCAACAACACGCCCTGCCCCGAATAGCCGTGCGCGTAAAAGAGATCGCCCACGCGCCCGATATGTGGCAGCCGCGTCATGCTGATCGACACCAGCCCGCCCCAAGCGTGATCGATGCGTGCGTCCGCAAATTGCGGAAAGAAGTTCACCATGTGACGGCGCGCGAAGGCCGCGATGTCGGCGGGCGGCGCGGGTGTGTAGCGCTCGCCGCCGCCGAAGATGAGCCGGCCATCGGCACTGAGCCTGAAATAGTTCACGACAAAGCGGCTGTCGCTGACGGCACGATCGTTGGCGATCAGCGCACGCGGATCGGCCAACGGCTCAGTCGCGACCAAATAATTCGCCACCGGCATGATGCGCGCCGCGGACCGCGGCTCCAGATCGCCGAGCAGCGCGTCGCACGCCAGCACGCCATAGCGTGCACGCACAACACCGTTCTCTGTATGCGCAACGACGCCGCGCTCGGTTTCCAAACGCAGAACGCGCGACTCTTCATGCAACATCACGCCAGCACTGCGCGCCGCGTCCGCAAGGCCAAGCGCATAGTTCAGCGGGTGTAAGTGACCGCCGCCGGAATCGACCAAAGCGCCATGAAAGCCGGCGGCATCCACCTCCGCCCGCGCCTCCTCCGCCGACAGCACACGCGCATGCGGATAATCCATCACCCGCGCCAGCGTTTCCGCCTCTTCGCGCATCCAAGCAATGTCGGTGCCTTTCGCCGCGAGCGTGAGATGGCCACTGGCTCGATAATCGCAAACAATGCCGTGCTGTTCGATCCGCGCGAGTGTGAGATCGCGCGCTTCCAACGCCATGCCAAACAGCAGCTTCGCCTGCGCCTGGCCGTAGCGCGAAATCAATTCGCCGGCGCCTTTGCGCCAGCCTGGGATCATCTGCCCGCCATTGCGGCCCGACGCACCCCAACCGATCCGTCCAGCTTCAAGCAGAATGACGGAGTAGCCGCGTCCAGCCGCGTTCAACGCGGAATGCAGTCCGGTGTAGCCGCCACCGATGACAACAACATCAGCGCTCAACTCGCCTACAAGCCTCGACGCCGGCGCGAACGGATTGGCGGTCGCGACGTAGTACGACCGCTCCATGCCGAGGCCGGAATTGAAACTCACTCTAGACCTTGAGCAGCAGGTGATCGCGTTCCCAGGAACTGATGACGCCTTCAAAATTGCTCAGCTCATGCGCTTTAATCATCTGGAACGCGGTGCAGAAGTGGTCGCCGAGCAGTTCGATGACCGGTTGGCACAATTTGAAGCGGTCCAGACCTTCGCTCAGTGTGCGCGGTAATGTGCGCGCCCATTTGTAGGCGCTGCCTTGCACCATTTCGCTCGGCGGAATCTTGTCGCGAATGCCGATATAGCCGCACACGAGAACCGCAGCGATTGCGAGGTACGGATTCGAGTCGGCACCGGGCAAACGATTTTCGATCCGGCGGTTCGCTTGATGCGAGATCGGCACGCGCAAGCCGCATGAGCGATTGTCGTAGCCCCATTGCAGATTGACCGGCGCCGAAAAATCCGGCCGCATGCGGCGGAACGAGTTCACGTTCGGCGCAAACAGCGGCGTCACATCGCCAAGATACTTCTGCAGGCCGCCGACGAAATGGCGGAAGAGATCGGTATTGCCGTCCCCTTCGTCGCCGCCAAAGAGATTGTTGCCCTTCTTGGCGTCAACCACCGAGACGTGCAAGTGCATGGCGCTACCGGGCTGGTTCTCGTGCGGCTTGGCCATGAACGTCGCGTAGACTCCATGCTTCAGCGCCACTTGCCGCACGATGCGCTTGAACACGAGCACCTGATCCGACACGTGCACCGGATCGCCGTGATTGAAATTGATCTCAAGCTGCGCCGTGCCGCTTTCGTGGATCATCGTATCGAGATGAAGCGACGCCGCCTCGGCGTGTTCGTAGATCGTCTCGATCAAATCTTCGTACTCAGTGATCGCTTCGAGCCCGTAAGGTTGGGGCGAGGTTTCCGAACGTCCCGAACGGCCCGCTGGCGGCATCAGCGGCAAATCCGGATCGGTGTTGACCTGGGTTAGATAAAATTCGAGCTCCGGCGCCACAACGGGCTTCAGCCCCAAATCCTCATAGAGCTTCAGCACGCGGCGCAACACATAACGCGGCGCGATATCGTACGGCTCGCCGCTGGTATGAAACGTATCGGCGAACACGAAGGCGGTTGGCGTCTTGTAGCCAGGCGCGACGCAGATCGTGTCGATATCGGGCCGCAGCACGACGTCGGGGTCCTGCATGGAGAGCGCTTCGTCGGCGTCGTCCGCATATTCGCCCGTTACGGTGAGCAGATAGATGCTCGACGGAATCCGCAGCGAACCATCGCGCTCGCTCTGCAGGAACTTCTGCGCCGGAAACACCTTGCCGCGGATAACGCCGTTGAGGTCCGGGATCAGGCATTCGATTTCGCCGATGCCGCGTTCCTTGATCCAACTCGAAAAGCTCATTGTGCACACACTGTTTTGCACGCGCGAAAGCGCGTTGCGCCGCGACGGCGCGCGAGAACCGCATCTGAATTTCTTTCAAACGAGCGCGGCGCGACCCGAAGGGTGCACTTGCGAGAAGCAGTGCGCGTGCCGCGCCCATTCGCCTTCGTGTGAAGGCCGCGGGGGCGCATAAGTCACCTGATGTCGCACTATGGGTGTTGCAAATGGGCCAAGTCAAGCCGAGCCGCCGGACGGTTGAACGTCCCTCGCCTGACGTTTTTGCGTGATTTGTCCGCGCGTTAAGGCTACCTGCGAATCCATGTTTACGGATGAGCAAAAAGAAGAAGGGCTGAACGCATCGGTTTACGCCGAATTGCGCCAGCGCTTGGTGACCGGCCGCATGGCGCCGGGGCACGAGCTATCGACGCGCAGCATCGCGGCTGAATTGGGCGTCAGTCAAACGCCGGTGCGCGATGCGCTGTCACGGCTCGCGGCGGAAGGCGCGGTGTCCATCCGTTCAAAGCGCCGCGTGCGCGTGCCGCCGATGACGCCGGAACGCTTCGATGATCTGCTCGCGTGCCGGCTCATGCTCGAACCGGAGGCCGCAGTACTGGCGCTGCCCTTCCTGACCACGCAACGCGTTGCGGCGTTGCGCGAGGCGGACGCTGCGCTCGACACCGCAATCACGGATGGCGATGCCGACGCGTACATGGGCGCCAATCATCGCTTTCACTTCACGCTTTATCGCGCCTCACCACGCGCGACGCACGTCCAGCTTATCGAAACCGTGTGGCTGCAGTTCGGGCCGTTCATGCGCGTCGTCTACGGCCGCATCGGGCACACTAAGCTGCATGACAGCCATCAGGACGCGATCAAGGCGGTCATCGCCAAGGATGCGGAAGCTCTACGCGCCGCCATCGCGCACGACATCGCCGACGGCATGCACCTGATCAAGCGCGCCGGCCTCGAAGCAGGCGTCGCGCCCTAAAGCGCCCGCAGCGCCGGCTCGGATTCGCGCAGCGAGCGGCCGATAATCTCGATCATCCGATCGATCTCGGCATGGCTGATGATCAAGGGCGGGCACATCACGATCGAGTCGCGAATGCCACGCACCATCAGCCCGTTCTTGATGCAGGCGTCGCGCACGATCGGCCCGGCTTTGCCTTCTTCGCCCGTGAAGCGCTCGTTGGTACCCTTCTTCGCGACGATCTCGACCGCGCCGATCAAACCCAGAGAACGCACCTCGCCGACAAGTGGATCATCGGCGAGACGCTTCAAGGCGTTGGCGAAGTACGGACCGATATCGGTCTTGACGCGCTCCACCAAGCCTTCGCGCTCGATGATCTCGATGTTCTTGAGCGCCACCGCAGCCGCGACCGGATGGCCCGAATACGTGTAGCCGTGCACGAAATCGCCGCCCTTCTCGCGCAGCACTTTGACGATTTTGTGCGACACGCCGACGGCGGAGATCGGCAGATAACCCGACGACAATCCCTTGGCCATCGGCACCAGATCGGGCGTCACGCCGAAATGCTGGAAGCCGAACCACGAGCCTAAACGCCCGAAGCCGCAGATCACTTCGTCGATCACGAGCAGAATGCCGTACTTCTTGCAGATCGCATCGACGCGCTGCCAATAGCCTTTCGGCGGAATGATCACGCCGCCGGCGCCTTGCACCGGCTCACCGATAAACGCCGCGACGTTCTCCGGCCCGACCTTGAGGATACGATCCTCGATCTCTTGCGCGCAGCGGGCGGAGAACGCGTCTTCGTCTTCGTTGAAGCCTTCGCCGAATTTGTAGGGCTGCGCCACGTGCTCGACGCCAGGGATCGGCAAACCGCCGATCGGATGCATGTGCTTCATGCCGCCCAAGCTGGCGCCCGCCATGGTCGAGCCGTGATAGGCGTTGCGGCGGCTGATGAAGACGCTGCGCTTGGGTTGGCCAGACACCGTCCAGTAATGGCGCACCATGCGCATCACGGTGTCGTTCGCTTCCGAGCCGGACGAATTGAAGAAGACGTGCTGCAACTCGCCGCCGAGCTTTTCGGCGATCTTCGTCGCCAGCATCACGGCTGGCGGCGTCGCGGTCTTGAAGAACGTGTTGTAGAACGGCAGCTCCTGCATCTGCTCAGCGGCGGTGCGCACCAATTCTTCGCGCCCGTAGCCAACATTCACGCACCACAAGCCCGCCATGCCATCGAGGATCGCCGCGCCATCGCCGTCATAAATCGTGCAGCCTTCGGCGCGCGTGATGATGCGGCTGCCGCCGAGCGCTTGCAGCTCGCCGTAATTGGCTTGCGCCGGCAAATGATGCGCGACGTCGAGACGACGCAATTCGGGTATGTCGTAGTTGCGGGCGACCATGCTCTTCCCTCGATTTATCGTTCTTGCGCCGCCGTGTTGGCGACGAGTGGCTCACGCCGGAGTGCTCGGCCCAAAAGCTTAAAGAAAGTTTGGCTCTGCGGGTTCTCGTGCGCCTTCCATTCGGGGTGCCATTGCACCGCGAGAATGGGCGCACCGTTCATGGTGGCGGAGATCGCTTCGATCACACCGTCCGGCGCCGTGGCTTCGACCGTCAGACCCGCACCGAGCTTTTCGACGCCCTGATAGTGAACGCTGACGACGTCGAGCGCGTCGGTCTTGTAAGCGCGCTCCAACACGCCGCCTTCAACCAAGTTCACGGGGTGGATGTGTTCGAAATACTCGGCGAAGGTTTTGTGGTCCGGCGCGTGGTGCAGGATCAGATCGGGGTTTGCCGCCATGTCGCGCCGCAGCGTGCCGCCGAAGGCGACGTTCAACTCTTGAAAGCCGCGGCAAATGCCGAACACCGGCTTGCCCAGTTCAATCATCGCCTCGATCAAATGCGCCGTCATTTCATCGCGGCCCGGATCGAACGGCCCCGGCGCGTCATCGATGATTGCGCCATAGCGTTTGGGATCGAGATTGGACGGCGTGCCGGTCAGCAAAATGCCGTCGAGACGCGGCGCGATTTCCTTCGCGTGCATCAGCTCCGGCATTGCCGGCACCAGCAGTGCTGCGGCGTCGGCATACTTCAGCGCCGAGACGAGATAGCGCGTCATCACCGCTTGCGCGGTTTGGCCTTCAACATCGCGGTTGCAGGCGATAACGCCAAGGACGGGTCGATTCGTGGTCATGGCTCTAAGATAGGAGCACTGCCGGCGAACAGGCGTGCCAAGCGAGCCACACTGGCTCGTCCCAGGTAAAATCTTCCTGATCATAGCGGGTCAGATTGGAGCGGAACGTCTTCACGCGGCGCCCGCCTTCCAGCTCGATCTCGTAATTGGTCTCGCTGCCCAGATAGACGATGTCGCGGATGACGCCCGGCACGACGTTGGTTCCCGCCGGGGCATCCTCCATCTTCATCGCGGTGGAGCCCTCGGCGCGCTTGTGCATCTCGATCTTCTCCGGCCGCAGCGCCACCCAAACAGTGGACCCGCGCGCGCCGGTGACGCCGTGATCCAGATAAACCGGCGCGCCAAGTTCCGGGCACCGCACTTGCGCCTCGTTCGGCTCGTCCTTCTCCAGCACGCCCTCAAACATGTTCACGCTGCCGACGAAGTCAGCCACGAAACGCGAGTTCGGAAACTCGTAGAGATCGCCGGGCGACGCCACTTGCGTCAGCACGCCCCTATTCATCACCGCACAGCGCGTGGCGATGGCGAGCGCTTCGTCTTGGTCGTGCGTCACCATGATGAATGTGATGCCGACTTTCTCTTGCAGCGACGTCAGCTCCGAGCGCATCTGATCACGCAGCTTTGCGTCCAGCGCCGAGAGCGGTTCGTCCAGCAGCAACACGCGCGGACGCTTCACCAGCGCACGCGCCAGCGCCACGCGTTGGCGTTGCCCGCCGGAGAGCTGATCGGGCATGCGCACGCCGAGGCCGCCGAGTTTCACAAGCTCCAGCGCTTCATCGACGCGCCGCTTGATTTCGCCGCCATCGACGCCGTCCATCTTCAGGCCATAAGCGACATTGTCCGACACCTTCATGTGCGGAAACACGGCGTAGGACTGAAACACCATGTTCACCGGCCGCTTGTTCGGCGGCAGCGACGCGACATCCTTGCCGTCGATCAGGATGCGGCCCTCAGTCGGCGACTCGAAGCCGGCCAACATGCGCAGCAACGTCGTCTTGCCGCAGCCGGAGGGGCCGAGCAGCGCGAAGAACTCGCCCTCGCGAATATCGAGCGTCACATTATCGACGGCCACCATCTTGCCGAAGCGCTTGGTGATGCCTTCGAAGCGGATGATGGCGTTGTCCTTCACGTGCGGCGTCGGCTTCGGCGACGGCGCATTGGAAGGGGCGCTGGAAACAGGAGCGTCAGTCATGGATTACGCCTTCTTCTCCTTCGACTGACTGTTCTGCATCTGCAGTCCGATGGCCGTGAGGATGACGGTGACAACAATGAGCACCGTGGATGCGGCGTTCACTTCCGGCGTCACCGAGAAACGCAGCATCGAATAGACCTTCACCGGGAACGTGATCGTGTCCGGCCCGGCGGTGAAGAAGGTGATGACGAAATCGTCCAGCGACAAGGTGAAGGCCAGCAGCGCGCCTGCAATCAGGCCAGGCTGCATGTGCGGCACCAGCACGTCCCAGAACGTCCGCCACTCGCTCGCGCCCAAATCCTTGGCCGCCTCCTCCAACTCGCGATTGAACGAGGAAAGCCGCGCCCGCACCACCGTCGCCACGAACGGAAACGCAAACGAGACGTGTGCAATGGTGATGGCGCCAAGATTGAGCGGCCATGGCAGACCCATCGGCCAGGGCATCACACGGGCGAAGAACACCAGCATCGCCACGCCGAGGCAAATTTCAGGCACTACGATCGGCAGCGCCATCGACCCTTCGACCACGGTTTTGCCGGGAAAGCGGAAGCGCCACAGCATCACAGCGGCCAGCGCGCCGAGGATCACCGAGATGATGGTGCAGAAAAAGGCGATGGTTAGCGAGTTGATGAAGGCCTGCAGCAGCGATTCATTGTTGAAGGCCTTCACGTACCAATCGGTGGTGAAGCCCTGCCAGACAATGTTGCGGCGGCTATCGTTGAAGCTGAACGCCATCAGCGTGATCAGCGGCGCGTAGAGAAACACTAAGGTCGCGACCACGATCACGCGCAGCGGCCATTGGCGCATGTATTCCAGCGGGCCCGGCTTATCGCGCGGCTCGCGCTTGGGGCGGCCGACCTGCGGCAGCGCGGTGAGGCCTTCGTCCGCCATCAGCCCCTCCGCTCGGACTTGCGTTGAATAAACGCCTGCGCCGCAATCGCGATGAAGGTGAGATACATCAGCAGGAACGAGAGTGCCGCGCCGAAGGGCCAGTCATTGGCGCGCTTGAACTGACGCTCAATGACATTGGCGATCATCTGGCTATCGGTGCCCCCGAGCAGATCGGGCGTCAGATAAGCGCCGAGCGCCGGGATGAAGGTGATCAGTATCCCTGACGCAATGCCGGGCGCCGCCAACGGCACGACCACCGACCAGATTGTACGCAGATGCCCGGCCCCGAGATCGAGGCTCGCCTCCATCAGCGAGCGGTCCATACGGTCGAGCGCCGAATAAAGCGGCAGCACCATGAACGGCAGATGCACGTAAACGAGGCCGATGATCACGGCCGTGTTGTTGTAGAGCAGCGTCAGCGGCTCGTACTCGCCCAGCGGCTGCAGGCCGACGAGCGTCATGAAGCCGCTTGCATTATTCCAAAGCCATTCGAGCGCGAAGTTCACATAGCCCTGCTCGCGCAGCACCGCGATCAGCGCGAACGTGCGGATCAGCAGGTTGGTCCAAAACGGCAGCATGATCAGCAGCAGCAGCCACGACTTCATCTTCGGCGTCGCGAAGGCGATGGCGAGCGCCACAGGAAAGCCGATGATCAGGCACAGCAGCGTCGTGATGCCGGCGACGATCAGGCTCTTCCAGAAGATCTGCAGATAGAGCGGCTCGAGCGCGCGGACGTAGTTGGCGAACGTGCCGGTGAGATCGATCGTGATCGGGCCGGTGTTCTCGCCGAACGAATAGGCCCAGATCACCGCCATCGGCACGAGGAAAAACAGGAAAAGCCAAGCGATCGGCGGCACGGCTATCGCCGCGAACGCCGCCTTCGCCTGTTTCCACGTCTGCTCCATCGCCGACGCACTCCCACCGCCAGAGAGAGAAAACCGCCGGCGCGAGGCCGGCGGATCAAGTCATCACGCCGCGCTGATGCGGGTGAAGATTTCTTCGTAGAGCCGCGCGCGCTCATCGCCCTCGAACGCGCCATATTCGCTGCGCGCCATCACCTCGGCCGACGGGAAGATCACCGGATTGTTCTGGTATTCCGGTCCCATGAGCGCCGCGACTGCCGCGTTCGGGGTCGGATACTGAATTTCCTCGGTGATCGCTTTGCCGGCTTCAGCGTCGAGCAGATAATTGATGAAGGCATGTGCGCCAGCGACGTTCGGCGCGCCTGTCGGGATGCAGAGGCAATCCGAATTGATCAGCGTGCCTTCGTTCGGCACCACGAAATCGAACTGGTCGCCGCCCTCGGCCGCCATCAGCTGCGCCATGTCGCCATTGTATTCGAGCACGATGTCGATTTCGCCCGACGCCAGCAAATCCTGGCCGTCGTCCTCGTGGAACGCCTTCACGTGCGGCTTTTGGCGAATGAGCATTTGCTCGATCGAGGTCAGGTTCGCGTCCGGAATGCCGTTCAGCGAAATGCCCTGATACTTGGCGCAGAGGCGAATGAGGTCCGCCGATTCCGAGAGCAACGCGATACGTTGCGTAAATTGCGGGCTGTCGAATAGATAGCGCCACGAGTTCGGCACGAAGCCCGCGGGCATCGCGCTCTTGCGATAGCCAATGCCGAGCACCAGCCACGTGTACGGCATCGAATAGCGTCGGCCCGGATCGAACGCGGCGTCCTGGAATTCCGGCAGCAGGTTCGACATGTTCGGGATCAGCGTGTGATCCAATGGCTGGATCATCTCCGCTTGGCTCATGCGGGTGACGAACTCGTTCGACGGCACGATCACGTCGAAGCCCGGATTGCCGGCGCGCAGACGCGCGAAGAGCTCATCGTTGGTTGCGAACAAGCTCATGTTCACGGTCGTGCCGGTCGCGGCTTGAAAGTCGTCCAGCGTCGTCGGCCCGATATAGGTGTCCCAATTGTAGAAGTTGACGACATTGCCGCCACCACCGCTACCGCCGCACGCGCTCAAGCCGCCAGCGAACGACAAGCCGATGGCGCCGGCGCCAAATTGCTTCAGCAGTGAACGACGCGACGCGCCTCGGAGATATTTGCCCTTAGTCATGGGGTGCGCCCTTTCCTGGTCTGCCGCTCGCGCGGCCCCGCTTAGCCTGCTCCCGGCATCCGCCTGCTAACAAGCACGCAAATACCAGTCATAATCAATATCTGGGATCACACTTTGGAAGCGATCTTGCTCAACCCGCTTCACGGTCGCGTACATGCGCACGAACCGTTCGCCCAAATAGTCCTTCAAAATAGCGGAGTCCGCGAAGCGATCGGTCGCCGCGAACCAGTTGGTCGGGATTTTCTCGCCGCCCTCGGCCTGAGAATAGCCGTCCCCCACGATCGCGGGGCCCGGGTCGGTTTTGTTGGTGATCCCATGGTGCACTGCAGCAAGGAGTGCGGCCAGCGCCAGCGCCGGATGCGCGTCAGCGCCTGCGACGCGGTGTTCGATGTGACGAGTCGGCGGCGCGCCCGCAGGCACGCGGAAGGACACGGTGCGGTTGTTGACGCCCCAAGTCGGCGCGACCGGCGCATAGGAATTGGCGCGGAAGCGGCGATACGAATTGGCGTTCGGCGCATAGATCGCCATCGAGTCTGCAAGTAGCGCCTTCATGCCGCCAATTGCGTGCGCCAGCACCGGCTCGCCCTCGGGCTTCTCTGACGCAAAGATGTTCTTGCCCGCCTTATCGTTGACGCTGACATGCAGATGCATGCCGGAGCCCGCGAGATCGGCGAATGGTTTGGCCATGAACGTCGCCTCGCACCCATGCTTGAGCGCGACGCCCTTCGCCGCACGCTTATAGAGCACTGCATCATCGGCAGCGCGCAGCGCATCGGCGTGATGCTTCAAAGTGAGTTCCAACTGCCCCGGTGCGTATTCGCTAATCGCGCCTTCGAGCGGAATGCCCATCGCATCGGCAGTCGCCCAGAGATCGCGCAGGAACCCGGACGCCTCCTCCACCTCGCGAAGCCCATAAACTTGGTGCTGCGTGGCGCGGTCACCCGTCAGCGGCGACGGCGGCAGCTGAATTTTGCCGTTCGCGGTGCGACGCGCATCGACCAGATAATACTCAAGCTCGCACGCCACCACCGGCACGAGCCCATCCGCCGCAAAGCGATCGATCACACGCTTCAGCACATGGCGCGGATCGAGATCATGCGGCGCGCCATCGAGTTCGTACATCGACAGCGGGATCTGCGCGACATCGGCGCCCAGCCACGTCGCGGGTGTCAGCCGCCCAGCGATAGGCCGCGCCACACGATCCGCGTCGCCGTCTTCCCACACCAAACCTGTCGCTTCGACGTCTTGGCCGGTGATGTCGTTGACCAGGATCGAGCCTGGCAGGAAGCGTCCCTGCGCGTAAACCGCTTCGATCTCATGCCGGCGCAGGCGCTTGCCACGCGGCACGCCGGCCATGTTGGTGAAAACGATCTCGAAGAACTGAATCTCGGGATGCTTGTCGAGGAAGGCTTTGACTTCCTTCGGATCGGCGATGGTCATGTTTAGGCTTCTTTGGCGGCGCCTTCTCGGGCGTACTCTTCCGCGAAGCTATCGACCGCTGCGACCAGCCGGTCAATCTGTTGCGTCGTCGTCGCCGGGCAGACCAGCATCATCATGTGAAACGGCGCGATAAGGATGCCGCGATTCATCAGATAGAGGTGGAGCGCATGGTTCAATTCGCTCTGCGCCAGCGCCGGCCGCATCGCGGCGGCGTTCTTCGGCGGCTCAGGCGCGAACACGATCTCCGCGCGCGCGCCAATATGGACGACACACCAAGGCAGCTTGCGATCCGCGATGACGCTATTGAGCTTGGCCACTAGGTCATCGGCTCCAGTCAACATCGCCTCAAATGCAGCCGGCGTCGCCAACTCCCGCAACGTCGCGCCGATCGCGGCGATGCCCATGGCGTTGCCGGCCAGCGTCGTCCCGATGCCGGAGCGGCCGCCGCTGCGCGGCACGGCCGCAATCTTCTCCGCCAACTCCGCGCTCACGCCCCACACCGCCGCAGGAAACCCGCCCGCGATGGCTTTGCCGATCACCAACGCATCCGGCGCCAAGCCCCACGCTTTCGTCGCGCCACCCGGCCCGCTCGATAGCGTGTGCGTCTCATCGAGGATCAGCAACGCGCCAGCCTTCTTCGCCAGCGCCTGCGCACGTTTCCAGAAATTGGGCTCCGGCAGGATCATACCGCAATTGGTCATCGCCGGTTCAGCCAGGATCGCAGCGACATCGCCTTGCGCCAGCGCCGCCTCCAGCGCGCCAATGTCGTTGAACGGCCCGGCGCGCGTCGTGCGCGTCATGTCGAACACCTGGCCGATGAGCCCCGCATCAGGCCGCGTGCGGCCGTGGCGCAACTCGACGAAGCAATCCTCGACCATGCCGTGATAACAGCCGTCGAACACGACGATCACAGACTTCTGCGTCACCGCCCGCGCCCAGCGGATCAGCGCACGGTTGGCGTCAGACGCGGAAAGCGTCGTCTGCCAGAACGGCAACCCAAAGCGCTCCGCCAACAACGCGCCGACGCCAGCGGCCTCTTCCGTCGGCAACATGAACGTCGCCCCACGCCGCGCTTGCTCTGCAACGGCGCGCGCAATTTCGGGGCGGCCGTGACCGAACATGCCGGGCGTGTCGCCCAGGCAGAAGTCGTCATACGTGTTGTCGTCGATATCAGTCAGCATCGCGCCTTCGCCGTCTTCGGTGATGATCGCGACGGGTGCGGCCCAATCGTTCATCCAATGAAACGGCGCGCCGAACAGCCAATGCGCCTTCAGCGCGTCTGCGTGCGCGGCGCTCTTCGGATGCGTATCCAGGAAGCGCTGCGTCTCGCGCGCGATGAGATCGCTCAGCGCCATCGTGTTGAACATCCGTTGCAGGTCGCTCCGCTCTGCTAGCGCACAATCGACACCGGCTGAACACGGCTGCGCAAACGGCCTATGCCTCTTGGCCTATCTCTTTGAAAATGAAGCGTAATTCATTCTTGGTTAATGGCGCGCGCACAGCTTCCCCGCACTTCAATCTATCCCGGGGGCACGACGTGAGACTGAATTTCCGCAAGACCGCGCTGCACGCAACAACGGCTTTGATGGCGACGTACGCGATGGCGCCAAGTGCTGCCGCCCACACCGACTCGCTCGGCTTCATCATTACGCAAGGCAGCGGCACGGGGCTGTTCGACGTCGATATTTTCTACGGCTCTTGGCACACCACCACAGGCGCTCCGGAAGGCGCTCTCGATCTCACCAACACGACCACCAACACGCTCGTCGGCACCAACGCGTTCCAACTTTACCCGGGCTTTGACGGCGTCGCCGACGGCACCTTGCCCCCCGGCCTGACGCCCGGCGTCAACTACTTCTTCCCCGATGGTCTCGGCGGACTGACGGGCGATCCGTCCGGCCACAGCATCTACTCGTTTCAGTACGTCACCTTCACCGACTTGGTCGCAGGCTCCTACCAGTTTGGCTACAATACTGGATCGTCGCTCTCGGTGAACTGGGAGCCGTCGGATCCGATGATCAACGCCGGCACGTTCGTCATCGCCCCCAACGGCGATATCATCATCATCGGCGCCGGCCCCCTCACCATCGACACCAGCCAAGAAACATTCAGCGTCGATGACTTCGCCGCCGACACCGACCTGACGTTCGACGGCGGCACCCTGCTGGTCGCCGAAGACTCGCCGCCAGTGACCAACGACGTCATCGTCAACGCGCCGGGCGGCTACATCGACACCAACATGACCGATGTCACCTTCGAGGGCGATTTCAGCGGCGACGGCGTCATCACCGTCGTCGGCCACGGCACAGCCAATCTGACGGGCGTCAACACCAATGCCGGCTTCTACGTCAATCACGCCGCCATCAGCGCGGGCGACGACGCCGCGCTGGGCGCTGAAGGCGCAGCCCTCACCCTCTATCACGGCACATTCACGCCGACGCAGAGCATGAGCATCGAGCGCGACGTGGTCGTCAGCTCCAATCACGGCGGCGCCTTCAACGTGGCCGAAGACCTCACGCTGACACTGAACGGCGAAGTCTCAGGTACGGGCTGTCTCTACAAGCAAGGTCTCGGCGTTCTCGATCTGCGCGCCAACGCGTCCAACGCAATCGGCGCCTGCGTCGAAGAAGGCTTGATGGCGTTCAATTCGGTGTTCACCGGCAATGTCTGGGTCGACGCTGGCGCTTTCATCAGCGGCGGCGGCACGATCGTCGGCGATGTCGAAGTGTCGGGCACGCTCTCGCCCGGCAACTCGCCTGGCCAACTGATCGTCGCCGGCAGCGTTACGCAATTGCCAGGCTCAACCCTGCAGGTCGATATTGACGGCCTCACTGTCGGCAACGGCGCAGGCCACTACGACACGCTCGTGCTCACTGGCGGCAGCAGCATCTACACCGCTGACGGCACGCTGGCGCCGATTCTGCGCGGCATCACCGCACCGGCCAACAACACCTTCACGCCGGACGTTGGCGACACCTTCCTCATCGTCACCGCCGAAGGCGGCGTCGCCGGGACGTTTGACGCCCTCACCCAACCCGGCAGCGGCCTCGCCGCCGGCACGCGCTTTGACGTTATCTATGGCGACAACACCATCGCGCTCGCCGTCACCATGGCCGATTACAGCTTGCTCACTGGCGGTCTCCGCAATGCCCGCTCGGCCGGCGCGGCGCTGCAAGGCGTCCGCCCTGACGCCGGAACCGGCACGGGCGACGTTGGCGCGTTCTTCGACAGCCTCGCTGGCCTCAACGAAGCGCAGCTCGCCGCCGCCTTCCAGCAAGTCGCTGGCGACATTCACGCCACCGGCCGCGAAGGCGCGCATCGCAACAGCCGCGTCGGTCGCGCCGCCGTGCGCTCGCGTCTCAGCGAGGCAGAGCCGTCGCGCCACCTTTGGGGCGAGATCGTCGGCGCCGATGCCGATATCGATGGCGACGACACCGCCAATGGCTTCGACTATCGCAGCGGCGGCCTCGTCGTCGGTCTCGATGCGCCTGTCGGCAATGGCTGGAACGTCGGCGGCGCGTTCGCATACGTCGATGGCGTTGCGCGCGGTGATGGCCGGCCGGAAGTCGAATCCTACCAGGCCCTCGCCTATGCGCGCTGGACCGACGGTTCGCTCTTCAGCAACAGCTCCATCGGTTACAGCGTCGATCGCTACGACATTCGCCGCGGCGTCGGGCTCAGCACCGGCGTTGAAGAACTTACCTCAACACCGGACGGCGAGACCATCGCGGTCGAATTCGAGTTCGGGCGCACGCTGCAAGCGCTTGGCGGTCAGGTCGATGTGCTCGGCGGCGTGTCATGGGAAGAAGTCTCGCGTAACAGCGTCACGGAAACCGGCGCCGCGACTGTGGCGCTGAGCTTTGCCGACACTGAGGACGACGCCACCCGCCTGCGCCTCGGCGCCCGTTACGGCCGCGACCTGCAGTCCAGCGGAATAACTATTCGTCCCTACGCGCAAGCCTATCTGGTTCACGCCACCGAGTCCGGCGGCGCCGACGCCAACGCAACGCTGCATGGCGCCACGTTCACCACCGCCTCCGCCGATCCTGGCCAAACCGGGCTCGAAACCGGCCTCGGCTTCGTCGCGACGCTGAGCGAGAGCCTTGAGCTCTACGCTCACTGTCGCGGCGACTTCACCGAAAACCAGACTGAACACGGCGCACGTCTCGGCGCTCGCCTCGCCTGGTAAGTTGACGCAACGCTACCCGGGTCCGCCATCGCGCGGGCCCGGACGCGTCACTTGAAGACGCGCCATCCTCCCCTCACTATGCAGCGTGGGGGATCACATGAAAAAAATCGCCGCGCTCCTGACGGCATTCGCGCTCGCAAGCAGCTGCGCGCCCGCGCCCGCGGCGCCAAACGTGGATTTCAATCCCACCATCACGCGCGACGAATATGGCGTGCCGCACATCCACGGACGCACCGACGCGGAAACCGCCTACGGCCTCGCGCTTGCCCACGCCGAAGATAATTTCGCCACCATCCAGATCACCGTCCTGCTCGGCCGCGGTAAGCTCGGCGCTTATCTCGGCGAAGAGGGCGCGCGCTCAGATTTCCTTTGGCACCTACTCGGCATCGAGCGCTCCGTCGCGGAGCGCTACGAGAGCGATATCTCGCCCGAGTTCCGCGCCATCGTCGAAGCCTACGCCGCGGGCTTGAACGCCTATGCCGCCGAACACCCCGACGAAGTGCTGCCAAACGCCGGCAACATCACCGGCCGCGACGTGATCGCCGGCTCAGCGCTGACCGTGCCGCTGTTCTGGGGCTTCGAGCGCACGCTCGGCATGGTCGCCAGCGAAGACGGGCATCCGTGCACAGTTCAAGAAGCCACCGCGCCGACGAGTGATTGGGGCTCGAACGCGTTCGCGGTCGCGCCAAGCCGCAGCGATGACGGCCACACGCGCCTCATCGTCAACTCGCACCAGCCCTGGGCCGGCCCCGTCGCCTGGTACGAAGCCGGCGTCTCCAGCGACGAAGGCTGGCGCATGCACGGCGGTCTCTTCCCCGGTTCCCCCTTCCCCGTGCTCGGCACGAACGGCCATCTGGCGTTCGCCGCCACCGTCAACCTGCCCGACCTCGCCGACATTTATCGCCTCACCACCGACGACCAACATCGCGGCCAGTATCAAATCGACGGCGAATGGCGGCGCTTCGAAACGCGCACGATCTGGCTTTGGGTGAAGATGGGCTGGTTCACGATCCCCGTGCCGCGCACGCTGCGCTTCACCGCGCACGGCCCGGCATTCGAAACCGCCGATGGCTGGGTCGCCGTGCGCTATGCCGGTGAAGGCGAATTGCGCGCGCTAGAACAATTCTACCGCATGGGCCGCGCGCAGAACTACGAAGAGTGGCGCGAGGCCATGGCGATGCGCGCCATCCCGTCGTTTAATTTCATGTACGCGGATCAAACCGGCCGCATCGGCTATCTCTACAACGCCATCATCCCGCGCCGCGCGGAGGACCAGGATTGGTCCGGCTGCGTGCCGGGCGATCGCAGCGATCTGATCTGGGCGATGGATGATCGCGTCGATGCGCCCGAAATCGTCGACCCCGCCTCCGGCTGGCTCGCCAGCACCAATGGCGCGCCCTGGTACGTCACCGACGAAGGCTCGAACATCACGCCCGAGCAATTCCCCGAAGCCGCGCCCGAGATCGAGCGCTACGTCACCAATCGCGGCTACCGCGCCGTCGAAATCCTCTCGCCGCTCGCCCGCATCAGCGACGCGCATTTGCTCGAAGCCAAGTTCGATCTCACCTCAAGCGAACAATCGCAGACGATGGAGATGGTCCGCATCATTCTCGCCGCCGATGCGACAGGCGATGCCGAACTCGCGGAAATCCAAACCCTGCTCCGCAGCTGGGATCGCCGCGCTGCTAGCGACAGCCCCGCCGCGGCACTTGCGGGCATGGCGTTCCAGCCGCTCTACAACGCCGCGCGCGCGAACGCACCACAGCCCGATCCGGTCGATACAGTTCGCGCCGCCGCCGCGCACCTGCGCCAACACTTCGGCCGCCTCGATCCGCCGCTCGGCGAAGTTCTGCGCTTGCGGCGCGGCGACGTGGACCTGGCCCTCGAGGGCGCGCCTGACGTGCTTCGCGCGTTGCGCTGGCACGACGATGAAGACGGCCGCCTCAGCGCCGATTTCGGCGACGGCTACATGATGGTCATCGACTGGGCGCCGGATGGAACGCTGACCACGCACGTTATCCACCAATGGGGCGCAAGCGAACGGCCCGAAAGCGCGCATTACAACGACCAGTCGGAGATGTTTGCGCGACGCGAGTGGCGAACGCTTGATATTCGTCCCCTCTCCCGGTGAGGGAGAGGGTGTCCACGCCGCAGCGAAGCGCAGGCGGACGGGTGAGGTTTGCCGGTGGCGCAGAATAAGACTGCGCTCCGCCTTCCCTCCCCGGTAAACCTCATCCGGCCCTTCGGGCCACCTTATCCTTAACCAGGAGAAGGGACGCGCTTGCACCTGCAACCGCAGCGTCCGACAATCGCACCCATGCCCACCCCAAACTCGCTCGACGCCTTCTGGATGCCGTTCACACCGAACCGGGCGTTCAAGGCCGATCCGCGTATGATCGTGCGGGCCGAGGGGATGCACTATTACACGCCGGACGGCCGCGCCGTGCTCGACGGCACGTCGGGGCTGTGGTGCTGCGCGGCGGGGCATGGGCGCAAGCCAATCGTCGAAGCGATCCAACGCGCCGCGGGCGAGCTCGATTACGCCACCACGTTCAATCTCGGCCATCCCGCCGCGTTTGAGTTCGCCAATCGTCTCGGCGAAATATTGCCGGATCAACTCGACCGCGTTTTCTTCACCAATAGCGGCTCGGAGTCCGCCGACACGGCGCTGAAGATCGCACTCGCCTACCAGAAGGCGCGCGGCAAAGCCGGCAAGTATCGCCTCATCGGCCGCGAGCGCGGCTATCACGGCACCAACTTTGGCGGCATCAGCGTCGGCGGCATCGTGCGCAATCGCATGACCTACGGGCCGATGGTGGCCGGCGTCGATCACCTGCCGCACACGCTCGACATCGCCCGCAACGCCTTCTCGCGCGGCGAGCCGCCGCACGGCGTGGAGTTCGCCGACGCGCTCGAACGCCTCGTACAATTGCATGACGCGAGCACCATTGCGGCCGTCATCGTCGAGCCCGTCGCCGGCTCCACCGGCGTGATCATGCCGCCGCGGGGTTATCTGAAGCGCCTGCGCGATTTGTGCACCAAGCACGACATTCTGCTCATTTTTGACGAAGTCATCACCGGCTTCGGTCGCCTGGGCGCGCCGTTCGCGGCGGATTTCTTCGGCGTGAAGCCGGACATCCTCACTATGGCGAAAGCCATCACCAACGCCGCCGTGCCGATGGGCGCCGTCGCCTGCTCGCGCGACATTTACGACACCATTCTCGCCAACGCCGACACGCCGATCGAACTCTTCCACGGCTACACCACGAGCGGCCATCCCCTCGCCTGCGCGGCAGGGATCGCGACACTCAACCTCTATCGCGACGAGCGTCTGTTCGAACGCGCCGCCGAACTTGCGCCCTATTGGGAAGATGCGATGCACTCGCTGCGCGACGCGGCGCACGTCATAGACATCCGCAACTTAGGCCTCATCGGCGGCGTCGAACTCGAACCGCGCCCAGGCGCGCCGACGCAGCGCGCGCTGGAAGCCTTCAAACATTGCTTCGACGCTGGCGTGCTGATCCGCGTGACGGGCGATATTCTCGCTTTCTCACCGCCGCTGATCATTGAGAAAGCGCAGATCGATCAGATCGCGGACACGGTGCGTAGCGCGCTGAAGAGCATCCCCTAGCTCGCCATTCCGGGGCCCAGCGAAGCTGAGAGCCCGGAACCTAGGGGCAAGCGACGAGCTTGTGCCCCTGGGTTCCGGGTTCATCGCTGCACGATGCCCCGGAATGACGAGCTTCGGTTCATCTGCTGATCGTCACCGCCATCACATTGTCCGCCGCGTTGCGGTCGATGCGCTTGTTGTAAGGATCGATGCCGACATAACGCGGCTCTTCCGCCACCGTGAACCGGATTTCCTGGCGCCCGCTTGCGACGGGCCGCCGCTCGAACGCGAGCACGTTATCGGACGAGAAGGCGCCGCGGCCAGGCTCGGCGCTGAACACGCCGAACTCGAACGCTTCGTTCAGCGGCGATTCCGTCTCCTCGCCTTCGCCATCGGCGTAGAACTTCCGCGCTTCGACTTGCAGCACGACGTCCCACGTGCCTTGCGCGTTCTGCGTCGCCGTCGCTTCCGTCACGCGCGCATCGTAGAGCGTGATGCGTTCGAACAGATCTTCGATCAGCTGCGCGTGCTCCGGTCCCGCCTCTTCGCGCAGGATAGTCACGAAATCGAGCGAACGCGGATACGGCGCGCCGACGAAGGCGAACTGCTCAAGCAAGCGGCGCAGTGAGCGGTTGACGACCTCCTCGCCGACTTCGTTACGCAGAAAGTACATCACCAGCGCGCCTTTGCGGTAATGGATGTACGGCTGGTTCTCCACCCGCATCAGCGGCACTTCCTCAATCACTTCACCGCCCCGCGCGCGGAGGTAGCGGTCGAGTTCGTAGCGCAAGAAGCGGCGGACTTGATCGGGGCCGTACATCTCTTCCATTACCAACAGCGCCGAATATTGCGCGAAGGTTTCAGAGAGCATGGTGCCGCCCTGCATGTCAGCGCCGATCAGCTGGTGCGCCCACCATTGGTGCGCGACCTCGTGCGCCGTCACGTAGGTAACGAGATCGATGCGGTCGGAGACGGTCGCGTCGCTCTCTTCGAAGCGGTTGATGAAACCGATGTCCTCGGAATACGGCACAGTGTTCGCAAACGCCTGCGCGAAGCTGGCATAGCCCGGAAACTCCAAGATCCGCATCTGCCGGAACTGGAATGGCGAGAACTCGCGCGAGAACAGATCCAGCGAAGTCTCCATCGCCCGCATCATGCGGTCGATGTTGAAGGCGTGCTCCGGATGATAATAGATCTGCAGATCGACATCGTTCCAGCGCCCTTCCGCAACTTCATACGCGGCCGATTGGACCGAGAAGAAGTGCATAATCGGCGCATCGGTGCGGAAGCGCGTCGTCCGGCGGCCGTTATTGGTTTCATCGGAGACGACATAGCCGGGCGCGATCGGAATCTGGCTGGCATCGGTGGTGACGGTGATGTCGGCGTTCACCCAATCGGAATCGTGGCGCAGATAGTGGAAGCGCCGCGCGGCGTCGTCCTCCAATGTCGGCATCCGCAATTCAGTCGGCAGATTGTTGCGCCGGCGCACGTTGCGGTCTTGCAGCGTGCTGTTGCGGTTAAAGCCGAACACCGGCGTGAAGGCGTAATTGTTCAGGAACGTGCCGTTATCCTGCACGCTCGCCAATACGTTCGAGTTGCGGAAACCCTGGCGGCGATCCGCGGTCGCGAACCGGATTTGGCGGCGCTCACCCGGCTGCAGCGGCGTGGTGAAACGCCAGATCTGGAACGGGTAGCCCTCGTCTTCCGCCGTGTAGTCGCGCCCGATCGCAGCGCCATCGATCTCGATGCTGTCGATATCGATGTTTTGCGGCCAAGAGAGATGCACTTCCGCCAGCGGCGCGTCGGTGCGATTCTCGATCATGTACGTGCCCGTCGCCGTGAACGTATGCTCGCGCGGGCGCAGATCGACAGCGAGCGTCACGTCCGTGATCGTCGGCTGCGGCGCGTTCTCATACTGGATGAGAGCGCGTTCCATATCCGCCGTCCACCGCTCGGCGGCGACGCTCGACTGATACTCGTTCCGGACGTTGGTGTTGTAATAGATCCACCCGCCCATGCCGGCGAACGCCAGCGTGAGCACCGCAAGCAGCGCGCCACCGCCTTGCGCCAAGCGCCGCGGCATCGCCCGCAAACGCGGCGCAATTCGCGTATCGGCGCCGCGCCGCCACAAGAGATAGGCGAACACGACGAGGATGAGCGCAAACACCGTCCAGTAGAGCTGGAACCATGTCGGCCCGATCCAGTAATGGCCGCTCGCATTCATGTCGGACGTCGGCATCGGCGGGTTGCCGCCGTAGAGATAGAGATTGTGATCGAAGCCCAGTTGCGCCAGCGAGATCGTCGCGATCAGATAGAGCAGCATCAGCCCCCAGCCGACGAATTTGTGCGGCGAGATCGCTTGCAGAAACACCGAGAGCGCCGCGAGGCCGAAACAGCCCGCCAGGTTCGGCAGCACGAACCACATGACGTATTTGTCGAGCTCGTAATTGGTGTAGCCCTTCAGCGTCTGGATCAGCACGCCTGTGCCCATGCCGACGAGCAGCACAGCAAACAGCGCCACCGCCAAAGCCAACACTTTCGGCGCAACGAACGTCCAATCGGCGGCCGGCGTTGAATCGACGATCTCATGCACGCGCCGCTCACGGTCGCGCCAGACCAGCTCGCCGCCATAATAGATCGCGATCAGCAACGGCCCGAGCGTGAACGTGCCGGAGAGCAGCTGCGCGAACAGCCGCGTCATCGGATAAGTGATGACGCCATTCTGCTCAGTAGAAAACCAAAGCGCCCCGCCAGCGTTGAGCACGCCCAAGGCCATCAGCACGATGAAAGCCGGGCTGCGGAAGAGGTAGCCGAACTCGAAGCGCGCGCGCGTCAGCACTTGCGTCAGAGATGCGCCGGCGCCGAAGCGTTGCGTGGCGGGGCCGGCGGCGAGCACGCGCTCAGGCGGCGCGCTTTGCTTTTCTTCCTTTTGCTTTTTCTTCGACCCGCGCGCCGAAAAGCTGAACAGAAAGTAGGCCGCGACCAGCGACGCAATCGCCACGCCGGCCCAGATGGCGCGGTTGGCGAAATAGAGCCCGCTCAAAGGCGGGACCATCGTGTTGCGGTCCGAGGCCGTCCAATAGCGCGTCGCATCGAACAAGGCGCCCAAGCCGTACGGCTCCAGCAGCGCGACCGCCTGTTCGTACTCAGGGCGCGAGAACAGACTGCTCATCACGATGTAAAGAATGAAAAATGCGATGACGCCGAGATAGGTCGCCATCATCGACCGCGTCACTGTCGCCAGTGCAAAGAACATCGCCGCGCAAAGAAAGAGCGTCGGCAACGCCGCGGTGAGAAACGCATAACCATAGTGCCACAGCACCAGCGGCCCGAGCCGCTCGGGATCGAGCCACGGCATGAACGAGCCGATGATCATCGCCAGCGGAATGGCCAGCATGATGATGATGCTGGCCAGAAACGCGCCGACGAAGCGCCCGAACAAATAGTCGAACTTCTTGATCTGCGTCGCGCGGATCATCGGCGCAAAGCCGGTCTCGTCATCGCGGATGACAATGTTGGCGACGAACGCCACCACCGCGAACTGGCCGAAGATCGCCATGATCGCCATCGTGTTGATGATGGCGAATGGGCTGTTGATGTTGACGTTGCCGACCGAACCGATCTGCACGTACTCGTTGGTGACCGAGAGGAATGTCAGCAGAAAGAACGCGATGAAGGTCACCCAAAGCACCGGGTTCTTCAGCTGATAGCCGAACTCGAACGAAGCGACTTTACCGAACATGGATCTGCCCTCTCCGATCAAGCCGCGCGCGAGGCGACGAGGGTGGAGAAGTAAACATCCTCAAGCCCGCCCTCGACCTGTGCGAAGTCCGGGCTGGGCTGTGCGTCGGCGAGCACGTGAATGACGGTGCGGCCGCCGACGAGGCGCTCGGAGATGACGTTGTAGCGCCCGCGCGCCGCTTCCAATTCTTCGCGCGCGATCATGGCGCGCCAGACGCGGCCCTGCATTTCCTGGCGCAAGCCTTCGGGCGAGCCTTCGCGCACAACGCGCCCGCCAGCGAGGATCGCCATGCGCGGGCACAGTTGCGACACGTCTTCGACGATGTGCGTCGACAGAATGACGACGACATCGTCGCCGATCGCCGCGAGCAGATTGAGGAAGCGATTGCGTTCTTCCGGATCGAGGCCCGCCGTTGGCTCATCGACGATGATCAGTTTCGGATCGCCCAGCAGTGCTTGCGCAATGCCGAAGCGCTGACGCATGCCGCCCGAATAACCGGCGAGCGCCTTCTTGCGCACATTGTAGAGGTTGACCTTGTTCAACAGCCCCTGCACCGCGTCGCGGCGTTCCTTGGCGTTGGTGATCCCCTTCAGCACGGCGAGGTGATCGAGCATCGCCTCGGCCGAAACGCGCGGATAGACGCCGAAATCTTGCGGCAGATAGCCAAGCGTGCGGCGGAGCAATTCCGGTTGGCGCACCACATCGATTTCGCCGAAGCGCACGCTGCCGGAACTCGGCGTCTGCAGCGTCGCGACGACGCGCATCAGCGTCGACTTACCGGCCCCGTTCGGCCCGAGCAGTCCGAACATCCCCGCCCCGATCGTCAGGTTCACATCGTTCAGCGCGACGACGCCGTTCGGGTATTTGTGGGTGAGGTTCTTGATCTCGAGCATGGAAGGGTCCTCGGCGGCCAAATGGGGTTTGGCGCACCATTATCGATTTTCGATATGGATGCCAGCCCATTCGTCGCCGCCAGCTTGCCGCCCGTCGCGGGGGAGCCTTTGCCCCGGTTCGCGCGTAGAAGAGCCGGCAAGGAGCGACGGATGTTGGAAGCACTGCCCATTTTGGGGATCAATCTGCTTGTTTCGGCCGGGTTTTTCCTCGTCCTCTGGCTGGTGAGCATCCGCCTGCAGGACCCGAGCTTCATCGATTCCTGGTGGGGGCTCGGCGTCCTTGTGCTGGTCTGGACGACGTGGGCGCAAGTCGCGACGCCGACCACGCACGGCCTGGCGGTCGCCCTGCTCGCCAGCGCCTGGGGGCTCCGGCTTGGGCTCTTCCTCTTTTGGCGCTGGCGCCAGCACGGCCGCGACCGCCGCTACGCCAAGATGATCGATCGTGCGCGCGAGCAGCGTGGCTGGAATTTCGCGACGACGTCGCTGTTATTCGTCTTTGGCCCGCAAATGCTGCTGCAGATCATCATGGCGTTGCCGGCGCAGCTTGGTCAGCTCGGCGACGCGCGCGCCTTTGGCGCGCTGGCAATGTTCGGCGCGAGCCTCGCGGCGTTCGGCATCCTCTACGAAGCCATCGCCGACGCACAACTCGCCGCGTTCAAAGCCAACGCCGCCAACAAGGGCAAAGTGATGGACCGCGGCCTCTGGCGCTATTCGCGGCACCCAAATTATTTCGGCGAGCTCTGCGCGTGGTGGGGCATCTTCTTTGTCGCGCTGGAAACGCCTCTCGGCTGGTGGAGCCTCCCCGGCCCGCTGCTGATCACGTATCTGCTCACCAATGTCAGCGGCGCGCCGACGACGGAGCCGCACTTAAAGAAGACGCGTCCGGACTACGAAGCCTACAAAGCCCGGACATCGAGCTTCATCCCCATGCCGCCGCGCGCGCTTTAGCCGAACCGGCTGCGCGCTTTCGCGGCGAGATCGATGGTCGGCAACGGCCCGCGCGTGTGCTCGCCATCGTCGCGCCCAGGCGCCCACGCCGTCTGCTCGAACTTCGGCAGAATATCGCTCGGCAGAAAGCGCGAGCGGATGGCATAGGCGTGCTTGTCGCCGCCCTTGCCCTGCTGCGTGTGATAGAAACGCTGCGGCGTGATAAGATGCAGCTCATCCTTTGCGCGCGTCATCGCCACGTAGAGCAAACGCCGCTCCTCCTCCAGCTCCGCCGACGACCCCGCGCCCAGATCGGACGGCATGCAGCCGTCGACGACGTTGAGCACGAAGACGTTCTTCCACTCTTGGCCTTTGGCGGAGTGGATGGTGGAGAGGATGAGATAATCGTCGTCCTTGAATGCCGGGCCGCTCTCGTCGCTGGTCGAATTCGGCGGATCAAGCGTCAGTTCGGTGAGGAAGCTGGTGCGCGAAGCGAACGTCGCGCCGATGCGTTGCATCTGTTCGATGTCGCCGGTGCGCACGCGCGCATCCTCATATCGCTCGTTCATCATCGGCCCATACCAGCGCGCCGCCAGATCGAGATCGCCCGGCCACATCGCGCCGCGCAAATCGCCGAGCATGGCTTTCAGCGCGTCCCACGCCTCGCCTGCGCCCGCCGGCGGCGCTGTGTTGCGCACGACACCGTAAGCGCCCGTCTCATCGATCGCGTCCAAAATCCGCGCCGCACGCGCCGGGCCGACGCCCGGCACAAGTTGCAAGGTGCGGAAGCCGGCGATGCGATCGCCGCCATTCTGCGCCCAGCGCAGGATCGCTAGAAAGTCTTTCACGTGCGCGGCTTCGAGAAATTTGAGGCCGCCGAACTTCACGAACGGTATGTCGCGCTTGGCTAACTCCAACTCGACCGGCGCCGAAAAGTCCGCCGCGCGGAAGAGGATCGCTTGGCTCGTCAGCGCCACGCCACGCTCGCGCGCTTCCAGCACGCTCTCGGCGATGTAGCACGCCTGCGCCGCCTCATCGCGCACGCTGACCAATTTCGGCGCGCCGCCGCCGCCGCGTGTCGTGCGCAAATTCTTGGTGAAGCGCTCCTGCGCCAAATCGATCACCGCATTCGAAGCGGCAAGGATCGGCGCCGTCGAGCGATAATTCTGCTCCAGCGTCACCAGCCGCGCTTCCGGCGTGAACGCCTTGGGAAACTCCAGAATGTTGCGGATGTCGGCGGCGCGGAACGAATAGATCGACTGCGCATCGTCGCCGACCACCGTCACGCCCTGCCCATCCGGCTTCATCGCCAGCAGAATGCGCGCCTGTAGCTTGTTGGTGTCCTGATACTCATCGACCAGCACGTGATCGAAGCGCGCGCCGACCTCGCGCGCCAATGCCGGCTCGTTCATCGCCTCGGCCCAGAGCCAAAGCAGATCGTCATAATCGAGCACGTTCTGCTTTTGCTTGGCTTCTACATACGCCGCGAACAGCCGCTTCAGCTCCGCTTCCCATTCACGGCACCACGGAAACGCCGCCGCGAGCGCGTCGGCGACGCTCTCATCCGCATTCACGACGCGCGAATAAATCGCGAGGCACGTCCCCTTCATCGGAAAGCGCTTCGCGCCCGTCGCCACGCCAAGCTCTTGGCGCACCATGCCCATCAGATCGGCGCTATCGCTGCGGTCGTGGATGGTGAAGTCGGGATCGATGCCAATCACCGGCGCCAGTTCGCGCAACAGCCGCGCGCCAATGGCGTGAAACGTCCCGGCCCACGGAATGCGAACGTCGCCGGCCATCACCTTGCCGACGCGCGCAATCATCTCACTCGCCGCGCGCCGCGAAAACGTCAGCAACAGAATCCGCGACGGATCAGCCCCCTGCGCCACCAGGTGCGCGACGCGGCACGACAGAGTTTTGGTTTTGCCCGAACCCGCGCCCGCGATGACAAGCAAAGGCTGCAGCCCATGCTCCACCGCCGCCCGCTGCTCCGCGTTCAAATCGTCAAAAGCTGCGCCGATGATTCGCGACATGCGCCGAGGCTGACGTGTTTCGTCTTTGTTCGCAACGCGGGGCGTGTACTAGGTGCCGCGCGCCGGGCCCCTGCTGCGGGCCTCGAAAGGCATCATCACCGCACCGCGCTTGGTTTCAACCAAAATGCTCCAGCGACTAAACCATTCGACGGGCGCATCGCGATACGCATCATCTACTTCGCTCCATGCCGAAACGTCGATCGCGTAGTGCGCGCCCCACATCGACTCGCGCTTCGACTTCTCGCCAATCAAAAACGTTCCCCGCGAACCTACCGCGATATACCCTGCGGCTTGGTCCCAGCGCATTTCACGCGCCGCTCGACCGGCACCCGAACTCATGTCGATCTCGATGTGCGCGAGGGCACACGCGATTCCGCTCATCCCCTCCCACCCCGTGCCATCGAGCGGCATGCCATAGAACGATGGTTCGGGACCATGCCAAGGAACGCCGTTCAACCAGATGATGCCGCGTACTTCGCCATCCTCCTTTTCGGCGTTAAACCTAAGCGCCCAGAAGGGGCCGGCTGCGGACGTGGCTTCGGTCGGCACCATCACTAAAGTGCCCGCGGCCAGATCGACCAGTTTGGCGGCGTGAATTTGGGTCGCGTCGAGGTGTAAGGGATTCATATGACTCATCTTTCCGTAGAGTCACACTCTCCGTTGCGATGCTTAACGATTTATGAAAATGGAATCTAAAGTTGAGTCTATTGAATCACTTAGCGTCGCTTTCGAGCCCACCCCATGATCTCCCCAAACGGCATCGCCCACATCCAGCTCACTGTCCGCGACGTCGACGCATCGCGCCCGTTCTATCATCGCCTGCTCGTCGAAACCTTCGGCATGGCGATTCAGTATGATGCGCCAGGGCTCGTCTTCTATTGCATCGGCGCGCGCACCGGCGTGCTGATCCGCTCGGCCGCGCCCGAACACCAAGACACGCCGTTCGATCAATGGCGCATCGGCCTGCATCATTTCTGCTTCCGCCTGCGCTCGCGCGAAGACATCGACGCGCTGCATGCGTCGATGCGCGATTTCGGCGCGCACATTGTCCGCGCGCCGGAAGACGGCCCCTGGGCGCCGGGCTATTACTCAGTGCTGTTCGAAGACCCCGATGGCATTCGCATCGAAGGCGTCTTCATCCCCGGCAGCGGCAATCTCGATCGCATCAAAGACGCGCCGCTCACGCCGGTGGGTTAGCGCAAGCTCACGCCACGCGGGGCAGCTGGCGTTCCGTCACGATGCGATCGCGGCCGCCGGCTTTCGCCGCGAGCAAGCATTTGCGGGCGCGGCTCAAGAGTTCGTCGACGCTTTCGCCCGCGCGATAGGCGGCGATGCCGACTGAAACGGTAAGCTCCGCGATCTGATCGCCGCTCGATTTCACCGACAAGCGCTTCGATTTGGTGGCGCGGTTCACGCGCGTGGCCAAAGCTTCGGCGAGAGCGAGATTGGTACGCGGCATGATCAGCGCGAAGTCATCCGCGGCGAGGCGCGCCGGCGTCATGTCGCCCTGTGCGTGGCCTTGCAGCACCGCCGCGATATAGCGCAATACCTGATCGCCGAGCGCATCGCCCCAGTTGCGGCAGAGCCGCCCGTAATGGTCGGCGTCGATCAGCAGCACGCACAGATCGGCGCCGCCCTCGGCGGCGTCGCGCATGCGCCGCTCCAAAGTCTCATCGAACATGCGCCGATTGGCGAGGCCGGTGACGCCGTCCGTCAGCGCCTCGACCTTGATGCTTTCCAGCGCCGATTTCAGCGCTTCAACCTGTTGCGACGACGCCTCCAGCTGCTCGGCCATACGCAAGCTGTGCTCGACCATCCCATCGGTCGCGGTTTTCAGATGCGAAAGCAGCACGGCGTTGGCGCCGCCGTCGAAGCTTTTCGCGGCGACCTGCAGCACGTCGGCATAGGCGCCAGCGCGCGCGCCCGCGCCACGCAGCGAGGACACCGAAGCGCCGAGATCGCGCGCGATCGACTGGCTGGTCTCGAGAATTTGCACCGAAAGCCGCGTATTGGCGAAATAGCGCTCGAACAGATCGGCGTTGACGTCGTCGCTCAGCGCCTCGCCGCCGCCGAGCCGCTCTTCGATTTCGCGGCTGAGCTCGGGCCGCAGGCCCGTCACGTGCGTCGCCCAGATTTCATAATTGGCCGGCGTCGGCGGCACGCCATGGGCGCGCATGCGCTCGATGATGTCGCGGGCGCGCTCGACGCCGGGCTCACCACGAAACAGAGACAGATCGTCGGCCATACGCCAATTCAGCCGACCCGCTCTAAAGGCGGCGTTAATTTTTGTGGCGAGCGCGCCAAAACAAAAACGCCCCGCTTGCGCGAGGCGTTTCCGTTAGCTCTGTGCTCAGCTCTTACTCAGCCGCAATCGCCGCCGCTTTCACGTCGTTCAGCGCGCCGGTATTGATGCCGAAATTGATCGTCTTCAGATAGGCGATGCCTTCATCGGCGATCGCGTCGCCGACCATCTCTTCGCCTTCGGCTTTGAACTCTTCGAAGTTCACGTAGGTGGCGTAGAAGCCGGCGGTGCGCTCGGTGATGATGCCGGCGTTCCACAGCGTTTTCACCAGCACGCGGAAGATGTTGGTGCCTTCCTTCATGTGCTCGCGGCGCGCTTCGTCGGTGGCGACTTCCTGGAAGCCGGCCATGACCTTGTCCGGGTCCAGGCCGAATTCAGCGAAGATCGCCGTCATCTGGTGCGGCGCGACGAGATTGAAGAGCAGCGTCTGGAAGCAATGCGCGGCCCAGTTCTCGACGATCTCGTGTTCTTCCTTCGAGAGCTTCGGGATGGTGCGATCAGCCCAGATCTTCCCGAACTTATGGTGGAAGGCTTCGTCGGTCATGACGAGCTGGGTCAGCTTCTTCGCCAGCGGATCGTCCCACTCTTTGAAGATGGTCGCGAACGCGCCCATGGCGAGGCCTTCAACCAGCATCTGCATGCCGATGATCTTTTTATAGACCTCCGGCGCGTGCACGATCTCTTGCAGCAAACCCGCAAGCACGGTGCCGCACGGCAGCGGCGTGCCCCATCGCGCGATGATGTACTTCGCGAACGCCGTGACGTGACGGCCCTCTTCGCGCGTTTGGTTGGCGGCGTATTCTTGCGCGCCCGGATCGCGCAGCACGTGGCAGAGCGAAGCGGAAAGATTGAGCGCGCCCTGCTCGCCGTGCAGGATCGAGCTCATCACCCAACGGCCGACCTGGCTCTTGAAGCGGATGCGCTCAGCCGGCTTATCGGCGAAGTACTCTGACACATAATCCGTCATCAGCGCCGGGATCATATGGTCCGGGATGAAGTCGGTGGTGTCCGGATCGAAGTCGTCGTTGAAGTCGATGTACTTCTTGTCGAGCGGATCCCAGAAGTGATCGTGGGTCGCCGAGATGATCTTATCGAACGCGGTCGAGCGGTTGAGGTGGCGATCGATCTCGAGCATGGCGCTGAAATCGGTGGGCGCCACGGCATCATAGACTTCGTCTTTGGTGATCTGGCGGATTGGAGCGGCGGAGTCTGCCATCGCGTCGTCTCTCCCGGGGGTTCGGCCGCATTCAACGGCGGCCAGTGTTCTGGATTTTCCCACACTAGCCGAAGGGGCGGGTCGTTTCAAGAAAAATGACGGAGGCGTCAACTTACTGTCACGCTAACCTTTTCATCGCCCCTAGCCCATATCCAGGGGATCATGATCCAGGCCGCCCCCTCCATCGACGATCTCGACCGCCTCGCCCGCGCTGCCTGGGCGGCGATGCCCGGCGCTTTCCGCGCCATGGCCGGCGATGTGCTGATCCGGATCGAGGATTTCGCCGACGAAGAGGTGCTGGCGGACCTCGGCATCGAGGACCCGTTTGAGCTGTCCGGCCTCTACCAGGGCGTCGATCTCACCCAGGCGTCGATCATGGACCCCGCGCCGCAGCCGGCGATCGTCTTCCTCTATCGCCGCGCTATTCTCGACGAATGGATCGAGCGCGGCGACGTCACGCTGGCGGAACTCGTCTCACACGTCCTCGTCCACGAGATCGGCCACCATTTCGGCCTCAGCGACGAAGCCATGGACGCGCTGCTGGAAGAAGCAGACTAGCGCCGCCGCTCCTGCCGGCTGATCGGGATGGCGTTGCGGTTCGACATGCCGAGCGAGCGTGAGCAATACTCTTCCGGCGAGTCCAATTGCGGACGCATCGGGTCACGCTCGTAAGCGGCCTGAACGCGCGTGACGCATTGATCCCACGAGCGAATATCTTCCATGCGCTCTGAGTTCGAGCGCGGATCGCCGTTCGGCGGCAGCACTTGTTGCTCGCGCTGACCAGGCACCACGATGTCGTCGCCGGAGGTCTGCGGCGTCAGCACCGGCGCGCGTGTCGGCGTTGATGGGGTCGGCGCGCCAGCTGGCGGCGGCGTCACCGGCGTTGCACGCGGCGGCGGCGCGGTCGTCACTGGTGCGCTCGGCGGCGCGACCGGTTGTGCTTGCGGCGGAACCACGAGTGCGGGCGCAGGCGCCGGGGTCACAGTCGCGGGCGGCGGCGTGCGCGCGGCAGGCGGCGGCAAGGTCGGCGCTGGTGGCGGCGACGCCGGAGCGGCGCGCGGAGGCGCAGCCTGTGGCGAACGGCCGGCATTGCGGCCAGCCGGTTCCAGACCCGCGCATGCCGCCAAACTCACGCAAACGGCCAGCGCCGCGAAGCGTCCCAACATCACGAGCTCCTTGAACCAGTAAGCCGTAACTTAGCGGGAAAAGTCGCCGCGCCTAGCCTACCCAGCCGCCGCCAGCAGCCCCAAACCGGCCCGGTTCCGATTCCCCGAAACCGCGACTCGGGTTGACGCGTTTCCCGCGCTCAGCTTTCCCCTCACCGGGATAAGCGGGGGATAACAGGAAAGGCGTCAGAATGCGCATCGCTTCCATCATTGCCGCAACCGCATTGGCGCTTCTCGCCAGCGCGTGCGCGAACCGCACCGGGGACATGACTATCGCCCAATGGTGCGCGGCCGACGAACGCAGGGCCGACACGGACATCTGCAAACAACACGCCGACACCGAAGAAGTGCGCGTCTCGCTCGGCTCGCGCATCGCCGACGTGCTCGGCATCGCCAACCGCGCGCAAGCGACGGCTGACACTGCCATGACGCGCGAGATCACCTGCGTCACCCGCACGCTGAACCGCACCCGCACCGGCACGTGCGATCCGGGCTACACGCTGACCGGCTGCACGCAGACGCGTTACACCACGCGCGCTGGCGGCATGGCGATCATGCGTTCGATCAACGACACCGAGTGCCGCTTCAACGGCCAAGTGCTGGAAGTGCAAGTGCGCTGCTGCGCAATGGGGCCGACCCCGCCGCCGGCGACGGAAGTGCGCGATCAGCAACCGCCGGCGCCGGAAACCCCGCCGCCCGCGCGCGTTTCGTAAGCTAAACGCGACCGAACAACGGATATTCCGCTTCGAGCCTGTAAAGGCTCGGAGCGGATTTCCGTGTGATGCTCGAATAGAGCCCGAAGCGCTCGACGCGAAATGCGGGCGCCTCGAACAAGCCTAAACGCCGCTCAAATCCCAGCACGCGATCGAGCGGCGCGCCGCGCAGATAAGCGAGCGTCACGTGCGGCTTGAATTTCTGACTCTCAGCCTTCAGCCCCGCGCGCCGCGCCGCGCGCTCACACGCCGCCGCCAATTTCGTGAGCGCCGCATTTTCCGTCGCGCCAACCCAGAGCGCATGCGGATCGGCCCCGCCAAAACTCCCCGCCCCCTTCAGCGTGAGATCGAACGGCGCGTGCGCATCGCCAACTTGGCTGAGCTCTGAATCGATTTCATCGGCAATCGGCTCCGCCACCTCGCCGAAAAAGCGCAACGTCAGATGCAAATTCTCACGCGGCCGCCATTTAGCCCCCGGCACGCCCTTCATCAGCGCCGTCAACCGCGCGGCGACGTCGTCAGGAAGGTCGAGAGCGGCGAAGAGGCGGATGGTCATTGGGGTTTAGGCGGTAGGGGTTAGGTTCTAGACACCAGTGGCGAGCAGCATCTCTCGCACTGCAACACCTAGAACCTAAAACCTAAAACCCAACGCCTACAAAGCGTTGCTGATTTGTTCGCTCACACATCACCACACGCTGAAACGTCGCCTGACGCCGGCCCGAGAACGAATGGTCCGCGCTTGTTCGCGACACCATTGTCGCGCGCGGTGTTTTCGTCGGACGGGAAGACAAGCTAAGCGCGCGCCGTGGCCCAGGTGTTGTGTGCTGCAAGAGCGTTGCAAGCGGGAACCGGCGGACGGCGCCGATGTCTTCCGACAGCAAAACGAAACACCCACATGCCGCGCACGTCAAGCATGGAACAGAAAACGTGATCGCATTGAAATACGCACCAATGCGATCACGCGCTGCTATTATTGCGTTGGCGAAGCTTGCGGCAACGTCGCGATGTAAGCCGCCACGGCGCGCGCATCCGCTTCGTTCAAGCGATAAGGCGGCATCGGCGGCCGCGGTTGCGTACCATCGGGACGAACGCCCGTTTGCAGGAACGCGATGAACTGCTCTTCGCTATAATTCGCCGGCAGACCTGCGAGCGTCGGCGCATGCGTTGCGAACACGCCAGGCGGCCCGCTCTCACCGATGTCTGCGCCCTGCATTTGGCGCGTTAGATCGGACGACATGTCAGCGTTGCGCGGCGTATGGCAATCGCCGCACAGCACCACGCCATTGACGAGATAATCGCCGCGCTCGACCAAAGCCGCACCGGTCAATTGCGCCGGCTCTTGCTGCGCACACGCCGCCAAGAATGCGCACGCCAGTGCGCCCATTACCAAAGATCGCATCTCACTACCCCTTGCCCCGCAGCTTTGGACTGCGTGCCGTTTCTCTAAATCCTCCCAACCGCGCCGACAATCGCGCCCTGATGAGGACGCGTTTGCCGACGCCAGTGTTTGGCAGATGCGAGATTTAGCCGTGTTGGATGCGCCGGGGTGTGGCTGCGGTCACAGGCCTTAGAGCGCGTCGATCGGGAGCTTCAGATAACGCACGCCGTTCTCTTCCGGCGGCGGCAACTCGCCAGCCTGAATGTTGACCTGGATCGACGGCAGGATCAGCACCGGCATCGCCAAGGTCTTGTCGCGCGCTTCGCGCATGGCCACGAACTGATCTTCGCTGGTGTTGGCAAGATGGATGTTCTTGGCCCGCTCAACGCCGATGGTCGTCTCCCACGCATAAGCATCGCGACCAGGCGCCAGATAATCGTGGCACAGGAAAACGCGCGTCTCGTCCGGCAGCGCCAGCAGCTTCTGGATCGAACGATAAAGCGTGCGTGCATCGCCGCCGGGGAAGTCGGCGCGGGCGGTGCCGTAGTCCGGCATAAACATAGTATCGCCGACGAACACCGCGTCGACGATAAGGTACGAGACACAAGCTGGCGTGTGGCCGGGCGTGTACAGCACTTTGATCTTCAGTTCGCCGAGCGGCAGCTCTTCGCCGTCCGCGACGAGTTTATCGAACGGGCGCCCATCGGCGGTGACGTAGCCGAGATTGAAGACGCCCTTGAACACCTTCTGCACCGTCTTGATGTTTTCACCGATCACGATCGGCGCGCCTGTCGCCTTCTTCAGGAACGGCGCAGCGGAGATGTGATCGGCGTGGGCGTGCGTCTCGAGCAGCCAATCGACGGTGACGCCCTCCTCGCGGACGGCGGCCAAGATTGCCTCGGCTGAGTTCGTGCCGGTGCGGCCGGACTTGGGGTCAAAATCGAGCGCGCTATCGATAATGGCGGCGCGCTTGGTGGCTGGATCCCAGAGCAGATAGCTCACGGTGAAGGTGTCTTGGTGGAAAAAGGCGCGGACGCGGGGGGCGTTCATCGGGAACTCCAAGGTTTCTGTCTTGCCTGTATATTAGGTCTTGCTAATTTAGATACAACTCATATATGTGCGTCACCATGGCTCTCCTGGACCTCTCCCCCACCCAATTCGCCGCCAAGGCCGGCGAAGCGGCAGCACTGCTCAAAGCGCTCGCCAACGAAACGCGCCTGATGGTGCTCTGCACGCTCGTTACCAGCGAACACTCCGTCAGCGCGCTGCAGGAGGCGTGCGAGCTGTCGCAATCGGCGCTGTCGCAGCACTTGGCGCGGCTGCGCGAGGAAGGCCTCGTCGCCACTCGCCGCGAGGCGCAGACGATCTATTACAGCCTCGCCGATCCGAAAGCGGCGCGCGTTCTGGAAACGCTCGCCGCCATCTATTGCCCCCCAAAACGGAAACGCAAATGAACGCCCTCAATCCCATCACCGCCACCGACCTGAAGCGGCGCCTCGATAGCGGCGACGCCGTGCTGATCGACATCAGAGAAACCGACGAACACGCGCGCGAACATATTCTCGGCGCCCGCCTCGCACCGGTTTCAGCGATCGACGCACACGATTTCGACCGCGACCACGGCAAGGTCGCAGTGTTTCACTGCAAGTCCGGCATGCGCACGCAGGCCAACGCCGCCAAGCTTCTCGCGCACGGCTTCCGCGGAGCGTATTATCTCGACGGCGGCATCGAAGCGTGGAAAGCCGCAGGGCTTCCCGTTCACGCCAACCGCAAGGCGCCGCTCGAAATCATGCGCCAGGTGCAGATCACGGCCGGCTTGCTCATCGTCACTGGCGCAGCGCTCGGCTGGCTGGTGAACCCGGCCTTCTATGCGCTCTCGGCCTTCGTCGGCGCGGGCCTTACGTTCGCGGGCGCGACCGGCTGGTGCGGCATGGCGATGCTGTTGAAAGCGATGCCCTGGAATCGGCCCAGCTTCAGCGCATGACCCTGCCTGACATCCTCGCGGTCCTGAGCGGCAGCGTTGTCGGCTTGATCCTGGCGCTGATCGGCGGCGGCGGTTCGATCCTGGCGACACCGGCGCTGCTTTACGTCGTCGGCGTTGCGAATCCGCACATCGCCATCGGAACCAGCGCGCTCGCGGTTTCGGTCAACGCGTTTGCGAACTTCATCAATCACTGGCGCCGCGGCAATGTGAAATGGCGCTGCGCCGTGCTCTTCGGCGCCGCCGGCGTCGTCGGCGCAGCGCTCGGCGCGCATCTCGGCAAAGCCACCGATCCCGACATCCTGTTGCCGCTCTTCGCCGGGCTGATGATCGTCGTCGGCATCGCCATGCTGCGCCCACGCAAGGACGACGGCGACGGCAGCGTCGTACTCACCGCCGAGAACGCGCCGAAGCTCATCGCCTACGGCCTCGGCGCCGGCGCGCTTTCGGGCTTCTTCGGCATTGGCGGCGGCTTTCTGGTCGTGCCCGGCCTCATCGGCGCCACCGGCATGACCATGCTGCAAGCCGTCGGCTCGTCGCTGTTCAGCGTCGGCGCCTTCGGCGCCACGACCGCAACGAGCTACGCGCTTGACGGCTTGATCGACTGGCGCATCGCACTTCTCTTCATCGGCGGCGGCCTTATCGGCGGCGCCATCGGCGCCAGCTTCGCCACCCGCCTCGCCAAACAGCGCGGCGCATTGCAGCGCGTGTTTGCATTCGTGGTGTTCGCGGTTGCGGCCTACATGCTTTGGCGGAGCTTTTCTTAAAGCTTGCTGCGCCGCCTGCCGCTTGCGATGCTCATACCCATGTTCATCCGCACGCTCCTCGCCACACTTATCGCCGCCCTTGCCCTCACCGGCGCGCACGCCGCCGCCTGCCCGCCGCCACCGCCAGGGCCGCCGCAAGAGGTTGGCGAAAGCGATGAGTCGCACGCCGCGCGCGTCGCTGCGTTTCGCGCCGAGCAAGATGCGCAGCACGCCGCCTGGCTGCACGCGCGCCAGCAACGCATGTGGGACGAGGCCGATAGCGTGATCATCGCGCGCATCGTCCGCGTCAGCGCCGATCGCGTCGACTATTGGGGCGATACGCAACGCGTCAGCCTGCGCCCGCTGCGCACCATCAAAGGCCGCCGCTACAGCAACCGCTTCGAGCTCCGCTACACCGACGCCACCAGCTGCGGCCCGATGCCGGCCTTTGACGCCATCCAGGGCCAAGTCGGCGACGAGTTCGTCATCTTCATCCAAGGCGGCCGCCCGAGCCAACGCACCGTGCATCAAACCGCCGCCCTCACCGCCATCACCGACACGCGCATCGTGGAAGCGATCAGCGCGGATTAAGCGCACGGCGCGGTCAGCCCACTCGCTTCGCGCCGACGCACTTGGCGAAATCCGCCAGTTCACCGCTGAGGGTGACACTGTTGTGCCCCGATGCGCCTTGCGAATAGTTGATCCGCACGCCTACTCGCGTCCTGCTTCACGACACACTTTACCGCCGCGTCGAAGCGCTCGGATTGACTACGGCGTGTCAACAGCGTTTGAAACGAGAAGCGCTCCGTCGGCACCGACAAGACGCGGAAAGGATTCCGATCAAATCCATACCCCGCGGGGAGAGTGGTCACGTTCGAATCAACGCCCGCCTCGATGCGGTTCACCGTGCTGAAGGGAGAGTTCGGGATGAGGATGGGGGTGTTTGCGCCAAAGCTTGAGAAAAAACCACAAAGCTGATTGTCGTAGTCGGCTGGGTTAGGGGTGAAAAAGTCAAAAAGGTTGAGGCAATCGGTGCCCATGCCCTGGTCGGCGCGATCGCGGCCGTAAAAGCCGTTCTCGGTCGACCACGATGCATTCAAGACCGCGTGACCGAGCCCGTCGGCAAAGGCAGAGCCCGCCGTGACCGCAAGGAAACGCTCAATGGCCAGTTGAGCTCGCGCCGCAGGCCGTCTGATTTGGGTTGCAATCAGGTCATGAAAGCCGCCACCCAGTACGCCACGTTTGCAACCCACTGGGACGACGCAACGAGAGGGTTCAGAATGTGGACTGCGGTCGCGCCTACGAGCACTAGGTTTGCCCGTCCGCGCCAGATCTCGCTCGTTCCACAAAGGAAAAATGCCAGCGCCAAGAGAACACCGCCGACAAACCACGGCTCCACCACTCGCGACCGGAGCCAGATCGACCATCCTGTCGTCTCTGAACCAACACTGGGCGTGATGAAATCAAACAGGATGAATGCGACAGGCAGCGCCAGCAGGCAGAGCGCGATGGCCCACAGCATGACAGTCTTGCTACGAGTATCGCCGGCGGGCCGCAGGCGCAGCGCACCCCAGGCCAGCACCGCCGCCATCAGCGCGAATGGAAGCCCGTAGGTGCGCACAAACATCGGCAGAGAACCGCAATGGCCGGTCAGCGTTCGATAACCCCACTCATAGCCAGCCGGGCAGAACGGCGACGCCGCGATCGTCGCATTTGGCGCAACCACTGCGCCATCAAGCCGACTAAGCACATCGCGCGCGCTATAGGGCCAAATATCACCGAACATCTCGGACATAGGCCCGAGCGCAACGTTGCCGAGAAACACCAGGCCGAGCCCGTAGCCCAAAAAAACAAGCGTCATCACTGCCAGCGCCCGTCGATCCTCGACTGCCAACGCTTGCAGCCCGGTGCGAAGCAAATACCACAACAGCCATAGTCCGCCGAGACCCGCACTTGCGGCTAGAACGCCCGCCCGCACCGGCGCGGGTGCAAATTGGGCGGCGTAAACAATAGTCACCGCCGCAAGCACACAGGCGGCGACCGCTGCGGCCGCACGCCACATCGGACCGCGTTCGCCGGCAGTCGGATTCAGCCCCACGAGAACCAAAAGCGCGAGCGCCCATGGCGCGATGATCGCCAGGTGCACTGGCATCGCCGAAAGCCCGAGCCCTAGCAGCACCGCCAGCACGATCGTCTTCGCGTCAATGCGCAAGCCGCCTTGCGCAAGCGCCGATACGATCAGCAGCGGTAGAATCGGCGCCAAGAAACGCGCGCCGTGCAGGGCGTAGAGAAGTGGACTGAGAGAGTCGAAGAGCAGGCGCGAAGAAAACGGATTGAGCGACAACGATGCAGCGCAAACAAAAGCTGTGCATGCAAAAGCACTAAAACGGTCAAGCGCCAGCCCGCGCAGGGCGATGTAGGTCAGCGCGATCATACCCAGGCGCGTGACCGCCAGCGTGATCCAATAGATCAGGGTCAGCGCGGCGCTCGCATCCTCGCCTGGCCTGACCAGCAAATGAATGGGCGTAAGCAGGAACGCGGCTTCGTCATAATGCTGCGTGACCAGCGGGAACGAGCCGCCCGCGCCAACGCCATAAACCTCTGACAAGAACACCGTGTTGATGAACCAGATGCTTCCCTCCGCCACCGCGTGACCGCGATCGACATGGAGCTGAAACACCAGGCCGCCCAGCAACGCCACGATCAACATGATCGCCACGCCGCGCCATTCCGCGCGCGCGAGTCTAATCCGAGGCCAAAGCGCAATTGCCGCCCACACGCTCGCGCCCCCGACCAGCAGCGCGATCAGCGGCGCCGCCACAGCGTTCGGCGCAAACAACGTTACGATCCGCGACACCGCGCCGACCAACAGCATGCCCGGCACAATGCCCGCCAACGCCATCAGCCCGGCGCCGGCATAATGCTTACCGCCCCAAATTGGCCGGATAACCAGCGCGTACCCGATCAGCATCGCCGCACCACACCACGCGAGCGTGCCCAGCACGTGCGCAAAATGGACCGGCGCCGAGAACAGCGCCGCCTGCCCGTAACCGAATGTGCTGAACGGTGACGAAACACGGGGGCCGTTGGCCAAATCGCCCCAGGTCAGCAGCGCCAGGACGAGCCAGAGCCCGGCCATGCCGAGTGCGGCAAACGCCGCGATCCGTCCGCCTATGACGAACGCCTTCACGGCTGGCTTTCGTCGGCCGACGCTTCTTCCTCGTCTGGCGCGTCGAGAATGTCGCGCAGATTACGCCGCTCTTCCGGCGTCAGTTCGCTGGCCCATTCGTTGACCTCGTCGAGCGTCGTCCGCGCGACGTCAGCCACCACGCGCGGCGCCAGCGCCACCGCCCCGCCGAGAGCGCCGCCGATCACGGTGAGCGCAATGAGACCAATGCCAATCAGGCGCACGACAGTGCGCCGGTCGCCCGCGCCGTGTTGCTCACGCGCCAATGCCTCCAGACGCGCCGGCAAATCGCCCGCGCGCGCTTGCGCCGCCATCAAATCGTCGAACGCCGCTTGTGGCGTCGCGCCCACGCCAGAGAGCGGCACGTCAGCCAGGGTAAATACGAAGGTGTCACCGTCCGTATGGAAGGTCCCGCGGATCACGCCGCCGCTAACCATGTCGCCCATGTCACCGCCCCGCAACAACAACTTCTCAGGTGTATGGGACGATGCTTGCACCGCGCAAGCGTACGCCGCTCCAATCGAGAGAAAGCGCGTCGACCAGACACGCTTCTCGCGTATTAGAGTGCATTAAACGGAGTGAAAGCGTGGCGGCGCAGACCTCATCGCGGACATGGTTGACGCGCGTCGTCGGCTTCGCGCTGGTTTCCGGCGCGGGCTTAGCTATCGACTTCGGGCTCTTTCTAGGACTCTTCGAGCTTCTCGATGTGCGACCTGGCCTCGCCAACTTCCTATCGGCGGCGGCGGCGGTGACGTTCGTTTACTTCGTTTCGGTGCGCCGGCTTTTCGATTATCAGGGGCGCTTTCTACTGCCTCTGTTTGCGCTCTACGTCGGCTATCAGGTCGTCGCGGTGGCCGCGGCCTCTTGGGCGGTCGACTGGCTCGCTGCTAACATGTTCGCCCCCGCCATCGCCAAGCTCGTCATCCTGCCCGTGACCTTCACCGCCAACTATCTCTTCATGTCCGCCATCACGCGCACGAGGCCGTCATGAGCAACGAGCGCATCCTCCTCTTCATCCCTGCGTACAATTGCGAGCGGCAGATTCCGCGCGTCATCACCCAGTTGACACCCGAACGCGCGCGCTGGTTCAGCGAAGTGATCGTGGTCAACAACCGCGCCACAGACGGCACAGAGGCGCAGGCCATCAAGGCGCTCACGGCGCAAGGCGTGAACGGCAAAGTGCTCCGCAACGATGGCAATTACGGGCTCGGCGGCTCGCACAAGGTCGCCTTCAACTACGCTCGAGCCAATGGATTCGATTATGTCGTCGTCCTACACGGCGATGACCAGGGCGCGGTCTCCGACCTTATCCCACATCTCGAACGGGGCGCCCACCGCGACGTCGATTGCCTGCTCGGCGCCCGCTTCGCACCCGGCTCAAAGCTCACTGGATATTCGCTTTTCCGAACCCTCGGCAATCGCGTATTCAACCTACTCTACTCGATGGTGAGCGGCCGCTGGATTACGGATCTGGGTTCCGGCCTCAATCTTTACCGCGTCAGCGCGCTCAGCGACGGTTTCTACCTCCGCTGCGCCGACGATCTCACCTTCAACTATCACATGCTGTTGCGGTCGATCGCGGCGGGCTGGCGCATCCGCTTTTTTCCGCTCGAATGGCGTGAAGCGGATCAGACCTCGAACGTCAGGCTTTTCCGGCAAGCGACGCGCGTGTTGGGCATTGCGCTCTCCTACGGCTTCGATCGTCGCACTTATCTCGCGGCCGACTACGCCGCCCCCGCGTCGGTCGGCTATAGCTCCACGATCGTGTTCGACACGGCCTCGATCGAGGCTGCCGCGCAATGAGCATGGCCGCCGCCCACAATAGGCTCTCGAGACTCACGCCGTGGCGGCGGGCGAGCCTGGCGATGCTCGGCGCTGCGTTTTTGACACTGCTTTGGCTAACAGGGCTAACCGCGCATGCGGCGATGACCGGCAACCTTGCGATCGCCGGCATTGGTCTGGGCACACTTGTGCTCACAGCCTTCCTGTACCTCGTCAGCCATGGCTTACGCATCGTTCGGCTCGCCTTACTGATCGGCGGGTGGCGCGTAGGCTTCCGCACTGTGGTGGCGTTTCACCTGATGACAGCGTCGGTCGGCCTCATTGCCCCGCTTAAGCTCGGTGAGATCTACCGGGTCGTGGAGTTAGGCAACCTTGTTGGCAGCTTCGTGCGCGGGGTCATGATCGCCTGGTGGGAGCGCGTCTTCGACGTGGCGGCGATCCTCATCATCCTCGCGATCGCGCTCGTCAATACGCCGCCGGAAACACATGGCATGTTCTACGGCGTCGCCGCGCTCGCAGGCGCTTTCGTCGTCGGCACGGCGTTCGCCTTCTTCGTCGCGCCGGAAAACCTGCGACGCCTCGCCGTGTTGATCATCCGCCGTTATGATCACCGCTGGACCGTGCCCGTCCTCCAGGGCATCGACACCCTGCGCCGAGCCATTCGTCAGGCGCCAGCGATGATCGACAAAAAGATCGCCTCGCTTGTGACGCTCACTGTTCTGATCTGGGCGCTCGAAATTACCTGCTTCACCATCATGCTACCGGCGTTGGCTGGATCGCTGGGTCCGGCCGCGGAAGGGCTACTGAGCTTCTTATCCTCGGTCACGCGTGGCGAAACCATCGTCGCCGAACTCGGCGCCACCACTTTAAACATCGATTTGCGCCGCTACCTTGCTGCCACGCAAGCGCCCCTGCTCTTCCTCGGCTTCGTCGGCTGCGCCGCCTACGCATACCTGCACTACGGCCGCCGTGGAGCGCGCCCATGAAGCTCCACATCGTTTTTGATGATACGCTGATCGCGTCAGACGCACTGCGCGATCTTATGGGTGTTCACAAATTCGGCGCGCTGGTTTTCCAGCGCCGTTCGCGCGCGCAAGCGATGGCGGCGGTAGCCTCGAATGCTGGCGCGCTTTTCATCCACGCACACACGCCAGACGATCTCGCGCGGCTGGCCGAACAGCTCCGCAATGAGAGCGACGATTCCGCTTTCCTGTTGGCGCCCGCCCATTTGGCCGCCGCCTGCGACGACGTTAAGCTCGCCACTTTCCTGCGCCAAATTACTTACGCACCGAGCAATCTCCATATGCCCGTTGGAGACAATGGCGGCAAACACGGGTGGGCGTTGATGCGTGCGTCCGTCATGCGCCAATATCTTGCCATGGCGGTGAAGGGCCAAGGCCGCGAATTCTTCGAGGGCGCCGGCGAAACGCTCGCCCCGATCCGAGGCCGTCTTCCGCTCGTCGATATCAGCGATGAACGCGCTTTGCTGGACTTCCTGTCCGGCCAGTTGGACGCCCGACATTTCAACGCGCTTGAACGCGACGACTACACCGTTAAGAAGCGCTCCGCCGATCGAGCCAAGCTGAAGCGCGAGTTCGATTTCTACCATCTCTCACCGCCTGAAATGCAGATGTTTCTCGTCCAGCCGTTCGACTTCAAGGATGACGGACGGACCGCCAGCTACCGGATGGAGCGCCTCTCAGTGCCTGACATGTCGCTGCAGTGGGTGCACGGCGCGTTTCAGGAAGCGGAGTTCGAACGGTTTCTCGATCACGTTTTCTTCTTCATCACGTCCCGGCCCGAGCGTACGACGCCGAGCGCTGAGGTACGCCGTGTTCAAGACGAGCTGTACGTCATCAAAGTCGAGCAGCGGCTGGCTGCGCTGAAGGAAGCGCCGGAGTACGCGAAGCTCGCACCGCTGCTTGAGCGGGTGTGCGGCGGCGTCGATGCACTGCAAAGCCGATACATGGCCATCTATCAGAAGATGCGCCATCGCCTACCCGATCACCGCCTGACCTTCGGCCACGGCGATCCGTGTTTCTCAAACATTCTTTATTCGAAGACCAACCAATACCTGAAATTGATCGATCCACGCGGCGCGACCACCGCCGACGATCTCTTCACCGACCCCTACTACGATGTCGCCAAGCTCTCGCACTCGGTGCTAGGTGGCTATGACTTTATCAATCAGGGCAAGTTCGACATTCAGGTGGACGAGGCCTTGCGCCCGAAGCTCGTACTAGAAAACCCGCCCGCCGATTGGGCGCGCACGCTTTTTCTCAGGAAGCTCGACGCCGCCGGCTGCGACGCGCAAATGGTGCGCCTCTGCGAGGCCTCGCTCTTCATCTCCATGCTGCCGCTACACATGGATCGCCCGCGCAAAGTTCTGGGCTTCGCCATTCGCGGCGCCAGTATACTCGACGAACTCTCTGGGAAGTGACCGATGATCCGCCGCGAAAAATGCATCGTCATGGACGTCGACGGCACACTGTGCCTCAAGAAGACGCCTCAGCAGAGCTATGCTGACGTGACGCCCCGCGCCGACGTGCTGGAGCGGCTGCGTGAATATCGCGAGGCCGGATTCTACGTGATCCTCGCTACCTCGCGTAACATGAACACACATAGCGGCAATATCGGCCTCATCACAGCGACCACCGCCAAGACTTTGATGCAATGGCTCGATAAGCATGAGGTGCCGTACGATGAGCTCTATGTAGGCAAACCCTGGGGCGGCAGAGGCGGCTTCTATGTCGATGACAAAGCCATCCGCCCCGATGAATTCTTGAACCTGAGCTACGACGAAATCCTCGGCCTGGTCGGCGGCGAAGACTGATGACGGAAATCATCATCACCATGGCCGGTTTCGGCCGCCGTTTTCTCGACGCGGGCTACGCCGTGCCGAAATACCGGATCGAGGCGCATGGACGTCCGCTCTTTTTCTGGTCGATCATCAGCCTGCGCCAGTTCGTTAAAGATGGCGCGCACCTCACCTTCGTTGTCCGCCGCGCAGACGAGGCAGCTGACTTTATCCGCACCGAAGCAGCGAAGCTTGGCATCGTTCACAGCGCCATCGTCGAACTCGACGCGCCCACGGACGGGCAAGCTACGACGGCCATGCTCGCGCGCGATCACATCGCCGATCGCGCAGCGCCCATGTTGATCCACAATATCGACACGTTCACGCATCCGGACGTGCTCAGCCCCGGCGATGTCCACGGCGCCGGCTGGATCCCGTGCTTCGACGCGCCCGGCGAAGGCTGGAGCTTTGCTGCCGCAGACGAAAACGGTCGCGTCAGTGAAGTGCGCGAGAAAGTCCGCATCTCGAACCACGCCACCATCGGGCTCTATTGGTTCGACTCGTTCGCGCGCTACGAAGATATCTACACGCGCCACTATGCCGATCCGGCCAATCTGGAAAAAGGCGAGCGGTACGTGGCGCCGATCTACAATCGCCTGATCGCCGACGGCGCTGACGTTTATGTTCACGACATCCCATTCAGTGCGGCAATCCCGCTCGGCACGCCGGCGGAGGTCGAGCGCTTCATCGCCGGGACGCCGCCAACGCTCTGAGACCGATCACATCACCCGCGCCACGCGGAAGCCGATCACATGATCGCGACGGTCCGGCGTGTTGTAGGCGCGATAGGCGGAACGCACGCGATGCGGATCGGAATACCAGGCGCCGCCCCGGATCACCCGGTTCTCGCAGGCGTCAGACTCAAATGCTGAGCCATCAACCGGTTCGCGGGGCAAGTTTTCAACCGAGCAATCCTGAACCCATTCATAAACATTGCCGCTCATGTCGAACAACCCGAACGCATTCGGCGGGAAGCTTCCTGCCGGCGCCGTGTTCAACCACTCGTCCGCGCCCTCGACGCGTCCCGTGCAAGGTGGACAATCCGGTTCGCCGTAATTGGCCCATTGGTGGCTTGCGGTGTTCCCCCACGCATAACCGCCGCGCGACCCGGCGCGCGCCGCGTACTCCCACTCCGCCTCGGTCAGCAGCCGATATGCATGGCCCGTATTTTCCGAGAGCCAGCTCACGTAAGACTGCGCATCGTTCCAGGAGACATGGATCACCGGGCGGTCCTCGCGTCCCCAGCCTTCGTCGGGCGGCGCATAGCCGCCGCAACCGCCATCGGCAACACAAGCATCCCATTGTGCGAACGTGATCTCGTGACGCGACACCGCGAAGGCATAGCCGATCGTCACGTCCTTCCGGGCTGAAGGAGCAAGACCTAGCGACGCCATCACGTAAGCGCGCCCGCCATCTTCCATGCCCATCCTATACGTGCCGGGTTCGAGCGGCAGCATTTCGGGGCACTCCGGACAATCCTGAAACACAGCCTCGGCCCGCATATCGCCGTAACTGGGCGGCGGTCCGCCACTTGTAAGCAGCACAACAACGATGGCCGCCAGCACGACCGGCGCCGCAGCTGCAGCCCACCATAAGCTTATTCGCATGCGTCCCTCCGTCCTCTAATCAGCCTAACAGTGGAGCGGCGACCCGGCGACCAAGCTCCATTCCTAAGCGCACGCATACAAGGGAAGACGCATGGGTGGCGTGCGCCAATGCTGGACTAACGTCCATTCCGGCGCCGAACTCGCGCCCCGCGAGAGCGCCTTGGCTCAGCAAATAGTACCGCTCTATAACAATCCACCAAGCGGGATTGCAGCGTGCCGACCGAGCCGAAAGCGACCAAGACAACTAGCGAGGCGGCGCCCGCCCTGGCGAAACGCAGCGCATTTGCCGGCCTCCGTGAGCGACTTCGTACGAGCGGCGCGCTGCGGCTTGGCGCAATCGTGTTTGTTTATTTGATGATTGCGTCGGCCGCGTTCAGCGGCTTCTACGACAAATGGGGCCTGCGCGATGGAGACGAACGCTACTCGCTCGTTCAAATGCTCGACGGCGACGCGCATCGGCCGTTTGTCTACCGACAGTTTCTGCCGACGCTAGCCAACGGTTTCGACACGTTGCTATCAGCCTCGCTGGAGGAGCGCGTAGTCCAAAAGCTGCGGACACCCGTTTGGTGGGAGGCGAACGGACTTGAACAACGCATGCGCGTCGATTTCGACGCCGAACGCGATTATGTCGTGCGGTACTACTTCGTCTATTATGCCTGCATCGGCTTTCTCTTTCTTGCACTTCTGGTGATGCGCGAGATCGGACTTGAGCTTGGCCTTTCGGAGCTCGCATCGACGCTTGCGCCCGCGCTCTTCGGGTTGACCACCGTCTACTATTTTTCAATGGGTGGATTCTTCTACGACTTCCCGGAACTCTTCTTCATGGCCAGCGCCTTCTTGCTGGTGCTGCGCAACAGATTGTTTTGGCTCGTCCCGCTCACCGTGCTCGCCACATGGAATAAAGAGGCCTTCCTCTTCTTCGCCTTGACGCTGTTCCCGCTTTTCTTGCGCCGCCATACCTTGATGCGCGCCGCGGCCATTACGCAGGGATTGGCGTTCATTGCAGGCGTCACTTATTTGATCGCGCGCGCGCCATTCTTGGACAATCCCGGCAACACCTCGGAATCCTGGCTCATTCCAAGCCTGCGATTCTACATCGACCCACGCAACCTATTCGCTTTCGAGACCAATTACGGCATGGTGACGCCACGCGGCTACAGCCTGTTCACGATCGCGGTTGTCGCCCTTCTCTTCGCCGGCGCATGGCGGGCGTTTGATAAACACTTACGCCGTCACGCACTGCTTGCCGCTGGCGTGACCGTACCACTCGTCTTGCTGTTCGCCGGCCCCGGTGAGGTGAGGAACTACAGCTTCTGCTTCATCGCGCTGATGCTGGCGATGGCCTTCAACCTCGAACAATGGGCCGCGAACGCTAAACCCGCGACGGTTCGAAGTGGCGCTTGAGGTCGAGAAAGCGCTTCTCGATGATGTGATAACTGACATAACCACAAAGGATGCTTCCGCCCACGGCCGCGGCGAAGAACGCCAACCCCGTCCAGTCAGCTTGCACTCCAAGTAGGCGCCGCAGCGAGTCAATTTCAAAGCCCACAAAATAGATCGGGTAGTGCCAGACGTACGTTCCATAACTGTAGCGTCCAAACCAGCGTAGCACCGGCGCCGAGAGTGCCGCGCCTAAGGTGCGCACGGAAAACGACATCACCAGCACTGCGCCGGCGCCGATGCAGAGCGCGGAAAAGCCGAATGTCTGAACCCAGGGAGTATATTCCGCAACCTGACCCGTCGCGGCTGCTATCACCACCAACGCACCGAGCGCCAACCCCGCCACGGCCGGCGCCCATTTGAGAAGCTGGCGCATCTCATTCGGATCACGCATCGCCAGCGCACAGAAGGCGCCAACGGCAAGCGCGTCGCAGCGCGTCAGCGTCAGCGCAAAAATCACGTTGGGATCAACGCCGGATATCGACATACCGATACGCAGCGCCAAGGCGAACACAATAAGGGTCAGCGAAATCCGCATCAGCCAGCCGCGCGGCGTGAGCAATACAATGGCCGGCCATACGAGGTAGAATTGCTCCTCGATCGCCAACGACCAATAATGCGCGAGAATAACAGGTATCTCATACCAATCAGCCGTGAATGCCACGGCCAAGTTGGTGGTGAAGGTCAGGGGATAAATGAAGCCATCTTGCTGGTCGTTATTGAGCGGCGGCAAGATCTGCACCGCTATGAACATCAGCCCGATGCAGAGGAAATAAATCGGGAAGATGCGAAGCGAACGACGCATATAGAAATTGCGGAAATAGTGAGGATCGCCCTTAGCGTCGTAGAGGATGCCGGTGATTAGGAAGCCTGAAAGCACGAAGAACAGGTCAACGCCCGCCCAGCCCATCATCATGACCCGAATGAGAGCATTCGCCTCGAAGCCGACGAAGGTGAGGCCGACGCCGAAATGGTAGAGCAAAACGGCGATGATCGCGATCCCGCGCAGACCGTCGAGCGCCGGCATATGCGCACCCGGCGCGAACGTCGCCGCTGTTATTGGCCGGACTGCGCCGAGCGCCGGGAATTCGCTCGTCATGGTTTACTCCTCGCGCCTCGGTCCCTGCCCCGCGCACACCTGTCTACCGACATGAGTGCTCGCGCGCGCGCTACTCAGAACGCTCGAGAAGTGAAGTTTTCGGCAACTTGGCGGAATAATGCCGACGAGGAGCATAGAACAAGCCGCACTCTCCACCACACGGCTGGCGGCGAAAATTCCTAGAAGACCGAAAAGGGCTCCTCTAATGCGCGCACCATAACATGGTGAATGGGCAATCTAACGACAGAGACTAGCGAACAGCCTAAGCGAAACGCGCGAGCCTTGACCGCACCTCGCTCACCTGAAGAATGCCGTTCCCAATGAAGACCACGCTCGTTAGCACGGGCAGCGTGTGAGAGACCTTGATGCTGGCGGTGAAGGAAGCCAACAAATGGCGGGCGATAGAGTGGCTTGAGCATCAGCCGCGAATGGCGACTGCTTCAATCATCCTTTTTCTGCTTCTTAGCGTCGCGTTCAGCGTCGTCAGCCAAAGCGGCTTCGAGCTCAGAGGAGATGGCGCATACTATCTCGCCATGCAGCAGGCGTGGCTGCAGGGCTCGCCAGTCATCGAACAGTCGGTACTGGAGTCGCTTGCACAGCGCCCCGACATCGCCGGCGACGAGCCTTGGTACATGCTCATCGAGGGACCAGACGGGCGTCGCTTCTGTATCCACTTTTGGTTCTATTCGCTCCTGAGCGCCCCCTTCGCGGTGCTCTTGTCACTGTTTGGGCTCGATCCCCTCTTCGGCTTCTTGGCGCTCAACGCAATCTGTGTCGCCGCGGCCGGCTATTGGATCGCGCGCTCGCCGGCGCTTTCAATGGCGGCGAAGCTCCTTGTCGCTGTGAGCTTCGGCGTCACCGCGGTTAATTGGTACGCGGCGTGGCCGCATCCAGAAGTCTTCACGGCTTCGCTTTTGCTGATTGCGGCTATCGGATTCTTGGAACGGCGGATCTTGTTGGCTAGCCTTTGCGTCGGCGCCGCAGCGCTTCAGAATCCCAGCGCAATATTGATGCTGGGCGCGCTCGGGATCGCGACGCTGATGGAGTCCTGGGACAACGCGACGCGCAGGCTGCGCTTCAATCTGATCTTTGATCACGGCTGGCGCTTGTTCGCCGGCGCGGTCGTGGCAGCCATTGCACCAGCGTTCAATCTGATCTTCGTTGGCGTGGCAAACCCGATCGTCAGCGAGGGGTTTGTCCGCTTCTCCCAACTTAACTTTCCGATGTTTGGTCACCTCCTCTTCGATCTGGATCAGGGGGCGATCATCGGGTTTCCATTCGTTTTCCTCGGTCTCGCGGCGGTGGTGGCGCTTCGCGTTTCGCGCGCGCGGAACGAGGGACGCGCGGTCCTGTTCGATCGCGCCGACGTTCTTCTGCTCGGCGTCGCCTTGATGTCCGTGCCGGTACTGACCCAGGGCAATTTCAACGCCGGGCAATACTACGTCACCCGTTACGTGGCCTGGATTTTTGCGCCTGCATTAGTGTGGCTTGGTCTCCAATTCGATCGAACCCCCAAGATTGCAGCTGGCGCTTGGGGCGCCGGGCTTGCGATATACGCAACCGCATTCGTCGCGTTCTTGGGCGCCAAATTTCTCCACGGTGTTGAGAGTCGGCGTGACCCCGCTCTGCCTGCCTATATCCACAGTCTCCAATTCAAGCCTTGGACTCGATTTGTGATCGATTACGGCGCGGTGCTGTACAATCCCTGGCGTGGAGTCTTTGCCGAGCGCGCCATTGGTCGGCACGAGGTTCACGAGCCGCGTCCTCGCGAACTTCCAATCGCCTATCGCCGCAGCGATGGGGTGATCACTAAAGTTCTCGCCGCGACGGATGAGCCGTTCCGCTGCGAAGGCGGTCGTTTCGAACCGATCCAAGCCGGCGGGGCCATCGTCCTCACTAGCGCTGGCGAAGGCGCTGTCTATCTCAATGGCGAAGTGCACTGCGCCATCGTAGCCAGCCCGCCTACGCCGATAGAGCAGCAGCCCAGAAACAACGCATCTCTTGGCTTCCGAGATTGCAACGACTGCCCAGAACTCGTCGCTATGCCTGGTCAATCTTTTGCGGTTGGTCGCTATGAAGTGACGTTCGCTGAATGGGACGCCTGCGTGGCCGCCGGCGGTTGCGGTCGCTACTCGCCATCTGACGCGGGTTGGGGGCGCGGCGAGCGGCCGGTGATCCATGTGAGTTGGCGCGACGCTCAAGCCTATGTCCAATGGTTGAGCGAGCGCACCGGACAAAGCTACCGCCTGCTCACATCGGCGGAGTGGGAGATGGCCGCGCGCGCGGGGACGCCAACACACTTTTCTTGGGGCGACCAACTGCCGATCTGCCACCCAAGCGCAGCCAATGGCGCAAACTTCAACGCCTGTTTGGACAACCGCACGCAACCAGTCGGTTCATTTGGACCAAACGCGTTCGGTCTCCACGACATGCACGGCAACGTTTGGGAGTGGGTCGCAGACTGCAACGCTTCCAACTGCTCAGAACGCCTGATCCGCGGGGGTTCTTGGAGTTTCGGACCTAACTACTTGCGATCTGCATTCAGCACCGGCGACACCGCAGTTTATCGCCTAAGCGATTACGGCTTCCGGGTCGCAAGACAATTGTGATGTGAGAGACCCGCGCCAGGACGCGAGCACACCCCCTCTTCAAACGCGCAAAACATAAAGGTGTTCGAGACGGCCTGCGAAAACGCTCGAAAAGGAGGAGATGGTGCCGCCTAGGTGACTCGAACACCTGACCTACGCATTACGAATGCGCCGCTCTACCAGCTGAGCTAAGGCGGCCCAGGACCCGGCCCCGAAGGGTCGGCGGGAGGGCGGTTTCCTACGCGGCCCGGGCCCTGAGGGCAAGGCCGCAGGTCGGCTTAGCTGGCCAACTTCTGGGCTCCAGCGGTCTGCTTCACGAAATCGACGCCGGCGATGGTGGTCTCGAAATCGTGCAGGATTTCGATGGCTTCGTCGGCCTCCATCAATGGGGCGGCCTCGCTCGGGAAGCGGAAGCGCCAGAACGAGTCGATGTGGCGCACGACGCCAACCGCCTCGCCCATCGGGATAAACAGCGATGGCGCCTTCAAAAGGAAGCTGCGGAACGCGGCCGGCTGGCCCTCCGCAAGGGACGCGAACGCCGCGCCGTATTCGAGCAGGGTTTCATCGACCCGGTCGACCGCCAACTGCATCTTGCCCAAAATGTCGCGCCGCGTTTCAGCGAGCGAGCGGCGTTCTTCGCCATCGGCGCCGATAATGCGCAAGCCCGCGAAGCGCGGCTTGAAGTCGGCAAGCTTGGGACGAATCTCGTCCATCAGCCATTTGTAATAGAGGAAGCCTTTCCAGGCGAAGACGCCTTCGATGTATTCATCACCGGACAGGCGCAGCGTTTGGCGCAGCGGATCGAGCGATTGCGCCGTCTCGTCCGTCATCAGTTTTTCAGCAAGACGCTTGGAGAGATCGCCGGCATCGCGTCCGCCCGTCGCGAAGGCGAGGCTGACCAGCTGGCCGATCTCGCGGCTGACGAAACTACGCATGCGCGTGAGGTCAGCTTCCGCGATATCGAAATAGCAGCGGGCCGGCTGGACGCCGATCGTGCGCATGCGCTCACGCATCAAAAATGGATCGAACGACGGGAGCGTCGCCAGCACACGCAAGAGTTCGGCGTCAGCTTGGAAATCTTCTTCCGACTCGTAGTTGCCAGCGGCATCGCGCAGCAAGCGCTCGAACTTGAGTTCGCCGACCATGAAGCTGATGCCGCCGAGCTCAAGCTCTTTGGCGGCGTAAGGTAGGATCACTTTGGTGACGGTCGAATGCGGGCGCGAAAAGAGGTCGCGTTCGTGACCGCGCAGCACGTGTTTCAGGATCAGTGCGCGATTGAGACGCTGATTCCGAAACATGGGCTTAGCTTTATAGTCTTCCGTCTCGCCATATCGCTCATAGGCCAAAGCGAGATTGAGCACGCGCGCCGTCGAGCCGCTGGCGCGGATAAGCGAAAGATCGCGACGGCCGTCTTTGTTGCGCACGAGGGAACCTCCGCGAACATGGATGCACCAGCGCCGTAAACTTTGGCTTAACTACCGGCCACCGGTGGCAAGGCGCGTTCGGGAATTGCGTCGAGCGCCACACCGCGCGGCATCGCCTTCAGCACCCAGCGCCAAAAAACAGGCAGCATGAGCAGGATCGCGCCGAACTTGAGCAGATTACTGTAAGGCAAATTATCGAACGGATTGGGGACCGCGACCAGCACGTAAGCTAAGCCGCACAATGCCAACAGCGCTACAAGCAGTAGAAAAAAATAGCGCTTCGGCGTCTCCCCGATCAGGGCCTGCGCTTTCGGGTTGGTAGCCGCAAGCCTCGCCGCCGCGGCACGAACAAATGGCGTGTAAGCAGCAGAACGATCTTCATACTCACCGGGGCTGATGAAGTGGGCGTTGTCGAGCACAATCTTGCGCTGATGCCGGGGCTGCAATTCGAACACGTAACGCCATGGCCGGCCACTCAGCGGCTCGGCGGTGAGCCGGACGCTGACAATATCTTTCCAGCGATAGCGCTTCTCCGCACCAGAACCGCGCGAAACCAGTGCATCGTCCTCGACGCGCCACTCGCGCTCGCTGCGCGACAGCCTGTCCCGCCGCCTGCGATAGATGACTGGCTCCATGGCGTTAGCCTGCCATAGGCGACGGAGCGTCAGCAATGACGCGGGTCAGATTGGGCGTGGACTAGAAGGATGGCGCACCCGACAGGATTCGAACCTGTGACCTCTGCCTTCGGAGGGAATATGGCTAGCTCACACTCCTGATCGTGGATGAAGGTTGGCTCGCCCTCGACGACGACGGCTTCGCCGGACAACTCCGCGAATGGCTGAAGACGCTGCGCAAGAAAAACGCCAGCGTCATCTTCGCCACCCAGTCGCTCTCCGACATCGACGGCTCTGCGATAGCGCCGGCGATTATCGAGAGCTGCCAAACGCGCATCCTCCTGCCGAACGAGCGCGCGGTCGAGCCGCAGATCACCGCGATTTACCGCCGCTTCGGTCTCAACGACCGGCAGATCGAAATCCTCGCGCGGGCAACGCCCAAGCGAGACTATTACTGCCAGTCGCGACGGGGCAATCGCCTGTTCGAGCTGGGCCTGTCGGATGTGGCGCTGGCGCTGTGCGCAGCCTCATCCAAACAGCATCAAGCGATGATCGCCGATGTCCACGCCCGAAGCGGCACCGAGGGGTTCCTCGCCGAGTGGCTGGCGGCCAACCGACTCGACTGGGCTGCCGACCTGATCACCGACCTCACCAACGTCAATCAACAAGACCCGGAGGCACGTCCATGACACGTCTGATTCAAACCCACAGTCGCGCACTGCGCGTGACGGCCGCACTCCTCGCGGTCCCGCTCGCACTTTCACCGGTCCTCAGCACCCCGGCTGCCGCTCAGTGGATCGTCTACGACCCAACGAACTATGCCCAGAACGTCCTCACTGCGGCGCGGACCCTCCAGCAGGTGAATCAGCAGATCACTC